>Ga0224508_10005450_pt1 | contig 10176 bp, 11 predicted proteins | sample SF_Jan12_sed_USG_4_FD_170157 | JGI IMG/M metagenome (GOLD analysis project Ga0224508, IMG submission 170157) | Sediment microbial communities from San Francisco Bay, California, United States - SF_Jan12_sed_USGS_21 | ecosystem: Environmental > Aquatic > Marine > Sediment | place: USA... | reverse complement strand
CTCGGCAAGCCACAGATCATTCATGCCTGCTGCTTGAAATGGCGAACATGAGAGTGTCCTGATCGAGAAATTTGTTGGATTGCCGTTGAATCCATTCTTTTGATGCGGCTTCGCTTCATTCTTTCTTCACGATTGCCGGGTACAGTGGGGTTCTGGTCCATGCGATCCTGGGAATCCGAGCCTCGCCATTCCTTTTCGGCGGGCGGGCGGATTCCCAGGATCCCATGGACCAGGCGCCATGCTGGCGGCACCGGATTAAGAAAGGGTTGATGTCGGGTCAAAAAGTCGGTGCGTGACGTATCCTCTGCCCGCAACGCCCGTGATCGCCATGGACCGCCCACGATCGGCATTCAGACTCAAAGCCCTGGAGAGGCCACGCAATCCGCGACTTTGGTGAACGGCTCACGGCTCTGCCACCACATGACGTGCCAGCTGGTTTCGCCATGGCGGATCAGGTCTTTTCCCGCGAGCGGGACGGGGCGCATGTGCTCCAGCATGGCCTGAGACTCTCGATCGCAAAAGGTCACGAGACAGTTCTGCCCCAGCCGTTCCATACGTTTCAGCGCTGAAGGAACGTCGCTGACGTAGTAGAGCACCTCGCACGCGACCACGAGATCGAAGTTGTCCAACGCTAGCGCGTTTTCCGTTCTATTGAAGTCGGCGCCAGCCCGCACCCCCTCCCGACCACCCAAAGGGTACCCTCGCATTGGGTGGTCGGGAGGGGGCGCGGGCTGGTTCCGTATGATCGGAAAATGCACTAGGTCACCGCCATCCGACAGGACATCGCCGAGCAGAAATGTCCCTGACGGGCAGCGGCGACGCGCCCGGGTCAAGGCGCGCTGGCTGACGTCGGTGCTTACCAGCTGGTCGCAGATATCGGCCAGATAGCTTGACTGATGACCTTCGGCGCTGCCGATTTCCAGGAGCCGCTTTGGCCTGCCGAAGGTCTGTTCGATCAGCCTGTTGGTCTCGATGAAACGCGTTGTCTCGCGCTCCGACTGCATCCCCCACGGGTCCGGGACCAAAAACCCCCGATCGAACTTTTCATGCTGATCGCTATAAGTGACGTCTCTGTGGATCAAATATCGCCAGTAGTATTTGAGAGTCGATTTATAACGCTCAATCACTTGGATGACCCGTCAACAACTGGTGCGCCGACAGCAGGATCATCAAACCCAAGCCGTGCGATCTCGACGAGAGAGCCATGTGCAAAAGTCTCAACCATCAGTTTCTGAACGATCAGCGCCGTTAAGCTTGGGCAACAACAGATATAGTCACACCCCTAGCAAACCTGACCGCGGGTGGATAGCCAAGTCTCTGCAAATTGCCCGTCACCCTCCTTCGCCCATGTCAGGGGCCGAGCCACCAGGCGTCTATCTGGAGAGGGGCGGCAGGCGGAGCGTGGTGACGTGGCCGTGCTTGCGCCCGGGGCGGATCGGCGTCTTGCCGTAGAGATGCAGCCGGGCGTTCGGGCGTCGGATCAATTCCGGCCAGTCTTCGGCGGCGTCGCCCAGCAGATTGTCCATTTCGGCATCGGCAAAGCGCACAGGCGAACCGAGCGGCAGGCCGGTGATCGCGCGCACCGTCTGCTCGAACTGGCTGACCAGGCAGGCGTCCAGGGTCCAATGTCCGGAATTGTGCGGCCTCGGCGCCAGCTCGTTCACCAGGATCTTGCCGTCTCGGGTCTGGAACATCTCGACCGCGAGCAGGCCGACCAGATCGAGGCCTTCGGCGATGCGCTCGGCGAGGGCCTGCGCGGCCCGCGCCTGGTCGTCGGAAATGGGCGCTGGCGCGATGGTCTTTGCGAGAATGTGGTGCTCATGGCGGTTTTCGACCGGGACATAGCTCGCCATGTCGCCAGCCGCGTTGCGCGCCGTGATCACCGAAAGCTCGCGCTCGAACTGGACGAACCCCTCGAGCACCGCCTCGCGCCCGTCGAGCTCGTCCCAGACCGCAACCGGGTCCGCGTCCGCATCGAGCTTCACCTGGCCCTTGCCGTCATAGCCCATGCGTCGGGTCTTGAGGATCGCCGGGACGCCGGCGAGCGCTGACTCGAGGTCTTTGGCGGAGGACACGCCGGCGAAGGCAGCTGTCGGCACATCGAGGTTCTGGAGAAATCGCTTCTCCGCGAGGCGATCCTGGCAGATCGCCAGCACATCGGGCGAGGGATGCACCGGCACGTCGCCGCTGATCGCGTGAAGGCCCTCGACCGGCAGGTTCTCGAACTCGATGGTCACCACGTCGACCGCGTCCGCAAACCGGCGCATGGCTTCCAGATCGTCATAAGCGGCAACCGTCACCCGATTGGTGATCTGCGCCGCCGAGCTGTCGGCCCGGTCGGTGAACACATGGACCCGATAGCCGAGGCGCGAGGCGGCGACCCCGATCATCCGTCCGAGCTGACCGCCGCCGACGATACCGATGACGCTGTTCGGAGGCAGCATCATCGGTTTTCGTGCATGTCCGGATCGACCGGCGCGTCCGCGACCGCCGCCGTCTGCTTTTTGCGCCAGGCATTGAGGCGACGCGCGACATTTTCGTCCTGTAACGCGACGATCGATGCCGCCATGAGCGCTGCATTGATCGCGCCCGCCTTGCCGATCGCCAGCGTCCCCACCGGCACGCCTCCCGGCATCTGCACGATCGATAAAAGGCTGTCCATCCCGGACAGCGCCTTGCTCTCGATCGGCACGCCCAGCACTGGAAGCGGCGTCATCGCCGCCACCATGCCCGGCAAATGCGCCGCCCCGCCGGCGCCCGCGATGATCACCTTAAGCCCGCGATCCGACGCGGATTTCGCGTACTCGACCAGCCGATCCGGTGTCCGATGCGCCGAGACGATCCGTCTTTCATGAGGAATTTCCAGGAGTTCCAGCAACTTTCCGCCATGCAGCAGTGTCGGCCAGTCCGACTGGCTGCCCATGATCAAGCCGACGCGCGGCACGGGCAGGTCGGTCATGTCACGAGGTTTCCCGCGTCTTCAGCGCCGGGGTCGCCGCACTCGCCTCGGGCTCGCCAATGCTGCGCGCCGCATCGATCGCTCGTCGGTTGGCCTCCTTCACCTGCTCGACGATCTCGGCCCTCAACACCGACGCCTCCGCCGGAAAGTCAAACCCAAGCTTGACCGTCTTGCCACGCACTTCGACCACCCTGACCTCGATGTTGTGATTGATGATGACCGCATCGCCCGGCTTGCGGTTCAGATAGAGCATCTGCGCACCTCGCAAGGTTCAATCTCGTCATTTTTCCCCCCGGAATGCGACGATCATCGCGGCCGCTTAACGGCTTGTTAACCGCAGTTGGCGTAGCCTGCAATGGCTATGCGATCACCGACAGCGATGGCCAGGGGCCAGGTGAGCCATGAATCCGACCAGTGCACCCCTTTTCAAACTGCTATCCGCCCGTATGGGCTGGCTCGGCCAACGACAGGGAATTCTCGCGCAAAACATCGCCAATGCCGATACGCCGGACTATCGACCGAGAGATCTTCGCGAGAAGGATTTCCAAAAGCTCGTCCAGGGAGTCGCCGGACGGCCCTCGCGTCTCGCGATCGCGCGAACCGCCGAGAGCCATATGCTCGGAATGGCCAGCGCAACCATCGGCCTGACCGGCGAGAAGCAGCATGCGCCTTACGAAACCTCGCCCGATGGCAACGCCGTTATCCTCGAGGAGCAGACGGCGAAGGCCGGCAAGACCGCCCTCGACCACCAGCTCGCGAGCAACATCTACAAGAAATATGTGGGCATGATCAAAATCGCCCTGGGATCCACCGGTGGATAGAAAGGCGACTTGGCCATGGCGACCCGGAAAACACACCCTGACGAGAGATAAGTGATGGATCTTCAAGATGTTATGTCGGTTGCAGCGTCTGGCATGAAAGTCCAGGGCACGCGCCTTCGTCTCGTCGCGCAAAATCTGGCCAACGCCAATTCGACCGGTCTTGCGCCCGGCGACGACCCCTACCGAAGGCAAACCATCACGTTCGGAAACGCCCTCGATCGCGAGATGGGCGTCGAATTGGTCGAGGTGCAACGCACCGGCGTCGATCCCAGCCCGTTTCCGCTGCACTATGATCCCGGCCATCCCGCCGCTGACGGCGATGGCTATGTCCTGAAGCCCAACGTCAATACCCTTCTCGAGATGGCCGACATGCGTGAAGCACAGCGCTCTTACGAAGCCAACCTGAATACGCTTTCCCTGGCGCGATCGATGATCCAGCGAACGCTCGATCTCTTGCGTTAGCGGTACGGCCACATTGGAAAATTTCCTCGGCCAGCCGTGTAACGCCTTGATTCCAAATCCGCTTCAAGCGCGTCGTATGAATCGAATGATGTGGACATTCTGCGAGGCGTCGGCCCAACGGCGTCATCGCTAACGTCCTGGAGACTAGACCGTGCCCCCATCGCCCATCGCCGCCAACCCGGCCTTCGCCGCCTATGGCGAGGCTGCCAAACGAGCCGTCGGCAATCCCGACAGTGAACAGACCGCCGCGGAGCCCAGTTTCGGCGACCTCTTGGCCGAGTCGATCGGCGAGGCGGTCGCCGCCAACCGATCGAGCGAGGACATCAGCATTCAGGCGGCTTCCGGCCAAAGCGATCTGCAGGATGTGGTCGAAGCGGTCAACGCCGCCGAGATCAGCCTGCAGACCGTGGTTGCCATACGCGACCGCGTGATCTCCGCCTATCAGGAAATTTTGCGGATGCCGATTTGATATCGACAGCCGCGCGGCGATGGTGGCCGGCATGAATGCCGATCACGTTCTCGACATCGCGCGCGAAGCGATCTTCGTGATGATCAAGATCGGTGCGCCGGTGATGATTGTGGCGCTGGTGGTCGGCATCGCCATCGCGCTGATCCAGGCTCTCACGCAGATGCAGGAAATGACGTTGTCGTTCGTCCCGAAAATTCTGGCGATTTTCGTCACGATCCTGCTGTCGCTCCCCTTCATGACCAATGTCCTGATCGGGTTCGGCGAAGGGCTTTTTCGGCAGATTGCCCTGCTTGGCTGAGCATCATGTTCGACCTGCCAACCAGCCATGATATCTTTGCTCTCTTCCTCATCTTCGTTCGCGTCGGCGCCGCCTTGATGCTGATGCCGGGGTTCAGCGAGCCCTATATTCTCAGTCGATCGAGATTGCTGTTCGCTCTGGTCCTGAGCCTGGTCCTTGCAGGCCCGCTTGCGCCTCATCTCCCGGATCTTCCGCGACATGTGGGCGATCTTGCCCTGCTGATCGGCAGCGAGGCGCTGCTCGGTCTGTTCATCGGCGGCGCCACCCGCATCATGTTTGCGACGCTGCATGTCGCCGGCAGCACGATTGCCGTGCAGTCCGGCCTGGCGACAGCCTCCGTCTTCGATCCGATCCAGTCGGCCCAAGGAACGCTTCCCGGCAATTTTCTGACGACCGTCGCCATGGTCCTGCTGTTCGTTACCGACGGCCACCATATGCTGCTGCGCGGCCTCGTCGCGAGCTACGCTCACCTGCGGGCGGGCGCGGCATTGCCCTATGGCGACATGGCCACCTTCATTACCGGCACGGTCCAAAGAGGTTTCGATCTCGGTGTCCAGTTGGCGGCTCCGCTATTACTGGTCGGTCTGCTGACCAACCTGGCCATGGGCGTTCTCAATCGTTTGATGCCGAGCTTTCAGGTCTTTTTCATCGCCTTGCCCCTCCAGCTGCTTTTGTCCTTTGCGACCCTGATGCTGTCCTTTGCGGCGGGATTGTTGATCTTTTTCGGCTTTCTCGAAGCCGAATACAGCCTGTTGACCCTGGGCGGCTGAACGGCGATGGCTGAAGAAGAGGACAAGTCACAAAAAACCGAAGAGCCGACACAACGAAAGCTCGACGACGCGCGCAAGAAAGGCCAAGTCGCGACGTCGCGCGAACTCAACAACGCACTGATGATCTCGGCAGCGACTGCCTTCGTCGCTCTCCTTGCACCCGGTATCACCGACGATCTCAGCAGAATTTTCATTCCGTTTATCTCGGCGCCCCACGATTTCATCATCTCGATCGACGATCTGCGCCTGATGGCCTTCGACCTACTCACAGGCGTCGGCGGCGCACTCATCTTGCCAGGCCTGCTCTTTTTGACGGCGGCCCTTGCCAGCAGCCTCCTGCAAAATGGGATCGTGGTCAGTGCGGAGCCGTTGAAGCCAAAACTCGAGAAGCTCTCGCCGATCAGCGGCGCCAAGCGGATCTTTTCCCTCAAATCCTTCGTCGAATTCGTCAAAGGATTGTTCAAGATCGCGCTGATCGGCGGCGCCGCCGTCGTTCTGCTCTGGCCAGAAGCGGTAACCGTGATCAAATCAGCCGAAATCGAGATGGTCGGCGTCGTCGTGATCCTGCAGTCGCTGACATTGAAACTTCTCGGCGGCGTCGCTGCCCTGGTCTTGGTGATCGCGTTGCTCGATTTTCTCTACCAGCGCTTCGAGCATCAAAAGCAATTGCGCATGTCGAGGAAGGATTTGCAGGATGAATATAAACAAACCGAGGGCGATCCGCATATCAAGGCCCGCCTGAAGGGTCTGCGCGCCGAGCGCGCGCGTCGTCGGATGATGGCCGACGTGCCCAAGGCGACGGTGGTCGTGACCAACCCGACCCATTTCGCCGTGGCGCTGCTCTATGAAGCCGATGGAATGGCGGCGCCGCGCGCGATCGCCAAGGGCGCCGATCTGATCGCGCTCAAGATCAGAGAGGTTGCCGAAACCCACAGCGTGCCGGTTGTCGAAAATCCCCCGCTTGCAAGGGCGCTGTATGCAGCGGTCGAGCTCGGCGATGAAATTCCGCCGGAACAATACCATGCCGTCGCCGAAGTGATCGGTTATGTCATGCGTCTCGGGCGTCGTTAACGAATTCTTCACCAACGTGGCTTAAGACAAAATGATCAACCTGCCCAAGCAACAATCTGGAGGAAGGCCGAAGCGGTTCACGATATAGCAGTGACGGGACTGGCGGATGACCGGAAATGGCCTCCAGCGACAATCGGATGAGGACAGCGAACAGCGGCATCCGTGGCGTGGTCTTGCTACCGCCGACGCTACCGACGCCAATCCTCTAGGCCTCCAGGATCTGCCGTCGCCGACCGCGGCCAGGCCTTGGCGCTGGCTGGGGATGTTTACCTTCGTTCTCCTGTCCCTGGCGATGTTGGCCACGACCATCGTGGTCACCGCCTCCAGGGACAAGAAGGCTACGCTTCTGCAGGCGGAGCAGAGCCGGCTCCAGGAGTCCGTACTCGGGCGCGTTCAGCTTCTCGGGACTTGGTTGGAAAGCCAACATTTGGCGAGCAGGCGGCTTACCGATTCCCATGTCTTCAGGTTGTTCGTCACCGATCTTGCGCATCAAGAGCCCGCATTGCCCTTGCCGAGATCGCTCCAGGACCAGCGGCCTTATTTCAGGCAGTTGATGGCAGACTTCGCGAGGCAAAATGGCCTGGTTCGGGCCACGGTTCTAAGAGAAGACGGTGTCACGCTGCTGAGTAGCAGCGGCCCCGTGCTGCCCGTTGCCGACCTCCTTCAAAGGCTTGAAGGCGCTGACGCCGGGTGGGACGTGCTGCTTTCTCCGATCCGGCGCATCGGTGATCGGGACGGGGCGCTGGTCGTCGACGCCATGACGGCCTTCCCAAAAGCTCAATCGGAAAGCGATGTGGCCGATAAACCATCGGCAATTCTCGTTTTGACGCTGCCTGTCGGTCGAATTCTCGAAGATGTTCTGTCGAATAGGTTGGCTGATCCCGATCATGAGGAAATTTCACTGCAGCAGCAGCGCGGCGACGCGGTCGATCGATTGTCGATGGCCGGCGATCACATCGAGCTCGCAACGGATCAGCCTGCCAATGGCGTGCAACCCGGCATGCCGACGGCCTTCGGCCGCCGCGGCGACGACCACCCGGTTTATTCCCTCGGCGAGCCGGTGGATGGGCTCCCATGGACCTTGTCGCATGCTCTCGACGCCAGGGCCGCTTTGTCGCCGGTGCATGATTTCATCATGGTGGCTGCTGGTCTCTCGGTGATGGCGGTCCTTCTGCTGACCGCCGCATTTTCAGCCCTGTGGTGGCGTCAAGGGCGAAACCATCATCGGCGGCTCGTCGAGCTATACAAAGCCCATGCCCACAAAGTCGATCATCAACGCCAATTTCTGCACGCCGTGACCACGTCGATCGGCGATTGGCTGACGGTCAGCGCGCCGGGCGGAGAGCTGATCTACACCAATCCGGCATTTGAAACCGCCATCCGTGAAGTCGGACCTGCAATCTCGGGCAGGAAGTGGGACGACCTCATCAAGACTCCATCGGCCGATGACGCGCGCCGGGACGATCTGGCGAGTTTGATCGATGCCCACGCCTTCGACCTGGTCGAAGTTGGCGGCCGGCGACGGATCATTTCGCCGCATGTTTCGGCCTTGAGAGGTGAAGACGGTGATATTCGAGGCACGGTCCGCGTCGTTCGCGACCACACCGAGCTGGTTGCCGAGCGGCAGCGGCGCTTGCTGGGTCTGACGCAAACCGTCGATGCCTTCATCCAGGCGATCGAGCTTCGAGATCCCTTTCTCTTGGGTCATACCGACCGAGTGCGAACCCACGCCATCGCCATCGGTGAGAGACTGAAGCTATCAAGGCATGACCTGGCCAGCCTCGCTCTGGCCGCATCCCTCTCGCAAATCGGTAAGGTCTTCATCCCCGACGATATCCTGGCGAAGCCGGATCGGCATAACACCGAAGAGGGGGAAATCATGCGCGATCATATTCTGCACGCCGTCGATATTCTCAAGCGAATCGACTTCGATCTGCCGATCGTCGACACCCTCGCCCAGATGCATGAACGCATGGATGGCAGCGGATATCCCCACGGACTCGCGGGCGACCAGATCGGCTTGAGGGCGCGCATTCTCGGCATCGCCGATGTTTTCTGCGCACGGACTGCTCCGCGCTCCTATCGAGATCGCATGAGTGCTGGAAAAACCCTCTACCATCTGGCAAGCAACGAGCGGCGCTACGACCTGAAGGTGGTCGCCGCCCTCGCCGAAGTCGTCGGCGACGGCCAGGAGATCGAGAGCGTCGATACGATCGAGCGAACCTTCATCGACGCCGCCGTCTGGCGTGAGAAAAACCGCGAAGACCATCGGGTCGGCGAGGTCGTTTGATGCTTGTTCGGCCGTTGATCGATGGGAATGCGAACACTGAACTCGCTTGTTGGAGCTCTGTCCGCAAACCGAGACGTTGCTGACCGATCAATTCGTCCGGTGACAGAGTGACCTCGGCAAGCGGTTCTCCTTGGCGCCTTCAAGTGCTATCAGGCTGCGTGAACGGCTGCGCTGGGATCGACGCCGATGATTTGTCTCCAAGCCCGACTGCTGGATTGAGCATGGCTCGCGCCGAGCAACGCTTCATCTGTCGTCATTGCGGAGCGGCCCACGCCAAATGGGCGGGGCGATGCGATGGTTGCGGCGAATGGAATGCGCTTGCCGAAGACGATGCGCCGAAGGCGCTTCCCAAAGGCTTGAAGCCAGGCGCTGGACGCGTGATCGACCTCGTGGGCCTTGATGGCGCGCAAGCTCTGCCCGCGCGCTTGGCTACCGGAATCGATGAACTGGACCGGGTGCTCGGCGGCGGCTTGGTCAAAGGCTCGGCCGTGCTGATCGGCGGCGATCCCGGCATTGGCAAATCCACCATCGTTCTGCAGGCGAGCGCCGCGCTGGCATCGCATGGGCTCAAGGTTGCCTATGTGAGCGGCGAGGAATCGGTTGAGCAGGTGCAGCTGCGCGCAAGACGGCTCGGCCTGCAGAAGACGCCGCTGCAACTGGCGGCCGCAACGTCGGTCGGCGACATCATCCAGACCTTCGACAAGGGAGACGCTCCTGAGCTCTTGGTGATCGATTCCATTCAGACCATGTTCGTCGACAATATCGAGAGTGCTCCAGGGACCGTTACCCAGCTGCGCACCAGCGCTCATGAATTGATCCGTTTCGCCAAGCGTCGAGGAACCGCCCTCTTCCTGATCGGGCATGTCACCAAGGATGGCCAGATCGCAGGGCCGAGGCTGTTGGAGCATATGGTTGATGCGGTCCTCTATTTCGAAGGTGAGCGCGGTCTGCAGTTTCGCATTCTCCGGGCGGTCAAGAACCGCTTTGGGGCTGCCAATGAGATCGGTGTGTTCGAGATGGCCGAACAAGGCCTTCT
>Ga0224508_10005449_pt1 | contig 10176 bp, 10 predicted proteins | sample SF_Jan12_sed_USG_4_FD_170157 | JGI IMG/M metagenome (GOLD analysis project Ga0224508, IMG submission 170157) | Sediment microbial communities from San Francisco Bay, California, United States - SF_Jan12_sed_USGS_21 | ecosystem: Environmental > Aquatic > Marine > Sediment | place: USA... | reverse complement strand
TCAGTAGATCGGCATAGAAGTATCAATATCTCTCGCCCAACCATCAATACCCGTAGAAAGATTGATTACTTTGGAATAATCATTTTGAGCTAAATAATTCGCTACCGCACGACTGCGTATTCCATGATGGCAAATCACAACAACCTCTTTATCTGGGTCAATATCTTGTAATGCGCTCGGTATTTCTCTCATAGGAACAAGTTTTGATTCTGCTATATGACAACGTTCATACTCCCAAGGTTCTCTTACATCTAATAAGATAGGCTTTTGGGTAGTTTGATCAAGATGGTCTTTTAGCTGTTTAGGGCTAAACTCCTTAAACATTAGAGTTCAAATACCTGGGGCGCATGCATGCCAATCAAAGGCTGTAAATCTGTTTCAAATAAGTTTGTAGTAGTAAAGCCGTAGTTATCAATGCGTGTAATAAGTCTTGCATGCATCACAGGTGCTTTTCCAGCCACTACAAATAAGCGTCCATTCTCTTTCAAAAAGTCTTCAAATATATCACTGTAAACCGGCATTGAAGCAGTTATAGCGATGACATCATATTGTTTATTAATTTGATTACTAAAAAAACTTTTATCCAGTACGTCGCCAACCTTAAAGCTAATATTTCTTATTTGCTGTTTTTGTAAAGTTGTCTGTGCATGAGTACTTAGGTCTGAATAATACTCTATGGTGTCTACGTGTTTGCCAAGCTTGGCTAGACATGCGGTAACAAATCCAGATCCAGTGCCAATTTCTAAAACTTTATCATCGACTTGAATTTGCAGCGCTTGCAGCATCCGTGCTTCTAATTTAGGCGACATCATAAATTGATCGTGATCGAGTGGTATCTCAAGATCTGAAAAGGCTAGTTTTTGATGTTGAGTAGGAACGTAGAATTCTCGTGGTGTGTCTTCGATAACTTTTAAAACGTCAACATCCAATACATCCCAGGGACGTATTTGTTGCTCGATCATATTGAATCTTGCTTGCTCTATATCCATATGTTTTTATACCCAGCGGGTTTGTCTGGTTTATTAGTGTGCTTTACGCTATACCCACGTCATAATATCAGAATAATTCCAAGCTTAATTATTAATAAATTAACTATGGTCAGTCACTGCTCTTGAGTACAGATAAGATACTTATAATTGGGCCAGCGTGGGTTGGTGATATGGTGATGGTGCAGAGTTTGTTTATCGCACTGAAGCGCCAGAATCCAAGTAATACTATTGATGTAGTAGCCCCAGCATGGTCTTCGCCTGTGCTTTCGCGCATGCCAGAAGTTCGTCAAGTGATAGAAGTGAATCTCCAGCACGGTAAGCTGCAGCTTGCTGAGCGTTATCGTGTGGGTAAAAGCCTGCGCGGAGAATATGATAAGGCGATTATTTTGCCGCGCACCTTTAAGTCGGCGTTAATTCCATATTTTGCTAAAATTTCTAATCGCATCGCCTATCGAGGAGAAATGCGTTATGGAATTGTAAATGATATTCGCGAACTAGATACTGAGCTGACTTACAAAGCAGTAGAAAAATATCTACAGTTAGGGGCTGAGCCCGGCCATCTTAAACAAGCGCCACAGATTTATTATCCACAACTTAACGTTGACGAAGAAAAGCGTCATCAAGCTGCAAAAAAGTTAGGTATTGATGAATCAACACCTGCGGTAGCATTCATGCCAGGTGCTGAGTTTGGGCCGTCTAAACAGTGGCCAGGAAAATATTTTGGTGAACTTGCCATCCGATTTAAACAACAAGGTTATAACGTATATGTTTTTGGTTCTCCAAAAGACAAATCCGTAGGTGAGGAAATCGCACAAGCATCAAATGGTGATGCGCTTAATTTTTGCGGACAAACGAGTTTGGAAGAGGTGGTTGATCTACTTTCTTTAGTAAAGGTTGCAATCACTAATGATTCGGGATTGATGCATATTGCAGCGGCGGTAGGTAGGCCTGTAGTAGCTATATACGGTGCAATAACGCCAAAGTACACACCACCCTTAACGGATAAAAAAGAAATTCAGTACTTGGGCTTGGAATGTAGTCCGTGTTGGAAGAAACAATGCCCTTACGGGCATTATAACTGCTTGAATAATATTGAAGTAGATAAAGTCTACGAAAGTGCACAGAGATTATTAGAGAAAAAAATCGCCGCGATCAAAACTTGAGTCTAATGAGTCTAATTTCTCAGGATGATTAATTAGATCCTCAATAAACCAGTTTGCGTGATTATATAAACAAGTTACATCTTTGCATTCTTCTGTAGCATCAAATGCTTCAATTAATCGCAATGTGTTTTTCTGTGTTGCAATAACACCAGCTTGAGTATCGTAAGCATGTTTCTCACCTAATAAAGCCTGTGGCACATGGCGGTAGACCGGGCAGTTGAATACACCAAGAGGACTTAACACTTGCCTAAAATACTGCATATGACAGTTATGCGGTTGCTCGGTGTAGTTCATGTAAGTGCCATTTTCTAATACACGCAAGTTAGTGCTTTCAATCACAGCAAAGTTATCGTCTTCTAATTGCATAGATTCTGTAACTGAGGCACGTATTTTTTTCATTATCGACTCTACATACGCTTGTTCTTTGTCAATGCCGATAACTTCTGCATTATTGGCTTCAGCCCGTGTTAAGAAAGGCTTGAAAGAAATGTAATCGAATTGATGATCTTTCGCCATTTTGGCAGCGGTTAGCATCTCATCAACGTTTTCAATTATTTTAGTATCGTTGGTTTCGCAATCTTTCCAAACAATAATGAAACTAAAACCTATTTTAAATTTTGGATTAACCTTTTTGATGTCAGGTATGTGGCTGCAAATCCATTCCAGGGTAAATTTCTTGCTACCAGGCTTATGCATTGCGCGAAAAGTTTCATTGGTTCCAGAGTCTAAAGATAGGCGTACCCAATCACGTTCATCTAGCACTTCTGCTACTGATTCCACTTTTTTCATCATGCTGCCATTAGTTACTACGCCTATTTGTATATCCATCGCTTTTAAGTGGCGAACAATATCTTCAAAACCTTTATAAGCCGTAGGTTCTCCGCCACCAATGATAATTACTGAACGAAGACCTTTTTCTGCTAGATAAGTCAGTGAGTTTTTTAGATTCTCATGCTCGTAATTAATGTTTTTATTTAGTATATCCATGTCTACGCAATGATCACATTTGTAATTACAGGCAGTGGTGACATCTAAATTAATTGAGATCGGTGCACTGATTGGTGCCATTTCTAAGGCTTCGTCAAATGTCATAGAGTTGTTCGCATAGCCTTCTCGCCACTGCACTTGCCAGTCTACATACTCTTTTAATTTACCAAGTACTTCTGGTTGACGTAGTTTGCCCATGAAGTCATGAATAGGTGATAGCTCAGTTTGCTTAATTACCTCGTGTGAAACCGTTTTCACATGCAAAGGCGTAGAATCTAGTTTTACCTCAAAGTTATGCTTTGTGAAATCAATGAGGGGGGAAAGTGTCATTAACACTTCGCCGCTTTCAGTATGTATTTTTTCCATTATTCCAATTTAATTCTAATGTTGGGTTACTGTTTGATAAATTTGCGCAAGATGGGTCATACCATCAATCAATGCAACTTCATCGGATGAAGTTTTAGAGTGAATAGTGCTTATAAAGTTCTTAATAGAGCATACAAGTGGATCTTTCACAGGTAATTGATCTTTAGACGAGCGTAATGATATCAGGTAATTAGGAAGTTCAACATGTCTATCCGCACGTAGGCCGTTAATTGCATAAGCTGCTGGTTTAGGGAAGACGTCACTAGAAGAAAGTGTGATTACAACTCGTGTATCCCCTAATGCATGTAAGTAATCGAATTCAATCTGCAAGTCTTGGTACTCATCCGCTGTATGGTAATTAGATTCAATATTGTTGATTTTTCCATTACCGACCAAGGAATACAGCATGCTCATTAAATGTGAGATGGAATCAATGATCATGGAGCTGCCCTGGCTTTGTGGTGCTAGCCACATCGAAAAAGATTCGATAGCCTGTTGATCTTTGAGCTGTGGGTATAACTTAAAATATATAGGTAGCGTGTATGGCCATTGTGTATTCAATTGCAGTAACACATTATTGGTACTACATAATTGAACTAATTCTGTAGTTTTGTTTGTAATGGTTTGCACATCACTTTCTGTAATAATTTCCGAACTAGACCACCAAAGGGGTTTTTCACAAAATACATGACAACCTGCCTGAATAGCGGTGCTTAGATGTAGTTGGTGAGAATAAACGGGGCTGCTAATCGCGACTATATCGATCGAATGATTTTGCAATAGTGTTTCAAGATTTTCATAAGCATAACAATTGATTGCATACTCATTTTTTAAATCAGTAACTGCTTTATTAGCAGATTCTAGTGAGCTACTTACTACTGCTTGTACATCACATCCGAGTTTTTTAAAACTCCGCGCAATGAATGGTCCTGTGCCTTGTTTACTACGGCCAGGTCCGACAATGGCAACCTTAAAAGTCATATATCAGTTCTGTAATTCAAAATTGTACAAAAGAGTACGGTGTGTTCATTGTCTGAGCAAGATATTCTGCTAATTAAGCTGCTTAAACATATCAATACAGCCATGATTCAATTAAAATTACGTCTCTGAAGCTAGGGGAGCCCATTGCACAAGGCTTGCATAGAGTACCAGTGTTAGGTGGGCTGAGAATTACCCTTAGAACCTGAACCAGATAATGCTGGCGGAGGGAAGCTGCAGCTTAGACTAGCAAAGCGCTCCGCCATACAAGAGGTCACTATTGATGAGCGCAAATGCAGAAAGCATTCAAAGTAAAACAGCACAATTATCAGAAGAGTTTACACAAGCTTTTTCTGGTTCAAAGAAGATTTTCGTACAAGGGTCCCGTGAAGATCTTAAGGTAGGTATGCGCGAAGTTACATGTGCGAGCACCTCTGCAAGTTTTGGCGAAGAAGAAAATCCCCCAATAACAATTTATGACACATCAGGTCCTTATACTGAACCAGATGTAAAAATTGACTTGCTACAAGGATTGCCGTCTTTACGTAGTAATTGGATTGAAGAACGCAATGATACGGAGATTTTATTAGGCCCGTCTTCTGAATTCGGTACAGCAAGACAAGAAGACCCAAAAACTGCGCATTTGCGATTCGCACATTATCACGCTCCACGACGCGCTAAGCCAGGAAGTAATGTCACGCAAATGCACTATGCCAAGCAAGGTATTATCACACCTGAAATGGAATATATTGCTATTCGTGAAGATATGCGTTTACAAGAGCATCGAAAAGATCCGCGTTATAAAAAATTATTAAAACAACATGCGGGTGTGAATTTTGGTGCAAACATTCCTGAACAAATTACACCTGAGTTTGTGCGTGATGAAGTGGCCAGTGGTCGTGCCATTATTCCTAATAATATTAACCATCCAGAATCAGAGCCGATGATTATCGGTAGAAATTTCTTAGTTAAAATAAATACTAATTTAGGAAATTCAGCTGTGACTTCTTCAATTGAAGAAGAAGTAGAGAAAATGGTCTGGGCAGTACGTTGGGGTGGTGACACCGTAATGGATTTATCAACCGGCAAACATATTCATGAAACCCGTGAATGGATTATCCGTAACTCTCCTGTGCCGATTGGCACAGTGCCCATCTACCAAGCTTTAGAAAAAGTAAATGGTAAAGCGGAAGACCTAACTTGGGAAATATTTAAAGACACTTTAATTGAGCAAGCCGAACAAGGTGTGGACTACTTTACGATTCATGCGGGTGTGCGTTTAGCGTATGTGCCGATGACGGCAGACCGCGTAACAGGCATCGTGTCTCGAGGTGGATCAATAATGGCGAAGTGGTGTTTGGCGCATCATGAGGAAAATTTTCTTTACACACATTTCAGTGACATTTGTGAAATCATGCAAGCCTATGATGTTGCATTTTCATTGGGTGATGGCCTGCGTCCAGGCTCTATTGCTGATGCTAATGATGAGGCGCAATTTGCAGAGCTAGAAACCTTAGGAGAGCTTACTAAGATTGCTTGGGAGCATGATGTGCAAGTGATGATTGAAGGGCCAGGTCATATACCTTTGCAAATGATCAAAGAAAATGTTGATAAAGAATTAGAAGATTGCTTTGAGGCGCCTTTCTACACACTTGGCCCATTGATAACTGATATCGCACCTGGATATGATCATATAACTTCAGCAATTGGTGCAGCGAATATAGGTTGGTATGGCACGGCTATGCTTTGTTACGTCACACCTAAAGAACACTTAGGCTTGCCAAACAAGCAGGATGTGCGTGATGGCGTCATCACATACAAAATAGCTGCGCATGCTGCAGATTTAGCAAAAGGGCATCCAGGTGCACAAATTAGAGACAACGCACTTTCCAAAGCACGCTTTGAATTTCGTTGGGAAGATCAATTCAATTTAAGTTTGGACCCAGACCATGCGCGGGAGTTGCACGATGAAACTTTACCTAAAGATTCTGCCAAAGTGGCGCATTTTTGTTCAATGTGCGGGCCGCATTTTTGTTCAATGAAAATTACCCAAGATGTGCGAGAGTATGCTGCAAGTCAAGGAATAAAAGCGATACCTGTTGCTATTGAGAAAGGCATGGAAGAAAAATCAAAAGAGTTTAAAGAAACTGGTGCTGAGATCTATCAAAAAGTTTAGCGTGCTTTCTTGAGAGTACATTTACTTCACTCAGAATTAACCGAATAATTAATAAATAAAATATGGCGGGAAATACCAAAACAGTAATTTATGCTGCATTGATTGGCAATTCGTTAATTGCGATAACCAAGTTTATTGCAGCTATGATCACGGGCAGTTCTGCAATGCTATCTGAAGGCATCCACTCTTTGGTGGATACCGGAAATCAGATTTTACTTTTATTAGGACTTAAACGTGCAAAACGACCTGCAAGCGAAAAATTCCCTTTCGGACACGGCAAAGAGATTTATTTTTGGAGTTTTGTTGTAGCCATTATGGTTTTTGCTGTAGGCGCTGGTATTTCGATATATCACGGGATTGAACACTTGATTCACCCGCGAGTAATTACATCGCCAATCATTAATTATGTCGTATTATGTTTAGCTATGATTTTTGAAAGTGTTCCGCTTTATATTGCATTTAAAGAGTTCAAAAAATTAAAAGGTAAACGAGGTTACATTGAGGCGATAAAGAAAGGTAAGGATCCAACTATTTTTGTAGTGTTGTTTGAAGATTCAGCAGCAATGTTAGGTTTGATCGTCGCATTTATTGGTATTTATTTGGCAACTACAACCGGAATTCTATATTTTGACGGGGCTAGTTCTATTGTCATTGGCTTAATACTTGCCCTCACTGCTGGGGTATTGGCTTATGAAACCAAAGGATTATTGATTGGTGAAAGTGCCAGAGATTCTGTAGTTGATGGCATACGCAGAACTGTACATAAATATCGCGGAGTTGAGAAAGTAAATGAAGTCTTAACTATGCATATGGGGCCAGAGTACATATTGGTAAATCTTAGTGTTGAATTTAATGATGAAATACGTACTGAGCAAATAGAAGACGTGATTGCTAAAATTGATAAAGAAATAAAGCAAAAATTTAAGAAAGTAAAACGAATATTTATTGAGGCAGAGTCTTGGAGATATAGGCGTTAATGTAGTAGTAGTATGGGGCCTGTAAATAATAATCAACAATCGCTTAGCAGAAGAATGCGAATATTTTTATTGTTAGCAACGATTTTTATAACAGGAATAACCATTGTGTTATTGTTAAAAAAGCAGCCAGAAATTACTCATGATGCATTGAAACAAGAAATACAATCTTTGCAAAATCAGCTACCTATTAGAGTAGATGCTTATACCGAGCTTATGAATGTTGAAGCAGGAGAGATGGAAATTATATATTCTTTTGTTGTTGAGGGTGATCCAACCCATGAGTCAGGGATTAGTGTTACAGATGATGATTTTGCCCAACAAGTAGAAAGTGCTGTAAAAAACAGTGCTTGTATAAATAAGAATACAAGACGTTATATTAATAGCAATGTATCACTGTCATATCGCTATATGAACAATGATAATGCCATGCTAGCAGAATTTGTGATACCTGCAGGTTACTGTAATAAATAACTGAATAAAATTATATGAGCGCTTCTGGGCATTCTTCTTCATTAAAAGCTATCTTCTTTGCGTTTGGTGCTAATCTCGCAATTGCATTAATGAAAACGGCAGCAGCAATGTACACTCATTCAGGCAGTATGTTGGCTGAAGCGATACACTCATACGCAGACACTGGTAACCAGGTATTACTCTACTTTGGTTTAAAGCAATCTCAGAAACAACCAGATGAAAAACATCCACTTGGCTATGGTAAAAATAGCTACTTCTGGAGTTTTGTAGTTGCAGTGCTGTTGTTCACTATGGGTGGGCTCTTTTCCATCTATGAAGGTTGGCATAAGCTGCAACATCCTGAAGCACTTAATCAGGCATGGATCGGATTACTTGTTTTGGGCGTGGCCATTATCATAGAAATTATCAGCCTTTTAGGCTGCTTAAGTGCGATCAATGATGTTAGGGGTGAAAAGGCATTTAATAGCTGGATAAAGCACACACGGAATGCAGAGTTGGTAGTTGTATTTGGTGAAGACAGTGCAGCCATTTTGGGATTGATAATCGCATTTGTCTTTGTAGGTATTAGTGTTATAACAAATAATCCTATTTATGATGCGATTGGTTCAATTTGTATTGGTGTAGTTCTAATTATTGTTTCTATATTTGTAGCTTGGCGTATTAAGGCACTAATTGTTGGTACTTCGGCTGAACTAGAAATTAGAGAAAAAATAAATCAAGTTATCCAACAAGATGAAAATATTGAACGCTTGTTTAATGTTATTACAATCCAGTTTGGATCGAAAATAATGTTGGCAGCAAAAATTAAATTACCAGATGCAATGACTATAGAAGAATCAATTAAAAAAATAAATGTGTTAGAAAAAAAACTTAAAGAGCAGCTTCCTGATGTGGGTTGGTGTTTTATAGAGCCGGATAAAGAGGATTAGTATAAAGGATTATAAAATTCATTAATTAGTAGCCATAGAATTAATAGTGTGAACACGGTCAAAGTTCTATATTTCTGAGTCCTTGAGATTTAAATATATACGCCGTTTAGCAGAAAGGGTGATACGTATGCATGAATTGCTTTTAAGAATAGTCTATATATGTAGATAAAATATTAGTAGACAATAATCACAAGCAATGCTTGCATCATTATAAGGAGCGTAAGATGAAGCACCTTAGTAAAATTGTTCTTTTTTATTTACTTACTTCGGTAGGTAACGCTGCAGATCCCACTTGTCATTGGCCTGATAATCAAATTCTAGATTCAATTGTTCCTATCGAAAGTGGTGAGAACAGCCATGCCAGCGGTGTAGTGGTTTCAAATAACTTAGTAATTACCGCCGCGCATGTTTTAGAAGACTATTACGATACAGCTGTAGAAATAAATGATGCACTGTATTTGGCATCAGTACTGTTAGTAGACAAAGAAGCTGATATCGCTTTACTTTCAGTCAGGACTGATAATCTTTATCCAATTCCATTAAGTAAGTATGACTTGTATGAAAGCCAAGAGGTGTGGGCGGCAGGATATCCCCGTGCACAGGATCTGCACACGAGTTCTGGTAATTTCGTATCAAAAAAAGCAGAAGCTATTCACACAAGCGCGGGCATAGACTCTGGCGAATCAGGTGGTGGCCTTCTTAGTTGTGAGCATGGTGAATTTGTCTTGGCAGGTATGTTACGTGGCTATGGTGCATATCGTACTGAGCGAGGTTTGGTGAGATTAGAAGACTATTCTATCTCAGTTGCAGCTAGTGACATCAAATTTACATTAGATTTAGGAAACCTAAGTTTTAATGAATATTAAAACTTTATAGTTTCATAAATAATAAAACGCTAAACTGTTGGCTTCGTAGCCAACAGTTTAGCGATGCCATATTCTTATTACAAAAGACTTCCCGCCAAAGATAAAAAAATCTATCGCGCCAGCGATAAAATTTCTAATGTAAGTCTAAAAAATTCAGGCGAGTTATTGCCGTTTGTGTGTGGTGTGCAATCAGCGCTCAAATCAAAAGAGAAAGCATATGTGCTACAGGCTAGTCAAGCACTTGTGAATCAGCTCACTCAACAATTAATGATTC
>Ga0224508_10005448_pt1 | contig 10177 bp, 6 predicted proteins | sample SF_Jan12_sed_USG_4_FD_170157 | JGI IMG/M metagenome (GOLD analysis project Ga0224508, IMG submission 170157) | Sediment microbial communities from San Francisco Bay, California, United States - SF_Jan12_sed_USGS_21 | ecosystem: Environmental > Aquatic > Marine > Sediment | place: USA: California... | reverse complement strand
TCATGGGCGTGGTAGTGAAATAATCAATCTCGTCGCAGACATCAATGTCTATAGTATCCCACCGAGATTGCGATAGCGAGTGGTCGCGGAACTCCAATGATTCATTTCCAAGCCTATTAAGATGCCGGTATCTGCGGTATCTTACGCTTATTCATTCAAGTGATCATCAACATTGAGGTCGATTTGATGCAGTGCCGTGGCGTTCGTGGAGCTACTACCGCTGATGCAAACTCTCGCGACGAGATTCTGACGGCAACTCGGCAATTGCTGGCGTTGATGATCCGGCTCAATGATATTCAGCCGGAAGACGTGGCGAGTGCCGTCTTCAGCGCAACACGTGACCTAAATGCCGAATTTCCTGCTCTAGCTGCGCGCCAACTTGGTTGGCTCGACGTGCCGTTGCTTTGCACTAATGAAATGGACGTACCGGGCTCCCTTTCGCAATGCATCCGTGTGCTTGTCAACTGGAATACGCAGCGGAGCCAAACCGACATTACTCACGTCTACATTAAAAAAGCCGTTCGGTTACGGCCTGACCTTTCCAAACTACCAGCGGTCGATTTCGAGGAACTTGAAAAGTGGATCGCTGACCAGATGGCAAGTCTCGATAAGTGAAAACAAAAACAGCCCGACCACAATGAAGTAATCGGGCTGTTGTTAGTAGCATGAAGTTTGGTGTCGATGACTATCGGCAGCCGCCACAAGGATAGACTGGCACGCGACACATGATGGTTTTAGGAACCATTTGGCAAACCGGCACGTTAACTGTTTGCGTGTACGGTTCGGGCACCATCACAGTGTAGGACTGTGTGCGCGGTTCATGGACCGTGCGGAATGTCGTCACGTTGATTGTCTTGGAGACTTGCTTGGGAACCATGACAGTGAAATGAACATCACGCGTTTGTGGTTCATCAACGTAATTGCAAACTTGGACCATGCGCGAACGAACTTCCGGCCGGCACAGCGTCACTGGGTATTGGAATGGAACTTGTACTTGCTGCGATCGCATAACGGTTACTTGAACAGGACGCTGAACTGGATTCGGGCACCAACGTCGGCAGCATGTGCAGGGATCAGTTACCCAATGGCCACGATCTTCGCAAACCATTCGTGTCATTGTCACTGGGACTTGCTGGCACACGGTTCTCACACCTTGTCGCATTTCTTGGTAAGGCACTTGAACGGTGTACTTTTGCTCGACTTGGCTCATCACAGGTCGACGAACGGTGTATTGCTCTTGTCGCACACGCCGGTCGGGAACCATGATCGTATAGTTACGAGTTACAGGATGCGTTTCGGGGATACATCGCGCAACGGTATAAGTTCGCTGACGTACCTCAGGTCGATGACGAATGCATTGAATGGTTCGCTGCGTCATGACCGTGGTCGGCACCATGATCGTCTTTGGTACCATTTGATAACTGATACAAGGGGCGCTACACGCGTTGCAACATGGCTGCGCCATAACTGTGGAAGTAGCAAATACGACCAATGCCAAAGCGGCAAACAAAGCAACAAATCTACCTTTCATGCTCATTCTCCAAAGATGTATGTTCCAAAAGTTGTGACTGCAAACCGTTTTCAGTGTGTTTTACCGCGGTATAAAACCAAAAAGAAGCTACTAGAACCGCTCACCAGAGTGATAGTATAAGTAGGGTAAATAGCAATGGCAATATAGAAAAGATAACAATTTTGCAATGTTTAGGAGGCTTTTATCTGTTGCGACACCCCTTTACGTTTTGCTGGATTTAACTCTACGGAGCCTGAACGTTACGATGGTAGCGCATCAAAAAAACCGCGGTATAGAGTGCCGCGGTTTGAGAGCAAGTAAATACTTCGAAGCTTCGAGTCAGACTAACTCGCGCATTGGCTCGACGCCTTGGTCGACAAGATACTGCGGTCGTCCTCGCAGGTCGAATTCTCGAATAGCCCGCAAATTGAGACCGAGATTCTGATAGAGTGTCGCGAAGACTTCCTGAAATGCTACAGGACGGTCGGAAGCATATTCCCCAAGTCGGTTCGTTGCACCGATGACCTGACCAGTTCGTATTGGTCCTCCAGCGAGCAATGCGCAAGACACGCGCGGCCAGTGATCACGACCAGCGTTTTTATTGATCTTCGGCGTGCGTCCAAATTCGCCCCAGACGACTACGGACACGTCGCGCAACATACCGCGAACTTCCAAGTCCTCCACAAGCGACGAGACAGCATTATCAAGCATTGGCATGTCTTCACGGGCTCGGTTAAAGTTCCCCCCGTGCCAATCCCAACGGCTGAAATTGAGCGAAACAACACGCGCGCCTGCTTCAACAAGACGTCGTGCAACACAAAAATTCTCCGTCATCTTCGGGGCTCCGTCAGCACGGAAATTGGCGTCGCCTTTTCCGTAACGTTCGACGGTTTTAGGATCTTCTTTCGAGAGATCAAGAGCCTGTGCCAAAGCGGATGACGTGAGAATTCCCAGAGCTTGCTGAGTAAACGCGTCGAGTCCGTCCATTGCACCACTTGCATCAGTTTCGCGTCGGAACTGATCGAGCGAATTCAGCAGACTGTCACGATCCTGAAGTCGTTCTAGTGATATGCCCTTTAAGACCATATTCTCTTGGTTCGCAACCGACCGTTTCGCGCCCTTACCGCCAACCAATCGGAAAGGCGCATGTTTGACACCCAGAAAACCACCTTCTCCAGGATCACCCCAGGGACCGTGATCTGTTTTGTACATCAAGCTCAAATGTGGCGGGATGGTTGCATTGACTGGGCCTCGAATCTTGGAGACCCACGCACCCATCGAGGGCCATCCACCTGTCGGAGCAGGATTCTTTGGACGTCCAGTCATACACTGATAGGAATCGTGACCACCGGATGCGCCAACCATCGATCGAATCGCGACAAACTTGTCCATCATCGACGCGATTTTGGGAAACAGTTCGCAGATTTCAATTCCCGAAACGTTGGTTGCAATCGGCTGCAATTCACCACGTACTTCCGCAGGAGCATCGACCTTAATGTCCCACATGTCTTGATGTGGGGGACCACCTGGCAGGAACACATTGATGATTGCTTTGTGTGAGCGGCCGATACGGGCCTTGGATTCGGCAGCCAACAATCCGGGCAGAGAAAGTCCGCCCATAGCCATTCCGCCGATGGTCAAAAAATTGCGTCTGGAGACACCATCGCAAAAACCGCGACGTGTTTGGGGTTTGCCAAAGATCGTTAACAAGGTTTCACCCTCATAGTTAAAACGCAGGTAAGTTGATGTGTCATCATGGTACTTATATCCGAACTATCCGCCTAATATCGTATCAAAATCCATTGATTTGAACAACCTCGTGATGATTTGAACAACCTCGTGATGATTTGTTACCGATGTCCCAGATTGGCGTCAGTTGGACACGCTTGTTGGTTGGTCGTCTAGCAGACCTGCAAATTGCTAGTTTGACTCTACTGGGTGGGTTATACTGAAATCTTCGTCCTTTCCCACTCAATTCACGAGTAAAAGCCGCCTGAAGAGGTTCGCGAATGCCGTCAGGCCAATTGAGAATCCTGTTGGTCGAAAGCAACCCAAAACACGCTGACTTGCTCAGCAAGAACTTGCTGCGCGCGGGCGGTGAGGGTGTTGCCGTGCAGTCGCAACCAAACTTGGCCGCTGCGATTGAGTGCCTCAGCATTGGCGGAATCGGCGCAGTCGTCCTCAGTGTGAAATCGAGCGACAAAAATTGCGTCGACGATATCTCAAGGACAGTCGCCAAAGCCAGAGCGGCGCCGGTACTCGTTCTCGCTTCGCACGCCGACCAAGCGATGATCAGCCGCATCATTCAGGCCGGCGCTCAAGACTGCTTCAACAAATCCAAACTGTCGATCGAAAGCTTGATGCGAGCGATTCGAATTGCCGTTGATCGCAAACAAGCTGAACAGCGGACTGCGGCGGGAACCAGCACGAATGACCGAAGCATTCGAGCCATTGTCAACGCGTCGCTCGACTGCATTATCACTGTCGACGCTAACGGAAAGATTCTGCAATTCAATCCTGCTGCCGTAAAAACATTCCATTACAAAAGCGAAGAGGTCATCGGTCGCGAGATGGGTGAATTGTTCATGGCACCATCGGATCGAGATCGCCAGCTAAAGAGTTTCAAGGACTTTCAAGAACGGGGCGGCGGTTCGATGCTCGGGCGTCGTCTGGAAACGAAGGCATATCGCAAGGACGGCACCGAATTCATGGCGGAAATCGCAACGCAGCCTGTTCCGATGGAAAACGGTCTGGTGTTCGCTATCTTTCTGCGTGACATTACTGTCCGCAAACAAGCCGAGGTCGCGCTGAAGACTGAAATTGCCAGAAGAGAGAAGAGCGACGAACAACTGCGCCGCGAACGCGACTTACTGCAAACGCTAATGGACCATCTGCCGGATTACGTTTTTGCGAAAGACGCGGAAGGCCGTTTTAAGACAGTGAACGCCACGTTGCTTAAAGCGATGGACGCTGAATCGTTGGACCAAGTTGTGGGCAAGACAGACTACGAATTCTTTCCTCGCGAAATGGCGGATCACTTTGTCGAAGATGACCGTCGCGTGATGCAATCCAACGAACCGCTTTTCAATCGAGAAGAAATGGTCTCTGATTCGGATGACAATGAACGAATTATGTTAACCACCAAGGTACCGTTACGAGATGCCCAAGGTAAAGCTGAAGGCTTGGTGGGTATTTCACGCGACATCACCAGGCGAAAAGAGGCCGAGCAGGAATTAAAGCAAGCGAAAGAGGCCGCGGAAGTCGCCAATCGAGCCAAAAGTGACTTCATGGCAAACATGAGCCACGAAATTCGCACGCCAATGAACGCGGTTATCGGGATGACGGAGTTGCTGCTCGAGACGGAACTGACGGACTCGCAGCGAGACTATGTTCGCATGGTCCATGAATCTGGGGAATCCTTGCTGGGAATTATCAACGACATATTGGACTTTTCCAAAATCGAGGCGGGCAAACTGGAGTTTGAGAGTAATAGATTCCAGCTTCGCGACAGTCTCGCGAAGACGATGAAGTCGCTCGGTATCCGAGCACATCGCAAGCATTTGGAACTGGCCTGCCATTTCGCTCCGGACACACCAGATGTGCTGGTCGGGGACATCAACCGACTTCGACAGATCATCGTGAACCTGGTCGGCAACGCGATCAAGTTCACGGAAAAGGGCGAGGTTGTTCTGGATGTTGCTTGCGAAGGAAAAGACGCTCAGCATCGAAAAGGCGGAATGGGGGCACATTCTATCACACCCTCTCGAAATGGCGCCGTTGTTCTACACTTCTCAGTCCGCGACACCGGAATAGGAATCCCCACTCAAATCCGAAAGCGAATTTTTCAAGCCTTTGAGCAAGCCGACGTTTCAATGACCCGGCGATTCGGCGGCACGGGACTCGGACTGGCAATTACGTCGAGGCTGGTTGAATTGATGGGAGGCAAAATCTGGGTTGAGAGCCAGGAAGGACAGGGAAGTATCTTTCACTTCACTACCAAACTGCAGCTCGGCGAATCGCAACGACTCGATCCCGTCGAACATGTCGTCGTTGGCGGCACACGTGTGCTCGTGGTGGATGATAATGACACGAATCGCTTTATCCTCAATGAGATTTTTCAGAATTGGGGAATGAATCCAACGTGCGTTAGCAATGCGAAGGACGCGCTAGATATACTGCGGCAAAAAAGCCAGACCGATGGGTCAATTCAAATTATTGCCTCGGACGTCGACATGCCCGATGTGGACGGATTTACATTGGCAAAACTAATTAGACAGGACGACAAATTGGCTGAAACACCGATCATTCTTCTTTCATCGGGTGACCGTCCGGGTGATATCGCCCTCTGCAAAGAGTTGGATATCTCCACACACCTCATGAAGCCGGCAAGCCAATCTGAACTCTTTGAATCAGTCGTTCGTGCACTCCACGTTGTAATGCCCGAGGAATTGCAATCGAAGTTGGAAACGACCGCCGAAACGATCAAATTAAAACCTTTACAGATTTTGCTTGCGGAAGATAGTTTGGTCAATCAAAAGCTGGCCTTGGGAATTCTGGAACGAGACCGCCACCATGTTACCGTAGCAGACAATGGACAACTTGCGGTCGAGGCAGCTAAGTCAAAAGAATTTGATGTCATCCTGATGGACGTTCAAATGCCTGATATGGATGGCTTCGAAGCAACGAAACTCATTCGCGAAAAAGAGAAACTAACAGGCTCACATATTCCCATCATCGCCATGACGGCGCACGCCATGAAGGGCGACCGAGAGCGTTGTCTCGATGCCGGCATGGACGATTATGTTTCAAAACCAATAGATCGCGATCTCTTGTTCAACGTTATTGCCAAGCGAGTTTCAAAGTCACACGAAGAGCCTCAGCAAGTGTCGGAACTGGCATCTGCGGATGTGCCAATCCCGACTCAAGAGCAGATAGACGCAGATTCTGATGTGATCGACTGGGAAGTGGCGCGCAAACGAATGCCTCTAGGCCCTGAGTTTGTTGAAAAAATGGCTAGTCTGCTGCTAACCGAAACTGATAAACTGCTGGGGGAAATCCGTACAGGGTTTGCGGAAAACGATGCCACCCTTGTTCGCCGCGGGGCACACACCTTGAAGGGATCATCGGACGTTTTTGGCGCGAAATATGTCGTCGTTGCGGCCAAATGCGTTGAAGCATCAGCGGCTGAAGGGGATATCGAGCAAGCATTGACCGGATTTGCCACTTTGGAACACGAGACGGCTCGGATGGTCGAGGCGATCAAAGTTGGCCTAGGCCGCGCACCTGCAGAAGAATAGACACCGCGAGGAACACCTATGGCAACTGTCTTGGTCGTCGACGACTCGATGGTCGATCGTGAAATTGCCGGTGCCTTCGTAAAGCAAGAAGGTGCAACGGTCGTCTACGCTGAACATGGTGTCGAGGCGCTCGAAATCATCGAACGTGACCTACCCGATATCGTGCTTACCGATTTACAAATGCCGGAAATGGATGGCCTGCAACTGGTCGAACACCTTCACGACAACCTCCCAAAGTTGCCTGTGATTTTAATGACGGCGTGGGGCAGCGAAGATACGGCGGTTACCGCTTTGCGAGCCGGCGCCGTCAGTTATTTACCAAAAAAGGAAATGAAACGCGACATTGGCGAGGCACTGCGGTCCGTCTTGGCCACCGTCGAATCGACGCGTGAACGAGAAAAAGTCTGTCGATATCTGCAGCACAGCGAATCGTATTACCTGCTGGATTATGATCCCGCGGGACCTCAAGCTCTCATTAGTTATCTGCAAGCCAGCCTTGCGCAACTCGATTTTTGCGATGAAAGCGGTTTGTCGCAGGTCAGTATGGCTTTGATCGAAGCGTTAACCAACGCCCTCGACCACGGCAACCTTGAACTTGATTCGGCGCTGCGTGAATTGGGCGACAGTGAGTATCGTGATCTAGGTAACCAGCGGTCGAAGCAAAGTCCCTATTGTGATCGACGTGTCCACATCACAAGTAGGTTGACTCCAACGCAGGCTACGTTCGTGATTCGCGATGAAGGCCCGGGATTTGATGTCTCATCGCTTCCTGATCCCACCGATCCTGAGAATCTTCTGAAACCGAGCGGCCGTGGTGTAACCCTTATTCACGCCTTTATGGACGAGGTCCAATTCAACGACTTGGGCAACGAGATCACGATGATCAAGCATCAATAGACAATTTACACAACCGCGCCTGCCTCGATCTCCACTTCGAAATTTAAATTCTGCAGCTACATTCGCAGATCTGCAGGTTTAGCTATGGTTTGAAACGTCCCTTGAGAATCTACGGAGCCTCGACATGTGGTCGTCCCGTCTGTTTTGGAAATTCTTTCTTGTATACGCCGGTTTCAATCTGATGTTAGCACTCGGGTTCTTGATCACGGTCTCTGTCTGGCAACGTATACAAGTTGACCAGTTCGCTGAGCAAACTCTGGAGAGTACCGCAGTCGTTCTTAGCAGCTATCTGCGCCCGGAACTGGACGTATTCTTCAGCGAAGACTCGCAAGAAACCGACAAATCAGCAACCCGTTTGCGTTTGCAGTCGCTGCTGAAAAGCCTATCCAATGAAACTAATCTGCGAATTACCGTGATCGATGATAATGGAGATGTGGTTGCTGAGTCAGACCATGATCCAGAGAGTATGCTGGACCACAGCAATCGAGATGAGTTGATTGAAGCGCGACAGCACGGCATCGGAGCGGCCAAACGCCGTAGCCCGACTCTGGGCATCGAAATGTATTACCTGGCATTGTCAGTCAAAACACAAAATGACGCCCGTGTGTTCATCCGCGTTGCCATGCCGCTGAACACGATTAACCAACAAGCGTTGGCTGTCCAAAGTGGAATGACGTTCTTTGTGTTTGCCTTTGGCATTGTGGCAGTTGGCATTACTTACGCAGCCGTTGGGAGGATCATTCGGCCGCTCAATCAGTTGAAGCAAGGCGTCGAGGCAATCACGACCGAAAAGACCGACAAACTAGTTGTGGTCGAAAGTACCGACGAAATCGGCGACTTAGCAGCGGCATTCAATGATATGCAACGTGAACTGACCGCTCGCCTAAGTGACTTGCGTGAGAACAATGAGGCGCTTGCCACTGTCTTAGGCAGCATGGACGAAGGTATTATTGCTGTCGACGCCGACGAGAAGGTTCTACTTGCCAATGACGCCAGCCGAACTCTGCTTGATTCTGTTCTTGTAGATCATGTCGGCCGTCCCTTGCTGGAAGTTGCTCGCAGCCTTCCTCTTCAACAGGCTATGCAAGAGTCGCTCACCAACAATCGAACTTTACAAACCGAATTCGAAGCAACCGGCGAGCCACGTCGAGCGCTTTCCTTGCGGGCAACATGTTTACCGGGAAACCCATGTCCCGGCGTCGTGTTGGTCCTGCGCGATGTTTCCGAACTAAGAAGACTTGAGAATCTGCGGCAAGAGTTTGTGGCGAATGTGTCGCATGAACTGAAGACACCGTTGGCTGCGATCAAGGCCTATGCCGAAACCTTAAGCCTAGGCGCCGTGAATGACACAGAAAACAATCTTGGTTTTGTGGCGCGAATCGAAGAACAGGCGGATCGTCTTCATCAACTGATTTTGGACATGATTCAAATCGCTCGCATTGAATCCGGACAGGAGTCGTTTGAGATTACCGATGTCGATCTCGGAGATGTCATGGAATCGTGTGCCGCTCAATATGCAAACGAAGCGAACTTGAAGAACATTCGTTTCGCAATTGAACCGCCTGATGAATCGATCGTCGTAAGTGCCGATGAAGACGGAACACGGATCATTCTGGAAAACTTGATCGACAATGCTATTAAGTACACATCTGAAAACGGTGAAATCACCGTCCGCTTTCGCAGAGATGGATCGTCAGCCGTGCTTGAAGTGCAAGACACGGGAATTGGAATCGCCGAACAAGATCAGCTCCGCATATTCGAGCGATTCTACCGGGCCGACAAGGCAAGATCGCGAGACTTGGGTGGAACCGGACTTGGTTTGTCCATCGTCAAACACCTGACACACGCCTTTGGAGGATCAGTTGGACTCGAAAGCGAGCTGGGAAAAGGCAGCAAATTCACAGTCCGTCTGCCTCTCGCATGACTTCGGGAAAGCCAACCGACATCGCAGCAAATATTAAGAACTTAACTTGTCCTTAATCTTATCTTCACAATTCAGCTTTAGATTCTCAGTTGTTCAGCTGGGATCGTTTTGGCTCCGTTGCCTAAATATCCCCTTATGTAAATTGAGTTGAATCACCCTTTGTTTGAAATCTTGATTTTGGAGTGGATTGAAATGACTCGGATATCTTTCAGTAGTTGGCTTAAGAATGCTTTGTTTGCGTGCCTTCTGGGTGTCGTATCGTTAGGTAGCCCTGGCTGCGATGAAGCAACAACATCGGGACGCGGAAGTGGCGCAGGTAGTGATGGTGAAGGTGGTGAACTTGCGGAACTCGAAGGAAAAATCGAGATCGATGGGTCCAGTACGGTCTACCCGATTAGCGAAGCGGCCGCCGAACAATTCAAAAAGCAAATGCCAAAAGTCAAAGTCACCGTGGCGGTTTCGGGCACTGGCGGCGGATTCAAACGCTTTGCTAAGGGAGAAACGGATATCTCCGACGCGTCCCGTCCAATCAAAGGCGCGGGAGACACT
>Ga0224508_10005447_pt1 | contig 10177 bp, 9 predicted proteins | sample SF_Jan12_sed_USG_4_FD_170157 | JGI IMG/M metagenome (GOLD analysis project Ga0224508, IMG submission 170157) | Sediment microbial communities from San Francisco Bay, California, United States - SF_Jan12_sed_USGS_21 | ecosystem: Environmental > Aquatic > Marine > Sediment | place: USA: California... | reverse complement strand
TAACTGGTTCGCCGCGGCGCCAACCTGACTGGCTCCCGCTTGTACCGTCGCTGCTGCCGTGCCGGCCCCGTTGGCAGCCACGTTCGCGTAGGGACCAGCCGCCTTTGTCGTGTAGGACGCGGCGACTTGCGCGAGGCCGGCGATGTACTCGAATCGATTCAGCGGACACGATCGATGTGCGACCACGGATCCGTCTGGGGCGAGCACCACATCGGTGGGAACGAACTCAATGTTGAATTGCTGCCGCACCGCCGGGTGTTCGTCGGCGTTGACCTTGACCGGCACGAAGGACGCTCCGATCTGCGGCCCAATGCCAGGATAGTTGTAGACTTCTTTTTCCAACTGGCTGCACGGCTTACACGTCGTTGACCAGAAATGAATGAGCACCAGCCGTTGTGTCGAAGCGGCGATTTGTTGGGCCTGCTCGATGCTCTGCAGCCACTGAATTTCTTCCGCGTCTGCCGCGTGTCCCGTCAGACCGGCCAGCAGGACGACCAGCAATATTTTTCCTGACCTCATGATTGGCTTCCGTTCCAATGATTGGGGGACCGTGAATTGTTACTGGTCTATCGGCAAGTGAGCCCTGATAATTTGTGTCAAAATTAACGATTAGCCTGAGATTAACGATCTTCATGACGCCCCCTGCATGCCGTCGTGCCAATTTCGACGCTTAAGTCGACGCTTAAGTCATTGTGAAACAAAGGGTTGCGCGGACTGCAGTCGCCGCGGACTCTACTGCAACACGAATAACCTGCCTAGAGCAAATTTTTTCCCCAATTTCCTGCAAATAGTTTCCATCTTTACACTTGACATGGTCGAAAACAACTATAAGATGACTATAGCTTTAAGCAACGCCTGATGGCAGTTGCGGCTGTGGCCCGCTAGTAGATCTTTTGGGCCGTCCCGCCAGGGGTAATTGAGACCGGCGGGAAGTACATCCCGACTTGGGATTCTGATTTTTCCCCGGTAGATACGGGTTCTGGAGAATCACGTTATTTTGGCGAAGCGGCGATTGCTTTCGCTTCGTAGCTCAACACGTTGATCCGGCTCCGGCAGTCCGCACTTACGCCGGCAGAAACAATTTCCAGGTCGAGGACCCACTTTTGGGTCTGACGAAATACATTGCCAACGGGATCCCACCCTGCAACGCGGCCCAGCGCTGTTCAACAGTTCGGTGGGACCAAGCCAGGCAATCAGCCGGAATGTCAATCGGCATCGCTATAGGCGAATCTGATTGATCGTGGGCGAATGCCCGATTTTCATGCACGCGTACAGGCATCGCCTGTTGCGAACTCTATCACGCTCGTAAGGTGATCTATGGCGAAGAGGAAAAAAGGCGGCAGCCGCCCTCATAATGACCGCTCGCGCGGTGGTGATCGAAGCCGCGGTCGGCGCCGACCAGGACGACCCTATGGTGGGGCTTCCGGGCCCAGCTCAAACGCCGTCACGGACAACGGCGAACCGGTACCCGATGGCCCAGGTGGCGGCGTTCTGGAACTGCACCCCAACGGCTATGGATTCCTGCGCGATCCAAATAAAGACTATCTGCGCGAGCGGAGTGACCCCTTCGTGCCGGGCACGATGATCGACAAATTCACTCTACGCGAAGGCGTCTATCTGCACGGGATGGTCCAGGGCGGCCGCGGCCAACAAGGACCACGACTCAAAGAGATCGAAACGGTCAATGGGATGCCGCCGGAGGAATACGTAAATGTCAAGAATTTTGACCAGCTGACACCCATCAACCCTGAGGAATGGTTAAAGCTGGAAACCGGCCCCGAGCCCATGACAACACGCGTCATGGACCTGCTGACGCCACTGGGCAAGGGCCAACGAGCGCTGATTGTCGCCCCGCCGCGAACCGGCAAGACCATCTTGCTGCAACACGTCAGCCAGGCCATCATCAAGAATCACCCCGACATCAAGCTGGTTGTGTTGCTGGTCGACGAACGGCCCGAAGAGGTCACGGACATGCGCCGGGCAGTGGTCGGCGGCGAGGTGGTCGCCAGCAGCCTCGACCGGGACGTGGAAAGCCACGTCCGCCTCTCGCAGCTGGTCGTCGAACGCTGCAAGCGACTGACCGAAGAGGGCAAGGATGTCTTTCTGTTGATGGACTCGATCACTCGCATGGCACGAGCGTTCAACAAGTGGGTCGGCAACACGGGCCGTACCATGTCGGGCGGTGTCGACATCAAGGCCATGGACATCCCCAAGAAACTTTTCGCCACCGCACGCGCCTTCGAGGAAGGTGGTTCGCTGACGGTGGTGGCCACCGCCCTGATCGACACCGGCAGCCGCATGGACGAGCTGATCTTTCAGGAGTTCAAGGGCACCGGCAACATGGAACTGGTGCTGGACCGCAAACTGGCCGATCGCCGCATCTGGCCGTCGATCGACATCACGCAAAGCGGCACGCGACGCGAAGAAAAATTGCTCGACCCCGACACGCTGCACGCCGTCACCATGCTGCGACGGACGCTGACCACCATGCATCATGTGGATGCCATGGAACAGCTGATCAAACAGCTGGAAAAGAAAGACACGAACGAAGAGTTCATCAGCCTGATCAGCGCCGCCAAGGTCATGAACGATTAAGGATCCGGGTTACAGGTTACGAGATCCGGGATAAGCGATTCTAATTTCCGCCTTCCCCTTTCGTCCTTCTGCCTTCGTCCTTCCCCTAAGCGGCCCGCTTAGCCTCGCTGACATCGTCAAAATTCACCGTCCGCCGCAAGCGATACGGTTTCTTCCCCTGGCATTCGTGGTAAATCCGCGCTGTCACTTCGCCCAGCAGGCCCAGCACGAAGAACTGGACGCCCACGGTGCAGGCGAATACGGCGGCCAGCAGCAGGGGATTACCGGTCATGTCCACGCCCGCGATGACCTTCATGGCGATCGTGGCCAGGCCGCTCAGCAGGCCGGCCGTACCAGCGACCAGGCCGATGCCGCCAAACAGCTTCATCGGGCTGACGGCGTAGCGGATCATGTATTTGACCGTCACCAGGTCGAGGATCACGCGAAACGTCCGCCAGATCCCGTATTTCGTCTGGCCAAACTGGCGCGGGCGGTGCCGAGTGACAACTTCCACGCTGCGAGCGCCCTCCCAATGAGCGAGGACCGGTATGAAGCGATGCATCTCGCCGTACATGGAAAGATCCGCTGCGATCTCGCGGCGGATGACCTTCAGCGTGCACCCCAGATCATGCACGGCGAACCCGGTGACCTTGGCAATCAACCAATTCGCGATCTTCGAAGGCAAGCGGCGGTTCAACAGCGCGTCCTGGCGGTTCTTCCGCCAGCCGTAGACCAGGTCATATCCTTCGTTTAGTTTGTCCAGCATCATGGGGATATCGGCGGGATCGTTTTGCAGGTCCCCGTCGATCGTCACAATTGCGTCCCCCGACGCCATTTCCATCCCGGCACTCATGGCCGCCGTCTGCCCGAAGTTGCGGCGAAATTGAACCAGCTTGACGTGTTGGTCCAAGCCGGCCAGCTGTTCCAAGCGTTTAGTGGACCCGTCACGCGAACCATCATCCACAAAGATGATCTCATACCGCATGCCCAGCCGCTGCAGCACCTGGGTCAGCTCAGCGTAACAGGACTGAACATTTTCGACTTCATTATAGATCGGTACGACGACAGATAGGTCCATGACAGCGGCATCCTTGTCCGATTAAATAACGCATTTCCGCCAACGCTGGCCGATCTGCGGGGCTGAGGCACAGTGCAGGAGTGTCGCAAAACTGCCGGGCGATGACCAGATGAATTCGTGGTTCCGCCATACCGGCTTTCTGCCCAAATACCGCCCGACCGGCGCGATCCCGCTTACCGCTTGACGATCCCGCGACGGCCTGACCGCTTGGCTTAGGAGCGTCCCCCAAGCTAGAATTGTGCGACGTTTATCGATTTTTGCCGTCAGCCGGCAATCTGGAGGGGAAGCGAATTGGCTAGCGGCCACACTGGAAATGTGGTGCCGGTTTACCGGTTGCGGGTTCGAGTCCCGTCCCCTCCGCTTCGAACCAACGCGCCATGTAAATGATAGAATGAAATTAGTCGGCGGGGCGTCGTTTTGGGAGTCGCGGGCGTGGCCATTAATAGTGTCCTTGCGGCAACCGTGCAATTTTTGTCGGCCATCGCTGCCGATGCTGGCTTGCGAGCGAGCTGGGCACGGACCGGACGATGAGGGCGGTAGCCTGCGCAGCGGCCTGGGTGGCGCCCAGCGGCTGGCAATGATTCCAGGGCATCCAGAGGCCCGCGTGCGCGGCGACTTCGTCGGCGTTGCGCTGCAGTTGCGTTAGATAGTCGAAGGGATTGGCGTCGCACAGTTCGCAGGTATAGATCAAGCTCCTGACCAGCTCACCGACCAACGCGCCGTTCTGCGTCTTGTAGAACAGCGAGTTGCGGTGCAGGATCGCCTTCTTCAGTGCGCGTTCGCAGATGTTGTTGTCCAGCAGTGCGCCGGGCTGACGCAGGAATAAGGTCAGTCGCGGCCCGATGGGATGCGATTGAGTCCTCACGATATCGGGGGTTCCCGTAGTCCTCAGAGTGCCGTGAGCCGAGAGGAGTTTTGGTTTAGGGATCGTTGTCGCGTGGCTGGTCTTCGGCTTCTTTTGTTCCGATATCAGAACTCAAGCCATCAGGCTCGTCACCCTCCGAGGCAGCCTCAGGCACCAGCGGCGACAGCGACGCTTGGCGTGCAACGGAGATGACTTCGCCAGTAATGTCTGCGGCATTCGTTGTGAAAAGAATAAAGTCAGGGTGCTGGCTCACCACGATGCTGATGCCCTTCTCCGTGGCAACCTTGTCGATCGGCGCCTTGATTTTGGTGCGGATTTGCTCAACTAAAGATTTTCGCGTAGCATCCATTATCTGGTTGGCCTGATTCTGTGCATTGCGGAGAATTCGATTCGCTTCAAACTGCATTTTGGCGAGTTGCTTTTGTTGCTCTTCGCTTGGCTTATCACCAAACTGCTCTATCTTTTTGTTTAACTCCATTTGCTTTTCTGCTTGCAGCGTCCGTACCTTGTTGGTCAATTGGACATTTCGAGTTGCGATGTTTCGCTTTATTTCGCTTAGGAACCCCAGTTCTTCGGCGACCTTGTCCATGTTGCACACGGCGATCTGAAGCGTTTGCATATCATGTCCCGCTCGAACACCCTTCTCTTCTTTTGCGGCAACCGCCGCCTCGTCGGAGGCACAACTAGCAAAAGTTATGATGAAGACAGCCGCCACTCCGCTGAAAAGCAAATAGCTTCGCATATTGGGTTACCCTTATTACAGCAAATTGAGATCCATAGACCGAAACCGCCGAAGCTCGGTGAGATTGTGACTGACGAATTGGAGGCACTCACAGGAGTGAACCCCTTCCTTATCATACTTTGAGCTTGCTTCCATCACCAGATAGCGAAAGTTTTGCTTTGTTGGTCCCAACCAGATGACGCGGACCACGAAAACAGAAGAGATCAACAGAAGGTCGCGAAGGACGCCAAGCAAGGCAGGCCGCATCGTGGTGGTGTAGGTCTTTTGCACGAACCTGGAGCTTGGGCTTGGCGTTCGGGACCTTGGCGTCACCGTCATCACCGTTCCCCTCCGGCTGCTGCCAATCAAAGTTGTCCCCGACATTTTTCTCGATCGCGGCAACCAACGACGAGTCGGAGGCATCTGGATCCGGCTCCAGCATAACCACCTTGGCTTCGCCCACCGCCCTGACCGACTGCAGCATCAGCAGGTCTTCCTTACGAGCCCGCGCGATAAGCGTCGCCCAGCCCAACAGCTGATCCACGTCGTGACTCATGTTCAACAACAAGGCCACCGACATCTGCGGAGTTCCTCTAGCTTTAAAGGGGGATGCAGTACGGGGCCTTTTTTAAATGATCGGCAGTCCGACTACAATGCACAGACCAAGAGGGGAATACCGTGCCAGGCCGTTGGTGGGCTACATGAATAATTCGGGATAGTGTAATACCGTGCCAGGTTTCGGCGAAACATCCAAAATTCGCAGGGCAATACAGTGGGGTGGGACAAGGAAATCCCGGCGCGCCGGGATTGGTGGGCCGGCGGTCGCCGCAGCGACCTTGTCCCATCCTACATGAATAGATCCCGATTTCGGCCACCGCGATGCTGCAGGAGGGCAGGGGAGCAAGGGAGATGGGGAGCGGGGGAGATGGGGAGGAAGATGGAAGGCGGAAGGACGAAGGACGAACAGCAAGAGCACCCTGGCTGTTGCAGGCAGGCACTCAGCACCGGCACTGTCCCTTTACGCTATGGGTGTACTCGAGCCGGGATGCTGCAGGGCCAGTCCAGCTACAGATTGCTTACGACGTGAAGTGGCTGTGCAGAAAGGCCGTGACGCGCTGGGGGCTGACGATTCCCACCAGTTCGTCGTCCAGATTCAACACAGGCACGTGTCGAAAACCGGCGACGGCCATGACCGCCAAGGCGGCGGCTGGCGAGTCGGTCTCATAGACGTAAAAGGGATGCATGGTCATGATCTCTTGAATCGGTCGGTCTTTGAGCTGGTCATATTCTTGTGACACTCGTTCGAGCACATCGCGGTCGGAAAAGACGCCGACCAGCTTGCGGTCGTGTTCGACCAGCAGGCAGGCGACATGCAAGCCGGCCAGCTTTTCGACGGCGGCGTGCACGGGCGTGTCGGGTGGAATGCTGACGTAAGGTTCGTGCCGGATAGCAGCCACCGTCTCCTCGGCTAAGGCTTCTTCCAGCGGATCGTCGTATGTCTTCGGTTCGTAATTTTCCAAAGGGTCCTGAAAGTCTTCAGGTGACGGGAAGTGTTGGTCTGACATCATCAGGCTCCTTCGCGGTCTTGCTGATAGGGCTTGCCTCCGATGCGCTGAACCATGACCTGGCCTGGGAAATGTTCCGCGATGTATTCCATCAGGCCTTTCTGGCCAGTTAGCCCGATCAGCCGATCGTCGTCGTCGACCACGCACAGGAAGCGGACATTCTTCAGCTCCATGGCTTCCAGCACGTCGGTAATCGGATCGGTCGATCGCACCCACGGCCACTGCTCACTCATATACTTTTCAATCGGCTCGTCAATGCCAGCCGCATTTTCCGCCAGCAGTTGGGTGAGCATGCTTTCGGTAAATATGCCGATCGGTTTGCCGTCCTGATCGATGACAACCGTACATCCTAGTTTTCCTTCCCGCATCAGCGTGGTCGCCTGGCGCAGCGTTGTTTCCCGCTCCGCCGTGACCGGTTCGCGGACGGCGAGCCGGCTGACCGGTTCCTTTTGCATGTTTTCTTGAAGCCCCATAGTCTCAGCCTCTTCGGTGATCGGCATCCAAAATCGCGGTATGTCAACCAGACCGCGACCGTCACCAAACTTACCCAACCCGTGCAGCAGATTCCAGAGAGGCCGGCCGAATCGCTGGGAAGTGGGTTGAAGTTTTCCCAACTCGAGCGGGCATTCTGCGATACCGCTCGCTATTTTTCGACCAGATGGCAGCGGACTTTATGGCCATCGCCGACGTCGTGCAGGACCGGTTCTTCCTCGTGACAGCGGTCCATCACTTCCTCGCACCTCGTACAGAATTTGCAACCTGTGGGCAATTCCATGATGGACGGCACGTTGCCGGGAATCGTATGCAGGCGATCCACGGTCTTGGCCTGCAGGGAAGGCAGCGAGTCCAACAGGCCTTTCGTATAGGGATGTTGGGGCTGGCGGAAAATCTGTTCGACCGTGCCGACTTCCTGGACTTTACCGCCATACATGACGATCACTCGATCGCAGGTTTCTGCCACGACGGCCAGATCATGGGTGATCAGAATAATCGAACCGCCTTCGTGCTGGTGCTTCAATTCCAGCATGAGGTCCAGGATTTGGGCTTGGGTGGTCACGTCCAGCGCCGTGGTGGGCTCGTCGGCGATTAATAGCTGCGGGTTGCAGCACAGCGCGATGGCGATCATGGCTCGCTGCCGCATGCCCCCCGAGAACTGATGCGGAAACTGTTTCATCCGCTGGGCCGCGTCGGGAATCCGCACGCGCTTGAGCATGGCGACCGCGCGGTCGAAGGCCTGTTGCTTGCTGATGCCCGGATTGTGCGTGCGTATTGTCTCGATGATCTGGAAGCCGACGTTAAAAACGGGATTCAGCGCCGTCATGGGCTCTTGAAAGATCATGGCGATCTCGTTGCCGCGGATCTGCCACATCTCCGGATACGATTTTTTCAGCAGATCTGTGCCTTCGTAGACGATTTCTCCGCCCGCATTGAAGCCGGGCGGGTCGGGCACGAGGCGCATGACGGACAAGGCGGTGACGCTTTTCCCGGAACCCGATTCGCCGACGATACCCAGCACTTCGCCCGGAAAGACTTTGAAAGACACGCCATCCACGGCCTTGGCAACGCCGCCTTCGACGCGGAAGTAGGTCTTCAGGTCACGGACGTCAAGCAACGGTGCCGCCTGGTTGTCGTGTCGATCTTCAGCTTTGTCTTGTACGGTGGCCATCAACGTAACCTGCTGTACACCTTGGGATCAAACGCCTCACGGACCGCTTCGCCGATGAAAACGATCAGTTGCAGAGTGACAAACAGCATTCCCAGCGGAAACACGACTAGGTGCCACTTGGTAAAGCCGCTGTCTTTCGCTTGCCGCAACAATTCGCCCCAACTGGGCGTTGGTGCCGGCAAACCAAAGCCCAGAAAGTCCAGCGACACCAGCGCGCCGATCGTTCCCACGATGGCGAACGGCGCAAAGGCGATAATGGGTGTCAGCGCGTTGGGCAGGATGTGTTTGACCATGATCGCCGCGTGCGGTTCGCCCACAGCAATGGCGGCCTGCACGTAATCCTTGGACTTTTCACGATAGAACTCGCCCCGTACGTAGTACGTAATCGTCATCCAGCCAAACAAGGAAAGAATACCGACCAGGATCGCAAAGTTCGGCTTGAACAGAGCCGCCAGGATCATCACCGTGTACAGAAACGGAATGGCGCTCCAGATTTCCACCAGGCGCAAACCGATCATGTCCAGCCAGCGACCAAAGTACCCCAGAAACGCGCCTACCAGAGTGCCGATCGTGTAGGCGACCAGCACAACCACCAGGGCAAAGGTAATCGAGACGCGGTATCCGTAGGCCAGGCGAATGAAGACATCCCGGCCGGCCGTATCGGTTCCCATCCAGTGACTTGGCATCGGTGGCGCCGGCGGCGTGCCCGTTTCCTTGATTTTCTCGTAGGGGCTCCACGGAAAAAAAGGCATCACGACCGAATTGCCGCTGCCGTCCGCTGCGAATTGTCGCTGCAGCGCGCGGTAATCAGCCTCCGCTCCGCGCGGAACCGGCTGGCCAGCGACCTGCGTCTGGCCCAGTTCGCCCGCAGGGATGATGTGACTGGATCCCAGCCCGAACGTATCGTAGACGTAAGACCGCACAATGGGGAAATACCAGGCGCCGTCGTAGCGCACCAGCAGCGCGCGATTGCCCATCACAAACGGCAGAAAGAAAGAGAAAACATACGCACCGACCAACACCACAAAGCTGTAATAGCCTCGCTTGATTCGCCGAAATCGCTGCAATCGCAGCTGCATCAAGGATTTGGATTTGGCGGCCGGCAAGCTCGTACCTCACAAAAATCGTGCGTCGTCGCGGGTCAGCTCATTCAAAACGAATACGCGGATCGATCAGCGCGTACAGGACGTCGGACATGATATTTCCAAACAACAGCAACAGTGTATTAATCGCCAAAACTCCCATCACGACCGCATAGTCCCGCCCCGTGATGGCGGTGAACCCCAGCAGTCCCAGACCGTCGATGTTAAATACGAGTTCGATCAAGTAAGACCCCGCCATCAGCAGCCCCAGCGCATGGCCCAGGCCGGTGGCCAGGGGAATCAGTGAATTGCGCAGTGTGTGCAGAAATATCACGCGCCGTGGCGACAATCCTTTGGCGAAAGCGGTGCGGACATAATCCTGCCCCATATTTTCCATTAACGAGTTTTTGGTCAGCACCGTCAGCGTTGCGAACGAGCCCATCATGTAACAAAAGACAGGCAGCAACATATGCCAGACGCGATCCATTACTTTGGCGGCAGGTGTCAAATACGCCCAGTCAAAATCGCCAAAATCATCTACCGCCGATTCTTCATCCTGGATTTGCCTGGCCAGCCAAGGCAGGTTTTCATAACTGTCACTCTTGATGCCACCCAGGGGAAAGGCA
>Ga0224508_10005446_pt1 | contig 10179 bp, 9 predicted proteins | sample SF_Jan12_sed_USG_4_FD_170157 | JGI IMG/M metagenome (GOLD analysis project Ga0224508, IMG submission 170157) | Sediment microbial communities from San Francisco Bay, California, United States - SF_Jan12_sed_USGS_21 | ecosystem: Environmental > Aquatic > Marine > Sediment | place: USA: California... | reverse complement strand
GGGAAATAGTTGCAATGGACTTGAGGAGAGGGGATTTCATGGATTTAACGCAACCGGCTCAGGCGGCCCTTGACGAAGTCCTTGTCAGAGATGCCGACGTTGAACGCGTAGTCCTGGTAGACCAGGTCGGTCTTTTTGTTGGTCTGCACGTTTTCCATGATGAGCTTGTGCGCGCGCCACACACCGTTGTCGTACTGGCGGTAGTCTTCGAATTTGAGCACTTTCAGCAGGTCGCCGCGGCGGTCGTAGAACTCGACCTTGCGGATTTGGTACACGTCCTGGTCGATCCACGAAATTTGCTTGCTGTAACCGGAGTTTTCGTAGCGCGGCTGGCGCTCGAGCACGTCGGTCTGGAACGCTCCATAGGTTTCAGTGCCGATGTACTTGTAATCGAACTTGTTGAGCTCGATCGCGGTGAAGTCTTCGAATGCGAACTCGGAGCCGACGAACGGGCCGGACTTGTTACTCGAAGCGATGCGCTTGACGCGCTTCAGCGCGGGCAGGAACAGCCATTGATCGTCGGGGTCGAGGATCTTAGCGTGCGATAAGAGAGCTGTGCCTTCGATGTCGCGTGGTGTATTGAACAGCACCAGGCTTTTGTCGCCGACGCTCTCGTCGGGCTTTTCCAGCGTCGCGATCTTTAGCGAGCGCGTGGTTTGCTGGCCGGCGGCGTTTTGCAGAATCATCTGCAGCTCGACCCGGCTGTCGCCGAAGCCGACGTCGGTGCGGTCCGAGCGGGCCGCGATTTCGAAGCCTTGCTCGGCCGGCGTGTTGGCCGTTACGGGTGCGGCAAACGCGATGCCGAAGGCGAGCGCAATGGCCAATGATGTATGGGTCTTGCGATTCATGTTTTCTTCTCCTTAGTCGGGATTAGTAAAGGGGTGCTACCGAACCGGCCGGTGGCTTTTTCCAAAGTGTTTTCGACAGATCGTGCGTGTGGCATTCGTAAAGCCGCAATGCCGGCAACAACAGGAGGCCGAGGGCGGCACGGTAAGTTCTCATGGTTTTGCGTTTCATAGTGGTGTCTCCGTTTTCGAGGGAATGTAATTGGTTTAGTTAGCGGTGACTGCCGACGGTGCTGGCAGTACGGCCTCGGGTGCTTTCGATACTTCCGGCTGGCGGTTGCCGAGCAACAACAGTGCTGGCAGCAGCAGGAAGTCGAGGATCAGCGCGAAGCCGATGGCGAGCATCGTCATCAGGCCGAGGTCGACGTTCATCTTGAAGGCCGAGGTGGTCATGACGAACAAGCCGGCGGTGAGGATGATGGTGTTGACCACGATCGCGATGCCGACGTTGTGGAACGCGTAGCGGATCGAATCCTCGATCGACAGTGCGCGTTCGTTTCTTGCACGCACGTACTTCGACAGGAAGTGCACGGTGTCGTCGACGATGATGCCGAGCGATATCGATGCCACGGTCGCGACCGAGAAGCCGACGGTGCCGACCAGCAGCGCCCAGGCGCCGAAGGTGGTCAGGATCGGCAGACCATTCGGGATCAGGCTCAACAGGCCCAGACGCAGGCTTTGCAGCGCGAACATCATGATCAGCGCGATGGCGAAGATGGCGACGATCGTGCCGGTAACCATGTTCTCCATGTTGCGCTCGCTGATGTAGGTGAACATGACCGCGGCGCTGGTTGGCTCGGCGTGCATGTAGGCGGGCCAGTTGGCCTGTTGCCATGCGGCGACACCGTTGAAGAACGCCTTGGTTTCCGCGGTCGAGGTGCGTGACAGGGTCGCGGTGACGCGGGTCGCGGATTTGTCGATGTTGATGCGGTCGTTGAGATCCAGACCGTAGGGCAGCGACAGTTCGTACAGCAACAGGTATTGCGCGGATAGTTCGCGGTCACCGGGGATGCGGTGCCAGGCCGCGTCGTCGCCGTGCATGTTGCGGTTCAATCGTTTCATGATGTCGGACAGCGCGTAGACGTGGGTCACGTTCGGCTGTGCGCGCAGGTAATCGGCGAAGCTTTCGATGTTGTCGAGATACTCGGGCTCGCTGACGCCGCCGGGGCCGATGGATGGCACCGAGTATTCGATCGGGTAGAGCCCGAAATGCTCCATCGACTTGTCCGAATCGCGGCGGAATTCGATGCGCTCGTCGAAATACTCGACCCACTGGTCGTTGAATTCGAGCGTCGGTACGAACGAGATCAGTACCAGCGTAGCTGCGCCAACGCCGATCAGCAGCTTCTTGTTGTTGCCGATGACGAAATCCGCGAATTTATCCATCGCGAGCTGCGACCACTCGGCGCCTTTGGTCTGCTTCACGCGGTAGGGCAGGATCGAGAGCAGTGCCGGTAGCAGCGTGATCGAGTACAACCAGGCGGCTGCGATGCCGACTGCGGTGATGTTGCCGAGGTGCCAGTAGGGCGGAGCATCCGAGAAGTTGAGCGCGAGGAAGCCGACGATGGTGGTGACCGAGGTAATGCTGATCGGCAGGAAATTGATCCGAACCGCTTCGACGATGGCCTCGGTCTTAGCCATGCCTTCGCGCATCAGGCCGCGCAGAGATAATAGAATATGGATCGAGTCGGCGACCGCGAGTGTCAGGATGACGATCGGCGCCGACATCGAGATCGGGGTCAGTTTGACGCCGAAGTAGCCGGCGATGCCCATGCCGATCATCGATGACAGGCCGATGATGACGAGCGTGGTAAACGTTGCCGATAACGAGCGGATGATGAGCCAGGTGAGGACGAAGATGACGATGAACATCAGTGGCATCAGCGTCGCGCCGTCGCTCATGCCGGTTTCGGCGAAGGCGTTGTTGAGCATCGACACGCCGGTCAGGTGCACGTCGATGGCGGGATACTCGGCCTCGATCAATGCCATGAGGTCGCGGGCATGGTTGACTGCCTGCGGTACTTCCATCAAGTCTTTTTCCGGGTATTGCAGCACGACGTTGATCGCGGTGACGCCGGCGTCGCGGGTCAGCAGCTGATCGCGCAGCAGCGGTTCGGCGAGGGCCACGGCTTTGCGCTCGGCGAAGAAGGTCGCGTCTTTAGCCGTTGCCTGTTTGACCAGGTCTTCGACGATCAGGTCGTCCTCGATCGAATAGGTGTGCTGGAAGTTGCTAATCGAATCGACGCGGATCGCGAACGGAATCTTCCAGGCCTCTGCGGTCAGGCGTTCGACCGCGTCCAGCGTCTGCATCGAGAACGCGCCCTCGTCGGCCGGTTCGAACACGAACAGGAAGTTGTCATTCTTGGTGTAAGTGTCCTGCAGGTTTTCGAATGCCTGCAGCTCGGGGTTGGCGTCCGAGAAGAACACGCGGTAGTTGGTCGAAAACTCGAGTTTGCTGGCACCGAAGCCTGCGCCGAGCGCGAGGGTGATCGATAGCAGCAGCACCAGCCAGCGGCGTGCGATGACCCGGCGGGCCAGGGTGGCGGCGAAGCGGTCTATCGCCTTGAAATAATTACTCATTTTTCTGTCTCCATAGGGGTCTATTTGTAACCAATCGGTTTAAAATTAGGCCAAAAAAAATACTCGCGGCCATTGAGGCAATCAAACCGGCCTGGAGGCCGGGATGACGCCATGAATCTGTAACGGTTGTTCATCAGCTCAGGTCCAGGAATCGATTAAATCTTTGAGGTTCTGGACTATCGAATCGTTCGACATGAAGCCCTTGATCATCGTCGCCGAGCCGGCGAAGGCGATCATTAGCGATACTGCGAGCTTGTGCGGATCGAGCTCGGGCCGGACTTCGCCGGCCGCCTGCGCCTGGGTGATCATTCCCTTGATTGCCTGCAGCCGGTGCTCGCCGAACTCCTGCAGCAACTGTTTTACCTCGGGATCGTGCGGCGCCGTTTCCACCATCGAGTTGATCATCAGGCAGCCCTTTTCGCTGCCGGCGTCTTCGCAAACCTTTTGCACCACCGCGCGCAGGTTGGTTAGCGGCGAAGCGTTCGGGGACACCACCGCGGTGGTTTCGCGAAACTCGATGTCGGAGTAGTTCTTCAACGCCGCCATGAACAGCTGGTGTTTGTCGCCGAACACGCGGTACAGGCTGGCCTTGTTGAGGCAGGTGCACTCGGTCAGGTCGGCCAGCGACGTGGCCTCGTAACCCTTGCGCCAGAACGCTTCCATCGCCGAGGTAAGCACTTGCTCCTCGTCGAATTCGCGGGGTCTGCCGACCGGTCTGCCTGTGAGTGTTTTTACCATTGGTCTGTCAATTTCCAGGGTTAATTTAAAACCGAACGGTTGCAAATATAGCCCAATCCGATCGAATTGTAAACCCCTCGGTCCAAAATTATTGGAAAGTTACGAGGATAAAAGAGGGCAGGCCACGTTTTAAGCGATTCGTGACCCTGGCCTGTCTCTCAACTGACAGGTTACCAGGATGAATTCGGACGCTGGATTTGTGCCGGATCTGCCGGTATCGTGGTTCGGCATCCGTTAAACAGAGACGAGCTGAAAATTCAATGCACCGCCACCCGGGGAAATCATACGCTTTCAGGCTGCAACGAATCCGACCGCTTGTGTGGCTGGGCTTGATGCTACCGGGGTGGTCGTCCGCTGCCGTCGTTACCGGGGTGGACGAGCAATCGGGTCTGCGCTCGTGGGAATGGCGCGAAGCGGGTGCCTCCATACGCCTGGTGCAGCGGTTGCCGGATCAGACCCGGGCGTTCTTTCAGGCGCGCGGGTTTAGCGTTGCCGAGGCCGACCGCATTGCCAGCGAATGTGTATTCCAGACGATTTTTCGTAACGATGGGCAGTACCCGTTGACTTACGCGCTGGACGATTGGCGAATTCTTCACCGCGGCGAGCGAAGATCCTTGCTGACCCGCGAGCGCTGGGATGAAATTTGGCGGGGTGGCCAGGCTGGCAAGGCGGCCCGTATCGCCTTGCACTGGTCCTTGCTGCCGACCCGGCAGCGTTTCGAGCCCGGCGACTATAACTGGGGCATGAGCAGTTTTGGACTGCAGCCCGGGTCGTCATTCGATCTCGAGATTGTGGTGACCCTGGATCGCGATACGATTTCCCGAAGCATTTCCGGAATCGAGTGTGCACGAGATCTTCAGGAGAATTGAGCTTGCGCAGAATCCTGCTCGCCACCGTCCTGTTTCTGCTCTCGTTGTCGTCCACGGCGCAGCAGGCAGGTGTCGGGCTCACACGGCTTGCAGAGGCACGCCCGGCGCCGGATTTTCTGTTGCATGATATAGACGGCAACCCGTATCGCTTATCCGACCACGGTGGCCAGGTTGTCATAATCAATTTTTGGGCGACCTGGTGCCCGCCCTGCCGCGATGAAATGCCGTCGATGCAAAGGGCGTGGGAGCAACTGGAAAGCGAAGGCATAGTGATGTTCGGCATTAACGTCGGCGAGGACGAGGACACGGTTTTTCAGTTCAGCGCCGACTACCCGGTCGAATTTCCACTGCTGCTGGACAGGGATTCCAGCGTAATCAACCAATGGCGGGTGCGGGGGTTGCCGACTACCTTTGTCGTCGATCCAGCCGGGCGGATTGTCTTCCAGGCCATCGGCAGCCGGGAGTGGGACGATCCGACGCTGCTTGCGCCGGTCAGGGCGCTCAGGTAGCCAGACCGGTGGCCGCTTGGTGAATTCCCGAAACAAACAGGTCGGAAGTTGCCCATCGCCGGATGTCAATTAGTGTAAGCGCGAGGAGGCTTCTTTCTGATCGTATTCGCAGTGTTGGCAGATGTTTTTATAACTTTGACGCGTCCAGGCTTCCGGCTGTGAGTATATTTCACGGATCAGGGCGTGGGTCAGGCGATGCCCGAGTCCGTTGACGAACAGGTGCCCGAAGATGGGTGCTTCGGCAAGCACGAGTCCACCGAGATTCCTGAGAATCATGTGAACGGGTAGCTCATCGGCAAAATCGACAAGCGGATCATTAACCAGGTTATCGTCTGAGGAAAAAGGGTTGTCAACCAATTCATGCCCTTCTCGCAGCCGATAAAGTTGATCGTTATGACCACTGCCTGGCGCCGGAATGATTTCCTGCTCGAATACGTGATCGAGCATTGGCACCGAGACGTATCGCGTGTCGATGGTATTGATGCCCAATAAATCGATTTCTGCGGTAAATGCCGGCCTGGTACTCGGATTCAATAACGCGCTTTGTTCGGCTAGCCTGACTTCAATCGGCTGTTCGATCCAGATGCCAAACCGGGGTTCCTGTTGGTTGCTGACGCCAGCCCCGTTGATCAAAGAAACCAGCGATATGTCGCCAGTTGCCATTTCCGGCACTTCTTCACCGCTGACCTCGATTAACACATTATCGACGCCGCAGATGCGTAAGGCGGCCATCAAGTATTCGACTGCGGTTATGGTGACGCCATGTTCGTTGCCCAGCACCGTGCCGAGCGGTGAATCGATGATATTGCGCCACGAGGCGGCTATCACGGCTCGGTCGAGGTCAACATCCGTGCGCACGAAATGTATCCCGCTATTGGGGGGTGACGGGCGCAGTGTCATTGACAGGGGTAGTCCGCTATAAAATCCTGTGCCCGAGAAACGGACGGGTTTCGTTAAGCTGCATTGCGATGTTCTTATATCGGGGTTTGAATATAGCATCCATATGCTGAATTTAGAATCTTGGCGCTATCATCAGATTAGCCAGGTAAATGTCGCTAATCTGAACGCGCCAATTTATGATCCGACAAAATTGATACGCATGGAAATGCCACCCGGACCACTTTTTGCTGAAGAAAACGACATAGGGGTCAAACCAAACAAGGGTCCCAAACAAGGGTCGGATCCCAGTTTTCTCTAATATTAGGGAAAACTGGGATCCGACCCCTGTTGGAATCGCGCCTTCAGGGCTCGATAATCAAGCCCTGAACTTGCCAACTACTTATTTATTATTCTGGATGCCCAGTTATCCGTAATGGCTTTAGCCGCATCTTTGCCACCGAAGCCAAATGCCAGCGCCATCGAGATAGCCACACCGCCAAGGGTGAAACCAAAAGCCATGTTTACGATATTGTCAGCCAGTCCCATCGATCTCAGGCCCATCGCCAACACCAGCCCCAGTATGGCGAATCGCGCGATGTTCGCGATCGCAGAACTGGTACTTGCCGCCAGTTTCGTGTGCGCCAGGTTGCTTAAGAAATATCCCACAAAGAGAATAATGCTGCCGATGAGAATCCCGCCGCCGAACTCGATCACTTTGGCAAAGATAGCTGAAATCACATCGATACCAAGCAGGTTAATCGCCGCTGTTGAAGCCGACAGCATGGAGAAAAACATGATGGTCGCTCCGATAAGCCGAGTTAACGTGAATGATTCAGAAAATAGATTCTGCGCGCCTATTCTTTCCGGTAACGAATTGATATGCATGCCATCGAGAAGCGTGCCCAACATGTGTATGACGAATTTGGTCACCAGGTAGACAACCAGAAGAATGATGCCGGCACCAATAATATTCGGCACTGCGGCCATCAGTTTTTCGATCATTGCAGACGCCGGCACCGATATCGCCGGTATGTTCAGCACACCCAGCGCAGAGACAACGATGGGTAACAAAATCGCGATCAATACAAACGCACTGCCAAAAGCAGACACTTTAATATCATTGTTACCGGTTTTTTCAGCAAGCTTCTGGTCAAATTTACTAAGCCCGAGAGCGACTACCTGGGAAATAATTTTCGCGATAACCCAACCGGCATACATAATGATTCCTGCCCCGATAATATTGGGTAATGCACTGGTAAGCTCGGCCACCATTTCCTTTAATGGCGCCAGTACATCCGTCAGTCCGAAATGTTCCAGCACAGCCATGAGGATGAAAATCGTTAATACAGCTTTGATTAATGCTGCTATGGGCGATGCAAGGTCGGTTACTGAACCATCGTCATTGCTGCGATAAAGCAGGTCGACTTTTTTCAGCATTCTCGCAAAAATACCCGCAAGGATTTTGACTATAAAAAGCCCGACTATAAGAATCAGTAGGCCGATCAGGGCGTGGCCCAGTTTTCCCGATGCTACTGGCCCGAGCATTTCCGTGAAATTACTTATGTATTCATTCATTTTGAATGCCTCCTGGTTTCACCAATCGAGTATTCCGTAATGAAAAACCCGGTTGCTTTGCTGGGGCCAGGCCTGAAATGCCTGGCCCCAATTCATGTGTACCGCAGCGGATAAATTGCCAGAGCACTACGCTTTAATATCAAACTAATATGTAACCATGGGCTCCATTTCTTTTGCCTGAGCCACCCACTTGGTTACGGTTTTAAGACCCGGTGATGCTTTGCAAAGACGCTTCTTTTTATTCACTTCGGCCATCTTTTCTGCAAGATTTTCAGCATTGCGTGTGCGCAGCTCTTTTACAGTGTCAACGCCTGCGCACTCGAGAAGTTCTGCGAACTGTCCAGCAACACCATTGACGCGGAACAGGTCACACATGTTCACCCACTTCAATATGTTTTTCTCGGTAATCGAGGTTTTCTCCGCCAGTTGCTTTCGACCAGTCCGGTTGCCGCCTGATTCGAGCAACCTACCCGTTGTTTTAATACCTGCCTGACTCAGCAATTCCGCATACTTCGGGCCTATACCTTCCACATCTTTGATACTTCTAGACATTGTGTCTCTCCTGATATTTTTAAAAAAAAATTATAAAAACTAAGCAATTTCGAAATCAGCTGGCAAAATTACTTGAATAACCCCGGTGCAAGAGAACTCACTGCACCGATCAGGCCATCGCTTTTTTGCGAAAGCGTTTTTGCTAAAACAGGTGCGATAGCTGCAAGACCTTTTGTCACCAGGTCAGAATCAATACCCAGTTTCGCGGCAATTGCAGCAACGTTAACCGAGTCAAATAACTCTGATGGATCACCCGACAGTAGCCGACTGGTTATCTGCTCTACGCCTGTATCTTGCGTAGCATTTGCAATTCCCGATGCGGCCTCGGGTAAAAATTGAGTGGCTTGATCAACAGAAAATCCTGCAACTGTCAGTTGCTCGATCAACGCACCACCGTGTTCCTTGAAACAATTTTCAATAATGTCCATCTGGTCATTCTGCAAGTTATAAAAGGCACAAGATTTAGCAATTCACCTTGTCGCCCGCGCACTATAGGAAAGGTCATTACGATAGACAATGTCTCCAAAGCACAATTAACAATTGGTTACAATTGAGTGCCCGGGATGCAACTAAAGACCTTGCTCGCAAGTCAGGCAGGAACTCATTTCACGCGTCGTCGAGCCCGGGTAAGAGCAATCGATTGCCAGGCTTCACCTAAATCTCTTTCAGTTTTAAATGCCTTTTCAAACAGGGTCAGATCCAGATCTGACGACACGAATAATGCATTGTTAAATGTTTGTTAAATCTAAACCCGATATCAAATGAACCGCTAATTTACATGTACTATTCCAGCCATCAGAGCGAAGCATTGATGCGCTAATGTTCGCTGAAACTTTACTGTCGGCTTATTGGAAGGTGCCAGGTATGACTAACAATCGATATATGAGTTGCGCTGGGTTACCCAGGGGAATGTGGTGGTTAATCACTGTATCTGCACTGATGCTGCTCTATTTTTTGATGATTTTCTCCAGGCAGGAATCCATTGAATCAGACATAAAAAGCAGAGTAATCGAGGACCTGGCAGCCTATAGCACCGACTGGTTATCAGTTGAGCTTGATGGACGGGGTCGCGATGTGTTGTTGACCGGAAGCGCGCCATCTGTCGAGTCTCGTGATCTTGTCCTTGAGGTCGTAATGAGCACTTACGGCGTTCGTATCGTTCATGATCAACTTGATATCAAGCCAGCATTATTATCACCGGACCTGTCTATTCAGCAGGAAGATGGGACTATTCTGCTGGGTGGGAGATTAGCGTCGCAAACATCGATCGATGCTGTTGTTACTGCAGCGAAAGCCAGTTACGGCAACGACAAGGTTGTAAATGAGTTAATCGTCAGCGGCCAGGTAAAAACGGCGGACTGGCTGGCCGCCACCAAAGGGTTTCTACCCAGGCTGGTAAGTGCAAAGTCTGCGCATCTCAAAATTTCTGACAGCGAGAGAAAGTTAACCGCTAAAGTCGGGACGCATGGAGAAAGATTGAAGCTGGTCAATGGGGCCAGAAATTTTCTGGGTGATAATCTTGATGCCGATATTGCAGTGTTATTGCCGAACGCGCCAGCAGTAGAGGCCGGGAATGCAATTGAAATAGAGGCCAGGAGTGCAGTTGAGACAGAGGTCGGGAATGCAGTTGAA
>Ga0224508_10005445_pt1 | contig 10181 bp, 9 predicted proteins | sample SF_Jan12_sed_USG_4_FD_170157 | JGI IMG/M metagenome (GOLD analysis project Ga0224508, IMG submission 170157) | Sediment microbial communities from San Francisco Bay, California, United States - SF_Jan12_sed_USGS_21 | ecosystem: Environmental > Aquatic > Marine > Sediment | place: USA: California... | reverse complement strand
CCTTGCGGAAAAAGGGCACTTTCCCGCAGTTGATGTTGGCCAAAGTACGAGTCGCGTCTTTCGTGACGTTACTACCCCGGAGCATCAAAAGGATGCACAGAAGATTCGGCAGATTCTAGCGTCATACACCGAAGTTGCCGATCTGGTTCGTGCGGGAATCTACTCGCGAGGAACCTCACAAGAAACCGATCGCGTCATCGATTTGCAGCCGGTGGTCAACTCATTTCTGAAACAAGAGCTCGACCAGCACACTTCATTCGACCAGACGCGAGCGTTTATGAATAAGGTCGCCGGTGCGTGGCCGTACTAACTAAGTTACCTCAAGCTGTTGAGATCGAATGAATGCGTCGCTTTAGCTTTTCACTAAGACAAGTGCTGGAGTTCAAACAGCACACTCGACTACAAATTGAGCGGCAATTGGCAGTGAAGCGACGAACGCACGAGTTGATGTGCCACGAGTTGAGCGCGCTTGAAAAACGTCTGGATATTGAGTCGCGGATAGCCAAGTCGAGTGCCAGCCCAAAAACTGCTACGGTTGCTCTACAAGAGATAGGTCGCTTTTTGAAACAACTGAGAAGTACGATCGATTTGCAGAAGTCGCAGGTGGCGACACTTGAGGAAGAGTGCCAAAAAATAATGAGGCAACACGAGCAGCTAGCAAAAGAGATTGAAGCAATGCAGTCGCTTCGGTCTCAACAATGGAATGCGTATCAGTCGAAACTCAAAAAGAACACACAAGAACAACTCACGGACATGATCAATCACCACTGGTCCGCGCATTCTGAGGTCTCCGAACAAGATGATTAAAAAGACAATACTCGCGCTTGGCGTGGCAACCATGTTTTTCCTGTCGGCTGGATTGGGGTCATGGATGCTGGTGATTTCCAAGGAAACGGATGACTCTGCGGATGAGTCGCCCATAGCGAGAGACCAAACCGCCGATGTTAGAGACACGTACGACGAGACCCTAAACTCGCTGCCAGCTGAGATCAATACGGGAACGGCGACACCTGAAGAAGTGTTTCGAATGGCCGTCTTACTACGCGAGCAACAAGCAAATCTGCGCCGCGAACAAGAGGCTGCAGAGAAAGAGCGGGTTCGTATGAAACTGGTAATGGAGGACATCAAGAACCAACAGCGCGAACTCGATGGCATGCTGGTTCAACTTCAAGACAAAATTAAATCAGGTGAAGCTCTCCTTTCGCAGTTGTCCGATGAGCGGCAAAAACTAGACGAGGAACGAAAGACAACTGCAAAACAGTTGGAAGTCTTGAATGAAGCGAGAACGGATGTCGACGCTTCGGAAGCCACGAACGTCAAACAGATTTCACGGTGGTTTCAGGGCATGGATCCGGAACAATCGTCGAAAATATTACGCAATATTGCGAATGACGGTGAAATGGATCGCGTTGTCCAAATCCTCGCAAACATTGAAGATCGGAATGTCGCGAAGATACTCGGTGCGATGGATGATCCCGCATTAGTTGGGCAAATTACCGAGAAAATGCAGGTCATGGTTCGTGCTGACAACAATAAAAAACGACGATGAGTGACTGTCAATCAAATCGTCATAGTCGGCAAATTGGACAAAATGCGAAACCTGGATTTCTAAAGTCTCCTGTCGCCGCTGGACGATGTCTGATGAGAGGTTGTGTCGATTTGCGGCATGATTACGGGCAGAAGAACCGTCAACTACGGGGCACCTAATGGCGGACGCCGAACAACCATCGGCTGAGGAATTGAAACCCAAAGGGGGAGTGATGGGCACCATGCTGATGCTGGGTGCCGTTTCGCTTGTCGCGTCTGCGCTCGGTTTCGTTGCTCCTTACCTCGTAATCAACTATCTATCTGCAAGTGAAACTGAGAAGACCGCTCAGCCGCCTTCGACTCCCGCATTTGTTGCTTTTGGTGAAACGGTTGTGAATCTCGATGATGGTAAACTAACACGTTACCTCCGGGTAAGTGTCACCTTGCAAGTTGACGAAAACGATGTGCAACAAATCACAAAAGACATGGAAAAAAATAAGGCCATCCTAAAGAGTTGGCTCCTCAGCTACCTTTCTGATAAAACCATGGACGACATTCGAGGCGCTGCCGGCCAAAATCGTTTGCGTCGAGAGATCCACGGTTATTTCAATTCGGTGCTGTTCCCAGAAGGCGATGACAAAGTCCAAGATATTCTCTTCGAAGAGTTCAACATCCAATGAGCGGCGACGGAAGTGACGTACGAGCATTTGACTTTCGCAAGCCTAACCGGCCTGCCGGCACTGAAGAAAGCTTGTTTAGCGAATGGCATGAGAATTTTTGTGGGCTGCTTGCAGAAAAATTAGCCGAACATGTCAAGTTTCTGGTTAGCTTTAGCTTTGACAACATCGCCATATGTCAAGCTGGAAACGTGATTGCGGGATTCTCTGATTCAGATGTTGCCTATTACGTTTATCTTGATGACGTGCCAAACGCATCGATGTTCGTTCTACCTCGACGTTATTTGCTGGCGATTGCAAATGGAATGCTTGGCGACGACTCAAAAGAAGAAATTGAAGATAGGCCCTTAACCGGCGTCGAAAAATCACTTGCCGATTTGACATTGGAAATATTCTTGGAGGCAATGTCACAAGCGTTCCTCGGAAGCCAACCTTTGCCATGTCATCTCGGAGATTATGAGGATACTCCCAAACGATCTCGAAACTTTGCGCGCGACTCGTCCGTCATCGTGTCTAAGATAAAGGCAACCTTGCCATGCGGCGCCTACTGTTTTGTTTGGATGATTCCAATAACTGCCTCTGAATCGATTTCGTTTCCCAATGACCAAAAAGAACCTGCTTCGACCGATGGTCAAACTGTCACGCGCGAGTCGCTTGAAGATGTTCAACTTGAATTGAGCGTTGGCCTGGGAAGCATAGAGGCTCACATGTCTGATTTAGCGAACCTTAAAGTTGGCGATGTTCTTGTACTTGATCAAAGGGTCGGCGAGCCTCTGGTAGCTTCCGTTGATGGAATGCCCTGCTTTCAAGTTTGGCCCGGAAGTTCTGGAAGTCGCAGGGCTGTCAAAGTTGCTGACGTGATTGGCCGATAGACCTGAATTGCGGTTTGACGCAAAAGTGGTGGGCTTGCCGTCATAACCCGCAAAGTAATAACCATGACTTGCCGCGCACGATTTCAAGTCCTACGTTTCATTGCCTAATCTCAAACAATGCCCCTGTTCGAGAGTTGTGTGGTCAGTTAACCGAAATGGGGGTATATCATGCCTGGACTAGTGAAAACCGACAGTGAAGCCAATCCTCGCCCGTCTTTATTCCGGCCTGATCTTTCGGTAATCGCCGAATTCGTCGAACAACTAGCCGGCGAATTCTTTTACGATGGTCCGGACCGCCGCTCCAATCCAAGGTATGAAATTACTTTGCCGGTTTATGTAGTTCCGCTTGATGAGAAGTTAAGGTCACTCGACTATCTGATTCGTGCCTCAACACGAAACATCTCTGTTTCTGGAGTCAGCCTCGTTTGTATGGATCCAATTGGTTCTCCAAACCTGGCGATCCAATTCAAAAGTCCCAGTGGCAAGGAAGTAACTGTGCTTGCTGAAGTTGTTCACTCAAAAGCGCAAGGCTATTTCCACCAAGTTGGTTGTAAGTTCATCGGGATGCACGGTTAAATTGCCGAATGTTTGATGGGGCATTCAAAGATAGGCCGAGCATTAGGCGTGTTCAAAACCTACGAAACGCACCCACAGGGTCTCCGGATGCTGAGACGCCGCCATCGCCCTCATGCTAGCAGACGAGGCAACACGCGATTGGCGAACCAATGACCATGATTTTGGCCGTTCAGGCGGCTGCCTTCGACGCCACTGGAACGTGGTGTCGTGCGGAGCTTTCAATCCACTTCGCAAGACGTTCAATCTCGAACTTGCTTCCAGAGTCGAGCAATGCTTGGCCATCTGCTGACTTTGCAAGCAACGTAACACGTTCGTGCAGCTCGATAGGCCGTGTCTGACGAAGCAGTTCGGGATCGGTCACTCCACAGGCAACAAGGATACGCGCGTCGTACAAGTGCAAGTTCGGCACGCGGCAAACCAACAGCGCTTCGGCCTGCCACTTTCGTATTTGTTGCGACGTGATACCAATATGAGCGAGTCTTGTCGCTAGATCCGTAGGAACGACTCGCAATAGATCGCCAACGCGCTGCACACCAACGCTACGAAGATGGTAGGCCGCTTGTGTGTCTACTGAAGGAGCATCATCAACTGGATTACTCTCGTGCAGGTAATAGCGAATCGAGTCGCCGTTCGACTCATAAATTGGCTCGCGACCACTCGTGCGATGCACCGAACTGTGCCCGTTTCCGCTCTTGGCGTAGGGGATTTGCTCGTATCGCTGATGTTGGGCTGGGCTGCTAACATGACGCTGGCTGTCGTTGTTCGTATAAAGCTCGTTTCGGGGTAAGTACTCATGCTCGATGTGCTGAGCCGACGAATTCGGCAGTTCGTTAACTGCGATGTTTCGAGCGTTAAAGAGCCCAGCAACGCTGGCTTGGCCGGTGAAGACCACAACTTGGTGGCCATTGGCAGCAAACTGGTGCAGCACATCGACTGTCGCCTCAGTCCAATCGTTGCTGCACCGCAAGCATAAGTCACTCAATATCACCGGCAGTTGTGTGCCTTTGCGGGCGGTTTCGGAAATGACTGCCAGGGCTACACTCAAATAGACTTGGTCATGAGTTGACTCGTTCAGAAGGTGGTAGTCGGTCCACACACCATCGGAATTAAGTACTGCGAGCGAATCACGGGCGCGTTGTTCGACACCTTGCCAATCACCGCGCGTCAAACGTCTGAGATAATCCGATGCGACATTAAACACGCTCTCCTGCTGGCCGGCGAGTTCCGAACTTCGCAGTTCCGCTTCGAGTGTTGCGATGCGACTGGTGACTTCAATTCGTTCGCGGCTATCTCGAATCTGCTGCACCGTCCGATCCGACTCGAGTTGCTTCTCGGAAAGTCGTTGGTGTTGCAATTCGGTGCTGCGCCAATTGGGCAGGCAACCGCGTTGTTTCTCCAAATCCACCAACTCGGCGGTGACTTTGTTAATGTCGTGTTCGCATTCACTTCGTTGACAGAGAATCCCGTGCAATGCCACATCGACGACTGAGCGTTCGTAGGAGTGCGGGTCGTTTTCACTCCACAGATTTCCATCAACATCAACAAAACGACGCCAGGATTCATAGCCATTATCAACGGATGAAAGTTGACGATTTAGCTGTGACAGTTCGGCAAGCAACGACTTGCGGCGCTGCGTCATATTCTCGATCGTAGTTCGCAACTCGGACTGGCAACGAGTTAGCTGATTCAAGTGCTGCGCACACTCGTCACGATGAATACTCGTGTGTTCTCGACCCAAAGCACGACAAAGTCCGTAGACATCATCGCGCATAGAACTCAGGGAAGGAATGACGGCATTCCGCAAATTCCTCCAAGCCTCGTCGTGAAATGTTTCGTGCCGACTAAGGCTGTCGACCAATTTTTGCACATCCCTGATTTTCGCTTCTAGGTTTCCTAGATGTTGCCTTGGCTCGCGCGCCGTCGCACCGAAGCCCACGTCCTGAGCTTCCTGCGAGTTGACATCAGACAGAAGTCGGTCGCGTTGTTGCTGCATTTCGAGCAACACGGAATTCCATCTTGAAAGCTGACCATCCAATTCTGCCAACGTCTCTTGTTTCTCCACTAAAGCTCGTTTTGCAGCCTCACGGCGAGCGACCATTCGAGACTCAATTGCGTATTCGACATCCTGAAGACGAATGCGCAGCTCGCCAAGCCTTTTGCGACTCGTATCAATCTTTCGATCAAGCTCTTCCTCTCGCAACCTCCAACTTGATCGGTCTCGTTCAAACGACTTGTGCAGAGAATCGATATCGGATTTCAATTGGTCCCGCCGTAGTTTGAGCGTCGCTAGCGGAGTTTCTACTACGGGGATTTGTGTGAGACGGTCGCGTTGACGATTTAACGAATCGCGAAGGTGTGAAATTCGTTGCGACAATTCGGCATCGTGTACCGATGTGTCGCGTTGCACCGCGCTAACCAATAGGCCTTCGATACTCGGACGATTTTGAAAACCGAACGCAAATGCATGGTCATAGGTTGTCAATGGCACATCACGCAGAAGGTGTCGCGGATGTCCCATCGTTGCTGACCCATCCCGTTGTTCCACGTTAAACCTGCCGTATACCGTTCCGTCGTCATGCCAACGAATTGTTTCTCGTGCGTGCCCGACTCTTACACCAAGTGAGCCTCCCCAGCTGGCTCCGGGAATCGGTGCGAGCGATCTTCGATACAATTCATCAAATCCGTATAACATTGAGCGTACGAATTGGACGATGCCAGTCGTATCAAGCCCTTGCTGGCTGTAGGATACATTCAGTCCATCTGTCAGCGAGGTAAGATGAAGGCCGGACCAGCCGCCAAACCGTTCGATATGAAGATCAGAGATTTTCACGATAGCACTCCTTTGCTTACGTGTAACAAGATGCGGATCTCGTATGCCCAATTTCGCAGCTCATTCTTGCGGCGATAATGCACGTTGTGGAGGCGAAACTTTAGCGAAACTTTTTCATTCGAGCTATCGCAATTTGCACTGCTAGCGGGAGCAACTTTGCGAAGTATCTCCGGTGGTTTTACATGTCCCGAACGGACGTCAAGTGATTGTGACCTTCTTTACGTCGCGCGATTCGGCTTTCGATTTTTTCCAGGGCTTCTTTCTTCGACTTTACAGCCTCTGAAATACCAAACCGCTTCGCAACTTCAACAGCTTCGTTCTTTTTCAAGGATTTACCGATTAATTTGACTCGTGATTGGATAACTGAATAGCTGGTCTCCGCCTGCAAAGCTTCGTCAAAGAGCTGCTTCAACTCTTTGAGAGATTCTTCGATTAACTCGCGATTAATCGGAGCTGAACGTGTTTTCGCGCCCTTTGTTGGCACGACGCCTGTTCGCGAGTATTCGTCTGCCTTGGCCAGGAAATCGGTGAACTCATTCACTGTGAGCGTTTTAAACGGTTCCAAACCGTCACTCAGTCGATGCAGTTCTTTTTCGACTTTTGCCGAATCGGCCGCGAATGCTGCGGCTAGACTCTGCGTAAGTTTCTGAAAGTCCTCTACGTTCATCGTTGACTACGCCTGGATCGCCGTACTGTCTGGTTCAAGTTGCTCGACACGCCGTTCAACTTCGTCAGCCAGATCTTGAAAACGTGCTTGCAACTCGGAATCAAAGGCAGGAATTTTCGATTTCAAGTTCGCGTCCGATATCCGCACCGTTGGATAGATGTGGTTTTGGAAACAATAAACCTGGCTGCCCCAAGCTTTTTCATAGTCTTGCGACAAGCCATTCCAGATTGATTCCTCTCTGGGATAAAGTGCGTCTCGCTGGCCGGATCGATTCGCGAGGATTCCTAACAATTGCGTATTTGGAATCACTTTAGTTCGCGATAAACGACGCACCCAGCCAAGTTGTCTCGGCACACCTTCGACCGAGAGTGGATCGACAATAACCGGAATCAGAAAGTAGTCGCTCGCAACCATCCCGTTGATGTAGGCAGTCGTCATGCGCGGCGGACAATCCAGGATGATATAGTCGAAATACTGCGCGATCGACGGCTGGTGTAAAGCTTGTACGAGCAAACAACGAATGTCGTCCTGCCGCAGATTCGCCAGCCAATGAACTTTCGCTTGTTCTTCAGCTCGATGTAGATTTTCATCGGCCCCGACGAGAAAGGCTTCCGCCTTATCCAGTCGCTTCGCCCATTTCGGAAAGTCGGCAAGATTCGCCGAGTTCTCGAACAGGTTTGTTACAACCGATCTCTGGCGAGTCATGTCTTCAAATCGCTCACGGCTGAGACATCGCCGCGACAACGAACCCTGGTGATCCAGGTCGACGAGTAGAACTCGCTTACCGCGACTCCACAGTGTCGCACCGAGGTTCTGTGTGATCGTCGTCTTTCCAACACCACCTTTGATGTTCGCCACCGCAATTATGCGACAGCGTCGCTTTTCTTTAGGAATGAAAAACTTGCTGGATTCACTCAGCCGATTCTCCCAGGGCTCGCCATCAAAGTCTGTGATCTCCTCGAACTGTTTTTTCAGAGTTTTGAGCTGGCTCTCGAGTCGAAAATTGTCGTTCGTCAATTCGACAACCGTCTTGGACAGTTCCTCGACCTTCTGTTCAAGTTGTCCTTGCAAATTCTGAATCAAGTCCTTTACACAACTGCGAACTAGTGTGCTCGCGCCACGAAGACTCCCATGCTTGTTGAAGTCGACATGTTGAAGCCGCGACAATGCTGGATCGATCTGCCGCAGGTCGGTCAACTGGCAGTCATTGGCCAGAATCGGCAAGATCCTCACATCCGGTCGATGGTCGCGGATATGTTCATACTCTTGTCTCACTTCCGTGGAACCGACGGATTCCGGTGTCAAGACAATAAGAAACCACTTGCAGGTATTAAGTGCCTTTTGTATTTCCTCACGCCAAACTGCACCCGGCGGAATATCCTTCGTCGAATACCAGGTATCAAGCCCATATTGTTCAAGTGGTGTGCGAATGTGCCGACTAACGAAGTCAGCATCTTCATGCGAGTGACTGATGAAGACATGCGTCATAAGGTGCGTCCTGATTTGCAGCGGCAATAACGTATTCCATCAACATACTTAGCCCCAACGGTACGGGCAAGCATTCAGTAAGGACACAAACGTATAAGATGGCAAACTACGGTGGTATATCCGGCACACTATGAAAAGTCTATCACAACGTAGACTCGCTCATTTCGCGTGATTGACAAGTTCCGCCATCGCGATGAGTCCGAGAGAAGTGCAAATCAGCGGGTCGTCTTCGCGCATTCGTTGCGATTCGTTCTTCCAACTGCCGTCACGTCGCTGGTCAGATAGAAGTTTTTTTGTCAGATTCTTGCTGCGTTCTGCTGATTCTTCTTCAGGGAAGTAGGGTAGGACCTTTACAAGACCGGCGTAGTAATAGTACCGCAAGCCTTTCTCCCATTGAGTCGACGGCTTTAGGTCTTCAAAACCGGGAACTTCGTCTACGGTCGGGCGATCAACAACCCACTTGACACCAGCGGCCACACGTTCGTCCATATCACTGGCACCAGCGTAGAGCAGACAGCAAACGCCATCGCACGTCGTTGTGCCGTAAGAACGGGGTCTTCTTTCAGATTCGTCTTCCCTATCTTTCATCAATTGAGCCTTGTTGCTTTGGAAGCGAGCCTCGGGCACAAAGAAAAACCCGCCGTCACCTGGAAAGTTCTGGCAACCATGAGCCCACTGGCGTCCTAGCTGAACTGCGGCTTTGGCTTTTGCATCGTCGCTGGCCGACAGTGCTTCAATGACAAATCGTCCGAGCGAAACGTTGGTACCCGATGTTTGTCCAAGCACTAGTTGCGAGCCAGTCATATCCCAGCCGCCGTAGTGCGGATTATCAGGACTGAACTTTCGTGACTCTCCAAGTTGAGCGCCAATCAGATAATCAATCAGTTTCTGCTCGTCGTCCTCGCTCAGTTTTATTTTCAGACGCCGAGCGGCCGTCAGCGTCATTGCACTTGCATAGGAGGGATAATCTGACGTTCCGTCAGGATTTGCAACGTGACCTTTCTCATCGATCCCAGTTCTGAGAAAGTCAAAACCACGTTGTATGTCTTTCCGGTATGCGGCAACGACTTCCTCAGGCACGTGACTGATCCCGTACAAGGAGAAAGCAGTCAAGGAGGCACCTTGTCTAAGCGAACCATAAGTCTCGGAATGCCATCCGCCGTCTTTGCCTTGCTTCGACATGAGAAACGCAACGGCTTTTTCGACAGATATTCGTGACGGAGTGTCCTCTGCGTAGTTTGTTCGTGTGCAAGGCGCAATAACGACTAACGCGAAGATCGCCAGCATTAATCGAATGCGCGAGGGTTGCATACGTGCAAACGTATAGGCAAGAACGCGCGTGGCGTTGTGCTCACGAAAGGAACCGCGCCTGACGATCATGGCTGCGAGATTGGCAGATAACGATATGGTGATGTGAGGACCAAACACGCGGCCGCCGTACAGAATGTGCGACTTGTGATACAGTGAGCACCAGCCCAACTACCGTCGCTATTCTGCACGCTGACGATCTTGTCGCGCAGAACCGGAAACCAAGATTTCCAATC
>Ga0224508_10005444_pt1 | contig 10183 bp, 8 predicted proteins | sample SF_Jan12_sed_USG_4_FD_170157 | JGI IMG/M metagenome (GOLD analysis project Ga0224508, IMG submission 170157) | Sediment microbial communities from San Francisco Bay, California, United States - SF_Jan12_sed_USGS_21 | ecosystem: Environmental > Aquatic > Marine > Sediment | place: USA: California... | reverse complement strand
CGGCGTCCGGCGCTCGCCGAGATGGGCGAACGGCTTGCCCGTCTCAATCTGACGCTGGTTTCTCGCCGACCGCTACCTCGACGCCCCCGAGCCGCGCCGGCGCCTTGCGCTGTGCGGCCGCCATCTGATCGGGGTCGTGTCCGGGCGGGCGATACTGGAAGTCCCGGAGCTGGCTGAGCCCCCATCGAAGACCTCGTCACCCTGATCACCCCCACCATCCAGCACTACCTGACCGAAGACCTGGCGGGGCCGCCGGCCTAGCGGCTCTCGGCGAGTCGGGCCTCGATCTCGACCTGAGTGAGCGTGGCAGCCAATTCGCTGCGGGTCCACAGCAGCTCGAACAGTCCTTGACCAAAGCGGTTTTCCAGCTGTCGGGCGAATGCTGGCACCGCTTCGGCGTTGTCGCCGCCCTCATCCCCAAACCAAAACGTGTGGAGCAGGGCCCCTACCCGGCTGCGGTCAGGTGGGGCCGTTGGCCGCAATCCCGATTCGGAGATGGCCGCCCGCATCTCCTCCTCAATCGTTGGGTAAGAGAAAGCGTCTCGCAGCTTCGACCCGAACTCACCGCCGGTCCCCACCGACAGGGCCGTCACGAAGTCCCCCACCCGGCACACGGCGTCATCGAACCCGAGCCCGTCTGTCATGGCCTGAACCACGGAGGCCCGCACCGACGGCCATCGATCCTCGAAGCCAACTCCGGCTCCGCGGTCGACTCCGGCTGCGTGGCGCAGTTGTTTGCCGGCCCGCCGGATGTCCCCGAGCATCTTGCCGGCGGCCACCGATTTGGCACCCAGCGTGTCACGGAGGAAGGCTCGGAATGGCTCGATGTTGAGCGGCTTAGCGCCGGGCGGGGCCGCCGCCAGGTCAAACACCCGGGGGGAAGCGATCCCGTCCTCCATCAGCGATTTCGTGAGGTCGGCGCGGAGCTCAGATAGGTCGTGCTTGCCGAGCAGGTCGATCTGGTTGAGGACGAACACGAACTGCTCCTGGTATTCGAGCAACTGCGATATGTACTGCTCGTGGATCAGGGGATCGCGGTATTTCTGCGGATCGAACACCCAGATCACGGCATCAACGTGCGGCAGCATCCGCTCGACGATCTGCTGATGCTGGAGCACGATGCTGTCGTGGTCTGGCAAATCGATGATGGCCAACTTGGGGAGCACCGGCTGTTCAAACCGAGCATCGATCTCGAGTAGGTCGAGCAACGCGACCAGGCCCGGCTCGGGATCGTCGGGCACCCAGGCCAGAGCCCGCTCGGTGGTGGGACGAAGCACGCCGGTCTCTGCCACCCGCCGACCGGCAATGGCGTTGAGGAGACTCGACTTGCCCGACCCGGTTCCTCCGGCCAGCGCCACCACGAGCGTCTCGCCGAGGAACCCCCGGCGCTCCCGCACGGTGGCGGCGACTTTGGCCGCCACCTTGATGTCCGCGTCGGCGTTGATTCCTTCTGCCCGGCCGATGGCCAGGTCCAGCATGTCGAGGGCGCTTACAACGTCACTCATCGATAGAACTCGCCGGCTCCAGCAGACACTTCGGCTGCCAGGGCGGAGATGGTGTCGCCCAACCCGTCGCTGATAGCGACCCGCTGGGTGAGAGCCAGGAATCGATCGGCATCCTGCGCCAGGACCGTAGCAACCCGATCCTCGAGATCGGCCACTAGGGCGGCCTGAGCATCCGCCTCACCTTCTTCGGAGGGCTGACCGGACAGCAGCGCGGTGGCCAGAGCGGCCGCGGCCTTGCGGCGGGGCCTGGCCCGGCGGACGGTCGCTTCGAGCGACTTCCCAATGGCGTCCAGCCAGGCGGTGGACTCGCCTTCGGCCACGGCCGGTGTCTCGGCACCGTGGCGCCAGAGGGTGTCGGCCACCTGCAGCAAAGCGTGACCCTCGTCGGTCGAGTCCCAGGCCGCCGCGGCATTCCGGGCCGCCACCCCACAGCGTCGGGACAGCGCCGATGCCAGCTCCCGCTGGAGGGCCTCCCGGGAGTCGACACCGACCGGAGTCATGAGCGAACCGGCCTGCACCAATTGCTTGGAGGTAGTCAGCTCGGCCGCGTAGGCCTCCTCCGCCAGCGTGTGGAGCGTGGTGACGATCGATCGATCTTCGGCGATGCCGTCGACGATGCTCCCCACCTTCTCAATGACTTCTGCCACCGCTCCTTCGGTGGACTGGCGGACAACCGCCCGGCGCAGGCCCGGGTCAGAGATGAGGGCCAGCTCCTGGCGGATGGCGGCTACCGCATCGGCGTGCAATCCGCCATGGCGGGGATAGACCACCTGCTCCGACACGTCGAATATGAGGGACGAGTCGGCCTCCAGAAGCAAATCGCGGTCCTTGAGCATGGCCGCGAAGTCACCCAGTATGAGCTTGCGGGCCTCGGGGTCTGGACCCAACCGGTTCAGCACGAACAAGATCGGCAGCCCTCGCAGACGAATCTGGTCGAGGAATTCCCAGGCCGCCCCGTCGGCATATCGCAGTGCGCTGGCCACGAAGATGCACAGGTCGGCCACCGCCAGGACTTGCTCCCCGATCACCCGGCTGTCGGCGTACACCGAGTCGAAGTCGGGCGCGTCGATCACAGTCAGCTGATCAGTGATCCCATCGTCGCCGGCCACGACCCCTGAGTTTTCGCGCCCAATGAGACCGCCGAGCAGCGTTTGGTAGCGGCGGGCGTGGCGGCGATTGGTCCACACCACCGGCGAGCGGGTGGTGGGACGGAGGGCTCCGGGTTCGCTGGCTCGCTGTCCGGCCAGCGAATTGAGCATGATCGACTTGCCGCTGCCGGTTGGTCCCACCAGCACGGCCACCACCGGAGCATCGGGATCGTCCAACCGGGGCAGCAAATACTCACGGATCGAGCGAACCAGCTCAGCCCGGGATCGCTCCTTTGCCGCCTGGCCGGTCCCGGGCACGCGGAACTGAAAGCTCTCGAGAGCGGCGGACAGGCCCTCGAGCGAGGAGCGGAGTTGGGCGGCAGCGGTCATGTGGGGCCGATTGTCGCACCCCCAACGCTTTCTGTCACAGTCATTCCGTACGGTGTGGGGTATGGCACACGTAACAAGCGATGGACAGATCACCAAGATCGACGGCCTGGTCACCGAGAACCGGGCCCTCGCCACCCTCCTGGCAGCCAACGACGCCGACGAATGGCCCGCTCTGGTAGAGCGGGCGGTGGCCGTCGGCGCCCACGGCCTCGTCACGATGGGACTCGACGTCGGACTCGACGCCGTCCGCAACGAGGTACGCCGAGAGGTCGAGCGAGTCACCGGATTGGCCGAAACTCGGGTCGGCGAGATGCTGGGGGCGGCCGAAGCGGCCTACCAACAACAGCTCGATCCCGATATCCGCACATCAGTGCTGTCCAAGTCCTTGCGAGAGTTTCACCGGTGGCAAGAGTCGTTCTTCTCGAGCATGGACATCGACCAGGCGGGCAGCTTCGGGGGCCGGCTGGTCGAGCGGCTGGAGGGGCTGGTCGGCAGCGGCGGGGTCCTCGAACAGCAGTTGGCGGCCGCGCTCGACCCGGCCGCCGACGGTTCGGCATTGGCCAAGCTGCGCCTGGAGGTCCTGGCCGAGATCCGTGAATTGCGCGACTCGGTACATGCCGACCACGGCCGTCGTCAGGAAGCCAAGCGGGGCACCCACAAAGGATTCCAATTCGAGGACGACATCGAACAACGGGCCCGGCGATGGGCCGGGGGAATCGGGGGGTGCATCGTCGAGCGCACCTCGACCACCGGCGGCACCCTCGGCCGCGAGTCCCTCGTCGGCGATGTGGTCGTGGCCTTCCCGGACGGCAGCCGGGTGGTGATCGAGGCGAAACACACGGCTCGCATCACCCTCACTGGTCCCGACGGCATCTTGTGCGAGCTCGATCGCGCCCTGTCCAACCGGGAGGCCGACATCGCCATATGCGTGAGCGCCCAGGACGCCTACCCAGACGAGGTCGGCAGCTTCAGTGTCTACGGCAACCGCATCCTGGTGGTCGACGACGGGACCGGCGGCCTGCTCGACGTTGCGCTGCGAGTATCCAGCATGCTGATCAACGCCCGCCCACGTGACGGTGAGACCATCGACCGGGCCGCGCTGTTGGATCAGCTCGAGCGTATCCACCACCTTGGCAAACGCTTCTCTGCCTCCAAGCGAACGCTGACCGAAGCCCAGCGCAGCATCGACCTGGCCAAGGAGGGGCTCGACTCGCTACGCACCGACTTGATGGAGAGCGCCGAGGCCGCCATCGACGAAGTACGGACCGGCTAGAGGCCGCCGAACAGATCGTGGGGGTCGCCGGGGCCGTCATCACCTGCCAACAGGTGGAAGTCCTCCCACGGATAGCTATCGAGCACAACCTCCTCCGGGATCTGAAACCAGAAGCCATCGGGATCGACCTGGGTGGCGTGGGCTCGCAGGGCATCACGGGCCCGGGTGAGAGTCGAGTCGATCGGCACGCGCACGTCCACCGGTGAATCCTCCCCCTCCGGAATACGTTCCAGCCATCGAGTGAGCGGCGATTCGAGATCTCGCGCCAGCATCGCCTCGTGCAGGGCGACCAAGCGATCGCGGGAGAAGACGGGTGCAAACAAGCGGTCCGGAGCCCAGGCCGGGCCGGCCTCGGGGAATTGTTGAGGATCACCCGCCGCTTCGAAGGCCTTGATGCTGAGGTCGTGGACCCGGAGGTGATCGGGGTGTGGGTAGTACTCGTGGTCGTCGTACCCGAGGATCACCTGGGGTCGCTCACTTCGGATGATTGCCACCATGGCCGCCAGGGCCTCTGTTTCCTCAGCATTGGTGAAGGCGTCGGCTCGCCCATTGGCATCCGAATCGGGCATTCCCGAATCGCGGTATCCGAGCCGATGGATCCTCGCGTAGCCCAGAATGTCGGCGGCCGCCACCAGCTCTTGGTCGCGAACCGCCGAGAGGTTGGCGACGATCTCCGGGCGATCCATGGCCGGGTTAAGAATGTCACCTTCTTCCCCCCCGGTCGCCACCATCAAGACGCACGTCACCCCCGCATCTGAATAGTGGGCGATGGTGCCCGCCCCCTTTGAGCTCTCGTCGTCGGGATGGGCGTGTATGGCTAGAAGGCGTTGTTCCATGGGCGAGAGACTATCCGTTCCCCGGAACCGGGTGCCACCGGAGAGCGTCTCAGATATGTATCTACAGACGGAGACACAAATGAAACGCGCAACAATTCTGATTGCCGGTCTCGCCCTGATCCTGGCAGCATGCGGTGAAGGCACGGACGTGATTGTTTCGGGAGAAGGAGACCAGGTGGGTATTTCAGTAAGTGGCGAAGGCCGGGTGTCCGGTGCTCCGGACACGCTCACCCTCAACATCGGAATCAATCTGGAACGCGACACCGTGGCCCAGGCCACCGACGACGCAGCTCAGCGGGCCACCGACCTGATTGAGGCACTCAAGGCAGAGGGAGTCGAGGAGGTCGACATCCAAACGGCCAACTACTCCATCTACCCCGAGTACGACTACCGAAACGACACTCGCCGTCTCATCGGCTACCGGGTCTCGAACGATGTTCGGGTGAAGATCCGCGATTTGGACCGGGCAGGCGCCATCATCGACGCCGCTAGTGCCCAGGGTGGCGATGACGTAGTGGTGCAGGGCGTGAGCTTCAGCCTGGAAGACAACGAGCTGCTGGTAGTGGCTGCCCGCGAAGCCGCCTGGAAGGACGCCCAGGGCAAAGCCGAACAGCTGGCCCGACTGGCCGGAGTCGGCCTGGGGACTCCCACTGCGATCAGCGAGTCGTTCTCGGCGCCCCCCATCACCCAACGGTTCGCAGATGCGGAGGCGACGCTGGCGGCCAGCACTCCCATTCAGGCTGGAGAGCTCGACGTGCGGGTCACCATCCAAGTGACGTTCGGGCTGGGCTAGCCGCCCTCGGTCTCCTCGCTAACCGCCCGACTCAGCCTTGGGCCATGACGGCGGTGGCGGCCCGGCCCTCCACGCAATCGTCGAGCAGAGGGCAGTAGGTGCACCAGGGGCCTCCCACCCGCTCTAACTCGGACCCGTCCGCCCAACCGGTCCGGAGCGTCGTGACCATGGCCGCCACCCGGGCCGCCAGCGAGGAGATGGCCTCCACGGTGGGGACCGCTCGCCGGCGCTCACCGGTCTTCACCGACACGGCTTCCACGGCGCTCGGGAGAGCGTTGCGATCGAGCGCCCACAGCAGCGAGTAGAAACCGAGCTGATCGTCGACCTCACCAATCCGTCCGGTCTTCCAATCCACCAGGCGGGTCTCGCCTGCATCGTTGAAGACGGCGTCCACCCGGCCACGCAGAATGACATCGGGCTGGGGCTCGGCCTCGAGCGAGACTTCCGCCCCTTCAAACCCGTCTGACGGGAACTTCACGAACCGGTCGTACAGCCCCCGCGTCTCTTCAACCAGGGCGGGGATCTGACTCGGTTTGAGACCGAGCTCGCCCATCCGCAGGTTCAAGGAGGGCGCCCCACCGATCTCCTCCTTGCACACCTGTTCGAACTCGTCACTCTCAATCGGGCCCTGGGAGAGGTGGCGGGCGAACACCCGGTGGGCGAGCCCGCCGATGAAGCTGGGCCGAGACGGCGGCCCGTACTCGCCCCGGAAGCGGGCATTGGCGCTCTCCGGGCACTGTTCAAACGCCACGAAAGCCGAAGCGGACACCACCAGGCGGTCGCCGGATGGAACGGGAGGAAAGTCGATCACGCGGCCATCGTATTGGAGTGGGCCGCCAGAACTATGCACCTCGGGCGATTACGCTCACACCGGATGAGCTGGCCGCGAAAACTTTCCCTCGGCATAGCCGGGGTTGCTCTGGTGATCATGGCGGTATTTACCGTTCGCTCGATCGTCCGCTCCGGTGAAGTGCTTCCCGGCGTTTCGGCCGGCGGCGTGGACCTCGGCCGGCTGGGTCGGGCCGATGCCGAAACCGCCCTGCTCGCCCTCGAAGATGGGCTCGCCACCTCAACCGCGGCCGTTGCCATCGGCGGGACCAGCATCCCCCTCGACCCGGCCCAGGTGGAGTTCGTTCTCGACCGCGATCAGATCCTCGCCGCGGCCCTCGACGCCGGCCGCCGTTCGGGGTTTCAGCAGTTCGCCGATTGGGTAACCGGGCGCAAGTACCAGGTGGAAGTAACGGGCCGGATCAGCGAGGTTGCCGTCAACCAGCTGATCGATGGTTGGGAGGCGGCTGAGATCGTTGAGGCACCGTTCAATGGTGCCGTGGTGTATCGGAACGGTCGACTCGTAGGTGAGACGCCGACAACGGGCAGACGGATCGAGCGGCAGTCGGCGCCCGAACTCATCCTGGCGGCGTTGCTCGACAGTGACGACCGGACCGCCGTACTCACCGTCGAGGCTGCCGAACCAGACCTGGACGAGGCGGACATTGAGGCAGCCCTAGCCGAGGCAGCCGAGCTCATCTCTTCTCCGATCGTCCTGGAAGGCGGAGAGCCCGAGGTGGGCGTGGTGTTCTCCCGTGACGACCTGGGGCGGGCACTCGTTTCGTCATTTGATGAAGAGCCCGAGCCGGCCCTGGTCCTCACCTTCGACCCGGAGGTGGTGGCCCAAGTGGTGTCCCCGGTGCTCGAGGTTCTCGAGGCAGCTCCCCGGGATGCCACTATCCTGACGACCGATGCCGACGACGTGATCATTGTTCCCGGCCAGCCGGGAACGGTTATCGACTCCGAGCTAATCGCCGAAGAGCTCTTGGTAGCCGCCTTCCTGCCCGGCCGACGAGCCCCGCTCCCGTTCGCCACCGGGGTAGAGCCCGACTTCACCACCGAGGACGCCGAGGCACTGGGCATCGCCGGAAAGGTGTCCGAATTCACGACGTTCCACCCCTGCTGCCAGCCACGAGTTATCAACATCCAACGGATGGCCGATCTGGTCGACGGCGTAATTCTGATGCCGGGTGACGAGTTCTCCCTCAACGAGCACGTTGGATTCCGTACAGAGGAGAACGGGTTCGTCGAGGCCCCGATGATCCTGCGCGGCGAGTTTGTACCCGCCGTCGGCGGCGGGGTGAGTCAATTCGCGACCACGCTGTTCAACGCGGTGTTCTTCGGCGGGTACGAAGATGTCTACCACCAGCCGCACAGCTACTACTTCTCCCGATATCCCGAGGCCCGGGAGGCAACGGTGTCGTTTCCCAATCCCGAGTTGATCTTCCGCAACGACACCGAAGCTGCCCTGCTCATCCGCACCGAGTACACCGACGAGTCGATCACCGTCAAGTTCTTCGGCGATAACGACGGACGGGAAGTTACCGACAGCCTCTCCCCCCGCCGTAAGTTTCGCAGCCCCGTAACGGAATACCTGACGGACGCAGGAAGGACGCCGGGGACTGAATCCGTTGTCCAGAGTGGTACGACGGGGTGGACGGTGACGCTCACCCGGGTGATCGCCTATCTGGATGGAACCGAGAGCATGCAGGAGTGGGACTGGACGTACCGTCCCCAGCCACGCATCGTCCGGGTCCATCCGTGTGACGTGCCCGGCACCGCCGTGACCTGCCCCACCACAACAACGCTGCCGCCTTCGACTACCACAACCTCAACGACGTCGACAACGTCGACAACGTCGACGTCAACCACCAGCACCACGGTCCCCTAGCTCTGGTAGAAGACGAAGAACTCCTCGATGAGGCTGCTCATGCTGGCTACATCGTCCTCGGACCAGCCGCCCTCGCGGCGTACCACAATCCCATTGGATCCGGAGAACACCCTGGTGATGGACGAATCGGCTTCGAAGGCGCGGGCGGCCAGGCGGGCCGGGAAGGTCGCGTCATCGGCTGTGTCCGCGAGTGACTCATAGGCGCCACCGTCCTGGCCTGACAGACTTCGATCGGCCTCGAAGATGGCCGAATCCCCTGCGATCGCTCCGGTGACGTTGATGACTTGTCCCATGCTTGTGCAGACTAGGACCGTTTGAGCTGGGTGCCGACCTCATGGATCTGGACCAGGTTGGTCTGGGCACCCTGATTTGGGGGTATGCCGGCCACCATCACCACGTGGTCGCCTACTTCAACAACTCCCTCGTCGATGAGGGCCTGGCCGGCGGCGAAGATCAGCTCGTCCGTCGTCTCATACCGCCCGATCAAACGAGGCCTGACGCCCCAGTAGGCGGCCATCCGTCGGAAAGTCGGCTCGTTGTTGGTGTATGCGATGATGTCGGCCTCCGGCCGGTACTTGGAAAGCAGTCGGGCGGTGCTCCCGCTCTCGGTGAAGCAGGCCAGGTTGGGGATGCCAAGGTTCTGGGACACCTCCACAGCCGCTTTGGCGATGGCCGACGGAAAGCGAGCCAGGTGACCGATGAAATTCTCTTTCATATGGTGCAGCTCGGGGCTTTGTTCGGCTTCCGAACAGATGATGTCCATGACTTCCACAGACCGAATCGGATATTTGCCAATGGCAGTTTCGGCACTGAGCATCACAGCATCCGTCCCGTCGAACACCGCATTTGCCACGTCGGTCACTTCTGCTCGAGTTGGCCGATGACTGTCCTTCATCGACTCGAGCATTTCGGTGGCCGTGATTGAGATCTTGCCGCCGGCGTTGGTGCGGGCGATGATGTCCTTCTGAATGCGCGGCAGCATGGCGAACTGCATCTCGACCCCGAGGTCACCGCGAGCCACCATCACCCCATCGGCCTCCCGGATGATCTCGCCGAGCGCGTTGTAGGCAACCGTCCGCTCCAGTTTGGCTATCACGGGGACCTCACCGGCCAACCTGCGCACTCCGCGCACGTCGGCTCCATCACTCACAAACGAGGCGGCTACTGCATCCACACCCATATCGAGGCCGGCCTGGATGTCTTCCCGGTCCTTGTCGGTGATGGCTGGGAGGTCGACATTGAGACCGGGGAAGGCCGCCCCCTGGCGATCCCGCAGCTCGCCGCCGCGGATGATCGTGGCCTTGATGCCGGTGGCAACCGATGAGATTTCGAGATGTATTCGACCGTCCTGCAGGACGATGACATCACCGGGGGCGATGTTGACCACCCGGTCGAGGTATTTGATGAATATCTCGCCCGGCGCAGCCTCCTCTTCGCCTGGTTCCAGGGCTACCTGCTCGCCCGGCTCAAGCATGATCGCGCCTGAAGGAAAGGTGCCGACCCGCACCTTCGGGCCCTGGATGTCCTGGAGCACGGTAACTGCCCGGCCGTGCTTCTCAGAGGCGGCATGCACCCATTC
>Ga0224508_10005443_pt1 | contig 10186 bp, 9 predicted proteins | sample SF_Jan12_sed_USG_4_FD_170157 | JGI IMG/M metagenome (GOLD analysis project Ga0224508, IMG submission 170157) | Sediment microbial communities from San Francisco Bay, California, United States - SF_Jan12_sed_USGS_21 | ecosystem: Environmental > Aquatic > Marine > Sediment | place: USA: California... | reverse complement strand
GGTTTCATGTCCGGGATTCCGAAAGAGCTCGACGAAACCGCCTATCTCGATGGCTATTCATTCTGGCGGTTTTTTATTCGTATTTTTATCCCGACCATAGCCGCCGGTATCGGCGTCGCCATGTTTTTCTGCTTCATGTATTCATGGGTGGAACTATTGCTGGCACAAACCCTGACCTCGGTTGAGGCGAAACCCATCGCTGCAACCATGACCCGAACGGCAAGTACATCGGGTTACGAACTTGGCCTGCTAGCCGCGGCAGGTTCGCTCACCATCATACCCGGTGCTTTTGTTATCTATTTCGTGCGCAACTACATCGCCAAGGGCTTTGCCCTGGGGCGGGTTTAAAACGATGGAGGCCTTGTGATAGATTTATCCTGGATGGCATGGACCTGGCCGACCGCCGCGTTTTTCGTAGCATTGGTAACGTCAATCGTCAGCATGGGTGTCTGGGAAAAATTCAGCCCCGGGGGTAATCCGCGCCGTGGTATTTTTGGCATCGATACGACTCGCGGTGACCGCCTGTTCATTTCATGGTTGGGCACCGGATTCATCAACCTGGGCTGGCTTGCCTTTGTCGGCACACCGCTCTGGGGCGCGTTGGCACTGGCAATTGGCTGGTTTGTATTTGTCTTCCGGAAAGTTTGAAGTGCCTCTTGCTTTGAAATTCCGGGAGCCTGGTTGGTAATCTCATGGATCTGCGTAACACCAATATTGCGCGCCTCGAGAACGAAGAATTTGATGCCCTGATTGTCGGCGGCGGCATCAACGGCGCGGTCTCGGCTGCCGCGTTAGCTGCCCGCGGCGTCCGCGTCGCATTAATCGATGCACGCGATTTTGCCGGTTTTACCAGCCAGCAATCTTCCAACCTGGTCTGGGGTGGCATCAAGTACATGGAGGGTTATGAATTCGGCCTTGTTGCGGGACTGTGCAAATCGCGCAACGAGCTGCTCGAAAATTTTCCATCCACGGTTAAGGAAATCCGTTTCCTGATGGCGGTCAATAAGCAGTTTCGATTTCACCCCTGGATTATTCTGGCAAGCACCTGGTTGTACTGGCTCCTGGGACGGGGTAAGACCCGCACCCCGCGACTGGTTTCACCCCGTCAAATCAAGCATATCGAGCCCCTGGTAAATACCTTCATCAGCAGTGCCGGCATCGAATACTCGGATGCATTTCTGCACGATAACGATGCGCGCTTCGTCTTCAACTTCGTACGCAGTGCGATGGACAAGGGTTGTGTTGCGGCCAACTATGTTGAATCGAAGGGCTCGACACGTGATTCAGATGGCAACTGGACAACCCCGGTAGAAGACCAGGTTAGTGGTAATCAATTTTCCATCCGTTCGAAAATTCTGATCAACGCGGCGGGGGCCTTTGTCGACGGACACAACGCACTGAGTGGTATCGAAACTGAATATCACCACCTGTTATCGAAAGGCATACACCTGATCGTACCGCAGATATCTGACAGCCATCGTGTACTCGCGTTTTTTGCCGACGACGAACGCCTGTTCTTCGCCATACCGATGGCGAACCGGACCTGCATCGGCACCACCGATACCCAGGTGGATGACCCCATTACCGAGGTGACCGATGAGGACCGGGAGTTCGTGTTATCCAATATCAATGCACGGCTTGATTTACCCACCCCGTTAACCCGCGATGATATTATTGCGGAACGCTGTGGGGTGCGGCCACTGGCAACCCGAAAAAGCGGCGAATCTTCGCTCGAAGTGCAACGGTTATCGCGCAAACATGTCATCGAGATGACGCCAGAGCAAAGCCATATTAGTATTTTCGGTGGCAAGTTAACCGATTGTCTCAATGTCGGTGATGAGATTTGCGATTGTGTATCGAGGCTGGGGCTGACCCTGCAAAAAACCGGCAAGTGGTATGGAGAACCGGATCATCCAGCACGGGATGTATTTTTCAAGCGCGCAAATGATCTCGGGCTCGACGAAATTGTCGCTACCGATACTGGCGAAGATTTGAGCACAAGATTATGGCGACGCTACGGCGCCGAAGCCGACGCGATGCTCGACGCGATCGAGCGGGATCCTTCGTTATGCGACCCACTCATCGAAAACGCCGGGATCCGGCGTTGTGAAATCAAGTACCTGGCAGAACACGAAATGATCGTCAAACTGGAAGATTATCTGCGCCGACGCTCCAAGATCGAGCTACTGGTATCACGCGCCGCACTGCGGCAATCGGCAGGATTATTCGAGGCCTGCGAAAAACTGTTCGGTGACGAGGCCAGGCAGCGTTTCGATGAATATTTTTCAGAATAGAGTCGTTCCCGGGCAAGCCTGCGCGGCCCTGCAGAATCTCGATATAATGGCACCATTGCAAGATCCCGAATTTTACCGGGACGACAGCTTAGGGGATTTCTAATGAGTCAATATATTCTCAGCATCGACCAGGGTACGACCAGTTCGAGGGCAATGCTGTTCGATGAAAATGGTCATGCCTGCTTTACCGCACAAATGGAGTTCTCCCAGCATTTCCCAAGAGACGGCTGGGTCGAACATAATGCCGAGGAGATCTGGACAACGACGCTGACCGTAGTGCGCGAGGCGTTGGCAAAGGCGAGCGCCGAGGATCGCAACATCGCCGCGATCGGTATTACCAACCAGCGCGAAACCACCGTGGTCTGGGACCGCTCCAGCGGCGAGCCGATCTACCATGCGATCGTATGGCAGGACCGACGCACCGCCGATTTCTGCGAGACATTGCGCAACCAGGGATTGGAGTCGATGGTGACATCGAAAACCGGCCTGTTGCTCGATCCTTATTTTTCCGGAACCAAGGTCAACTGGATTCTCGACAATGTCGCCGGCGCCCGCGCGCGCGCCGACAAGGGAGAACTCGCGTTTGGCACGATTGACAGCTTTCTGATCTGGCGCCTGACCGGCGGCAAGGTTCATGCCACAGACGCGACCAACGCATCACGCACGCTGATGTTCAACATTCACCAACAGCAATGGGACAACGAGCTGCTCGACATGCTGGCAATACCCGATTCGCTGTTACCCGAAGTACGCGACTGTGCCGCCGATTACGGAACCACAAGCAAATCCCTGCTCGACGCCGAAATTCCAATCGCGGGCGTAGCCGGAGACCAGCAGGCAGCACTCGTCGGACAGGCCTGCTTCGAAACCGGCATGATCAAGAGCACCTATGGTACCGGCTGCTTCATGATGCTGAATACCGGTGAGCAGGCGCTCGAGTCGAACAACAAGTTATTAACCACGGTCGGTTACCGGCTTGGTGGAAAAACAACTTACGCGCTGGAAGGCTCGATTTTCGTTGCCGGGGCCGCGGTACAATGGCTGCGGGATGGCATCGGCATCATCGACACGGCACATCAAACCGAGGCGATGGCTGAGTCGCTCTCCTCGAATAACGGGGTCTACCTGGTGCCGGCGTTTACCGGGCTCGGCGCTCCCCATTGGGATCCGGACGCGCGCGGCGCGATATTCGGAATCACCCGCGATACCGGTCCGGCCGAGCTGGTTCGCGCCACGCTTGAGTCGATCTGCTACCAGACCTTCGACCTGCTGGAGGCCAAGCGCCGTGATGGCATCATACCGACGCGCCTGCGCGTCGATGGCGGCATGGTACAGAATAACTGGCTGTGTAAATTCCTGGCCGACGTTCTCGACATCATCGTCGAGCGTCCTGTAGTCACCGAGACCACCGCGCTCGGTGCCGCCTACCTCGCCGGCTTGCAGATCGGCCTGTTCGCTTCATTGGACGATATTGCAAAACGCTGGCAGGCAGAGTGCGAATTTGACCCGGCAATGGATTCCCACCAGCGCAACCTGTTGCTTGCCGACTGGCATGAAGCCGTGATCAAGGTTAAAACCAACGCCTGAGTGCTAAGCCTTACCTGTACTCAGGACTACTTTCGGTGCCGCACATTTCCCCTGCAGCAGTTCTGCGAAAGCCGCTGCGCCCGCATCGAGCGGACGCTGCTCGATCCAGCCCAGGCTGCCGAGGGCACCGCTATTCAATTTTGCCAGTGTCGCACGTAAATCGACCGGGGTATAAGTGTAGGTACCAATGAAAGTAATTTCGCGCAAGGTCATGGCACGAACGTCCATCGATCCCTTGTTATCCATCAGCCCGATATGCACTATGACGCCACCCGAGCGGGTCGCAATCACCGCCTGCTCGCGGGTTACCGCACCGCCGACCGCGTCAAACACGCAATCGAAGTACTGCTCCTGCGGCTTTTCCTGCGTTGGATCAAGTAGTTTAAAGTCGCAATGTTGCTCGACCAGTTCGCGACGCAGCGCATTGGTTTCCGCCACCACGATTTCCTCGACCCCCTTGTCCCGTAGTATCAGCGCGGTCAACAATCCGACCGATCCGGCACCAATTACCAACGCACGAGATTCGCTCAAGGGTCGACTGACAACTCGCTCGGCAAGCAACACCGCGTGCAACCCGGTCGCGCCCGGCTCCGTCAGTGCCGCATGTTCACCCGGCATTCCCTCGGGCACCGGAATCAGGTTTTGCTCCGGAATCGCTATTTTTTCGGCAAAGGCGCCGGCTCGATACATGCCGATCAAGTCACGACTGGCGCATAAATTCTGGCGTCCACCCAGGCACTCGTCACAGACACCGCAGGTAATCAAGGGATTCAGCACCACCCGCTGACCGGCACTTGTGCCTTCAACTACGGTGCCTACCGCTTCGTGGCCGAGTATCAACGGGGGCACTCGTCGCTCATCATGTCCGAGATAAGCATGCATGTCCGAACCGCAAATACCGACCGACTCGATGGCAATCAGCGCATCACCATGCCCGGCCACGGGCTCCGGCTCTTCGCGGTAAGTCATTTCCTCGTTGGCAGTGTAAACCAGTGCTTTCATTTTGCGGTGAATCCTCCATCGATGGCCAGGATCTGGCCGGTAATATAAGCCGACGCCGACGATGCGAAAAACAGCGTCGCCCCCGACAAGTCTTCAAGTTCGCCATTACGCCCGATAGCTGTCTGCTGCGCGAACCGATCCCGGCTTTCGGAATCACCAAATACCGGCGCCGTCAGTTCGGTCGGAAAAAAACCCGGCGCCAGTGCATTACAGCAAATACCGTGGCGTGACCAGGCTTCCGCCATGGCCCGTGTTAACTGGCAGATACCGCCCTTGGAGGCACCGTAAGGCAGGCCATTGGGAAAGGCTCGCGTCGATTGCAACGAAGCGATGTTGATCACGCGACCATAATTATGACTGCGCATCTCCGGTACAAATTCGCGCGTAAAGAAAAATGGGACGGAAAGATTCAGGTTTAAAGTTGCATCCCAGCTTGCAATCGATACCTGCTCGACAGGCTCGCGCAGATTGAGCCCCGCAGCATTGACGACACCATCGACATAACCGCTTTTGGCTGACGACTTGCACTGCGCGGCGATATCGGCAAGTTGCTCGCGCTGTTCGAGGTCCGCTACCACGTAGCTGGCTTTGTCGGTACTGGAATTAATTTCCTCGACAGCCTCAATCAACGCGGCTTCACGCCGCGCAACCAGCACTACACCGGCACCAGCCTGCGCCAGGAATCCCGCCATGGCGCGGCCAATTCCGGAACTCGCCCCGGTTACGACAAAGTTACTACCAGCTAGTTTGAACTGATCAAGAATATCAGGCATGGCGAAATTTTACTCTATACCCAGATCGAATTCCTCTTAATCTATCTACGCTTAAGGGGTTGGGTACAGGTATCCAGGCAACCACTTCATGGTCCTGGCGGCCATGATACCGAGTATCCTGCCCGGCGCGCCGACGATTCCGACGGCATTGCAACCAAATTACCACTTTTTCCCCAGAATCATGTCGGCTGCCTTCTCCGCAATCATGATTGGGCGTAGACTGAAATGCGATCGTCGAACCGTTGCCTATGGCAGGTATTCGTGTTTTACCCAGTCGACTTCCATAACCCAGTCACGATTCATTGGAGAATCGTTGATTTTGGCAAAATTCAGAATCGCGAACATCGGCTCGGGGAATTGGTCGCCCTGATCAGCATTGCGGTACACCTCGACGCCATCCAGGCGATACACGAGACTTTTCCCAGCCCACTCGACGGAATACTCATGGTATTCGTCGAGCGTGGTCTCCTGCACCAGCATCAGGGCCTGCCAATCACCACCATCGCAATAACCCAGACTCTTGATTGCCCGGGCTGCATAGTGATCGGGACCACCGTCCGAGTGATGCTCGAAGATATCGATTTCACCCGAGCCGGTCATCGGCCAGCAAATGTTTTCGTCGGGCTCCTCCACCGGTGGCTCATTGTTGCGCGCGCCGAGTAACCACCAGGCGGGAAACATGCCGGGTTGACCGCTGTTCCTGACCCGCAGCCGGGCGGTCCACTTGCCCTTGACGAACTCCTGGCGGTTCTTGGATGCAATGCGCCCGGCAACATACTGCGTATCCGGGTGCTGCTTGCCGAACTTGTCGACGTTGTCGCAGGGGCGTTTTTCGCCGAGATCGACGACGCGCAGCTTGAGCGTGCCATTACTGACCTCGCGCGTGCCGTGCAGATTGTCGGGCACGTAACACTGGTCCTCGTTGTTGACCCAGAGCATCTGGTCCTGCCAGTTGGCGGGATCGAAATCGTCGAAGTCGTCGAAAAAGGTGATCTGCCAGCCCGGTGCGGTGGGCTGGCCGCCGGTGTTGATGGATTGCAAGCCGATATGGGCACAGGCGGACAGCAGCAGGGCCGAAGCGGCGATAAACGAGGCGAGTTTCATATCGAGTTCCGGTTAACGTTTTTGTTTCGGTCGATTCCGTCCGGGCTGATCCCGGCAGACGGCCGATATTTTTTTGGGTCGAGGCGGCCCAGTATACCCGATTGCCGGTGTCCGAATCCGCGCCGTTTCGGTGCAGTTTGACCACGGCGATTGCAGGCAGTAATGAGTCCGGAACCGGGCAGTTTTCGCACCACTCGGGTGCATCCTGCGAGGAACGCTGAGTCGATTTAAAAGTATATATATTTCAGTTAGTTAGATTATCTGGTCGCCTCCGTTTTGTGATCGACGAACAGTCGGCAAAAGCAAAAACGAGAAATATTTCACCCAGCCTTGAAATTTTTGTTGCAGCGCACAAATTCTCGTCTAATATCCACGCCAGTAATGGCCCCGAACCTGATAACCAGGAGAATGGAAATGAACAAACACGCTATCAACCAGCCGCAAGACGCGAACTCGTCTTCGGTGATCAAGCGCCTCGCGCGCAACCTGTCGAACCTGCTCGAAGCCCATGCCGAGCGCACCGAATCCCTGCGGGTCTACCCCGCGACCCGGCTGGATGGCCGCGATTCGGCCAACGCTCCCACCGCTGCCGAACAGTCGTCTACGGAGACGGAAGCCACTGCACCCTCGTCGAAGGGCGGACCGTGGCGCCTCCTCTGTAAGGCCTGGGCCGCGCACGAGGCGCGCCTGTCGCAACTTCGCGTCTACGATCCCCGCCTGTAAAACCCAGAATCTGGCGGTGGCCCACACCTGTGCTTCTTATACGCGTATTTTGCTTTGATTTATTTGATTGATTAGAAGACGCCGCGGCAATTTTTACCCAGGTACACATTGATTCTGTCTACTTCTGTTGCACCTTGAGGTATCTCTACGTCTTTAAGTCCAGGATAAGATAGCTGATTCTTCCAATCCTGGATAGTGGTACTAAAAAACTGTGAAGCCGATGCATCGGCTTCATAGACAATTAGCTCGTACTTTTCTTCGAGATCTCCACCAAACCGGGTAACTACCTGCCATTCTCCATCTCTTTTATAAGATGTATTGGTATGGTCTGATTGCGGATAATATTTTTCATCTGAAGGCTTTAGTACTACCCAGATATCTTTCTCATGACCTTCAGGATATACGCCCATGGATAGAATTCTGCAATCGACAGAGTCTGCTTCAACCGGTGAAATCACTTTCACGGAATTAACAGGGCCTTCAATCTCTATTTGGTTTCCCCGGGTAATTTGTTCCATCTGGCTGCTGACATGCGCCACATCCGATGTATAGCTGCCGTAAATGATCATCGATACCCCAAGAACCGCCAGGGGTATACCCACCTTTGGATTAATGAGCTGTGTGCCAGAATCTTTTTTGCCAAGACTGCTGAGAACTGACACGCCTATGAGGACAATCCCCACTAATATGATTAATAATTGTGCTGACATTTTTTTAACTTTTAAGCGTGATTAAATTACAACGCACCTCGTCGTTCTTCCAACTCGGCTTTTATTTCTCGTGCTTTTTCTTCCGTTAAGTCGTAGTTCCACATGACCAGGATCGCCAAACCTGCCGTAACAGAAGGAATGACGATATCTGCTATGCGTAACTGGGTTATGGTTTCCGCTGATTGAGTCGCGGCATTACCATCAAACCCTACCCAACTCAGTACTGCCCCGCCAACAATCAATGCCAGGGCCTGGCCTAATTTTACGGTCCACCAATAGATAGCACCAAACGTACCTTCTTTACGTGGCATCCCGTTCTCTAATTCGTCCAGGTCACAGATGTCGGCTGTCATACTCATCATCAGGGTGAACAAACAACCCAGCCCAAATGCCATCAACGGAAGTGGGAAAAACATCAGGAAAGGATTCTCCGGATTGAAACCCCACCATTTCAAAACATACCCAATGATTGAAATGACGGTAGAAATGACGAATGCCGTTCTTTTCCCATATTTGCTGGCCATCCATGCGACTATCGGGATCACAAAGAAAGCGGTAATCACTGCGAGGAGGGTAGAAAACCAGGCAGGCCAGGTTCCCGCAGCGGCATAATCGCCATTGAACAAGTAGAATAAAATAATGAAAAAACTGAAAGAGGCGACAATTTGAAACCCGTTGAAAACCAGGAAAGTAGCACCACACAGCTTTAAGAATGGTTTATGCCTGAATACCTCGAACATACCTTTGAATAAATCTCCAAAGATAGTTACCAGGTTTTTCAATGATATCTCCTGGCGATTTTCGATTTTACTGGAATCAATACCTTGACAAAAAATGGCCGGTAAAACACCGAAGACAATCGCAATGACACCAACAATGAAGGCGAGTGTCCTAACCCCTTCGGCCTGGGTTTCAAACAAAGTTACATCTGCGATTAAAACCCAAAACCAGGGTACAACCATCCAGGCCCCCTGGCCTACAATATTGGCCAAACCCATAAGTCGTGTCCGCTCGTTGTAATCCGAGGTCATTTCATACCCCAGTCCAATCAGCGGTGTGGAAAAAGTCGTGTTGGCCAGAATAAATATGCAGGAAACGATCAGGAAATACCAAAAGTTATAGTCCTGTGAATTATTCTCATCCATCTGCCAAAGCAAGATAAACATGAGACCGGTCAGGATGGCGCCAATAAAAATATACGGCCTTCGTCTTCCCCAGCGCGTGTTCGTATTGTCCGAAATGTAACCCATGAAGGGGTCGGATATGGCATCGACTAGCCTGGGTAAACCACCAAGTAATCCTGCCAAAAAGGGATCCATACCAAAGGCTGTGAGGAGGAAGAACATAAAGACTCCCAAAGCCCCTGGCATTAAATTGTTCACCAGGTGACCCGAACCGAAAGCCGCTTTTTGTATTAGCGGTACTCTGTCCTTTGCCGCTGTTTCGTAATCTGACATGGTTATTTTCTTATAATTAATGTTTGAATGGCTTTGGTGTCTATACTGACATCTTTTTGGCTATCTGCCAAAGCCAGCCCTATGTATATCCTCTATCCTCATTAGGATGGTACTTTTTATCTTCTCCCGGAGCCCAATCATAGCCCCAGTCTGTACCTTCTTTGGACCAGTACCAGTCATCATCCTACCAATAGGCTATCAAATCATCAAAGATGTCGATTTTCCCTGGCCTTTAGCCAACATTGTCTACCAACACCATGAACGACTGGAGGGATCTGGATACCCACAGGGCTTGAAGGGTGGCGAGATTTGCCTCGAGGCACCGACGATGCCGACGGTATTGCAACTAAATTAGCACTTTCTTCCCAGAATCATGTCGGCTGCCTTCTCCGCAATCATGATTGTCGGCGCGTTGGTATTGCCGGACACTATTTCCGGCATGATCGACGCATCGGCGACGCGTAATCCTTCGATTCCGTGCACTCGCAGTTGATGATCGACCACGGCCGCATCGTCATTTCCCATCTTGCAGGTGC
>Ga0224508_10005442_pt1 | contig 10187 bp, 4 predicted proteins | sample SF_Jan12_sed_USG_4_FD_170157 | JGI IMG/M metagenome (GOLD analysis project Ga0224508, IMG submission 170157) | Sediment microbial communities from San Francisco Bay, California, United States - SF_Jan12_sed_USGS_21 | ecosystem: Environmental > Aquatic > Marine > Sediment | place: USA: California... | reverse complement strand
CGGATAGCCGCGACCCGCCCCCGTATGCAGCTCTATATACGGATCTTCTACGACAGCAATCTGCTCCTCGGCGCACGCCCCGGTACCCGCGATGAAAAACTGCAACAGCAATAATGCGAATACGAGGCGCTGCATACGTCAGTTCACCGGGACCCCTGGATCGAAGGGGTTGTTGAAGTACTGGCCACCGAGATCCAGCCACTCAGACACGAGACGCAATTCTCCGGGAGTCAGGTACCCATCGTGGCTGGCGCCTGGCTCGAACCGCGAGAAGAAACGGCCGAACGAGTTACCCGCGTTGGCGCCTGCGGTGCTCAAGCGTGTTCCCAGCGGCACGTTGACGAGAATCGGATTGCCGTTCTGGTCCGGACCGATATCGATCTGGATATCGCGCAACATGTTGTTGTTCACTTCCTGAGCGTTGTCGGGGAACATGAGCTCCTCATACGAGTTCACGAAGTCGGGCTCGTTGAGGGACAGCCCAGGCGTCAGATCCAGGTCGGCCTGCGGCACCACGACGACGGCGGGGTCCACGGCATCCACCGGCGAATGGCAGCCTGCCGCGGTGCAGGTGTTGTCCTGCAGCACGATCATGGGATCCATCGGATCCAGGATCAGCCGGGGAATCGTCCAGAGAGGCTCGATGTGAGTCTGGTAGTTGACCGTGATACGACAGGCGGTATCCCAGCTCAGGAGACAGGTTGTCGGAGCCGCGGAGCCGAGGCCAGCAACAGGATCACTGTATACGTAAGACAGCGGGGCATCCGCCGCTCGACCCGCTGCCACCGGGTCGGTCCACACATCGTTGTAGATCAAATCGACACTGGGCTCGAGCGCGGTCGGATCGATCCGTGTACGTGTCTCGGCCATCGTCTCCCCGAACTCAGTGAAGAACATCGAGTCCGTATTCGGAAACGGCATACTCGGGTTCTGAGAGCCCGCATACGCAGGATCGAAGCTTTCGGGACGGCCGTGCGAGATCCCGTTGTTATTCGGTGTGTGACAGCCGTTACAGGTCAGCTCCTCACCGGGGCGCACCTGCAGCCAGTTCTGGTGCCGCGGCGAAATACGCCGACCGTTCTCATCAAGCACACTGACACCGAAGGCGACGTTGGCGGGAACCTTGATTCGCACCGAGCCGTCGGGCTCGATTGGCGCGTAGGCCAATATCTCACGCATACCCTGAGCCGCACTGCGCCCGAAAGCGGCATTGTCGATATCCAGAACGTCATCCTCCGGCATGGAGACCGGCTTGACGATTCGGATAAATCGGGCAGGCCGCTGGGCGGCGCTAGTCGTCACCGCCGGATCGGCCAGGGCGACGATCCCACCCGGAGCCGTATCCACACCGTCGATGTCGTAGACGGAACGAATGTTGAGGATGCCAGCATTCTCGGTGACGAGATCCTGGTCCAGATCGGCCCCCGGCGCCCCGTCGACGATCACCTGAGGCGTCGGTCGCGGTTGTGCCGCCACGATATCGCTGATCAGGACACCTTCCTCACCGGTCACGATGGGCAACTGAGTCTGATTGACCGGGTCGTACATCCAGATACCGTAGAGCGGCGGCGCGAGCACGGCGTTCGGATCGGCCAGACGCTGTTCGTCACAGGGGAAGATCACGCCAGCCTCGTCCACCCGGCAGATGGTCCAACTCACCAGCACCCGATCGGTGCCGTCCCACAACGGAAACGCGGAGCTGAACCGTCCGCCTTCGGAGGGTGCGAGGTCGGTACGAACGGCGTTGGTCGTCGCCGAGACCTGCGCGGGTCCGGGCATACCCGGGTTCAGCGCGGTCGGCTGTGTGTTCTCGACGTAGGTCGGGGCATCGATGATGATGATGTCACCGCCGAGCTCCGGATGATCAAAAGGGCGGGCAATCGCCATGATTCGCCCATCCGGCATCTCCCGCGCGTTAATAAAGTGAATCTCTGTTCCATCGGTACCGGTCAGATGACTCTCGGCACCATACAGAAGCGAGAGATTCCTCCCGTCGGGCTTCATCGTATAGAGGTGGATGCCGTCGTTCCCCGGGGCGTTATCCCAACGACTGAACAACACGCGCCCATCGTCGAGCATCGCGGGGGCGAGATCGTGACTCTGGTTGAAAGAGATCTGCCGCATGCCGCTGCCATCATCGTTCATCACGTGCAGCAGAAAGGCCGGTTCGTTGTCATCCTCATCCTGAGCTTCGAACTGAGGCTTACCCTCGAGCAGCAATATGGCCTTCGACTGACGTTGGCGTGTCGAGGCGAATACGATTCGGCCGTCCGCGAGATACTGCGGATAGACGTCATGACCAGCCTCGGCGGTAATGTCAGTGGAGATAATTCGTCTGAGCGTGTCGGAGGGAATATCGTACTCCCAGATATTCCAACTGGGCTGATCCTCATCGGCGAGATTGGGATCGAATGGTCCGCGCATGGCGAAGAGAACCTTCGTGCCATCCGCGGAGATCTCCACACCCATCACGTCACCCTGACCCTGGGTTTCGTCCATGGTGATATTGCGTTCCACCGCGGTCGGCGACGCGCGGTCTCTCATGTAGAGATCCGTACCGATATTGAAGCGGAGTTGCTCCCGGATATCAGTGCTCGCCAGGAGCTGCATCTGGTCGTCAAACAACGGACCCTTGGTATAGGCAATTGGAAAGTCTATGGCTACCGGGTCCGGGTCTTGGCCACTGCCTACACCCACGCTCCCGTCGCTGCCACCGCAGCCAACCAGAAGGAAGCCCAGCGCACTAAATAGTAGTACCGTCCGGGTACTCATACCCATGCGACCTGCTCGACTGCATCGCGCGTGATTGCTCATCGGAAATCCCTCTCGCTTCACGTCAGTCCTTTAATGAGGAGAGCAGTCGTCAGTCCTATGCGTTACTTCAGAAACATCAGCAGGCCCGGCGCGCGCGACTTTCGAGCCTAGAGATCACCGACGCAGCCTTCCTGGCCGCGCCGGCGAACTCTTCGATTCGACTTAATGTCGGACGCCCCGTAATAATGGGCATGACAAATGTCCTCTGCCGTTAACGCGATCACAGAACTCGTCCCGATCGCTCCCGTATAAAATGTGACCGGGTTCTCCTTTCGAACCTGGACAACATCCAATGTTTCGCAGGTGATTTCACTTAATTGCGTATGTTCGTTTATACGCAACCAAAACCTTGCGTTGCATCAACGAAGAAAGCTTACACGCCGGATACTCTGTCGCGAAGTTGTCGCCGTTTTGAGACGTCGCCGATTTTCGACATTACGAAGCCAATTTTTTTTTGGTTTACTGCCGTTCGCAGTAATCACTTTTTCAACCAACGGGACGTGGTAATGACTAGCAGGATGCACTGGATGCCAACGTTCGATTTGCCTCGCGGTTACCAGTCGATCTGGTCGACCCTCATCGGAATGACGCTTGTCTTTGGAAGTGTTTCTGTTTCGGTAGCAGGTCCTCGTGAGCAGGCGTTTCGTATACACAACCGATTGGCCGGAGTTCCTCCGGATGAAACAACTCTATTGGCCATGGAGACTGACGTCAGCGGCGGCCAGGCAGGAGCCATCACCGCCGCGATGACGGCGATGGATAATCCCAACTTCTATACGGTGACGCTGAAGAACTTCGCCGCTCCATGGACGAACCGGGACCAATCGGTATTCGTGCCGTTGAACGACTACACGACGCTAGTCATCGGTCTGGTCAAGGATGATCTGCCGTTCAACCAGATTCTCTCAGCGAACTTGTTGTATGTGCAGGCGGGTCAGCCTTTGCCCGCTGCGAACAACAACACTCACTACGAGAATCTAGAACAGGCGATGCTGCAGCCGAACTTCAATCCGGTCACCGATTTGGTCCAAACGAGTCAGACGGCGGCGTATGGCCTTCCGGCTAACGCGACAGCGGGCGCGATTACCACGCGTGCGGCTGCCGAGGCTTTCTTCATTGCCGGTACGAACCGGGCGATGTTCCGTTTCACTCTCATGAATCACATGTGTATGGATCTGGAACAGGTGCACGACACCAGCATCGTTCCGGACCGGATTCGTCAGGACGTCTCCCGGAGCCCGGGCGGCGACAGCCGCGTGTTCTTGAACAACTGCATTGGCTGTCACTCGGGCATGGACCCGATGGCGCAGGCGTTCGCCTACTACAACTATGACGACGTGCTCGGACAGCTCGTCTACACCCCCAATCAAGTTGCGGCCAAGTACTTCAACAACGACACCACCTTCGAAGACGGCTTCGTCACGCCCGACGACGCCTGGGACAACTACTGGCGGCAGGGACAGAACGCACTGATCGGTTGGGATCCCCTTCTCCCGGGCAGTGGTGCAGGCGCCAAGACTCTGGGCATGGAGCTCGCGGCCACGGATGCATTCGCGGAGTGCCAGGTCACGAAGGTGTTCAGGAACGTATGCCTACGCGATCCGGTGGACGGCCTGGACCGAACACAAGTTGGGCTCATGACTGCTTCGTTCAAGGGCAGTTACGACCTGAGGCAGGTCTTCGCGGAATCCGCCGTGTACTGCATGGGCAACTAAGGGAGACGGAACGATGCAGGACGCAAAACGTTTATTCGACATGGAGACGCTGTCTCGGACGCTCGCTAGAGCGCTCGCCCTGATCGCGGCCGCGACCATCGCCGGCTGCGGAGGCGGCAGCGGCGCCTCCACTGAGATCAACCCGATAACGGGGGCTCCCAACGTAGGCAACTACACCGGTCCCGCGCCGGCAACGGCCGACGTGCAGGCCTTCAAGCTGAATGTCTGGGACAACATCTCTCCTAATAACAGGTGTGGCTCATGCCACAGCGTAGAAGGTGGGCAGACGCCCATGTTCGCCCGTAGCGATGATATCAATCTGGCGTATGCGGAAGCGGCTCAGCCCGTGACGAATCTTCAGTCGCCGGTCGACTCTCGACTGGTCTTGCGGGTCGGCAGCGGTCACAACTGCTGGTTGACCGACGACGCTGCATGTGCCGACATCATGACCACCTGGATCACTAACTGGGCCGGCGATCTCGTTGCGGGCGGCGGGCGTACCATCGAGCTCAAGGCGCCCGACTTTATTCGTGATCCTGGCGCCAGTCTGCACTTCCCCGCGGATCCAACCTTGTTCCAATCAACCGTGTATCCGCGGCTCACGCTTTACTGCGCGGGTTGTCATTCATCGAACTCCGCGGTGCAGCAGTCACCATTTTTCGCGGAATCTGACGTTGCGACGGCCTATGAGGCCGCCAAGTCGAAAATCGATCTCAATACTCCGGACCAGTCTCGCCTCGTCATACGACTGCGCGACGAATCCCATAACTGCTGGACGAACAGCTGTACTGCTGATGCCGCAGATATGCAACAGCAGATAGAGACCTTCGCCGGCGGCTTAACGGTGGAGCCGGTTAATCCTCTGCTGGTGACCAGTAAGGCGCTGACCCTCTACGAGGGCACCATCGCCTCGGGTGGCAATCGTTATGAGGCCAGTGTCATCGCGAATTACGAGTTCAAGACCGGCATAGGCTCCACGGCTTTCGATACCAGCGGCGTGGATCCTGCGATGGACCTGACCCTCTCCCAGACCGGTGTCGATTGGTTCGGCGGCTGGGGACTGAATTTCTCCGGCGGCAAGGCGCAAGCGTCGCCCTTCACCAGCGCGAAGCTGCAGGCCATGATCGGCGCAACCGGGGAGTACTCGATAGAGGCCTGGGTTGCCCCGGGTAACGTCGTCCAGGAGGACACGCGCATCGTGAGCTACTCCGGTGGCCCGATGGCCCGTAACTTCAACCTGGGTCAAACGCTCTACAACTACGACTTTCTCAATACGACGAGCTTGTCGGACGAAAATGGCAATCCAGGGTTGTCGACGCCCGATGCGGCCGAGGTCCTGCAGGCGACCCTCCAGCATGTGGTCATGACATTCGATCCCGTCGAGGGCCGCAAGATCTACGTCAACGGCGTTCTGGTTCAGGACCAGGATCCTTCGCCGGGCGGCTCTCTTGCGCCCTGGGACGACACGTTTGCCTTCGTGCTCGGCAACGAAACGGATGGCAATAGCCCATTTATGGGTGTCATCCGGCTCGTCGCCGTTCATAACCGTGCGCTGACACCGGCGCAGATCACCCAGAACTTTGATGCGGGTGTGGGCGAGAAATTCTTCCTTCTCTTCAGCGTGGAACATCTGACCAACATGCCCGAGAGCTATGTGGTGTTCCAGGGGGCGCAGTTCGACACCTACTCTTACCTCTTCAACGATCCGTTCTTTATCAGTCTCGACGGCGCGGCCATGCCGGGCACCATCGACCTGGAGGGTATGCGGATCGGTGTCAATGGTCAGGAGATGTCCGTCGGGCAGTCCTACGCCAAGCTGGACATGGCAGTGACCGACGCACTCTACGATCCGGCGACGGGCCAGCCTCTATCGGAGATTGGCGCCGTACTGCCCCTGGAGCTCGGACCGGACTCGGATGAGTTCTTCCTGACCTTCGATCGGTTGGCCGCGAGCAGCTTCAACCGGCCCCCGCCGGTGACACCGCCCGCCCCGACACCGCAGGACCTCGCCCCGATGTCCGACATCGGCATGAAGACCTTTGACGAAATCAATGCATCGTTCTCGGCGATTACCGGTGTGAGTAAATCAGAAGCCAACGTGCTCGCGAGCTACCTGTCCGTGAAGCAGTCCCTGCCCACGGTGGAGTCCATCGAAGCGTTCCTCGCGTCTCACCAGACGGCGGTCGGCCAGCTGGCCGTCCAGTACTGTAACGCCCTGGTCAATACCCCGGCGTTGCGCGACGCGATGTGGCCAACTTTCCCCTGGGGCTCGACGGTTCCCGCGGCCTTCCCCGCGAGCCAGAGCGCGCTGGTCGATCCGTTGCTGGATCGTGTGCTGGGCACCCTGGTGAACCCGATCAGCATCCAGCCCGCCCGCGCGACCGTGACGTCTGTTATTGATCAGCTGCTGAACGGCATACCCGGAGATCCTTCACGAGCCGGGCTAATCGCGGAGGATCCGACGGGTAATGCCGCCAGGACCGACACGATCGCAAGAGCCGTCTGCTCCTCCGTATTGGGAAGCGGCGCCCTGTTGGTGCAGTGAGTCAGAACGCGGCATCGAGATTTAGGAATAGAGGAAACGACCATGCTTATTCGGAGTAAACGGAAACGACGAAATCCAGATGCGCCCCAGCGCCACGAGCTTCATTCGCGGCCGATGACCCGACGGGAGCTCCTCGGCCAGGGTTTCCTGGCCGGATCCGGGACCGTGCTCGGCGGTGGTGTGATGAGTCTCTTCTCACGCGACGCCCAGGCGTTACTCGCAGCGGACCTGGAACTACTGAAGGCGGCTTGTGGGATTCTTCCTGGGGCCGGCAAGATTCCGTTCATCTGTTTTGATCTGGCGGGCGGCGCGAATATCGCCGGCTCCAACGTTCTGGTGGGACAGAACGGTCAGATGGATGTGTTGAGCACATCCGGCTACAGCAAGCTGGGTCTGCCGGGAGACCAGATACCCGGGGTCCCCGAGGCCACGCCGACGGCGACCAGCAACGGCGATCACACCGATACCTCGCTGGGTCTGGCCTTCCACAGCGACAGCGCGTTTCTCCGAGGCATACAGGCGAGCTTCAGAACGACCGGGCTCGCAGACAATGTCAATGGAGCGATCATTCCGGCGCGCTCGGAGAACGACACGGGCAACAACCCCCACAACCCGCTGTATGGGATTCAGAAAGCGGGCGCCGATGGCGAGATCCTCACGCTCTGCGGATCGGAGAACTCCGAGTCCGGCGGCAACTCGATCGCCCCCGCCATGATGGTCAATCCGGAGTTCCGCCCGACCAAGATCGACCGTCCCGAGGACGTCGTCGGCCTGGCCCCTCCGGCGAGCGGGCTCGCGGGTATTCTCGGGCCGAACGACGTGGTCCCGGTCCTGGAGTCCATGTATCGCCTCTCGGAGCAGAAGTTGAACACGGCGGGTGTCACGACCGGGCTCAACTTCCCGGATCCAAACGATCCGCTGGGACGACCGCGGGACGTCGTGGTGGAAGAACTGGTGAGATGCGGTTATCTGAGCTCCGCCTCAACGACCGACCAGTTCGGTAACGTCCAGCTGGACCCTGGCCTCGATCCGAATATCGTCAACGACGCCACTGGCATATTCACCTCGACGGAGTTCTTCGACGGTGGCCGCGACGGCCGGGAGTTCCGCAAGACGGCCTCCGTCATGAAGATGGTCGTCGACGGCTACGCCGGCGCAGGCTGCATCGAGATGGGTGGTTACGACTACCACGGTGGTATGAGACAGGAAGGCGAGGTCAAGGACTTCCGCGCCGGGCGTTGCATGGGTGCTTGTCTCGAGTATGCGGCGCGAATGGGCAAGCCGCTGATGATGTACGTCTTCAGTGACGGCTCGCTCTCGAGTGACGGCACCATCGACGACTCCGTCGACGGTCGAGGCAAGGGCGAGTGGAGCAGTGACAACCAATCCACCGCCGCCGGGTTCTTCCTGGTCTACAACCCCCCGGGCAACGGTGGCAGACCCGCGCTGATCGGACCGCCTGAGGTCCATCAACAGATTGGCGCCTTCTCTGCCGACGGTTCGGTGGTGCGGTCCGGCAGCCCAGGAGCGAATAACGTGAACCTGCTCGTCGAGATGGTGGTGTTGAACTACATGGCACTGCATGGCGACGTAGCAAATGGCAACTTCCAGACCGCGTTCCCCAATCATGGCCTGGGTGGGAATCTGGACATCTATACCGCGTTCGCACCGATCGTGAGCGGGCCGATCCCCTAGCACATACTCAGAGTAGCGTCGGCAACGGCTAGCTTGGCCAGGGAGGGCCAGCTGGCCGTTTGTCGTTTTGGGGATCGATTCGGACAGCGTCTCACCCGTCATTTCGGCGCGTTAGGCCGCCGAGCCACGGCCGGCGCTCAAATGGAGAACCGCCCGGGAATCGCGTATCTTCCTCGCACCAATACTTGGAACGAGGAGGGGGCTCAACCATGTCTAAAGCAGCGAAGCAGAATTCGAACCCGAAGCGCGCCACCGGGCACGTCAGCCGACGCCAGGTGCTGGCGGGTGCCGCAGGAGCGGCGGTCGCCGGACTGGCCGGTCCGGCTGACGCTCAGTACTCGGGCATCATGGAAGGCGGGCTCGGCGTTCCATTCCGACTGCCGTTGGGTGCACTCAACTATCTAGACCGAAACGAGTACATCCATAATATGGAGATCATCTCCTACATCGAAGGTCCACAGATATGGTCCGGTGAGCCCCTGATGAACATGTGGGCGCGGGGTGAACAGCGGATGATCTCCGCAAGCCGAGGCTGGCTCGATGTGACGAATCCGCGGAATCCGCAGTACTTCGACGTCGGTCTGGGCCGAGGCACCGTCGCCTACCAGGAGTCCACCGGCAAGTGGCTGTTGATGAGGCCTCATGGACAACCGCTCTCCGGCGCCGGCCCCGAGTTCCCGCACGGTCGTTACCATGAAGAGCGTTACCGCCAGGCCGTGAGTTATCAAGGTCTGCGTGGCACCAGCACTTATGATGTCACCGATCCCACCAATCCGGTGTTGCTGAACGAGTTCAGCACCGGACCCACCGGCAGCGGCACGCACCATAATTTCTATGACGGCGGCCGTTACGCGTATCTGGATGCCGGATGGTCGTCGGAATTCCGGATGGAGAATGCACAACGCCCGAATGGCAACGGTCTCATGATCGTCGACATGTCCGATCCCGAGAACGTGAAAGAGGTCGCGCGCTGGCATGTCCCCGGGCAGCTGTATGGAGAAGAGCAGGAATACTACAAATACTGGTTCGCGGGCGATCGTGCCGCGTGGACCGCGTCCCACGGCGCTCCAAGCACCCCGGTCAGGATCGAAGACGGCGGTCGGTACGGCTACGGCGGGTTCGGCCACTTCGGGATGATCACTTTCGACTTCAGCGACATCGCAAACCCCACACCCGTCAGTCAGCTGCTGTGGGATTTCGAGACCATCGGCGGCATCCCGTACCACACGGTGTTACCCATCATGGATCGGAACGGCCGTTTCACCAACAGGGTCATCGGCCTGCCGGAGGTCATCGAGCCGGATTGCCGGGAGCCCTTCAAGCCGGTGCAGATCATCGATGTCAGCGACCCGGCCAATCCCGATATCCTGGGTCTGTTCCCCAGACAAAAGCCACCCGAAGAGGCACCGTACAACGAC
>Ga0224508_10005441_pt1 | contig 10187 bp, 7 predicted proteins | sample SF_Jan12_sed_USG_4_FD_170157 | JGI IMG/M metagenome (GOLD analysis project Ga0224508, IMG submission 170157) | Sediment microbial communities from San Francisco Bay, California, United States - SF_Jan12_sed_USGS_21 | ecosystem: Environmental > Aquatic > Marine > Sediment | place: USA: California... | reverse complement strand
TAGTGTTGTGGTCACGGGAATGCCGTAAGCGCTGGCAAAGTGCCGCATCGGCTTTGTGGCATTGCTGTTGATCACACCACCGCCTGCGTAGATCAGCGGCCGTTCCGAGCGCGCGAGCATCGCGTAGAAACGCTTGCACGATTCGTCGCTGAGCCTGTTGTCGTTGATCGTTTTCCAGCGCCGTCGGTAGCCGGGCAAGGGCAGCTCGCCCTGGCCATTGTATTCGCCTTCCCAGTTCTGGATGTCTTTCGGTATATCAATAACGACAGGGCCCGGGCGGCCCGTGCGCGCTAGTTCGAAAGCGCTGCGCATCGTGTCTTCGAGCTTGATTGGGTCGGTGACCAGGAATATGTGCTTGGCGACGGCGCCCATGATCGCCGACACCGGCGCTTCCTGGAACGCGTCCGTGCCGATCGCCGGCCGCGGCACCTGGCCGCAGATCACGACGATGGGGACTGAATCGGCCATGCAGTCGCGCACGGGCGTCACGGTGTTGGTGGCACCCGGCCCAGACGTCACCATCACGACGCCGACCTTGCCGCTCGCGCGGGCATAGCCCGAGGCCATGAAACCGGCGCCCTGTTCATTGGCCGGAACGATCAACGGGATAGCCGCCGAACCGTCGTCGCGACGGTGCAGGTCGTTGTAGCGGAACACGGCGTCGTAGGTGGGCAGGATCGCGCCGCCGCTGTAACCGAAGATCGTGTCGACGCCTTCGTCGGCCAGCACCTGCACCACCATGTCGGCACCGCTCATGCGAGTGCCGGCCAGCGGGTGGTCCGTTGTTGTCGCTTTGCTCGCCTGCTCGTTCACAATGATTCGATTATCACGTAAGTGCCGGATTTTCGGCGAGTGTTTACTAAATCTTTGTGCATTGCAATACTCAAACAACTGCGCCACCATCCGCGCAACTGGACCCCGCATTAGTTTCAGTTGCATGTATTAATCAACGCTGGGTTGAACGAGCAATGCGACACGCCATTTCGGTTCTTTTGCAGAATGAGGTCGGTGCGCTGACCCGCATGACGGGCATGTTTTCGTCGCGCGGCTACAACATCGAATCACTCAACGTCGCACCCACCGACGATCCGACCGTGTCGCGGGTAACGCTCGTTGTCTCCGGCTCTGATGCGGCTATCGAGCAATTGAACTCACAGCTCGCGAAACTGATTGATGTCGTCAACATTCACGACATGACGCTCGGTGATCATTTTGAGCGTGAACTCGTAATCGTCAAGCTCAAGCTCGCGACGGGCGGTCATGCCAAGGCGCTGACGCTCATGAAGAAGTACGGCGCGGAAATGCTCGATGACGCGCAAGACAGTTGCACGCTGCAACTGACCGGTCGCGTCGGCGAGATCGATGAGTTCGTGGTCGAAGCCAGCAACATCGGCAAGCTCTCGGCGGTCGCGCGCAGCGGCAGTGTTGCGGTGTCCAAAGGAGAGGTAACACTGTCGTCCTACGACGCGCACCATCATCTCTCTGCCTGACCGATGTCGGGCTTCGGTTTAAAAGAACATCGCCGCCTTGTCATCAAGGTCGGCTCGTCGCTGCTGATCGGTGACGACGGTCACGTGCATCGTCGCTGGCTCGAGGGCCTGGCCGACGATCTGGCGATGCTGCAACAGCAAGGCCACGAGGTCGTCGTCGTGTCGTCGGGTTCAATCGCCATTGGCAGCACCGTGCTCGGCATTAACAAACGCCGTGCCCGCCTAGAAGATTTGCAGGCGGCCGCGGCGGCCGGGCAGGTACAGCTTGTCCACGCCTACCAGGCAGCACTTGGCGAGCACGACATAGCCGCGGCCCAGGTACTTCTTACGCCGGGAGACACGGAAAACCGCCGCCGTTTTCTGAATGCCCGGGGTACCCTGGCGCGCTTGCTCGATCGTGCCGTCATTCCGATCGTCAACGAAAACGACACCGTCGCGACCGAGGAGATTCGCTACGGTGATAATGACCGGCTCGCGGCACGTGTCGCACAACTGGTTATGGCGGATGCCCTGGTACTGTTATCCGACGTTGACGGCCTGTATTCGGCGGATCCCGGCAAGAATCCGGATGCCGAACATATACCCGAGGTCCACGCAGTCACCGAGGAAATACTGGGCATTGCCGGCGAGACGCACTCGGACATCGGCAGCGGCGGCATGGCGACCAAGGTGCAGGCAGCGCGCATTGCGACCCACGCGGGTTGCTCCACGGTCGTCGCGAGTGGCGCAATCGAGCGGCCGATATCGGCACTTGCGGCCGGCGGCAAGTGCACCGTGTTTCGCGCTGAGGGCACACCGGCTGCTGCCCGCAAGCAATGGCTGGCCGGCGTCCTCGAGGTTCGCGGCGAGCTGCGGCTCGATGACGGGGCCGCGCGTGCGTTGACCGCTGGCAACAGTCTCCTGCCCGTCGGCGTTGTCGAGGTTGTCGGCAACTTCCGGCGCGGCGATGTGGTCACACTCGTTGACGGCAATGGCAACGAACTGGGCCGTGGACTCGCCGAGTACTCGAGCGACGACGCGGGACTGCTGGCCGGCTGCCAGTCGGAGCACATCGAGGAGCGGCTCGGATACCGTGGTCGATCTGTGATGATCCATCGGGACGAACTGGTATTGTTTGGCAATGATCGCTGATTCTGAATCCAAGACATCGATCGCTGCTGCGATGAATGCCATCGGTGAGGCTGCCAGGCGTGCCGCAGCCGTACTGGCGCTGAGCAGCGACGATGAACGCAATGCTGCGCTGCATGCCGCGGCGGCGGCTATCCGCAAGCGCTGTGACGACATCCTCGCCGCCAATGCCAAAGACATGGCGCAGGGCAGGGAGCGCGGCCTGAGTGCAGCCATGCTCGATCGACTGATGCTCGACGCGGATCGCGTCGAAGCCATGGCGCGCGGTACCGAAGCGGTGGCCGAATTGCCGGACCCGGTCGGCAAGCGGATTGCCGAGTGGGAACGCCCAAACGGCCTGGTTATACAGCGCGTCACCGTACCGCTTGGGGTCATCGGCATCATTTACGAAAGCCGGCCCAACGTTACGGCGGATGCCGCAGCGCTCTGCCTGAAGTCGGGCAACGCGTCGATTCTGCGTGGCGGTTCGGAGAGCTACCACTCGAGCCATGCGATCTACGAGTGCCTGCGCGCCGGCCTGGCCGATGCAGGAATCGACGCCGACGCCGTGCAGATGGTGCCGACGACCGACCGCGAGGCGGTCGGCTACCTGTTGTCCTCGATGAGCGAGTGGATCGACGTCGTTGTCCCGCGGGGAGGCAAGGGGCTGATCAAGCGTGTGCAGGACGATGCGCGCGTGCCGGTCATCGGCCACCTGGAAGGCATTTGTCATGTCTATTTGCATGAAGCTGCCGCAACAGACATGGCCTGCAATATCGCGCTCAATGCGAAGATGCGCCGCACCGGCATCTGCGGCGCCGCCGAGACTGTGCTCGTGGATCGCGCCGCCGCCGACCGGCTGGTTCCGGCGGTATCGGACGTGCTGATCGATGCCGGCTGCGAGATTCGCGGCGATGAGACAGTCACCCGGCTGGTTACCGCTGCCGATCCGGCAGACGAGGCGGACTGGTCAACGGAGTACCTCGATGCGATCGTCTCGATGCGCGTCGTCGACGACATCGACGCGGCCATCCGGCACATCGCGCATTACGGCTCGGGTCACACCGAATGCATCGTCACCGCTGATGCTGCGGCCGCCGAACGCTTCTTCCGCGATGTCGACAGTGCCATCGTCCTGCAGAATGCGTCGACGCAATTCGCCGACGGCGGCGAGTTTGGCATGGGTGCCGAGATTGGAATCGCGACCGGGCGTGTGCACGCGCGGGGCCCCGTCGGCGCAGACCAGCTGACGAGTTACAAGTACGTCGTGCGCGGCAGTGGCCAGGTTCGCGCCTGATGCCCGGCGATAATGCCCCCTGCGATGTTGCCGTCATCGGTGCCGGCCTCAACGGCGCCGGCATTGCCCGTGACGCGGCGCTGCGTGGCCTGCGTGTCGTCATCATCGAGCAGTACGACCTGTGCACGGCGACATCTGCATGGTCGAGCCGCCTGATTCACGGCGGATTGCGTTACCTGGAATATGGCGAGGTCGGCCTGGTGCACGAGTCCCTGCGGGAGCGCATCACGCTGAGGAAGATCGCTGCGCATCTCGTCCACCCGATCCGCATCACTATTCCGATCTACAAAGGTGCGAAGCGAGGACCGCTGCTGATCCGGCTTGGCATGATCGCTTACGACCTGTTGTCCGTTGGCAAAACGGTGCCGCGACACGACATGCTTTCGCGCAGCGAGATGCTCGAGGCGGAGCCAGGACTGGGGAGTGAGGGACTGCGCGCGGCGGCACGTTACTACGATGCGCAGATACGGTTTACAGAACGCCTGGTTCTCGAAAACCTGCTCGGTGCGCGTGCCGCGGGCGCCGAGATCCGAACCTACAGCAAGGTCACTGCGATCAACATCGAAGACGCCGCGGTCCGGAGCGTGGGCTTCACCGACACGCTGACCGGGGAACAACAGGAAATAGAAGCGCGCGTCGTCGTCAACGCCGGCGGGCCGTGGGTGGACGAAGTGCTTGGCACTGCACCCCGGAAGTCACCGCAACTCATCGGTGGGACGAAAGGCAGTCATATTATCGTGGGCGCGTTCGAAGGTGCACCGCGCGACGCCTTCTATGTCGAAGCTGCGGCAGATGGCCGCCCGTTCTTTATCATTCCCTGGAACGGCCTGTACCTGATCGGCACAACCGATATCCGTTTCGAGGGTGACATTGCGGCTTTGCGGGCCAGCCATGAAGAGGTGGACTACCTGCTGAAAGAGTCCAACCGCGTGTTCCCGCAGGCGAAATTGACGGTTGACGACATCCACTATGCCTACTCGGGCGTACGGCCCCTGCCGTATCGCGAGCATGGTCCGGAATCGGCAATTACGCGGCGCCACATCATCAAGGAGAACCGCAATGTTGCGCGCGGCCTGGTCTCTATCATCGGTGGCAAACTCACGACCTACCGCAATCTCGCCGAACAAACGGTCGATCGGGTTGGCAAGCTGCTCGGTCGCAAGCTTGCGGACTGTCGAACCCACGACACGCTGTTACCCGGCGCTTACCGGCTCGGGGAGGCGCGTGACGCGCTCGAATCGCTGGAGCTACTGACGCAACCAGGCGTTGAGCGCATGCTCGCCGTCTACGGCGGACGCGCTGCGAACGTCGTCAGCCTGGCCCGGTCGGAGCCGCCGCTTGCCAGGGCGATCGATCCAATCGGCACCGTGCTGGCGGCCGAGGTCGTCTTCGCGATTCGCGAGGAAATGGCGCGCACACTGACGGATATCGTGTTCCGCCGTCTCATGCTCGGGTTTGGTGCGAACCAGGGCCGTGAGCTCTACGAGGCTATCGCAGATCTCGCAGCCGGGGAGATGCAGTGGAGTAAGGAAGAGCGCCGGGCCCAGCTTGACGCGCTGACGGCTTACAGCGATTCCTTCGTCGTCAAGAACTGAATCTCGGCAAAGAACTCACGCCCGCGGCCGCGTACGTAGTTGTTGGGACCAGGCTCGATTGCGACACCGTTATCACGGTTCGACCCTGGCATCCGATTGGGCCTGCTCCGAGTCGATCTCAAATAGCGCGTTGACATTGCAGAAACCGGCCGGCCGGATCGGGATACCGTCTTCGAGCAATAGATAGGCGCCACAGGATCCCGCGCCGGTCAGAACAGGTGAGCGGATGGCGGTCAGGTTTTCCTGCTCGCTGCCGCGACTTAGCCAGACGCCCGCAGTGTGAGTGAAGAGCTCATGTATATGCTGATGGCGAACGTTGTCGAGCGTCTCTTTCCCGAGACGTTCGATGTTGCCCGTGTGAGTAAGGCGCGGCTGTTCGCGCCGCTGGCTCGTCACAACGATCTCCTCGATACCGTCCGCTCCGGCCGCAGTTCCTGTGAATCCGGCCTGGATACCCAAGACAATGGCCAGTGCGATCAGCGAGCGTCGTCTCGGTATTGCAGGCATAGTCGGTATTCGCATTTGGGCCGGGTTATCGGCCGGCCATTATAATCACCGTGAGTGAAAAACCACCGACAGAGTTGCCACTATGCATCAACTACACCGAATAACGCTGCCATTCCTGGCTGCTGCCATGCTCCTGCCGGGGTCCCATGCGGACGCGGAACCGGGATCGACAGCTGCCAAAACTGAGCGACCGCGTATTGGCCTGGTGCTCGGAGGCGGCGGTGCACGGGGTGGCACGCATATCGGCGTAATTCGCGAACTGGAGCGCATGCGGATTCCGATTGATGCGATCGCAGGGACCAGCATCGGCTCGGTTGTCGGCGGCCTGTATGCATCGGGCCTGACAGCCGCGGAACTCGAAACGCTCGCGTCGTCGATCGACTGGAACGACGCGCTCAGCGACACGCCACGACGCGAAGATCTGAATTTTCGGCGCAAAGAGGACGACGGGCAGTTCCCGATCAAGTTAGAGCTCGGGTTACGACAGGGTGAACTGCAAGTCCCGATGGGATTGATTCAGGGCCACCGACTCGAATTGTTGCTGCGCGAACTGACAATGCACGCATCTCACATCCGGGATTTCGACGACCTTGCGATTCCATTTCGGGCGGTTGCCGCTGATCTCGAGACAGCCGAGCCACGCGTGATCGATGCTGGCGAACTTGCGCTCGCGATGCGTGCGAGCATGTCGGTACCCGGTGTCTTCGCGCCGACGACAATCGACGGCCGCCTGCTTGCTGACGGTGGACTGGTCGACAACCTGCCTGTTGGCGTGATTCGCGACATGGATGTCGACATCATCATCGCCGTGGACGCTGAGTTCCCGTTGTATGCGCCCGAAGAGCTCGATTCCGCGGTCAAGATCTCGGAGCAGATGCTGACAATCCTGATTCGCAAGGACACGCTGCGACAGATCGCGACACTGGGCGAACAGGACATCCTGATCCGGCCCGATCTCGGCACGTTCGCATCGACCGGTTTTGGCGAAATCATGGACACGGTGGAGCCGGGTGCCGATGCTGTGGTTGCAATTGCCGAGCAGCTGCGCGGACTGGCGCTCGATGAACGCGAATACGCTGAATACATTGCACATCGTAAGCGGACAAACGACCCGGATGGGCCGCTGGACTTCGTCCGCGTCAGGCACGATGGCCGGCTCGATGATGCGTCGTTGCGATCGAGGATGAAAGTAAAGCAGGGCGACCCGATCGATGCGAAGAGAATCGCCGCCGACGCGGATCGCCTGTATGGCCTTGGTTTGTACGAGAAAGTCTCCTACAGCCTGGTTGAGGACGACGGTGAGCGGGGCCTGGAGTATCAGGCGCAGACCAAGAGCTGGGGCTCCAATCACCTGTTATTCGGCGTGTCGCTCGAAGACGACTTCGAAGGCTCTACTGCGTTCAACGTCACGACTCGCCTTACGACTGTGGGTATCAACAGCCGCGGTGCCGAGTGGCGTAACGATCTGCAGCTCGGCACCGACCCGCTAATCTCATCCGAGTTCTACCAGCCCCTGGCCGCGGGTTCGCGCTGGTTCGTCGCACCGCGTGTGGAGCTAAGCAGATCGAATCTCAATGCGTTTGTTATGCAGAACGAAGTCGCGAAGCTGCGGATCTCGGAACTGGAAGGCGGGGTCGATTTCGGCGGCCAGCTGGGTTACTCGAGCGAACTGCGCCTCGGTGTCTACCGCGGGGCCGGTGAATCTGAAGTCAAGATTGGCGATCCCGCCCTCGTGACTACAGAGTTTGACACGGGCGGACTGTTCGCCGGCTTCCGGCTGGATACACTCGACAATGCCTACTTCCCACGGCACGGCTTGCGGGCCGATCTGCGGTGGAACGGGTTGCGGCAGGGCCTGGGTGCGGACACCGAGTACAACACGTTCGAAGCGGACATTGCCACGACCTGGAGCCACGGACGCAGCAGCATCCAGGTGGGTGCCAGCTATGCAACGACCACTGATCCGATGAGCGGGCTCCAGGACCTGTTTCCACTCGGTGGTTTCCTGCGCCTGTCCGGACTGGAACGCGGCGCGATCAGCGGTCCGCACGCGGCCCTGGCCAGGGTTGTCTATTACCGGCAATTCGGTGCCGGCAATGGCGCCATTTTCGACACGCCGGTGTACCTGGGTGCGTCGGTTGAGGCGGGCAATGTATGGCAGTCGCGCTCGGACATCAGTTTCGGCTCGTCACTGGTGAATGGCAGCCTGTTCGCCGGCTTCGACACGGTGATCGGTCCGGTCTACCTGGCCGCGGGTCTCGCGGAAGGCGGGAAGTCGAACTACTATCTCTTTATCGGCGCGCCGCCGCGCTAGCGGACGATTTTCTCGAGAACCTGGGTGGGTGAATCTGACTTCCGGTTGTAGCCATGGCGCGCGGCCATGCTCTCGAATGCCGCGTCGCGCGCTGCTTCCGTGGGATACCAGTGCAGCCGCTCCCAATCGTCGCCGAGAATCTTGCGCAGCGTGTCAGCGGGCGGCAATGAGACACGAATACCGAAGCTTCGCTCGGCGCCGGCGGTTTGCGGATCTACCAGGTTGTGTTGATGACAGAATTCCAATGCGTTCGTCCAATCGTTGTATGCGGCCGCAGTATACCTGTTGCTCAGCTTTGATCGCCACGGTCGGCAGCGCCTTCACGGTCAGCCCAGCCGAGTAGTCTGCGCGTCACGAACATGTATACCGGTTTGACCGTTCGCATCCAGAGGCGCGACAGGACCGACGGATTCGCGAGGATCTTCAGCTCGCGACGTGTCAGCCGGTCCGGGCAATAGGTTCGTTTGTGCTTCAGCAGGTGGCGCAGGTCCTCGTGAGCGAGTACCCGAAACAGGCGACCCCGCCCGGGCTTGTACCAGGCCAGCTGAAAATCGACGAATGCCGGGCGGAGGTCGCTCCTGACAAGCAGGTTCGGTTCCTTGGCCAGGTCGTTATGCACGACGCCGGCGCGATGCAGTTGCCGCAGCAGGCGGAATGCCGCCGCAAAATAGTCGGGATCGGTGGGCCTGGCACGATACATCGGCGTCCCGTCGATGTAGCTGCGCACGAGCACATCGCGCTCAACTCGCAGGACCTGCGGGACGCCGTCAATTTCGTTCAAGGCCGCAAGGGCCCTGGCTTCCCGGCGCATCAGGAGTCTCGCAAGCCAGCGCAGCCAGGCGCTGGCACTCGCCAGGTCGCGCACAATCTGCCTGTTGTCGCCGTCTCCGGCAAGGCGTATTTCGCCAAACAGGTCCTTTTTTAGCAGTCGCGTATCCGCCATCGTAGCCAGAGTGTAGCGCGAGGCGACAACGTGCTGGCAGTGTTACTGCAAATCCCAGAGAATACAGAAACGTGCGGCCACAGGATCGATGATGACCGGCAATTCGGACGAACAGACGCCTGACACGGGGCGATCCAGGCTGGACGCAACGGGCGAGTTCTTCAGCGTTGGCGCGCCCCTGCACGCTGTTCGGGCCGGTTACGTGCGGCGTGCGGCTGACGATGTGCTCTACGAAAACATCATGGCCGGCCGCTTCGCGCATGTCATTGCGCCGGATCGCAGCGGCAAGTCCAGCCTGATCGCCGCGACCGCGGCTCGTCTCGAAAACAACGGTTTCAAGGTTGCGATTCTCGATCTCGAACAGATTGGTATCCGCGATGCCGGGAGCGACACTGGCCGCTGGTATTACAGCGTCGCTTATCGCCTGCAACGTCAACTCCGGATCCGCGTCGACCTGCAAACCTGGTGGCAGGACAAGTCCATACTGAGCAATAGGCAGCGGCTCCTGGAGCTCTACTCCGAGATTATTTTGCAGAACGTGCCGGAGCGCGTCGTGGTGTTCGTCGATGAAATCCAGACCATCGGCGAGCAACCATTCGGCGACCAGTTGCTGGCCAGCATTCGGGCGGCACACAATGCGCGCGCTACCGATCCGGAATTTTCGCGGCTGACTTTCGTATTGCTCGGCGAGTGTGACCCGCTTAGCCTGATCAGCGAGCTTGAGCTGTCGCCGTTCAACATCACCCAGCCTGTCACGCTCGGCGATTTTTCACGAGACGACCTCGACCTGTTCCTGACCGAACTCAACCTTGCGCCGGCGGATGCGCAAACGGCACTTGACCGCATTTACTACTGGACATCGGGACAGCCCTACCTGGCGCAAAAGCTTGCACGGTCTATTTCCCGGGAACAGTTGCAAGGCGATATCGCCGGC
>Ga0224508_10005440_pt1 | contig 10189 bp, 11 predicted proteins | sample SF_Jan12_sed_USG_4_FD_170157 | JGI IMG/M metagenome (GOLD analysis project Ga0224508, IMG submission 170157) | Sediment microbial communities from San Francisco Bay, California, United States - SF_Jan12_sed_USGS_21 | ecosystem: Environmental > Aquatic > Marine > Sediment | place: USA... | reverse complement strand
CCACGCAAACGCGATCAGGAGCAGATAGTTCGACTGCTTCGCCATCAGGCGACTTGCACCGCGATGCGATGGCAGGCGTTGTTCAGATAGCCTTTGGGATTCCATCCCGGCAATACCATTGGCTGTGCCCGGCCGGCGCTATCGGTGGCGCGTGCCCAGACCTCAAAGTAGCCGGCCTGTGGAAATTCGACAGTGGTGTTCCAGTGTTGCCAGGCCAGGCGATTGACCGGCGGTTTGAGTTTCGCTTTCTGCCAGGTCGAACCAAAATCGATGGATATTTCGACCGCCCGCACTTCAAGATCGCCAGCCCAGGCATGGCCTCTTACTGCGAACGTCTCGCCAGACGCATGTTCGACGCCTGACTTTGGAAATGTGATCAGTGACTTGACCGGCATCGACTGGATGATGCACATCTGTTCCTCCGGCACGTCGCTGCCAGGTGCCACCGATTCGCAAGGTACGCGATACGACGTACCGGTCATCTTCGGTCCATCGTGGACCTGATTACGCACGACGATTCGGTTCAGCCATTTACCGCATACCGATCCGGGCCAGCCAGCACAAACCAGCCGCAGGGGATAGCCGTTCATGTGCGGTATGTCTTCGCCGTTCATCGCCCAGGCGATAAGCGTTTCCTTCTCGAGCGCCTTGTCTACGGGCACGCCGCGAGAGATCGGGACTTTTTTCGGATCGCCGCTTGCGTGCGTATCGGCGCCGTAATAAGCAACGTGAACAGCATCGTCGTTGATGCCTGTTTCCTCGAGTACGTCGCGGAGGCGCACGCCGGTCCACGACGGACATCCGACTGCACCGACCGACCATTGATTGCCGGATGCAGGTGGCACAAATTCGCTGCGGCCGTTGCCGCCGCATTCCAGCTGCAGTTGGTAGGTGTAGTGTTTGAATCTTCTTTTCAGCTCAGCGACCGAAAAAGACCGCTTTCGTGCGGCGGACTCGCCACTGATCTCGAGCACCCAGTCAGCAGGATCAATCTGGCTGACCACCGGCGGCGTGCCATTGTTGCGGACAAACAGGTATTTCGCCGGCGTGACTTCGTCATCAAGCAGGTGCGCGGGTGTTTCCGCGTTGATCGGGCGGTCATTCAGAACGATCAATCCTTCCTTGCCCGGAATCTCAAAGGGTTGGCTGGACTGTGCGATAGCAGCCGGAATCAGTCCCCCCGGCATCAGCTGTGCGAACGGAATGGCGGCGCCGACGGCCGTCGACATGGCGATGAGACTGCTCTGCGTCAGAAAGCCCCGTCGTGTGATCGGATCAGTCTGTCTGCCCCATACAAGGTCGTCTGCTTTGACAGGGTCTTGCGCGTATAACGCATGAATTCCACGATTCTTGTCTGCCACCGAAGCGCTCCGTCAGATGTCGTTCATAGATTGGGCCGGGTTTTCTTCCTTAATACAGCACCGTGATCAGGGTGGCGCTGACAACGCCGACGAGCAGCGCGGAGAACAGCCCGACGCCCAACGGTTTCAAGCCGATTTGAATCAGCCCCTTGATGCTCGTTCCCAGGCCAACAGCTGCCATCGCAACGGCGAGGCAGATTTCCGCCGTCTCTTTTGTGTAACTGACCATTGTCTGCCAGATCGCAGGTGAAATGAAGCCGAAGGCAAGATCGCCCATATCGCCCACCGTGCGGAGCAAACTCATGCAGGCGAAGCCGACCACGAACAACGGGATCATCGTCCACCACTTCGGCGGCTCACCGGCATCGGCAAATTTGCGGTGGTAGATGACGCTCATCACCGGGATGACGACCAGCATACCGAGATTTCGCACCAGCTTGGTAACCGTGGCGATGTTCAGAGCCTGTGGATCGTTGTAGTACTGCTGATAGACGAGGCCTGCGCCCGCGACCTGCGCGGTTTCGTGCACCGAGGTGCCAAGAAACAGGCCGCTCTTGAAAGTATCGGCATCGAACATCCATTGTGCGGCAAACGGGTAGGTCAACATTGCGATGACGCCGAAGATAGTAACGAAGGCGACGGCGTAGGCGACCTCATCGTCTTTCGCGGCGATCGCCGGTGCGGTGGCAACGATCGCGGTGGCGCCGCAGATACTTGTGCCCACGGCAATAAGCGTCCCGAATCTGCCCGTAAGACCGACTTTGCGGCTCAGGGACGTAACGATCAAGATCGCAGCTGTGATGGTGCCGATGATCACCGGCAGGGCCTGTAGCCCGATCGTGCCGAGTTCACTAAGGCTCAGACGAATGCCGAGCAGAATAATTCCGAGACGCAGCACTCGCACGAGCCCGAAGCGAATGCCGGGCTGAAACGCCGGGGGCAGCGTGATCGTGTTGCGAACAAGAATGCCGAGCAAAATCGCCATCATGATCGCGCTGATCGGGCTTTTCGGCAGCCCCATCCACTGTATGCCAATAAGTTCGGAGAGGAACTGGCCGCCGACAGCCAGTACGAGGGCGAGAATCAGACCGGGAAGAATAGCCATGGAGGAACGCTAGAGCCTGGATGGAGGAGGAAGGGACACAGATTGCGGGGCGCCGAGAGCTCAGTCTCGGCGCCCCGCAACGTAGCGACTCAGGCTGCTGTGTGCTTGATCAGGAACCGGTAAATCGAGTCATCGACCGAATGCTCGAGCAATTCGTTTCCTGTCTGGCGGCAAAATGCCTCAAAGTCCGCGACGGACCCGGGATCGGTCGCCAGGATCTCCAACGTGCCGCCGGAGGGAACCTCCTTCAACGCCTTCCTTGCCTTCAGAATGGGTAGCGGGCAATTGAGCCCTTTTGCATCGAGTGTGTGATCAGCCATGTGCTGTTGCTCCGATTCTATTGTCTGCTTCGTATGTTGATGACAGTGATCAAATGAAGAGGTTGATGTCCGATTGAGTCGCACATTCGATATAGGTGGCGGCGCCGCCCAGTTCGGGACCTTCGATCATGTCATCAAGCGAATATTCGAACAAGTCCATCGTCATCTGGCAAGCGATCATGCGGACATCGGCTTCAATCGCGAGCTCACGAAGATCTTCGATCGATGCCACACCTTTCTTGTTCATCAGGTTTTTCATCATCTTGGAGCAAGCGGCATCGATGCCGGGAATGGCGGTCAGTATATTCGGCAGCCCCATGTGTGCGCCCATCATCGGCATCTTCATCGCCGGGTTGCCAGCGGCTGTCAATGTCAGGTTCAGGTCTTTCAGGAGCAGGGGTAAACCATAAAATGTAAAAAACATCGTGACGGGCAGGCCCATCGCTGCGGCAGTCGTCGCCAGGATGAATGGCGGATAGGCCCAGTCCAGGCTGCCTTTCGTAACGATGATCGACATACTTTTTGTTTCGGGAGCGGCAACCGGCGCTGCACTCACCGAGTCTTGAACTACTTGAGCTTCACTGGACATCAGGTATCACCTCTTATGTTTCGGCCGATCGGTTTCACAGGCTATATTAGAATATCAGAATTGTCTTTATTAGGGGAATAGAATATTCTCGCTCGACGCATCTGCCTGGAAATTACCTCTACCGGTCCCGTATGCAAAGTCCACGACAGGAAAACAGTGCGAGCACCGCAACCGCCGTGATATCAAATCACCGTTCGCTGGCGACCCGGGCCGAGACGCCGCAGCCACTGTACATCGGCAGCGACGTTTTTCGACGAGCGGCTTTCGGCAGACATCATCCGCTGAAAATCGTCCGTCACTCCGCCGTGCTCGATCTCGTGCGCATACTCGGCTGGTTACCCGAGCAGGACTTTCGCACCAGCTCACCAGCGACGGTCAGTCAACTTACTGATTTTCATGATCGAGCCTACGTCGAGGCGCTGCAATACGCAGATTCCACGGGCCAGGTAGACCCTGAGGTTCGCTTGCGGCATCACTTTGGCACCTTCGAGAATCCACTGTTCCCGGGGCTGTTTGAGCGCGCAGCAACGGCCGTCGGCGGTTCGATCATGGCTGCGGAGCTTGCCTGCGAGGGGCACGTCGCGTTTCACCCGTCTGGCGGCACGCATCACGGCCGTCCTGATCGGGCCAGCGGTTTCTGTTATTTCAACGACCCGGTGTTCGCGATCCGCACGTTCCTGGCGCAAGGCCGCGAGAAGGTCTTGTACGTCGATCTCGATGCGCACCATGGCGATGGCGTCGAAGACGCGTTCGCCGACGAAGCGCGAGTCATGACAATTTCGATTCATGAACAGGATCGCTGGCCCCACAGCGGCGACGTACATGACAGGCGCAACGGCGGTGCCCGTAATCTGCCTGTGCCGAAGGGCATCAACGACAGCGAGTTCGAATACCTGATCGAGCATGCGGTATTGCCGCTCGCGAGTGCGTTCTCGCCAGATGCGCTGGTTTTGTGCTGTGGCGCAGATTGCCTGGCAGGCGACCCCCTGTCCGGCATGCTGCTGAGCAACGGCTGTTTGTGGGACACCGTCGACAAGCTCCTCGCCCTTGAGCAGCCCACCGTCGTCCTGGGTGGCGGCGGCTACAATCCCTGGACCGTGGCACGCTACTGGGCAGGACTTTGGGGACGTCTGTCCGGGCAGGAGTTCCCGGAGCGACTTCCGCAACAGGCCGTTGCCATACTTAGTGAGATGGAATGCGATTTAATCGACGAGGAAGACATTGACCCGGCCTGGCTTATCAGCTTGGTGGATTCTCCGTATGACGGCCCAATTCGCGACGAGGTAAAATCGATCGCGAGCGAGGTTGTTGCGGTCAGGAAAGCATGAATAATGTTCACCGTAGCCAAACGGTTTGGAGTTTTTCGTGAATTGGCATGATGCAGTTGCTGAAATTGAAGATCTCGAAGACGCGGAATTCGATGCGTCGCTAATCGCGAGATTCGAAGCCGCGGCGACGGATCGCGATCCTCGACCGATTCGATTCTCGACGCCGACTTTCAAGGAATACGAAAGCTCCGAGCTGAGCGGCTGCAACAAGAACAGTTTCCCTGCGTTTTCAATTACGGCGGCGGCCTGCGGTCTGAATTGCGATCACTGTCAGAAGAAAATTCTGGAACCGATGATTCCGGCAACGAATCCGGCGATGCTCGACCAAAAAGTACGACAGCTGATCGACTCGCAGGCGCTGAACGGCTTTCTATTGTCGGGCGGCTCGAACAAGCGCAATGAGATCAACTACAACCGCTATCTGCCCGTCGTAGAGCGACTCAAGCGCGACTACCCGGACCTGAAGATCGCCGTACACAGCGCGTTGATGAAAGAACAGCAGGCGAAGGCCATGGAGTCTGCGGGCGTCGATACGGTCATGATGGATGTCATTGGAGCAGAAGAGACGATTCGGCAGGTTTACAAGCTGGACCGTCCGGTTGCCGACTTCGAAACGACATTGGCGGCTTTGTGCTCAACCTCGATGGAGGTGACGCCGCATATCGTGATCGGCCTGCATTACGGTGAGATACTTGGGGAGGCTAATGCGCTCGACATTGTGAGTCGTTACCCGGTTACCGCGCTCGTGCTCGTCGTGATCATGCCGTTCTATTCGAAACCGGGGACGTTCGTGACACCGAGCACCACCGATGTCGGCAGAATATTTCTCGAGGCTCGCGAGCGACTGCCCGACAAGCAGGTTTTGCTCGGTTGCGCACGGCCACCAGGCATGCACAAGCGCGTCACCGACGCGTACGCCATCATGGCGGGCCTTGACGGTATCGCGTTCCCCGCCGACGGAGCGGTGAGCGTTGCCCACACAATTGGGCGGCCATTCGAACAGGCACACTCTTGCTGCTCGATAAAACTCGGTAGTGAATTCAAGGCATCGCTCGGCCGCTCTTGCGCGGCCTGATCAAGGGGCACCAGACTATGAGTTGTATTGAACCGAATTCGAGTCCTGCAATGCAGCCGCGGTTGCCGGAGAAGACGCCGGTGGATCGGCGAAACGGCAAACAAGTCAAGGAAAATGCGATTCCTCCAAAGGGTGTTTATCTACCCAACAATAACTACCTCACACCGCATATGTTTTCCCCCGAATATGTGCAGTTATCAAACGCGGCCGCGATTACGCTGGGCATCATGGGTGGCCGCATGTATCGCTGCGAGTGCACGCGCTGCCTCAATCTGCTGCTGACCTACCCCGAAGGATGCCGTGCGAACTGTGCTTATTGTGGTCTGGCGCGCCACCGCGAGGCTGACCGTGACTACGCGGATCGCAACTTCATCCGCGTCGACTGGCCCGCCGTGCCAATGGCGGAAATCGTGGACATTGTGGCGAAAGATCCGGAGAACAGTCCTTTTCATCGCATGTGTATTTCGATGATTACGCATCCGCGCTCCGAAGACGACACGTTCACGGTGCTCAAACAGTGGACTGACCGAATCGACCCACAGGCGATCCCGGTTTCGATATTGTCCAATCCGACGACGATGACACGCGCCGACGTGCAAAAGACCAAAGACCTGGGCGCCGACATTTTCACCGTTGCGCTCGATGCGGCGACGCCGGAGGTATTTGACCGTACCCGTGGCAAAGGCGTGCAGTCGCCGCACAAGTGGTCGAAATACTGGGACATTTTGCTCGATGCCAAAGATATTTTCGGGCCGCAGAAATTCGGCGCACATATCATCGTGGGCATGGGCGAGACCGAGCAGGAAGTACTGCAATTGGTGCAGGAACTTGTCGATATCGGTGGCCACAGCCACATGTTCTGTTTCTTTCCCGAACAGGGATCGTTGATGGATCATTTGCCGGCGACACCCCGGGATCAGTGGCGTCGCGTGCAGCTCGCACGTTACTTGCTCGATTATCGCGGCGTTCGCGTGGAGCAGATGCGTTTTGATGAACTCGGGCGCGTGGCGGATTTCGGTATCACCGCGGCGGACCTGGCCGACGTAATCGATGCCGGCATCGCGTTTCGCACCTCCGGTTGCCCGGGAAAAATTCAGGACGACATATCGGCGTGTGACCGGCCGTATGGCGATTCGCCGCCGAGCGATATCGCCAGTTACCCGTTTCAGCCGAAGAAAAAGGACATCAAGAAGATTCGCAAGCAGCTCGATATTCCGGTCCGCGTTGAATAGCGCGCCAGCACATTTTGAGCATGGCTGATCCATTTCGAATCATAGATACCGGTGTGCGCGAAGGCCGCGCGAACATCGCCTTCGATGCGGCTCTGATTGAAGAACGGCAGGCACACCGTGTCCCCGACACGATCCGATTCTTGCGTTTCCCGCCGACGGCGCTGATCGGCAGGCACCAGGACCTTAGTCGGGAAATCGATCTCGAGTATTGCCGGCAAAACGGCGTCGGCACCGTCAGGCGCATGACTGGCGGCGGTGCAATCTATCTCGATGAAGGACAGCTCGGCTGGGAGCTTGTATTCAACAGGAAGTCGCTGGGAATTGCGGCATTGCCTGATCTTGCACGTGAGATCTGCAACGCCGCCGCGAACGGATTGAGTTCACTGGGGGTTGACGCGAAGTTCCGTCCACGCAATGACATCGAAGTGGACGGACGCAAGATCAGCGGCACGGGCGGTTTCTTCGATGGAGACGTACTGATCTATCAGGGTACGGTGCTTGTCGACATGGATCCGCAGCACATGCTCAGTGCGTTGAACATTCCCGAGAGCAAGCTGGCCAAGCGCAAACTCGATTCCGCGGCACAGCGCGTCGTGACGCTCAAGGAGTTACTGGGCGATGATCTGCCCGATCTGGAGACAATCAAACATGCGCTCATAAAAGGTTTTACCGAAGGTCTCGGCATAAGCGCCCAGCCCGGTCAGATCACTGACAAGGAAGAATTACTCGCGGCCAGGTACTTCGACGAAGAGATCGGTACCGAAGAGTTCGTCGCCGAGATCGACAATCCCGGTGACCAGGCCGAGGTGCTGGCCGGCGCACATACAGGGCCGGGCGGCACGATCGAGTCATTCCTCAAGCTTGAGGGGCCAACGCTGCAAATCCTGCAGCGGGTGTTGTTCTGTGGTGACTTCTTCGTCACACCGCCGCGCATCGTATTCGACCTGGAAGCGCACCTGGCGGGTACCCGTATTGACGAGATCAATGGGGCGATCGAGCAGTTTTTCGCCGACAATGACATCGATATGCTCAGCGTCGCTCCGGCCGATTTCCAGGTATCGATCGCGGCGGCAATTGAATCGGCAGGTCGACATGTCTAAATGCAGCCCCGACGCATTTGCGATGGCCGGCCGCACCGCAACGCCGATGAATATCGTGGCGGTCATCCAGCACACCTCGGGTGAGTATCTCGGTCTCATGGAAGATCATCTCGAGGGCCGCCGCATCCGGTTTCAGTACTTTCGCCCGTTTGCTGGCGGCGGCAAATTACCGGCTAAGGATCTACCGGCGGATGCGCTGATACTGCTCGGCGGCGGACCCTGGGGAACTGCAGGAACGCGCAATTTGCCAACCCTTGAGGAGGAAATCGAACTCACACGCGTCGCGCTCAATCAGGATACGCCGGTCATCGGCATCGGCCTCGGTGCACAGATACTCGCGATCGCCGCCGGCGGGAGTGTGCAGGAGGCCGATCTGACGTTCGAAACTATCGTGGCCAGGCGCTGCCGCGACGATGCCTTGAACGGATTCTTGCCGGAGGAATTTACCCAGGTCATCTATATGCGCGACTGGCCAGTGCCCCCTGATGACGCGATCGAGCTGGCGACCGACGCGATGGGCCGTGCAAGTGTATTTCAGGTTGGTATCAATGCTTATGGTTTTGTCGGCCATCCCGGGATTAAGCTTGGCATGGTCGAAGATCTGGTTATGGAATTCGAGGAAGTGCCCGACAATGCCACTGCCGGGCTCGAGCAGTTGCGCACACTGCAGACGCAAATCGAAGATGAGTTGGTACCGATTATGACAGGTCTGGTGCAATGTACGTCCCTGATGTCGGCACCGAAGTCAGCGGCTGAGGCCGCGAAAAATTGGATAAGAAAGTAATTTAGGATATGCTAATGTGCTGTTGTACGGTCCTGCGCCGCAAGATCGACTGACGCCGAAGGAAGAAACAAATGTCAGACAAACTCATAATCGTGATGGCCAATACCGACCCGCGAAATGGCGAAGAACTCGGAGCTCCGATATTTCAGGCAACAGTTGCCGCGGCGATGGATTACAACGTTGACGTCATCTGCACCGCCACCTCGGGCCGGCTCATGAAAAAAGGCGTCGCGGAGGACCTGTTTGTGAAGGAAGGGTCTCCAAAGTCTGTCTACAGCTTTATTCAGGATGCCCACGAAGCAGGCGTCAAGTTTTACTGCTGTTCACCCAATCTCGACCTGTTCGACATGACCGTAGATGACCTCATTCCGGAATGTGAGGGTATCGTTGGCGGCGCGCATCTGATTGAACAGGTCATGGAAGAAGACTGCCGAGTCATGACTTACTAGGTCGAGCCTATGTCGCATTCGTCCACGTCCCGAATTCAGAAACACATCGGCGATCCGGTTTCCGACAAGCCGCCGGTCGAACGCGAGCAACTCGAAGAGATATTTCAGGATATTCAGGCGGACCTGCGCTACGACCATGAACTCAATGGCTGCCTGAACTGCGGCATTTGCACGGCGACCTGTCCGGCCGCGCACTACTACGACTTTAGTCCGCGCGAGATCGTGCAGCTGCTGTGGACCGAGAATCTCGAAGGCATCTACGACGCGATGCAGGAGAAGATCTGGTCCTGTGCGCAATGTTATACCTGCGCCGCGCGCTGTCCTTTTGGCAACTCGCCCGGTGGACTCGTCATGCTGATGCGCGAGACGGCAATCAAGCACGGCATGGAATCGGCGAAGAATGTCTTGCGCCCGTTCAGTCGCGTCATGTTGAAACTCATTTCAACCGGCAACCAGCTGTCACCGGACATGATTACCCCCGATGGTTTTGCCGACTGGGGACCAAACGTTTCAAAGATCGATGCGCCGTTAGAGACCTTGCGCAAGGCGATTCCAATGCCAACACTGCATACGACGAAGACTGCGTGGGAAGTTAATCTGAAGACGTCGGTCGAGCTGTACACAATCTGGGAAGAGACTGGCGTGCTCGACAGTCTCGAGACGATCGACGAGAACCTGTTCGACGTCATTTGCGACATCATGGATGAGAAACGCGACGACTACGACGACTTCCTCGACGAGCAGGACGAAGATTAGGAGACAGAAAATGGCGACAGATAATGGTGGGGACCGTTTTACTGGACATGGTTCCGAGTGGACCGACGCGAAGCTGAGCAAAGAAGACGC
>Ga0224508_10005439_pt1 | contig 10189 bp, 12 predicted proteins | sample SF_Jan12_sed_USG_4_FD_170157 | JGI IMG/M metagenome (GOLD analysis project Ga0224508, IMG submission 170157) | Sediment microbial communities from San Francisco Bay, California, United States - SF_Jan12_sed_USGS_21 | ecosystem: Environmental > Aquatic > Marine > Sediment | place: USA... | reverse complement strand
TCCAGACAATCGTATTGTTCGTCACGGAGGCGATCGGGTCGTTGATGAAGGTCGCAGTGTTGTTGTCGAAAATCAACACCTTGTCGGTGGCCTTGAATCCGTGGTTGAGGTCTACAAACCCCGTCGTCGTGCCGTTGGAGGCCAGTCGCGCCACGCCGCCCACCGGAAGGGCCGTCACCGTGAAGTTGGCCGCCCATGCCGGCTTATTGACGGTCGGCGACTCGTCTTTGAGAATATTGCCTTGTCTATGTAGCAACATGCGCGTCATCCAAGTCCGTAAACGGCGTTGCTTCTTTACGCCGGAGTTTGTTCAATAGGCCGATGTTGCGGCCCCCGGGACTGCCGTAGAGCATTCGCTCGCACGTCTGCACGTCGCCGCCGCGAATCCCCGCCAGCTCCATTCGGCCGCCCCATCCCAGGATTGTCCAGACTTCCGCGGTGGCGCCGATGTCCGCCATCGTCTCGCTATTCCCCGCAAGGTGCAGCAGGCGCGCAAAGTAGCGCAGTCGCCATGTCGGGTACTGGTCGATGAACCCCTGCGAGACTTTGTGATTCATGGTGAGGACAAGTTCATCTGAGGGGTTATGCACCGTGTACGCGGTCGGATGCGTACTCGATGGGGAATAGGTGAACTCATCCTCAAAATTCTTCGGGTCCAGGTAGCCGATGCGCCGACGCGGCCGGCCGTTGGAGTCGAGCAGGATCAACGCATTCGGCTTGTCGAAGTCCTGCGGAATGTCGAATGTGTCGTCGTCCGCGGTCGGGGTGATCGAATGCGTCTTCCGCAGAAACATCCATGTTTCCATGTTGAGCATGTCGATCGTGGCATTGATAGCGATACCCGCATCGGTCAGCACGCGGGGAAGGTTGGCGCCATGCACCCAAGAGGCGACGTAGCGCTTGAGCGCGCCGTAATTCTTGGTCGCGGGCGTTTGCGCGGTGGTTGCTCCTACAGCGATGCTCAAATCCAACCCCTCGCTTCTGCTTGGTTGTAGGACTCCATGATGGGCGAATCGTTCATCTGATCCATCCAAGCCATCGAAATATTGAACCGCGTCTCGAGGTACTCCCGGGTGATCCCCGGAAGATTGAAGTGCAGGAGTCGCCAGAAGACTTCGGCCCATCCAATCTTATTGACGTCGGTAAGTTGCGCCCGCATGACGAATGCCGTATCCGCAGCGTCGAAATCGTCCTGCGTCGTCTCGCACGCATTGACGTTCAAGACGGGGAAGTCTTCATGCGTCACGGCATAGGACAGCGGAACCTCCTGCAAGCCCTCTTCGGTGTCCCAGACGGGCCACTGCGGCGCGATGCCGCGATCGAGCCCGCAGAGGTGTTGATGGAAGTAGAACAACCCCTGCATCTCGTTTTGTCCGGGATGCCAGAGACCATGCCGAGAACCCCAGTCGGCATGAATCCCTGGACAGGCTTCCTGTAGGCCAGCCACGATATCGACCGTATCCAGACCCGTGCCTCGGAACTGGTCCGCGCCCCGCGCAAGGTCTAGGGGGTTCTTCGATACCGCTTGCCACATGGTCAGGCCCCGTTGCAGACTAGACGGTTGACCAGAGCTTGAGAAGCCGATTGGAGTCAATCAGCGTCGGTCCGCCCTGGAAGTTGAATGCCACCGTGGCCCACATCCGATGCGGGTCGGACATGGAACTCGGCGCCGAACGGTTGACATGCACGGTCGGCTTGGACTGAGCCTGAGTCACGTCCCCGAGCCCATCGGATGCGAGCACGAGATTGTCGTAAGCCGAGCGGGTGTCCTGCGTCGATGTCGTGATGTTGTTCGACACCTGCACAGAGGTTCCGCCAAGGCTCCCGATGACGCCGGTCAGAAAACGCTCCTGCCCGGTGAATCCGGAGACATGCTTGACCGCCTCGAACCACGTCACGCGAGAGGCCGAGACGTCGGTTTTGAGGTGGGTCGCCGCGCCGGAATGAATGACGGCGCGCATTTGGCCGTCGCCCTCGAACCCTTCGGCGTCGTTCGCCTCCAGGTCGCCCATTGCGAGCATGATGTCCTCGGCGGTCAGGTAGTCCGTCGCGGACAGGACAGCGTCGTTGGTGCCATCGCCGATGGACTTCCGGGTTGTGGTCGTACCCGCGCCCATGCTCGGATTGAACCCGGTTCCGGAACCGTCAGCTGCGGCACGTAGCAGCGTGTCTTTGACCTCGTGGCCGCGATAAGCGACACGCTTGGATAGCCGGTCCATCGTGGACTTCGGCATCTGGTCGAGATCGCGACGCCGCACGGGGATAAACACCCCGTAGGTGTCGATTTGCTTCTCGACCTTCGTTGTTGCAAACGCCTCTTCGTTGAACGAGTCCCGGGTCGCGTAAGTGATCGGCGTTCCGGCGTCGTCCGTGAGTGCGTTAAAGGCGTTGGCGTTCGACAGATTGGTGTCATAGGTCCACCGCAGCGTCGAGCCTTCGCCCTTCGGCAGTTCGCCCTCGGTGACATGGTTCGCGAGAACCAATTTCTTCACGAGGGTTTTGATCGCCCGGCGGCGAATGTAGGTAGTATCAAGCGCGTTGGTTGATACACCCCTGACAAGATCGGCCATTTGTCGGTCTCCCGACCGACGCTGAGACTAAAACCCCGAGCGCCCCTGCGCCTTCATCTGGGCCGCGATCTCCTCGTCGGTCCATTCGTCGGGATTCCGGGGCAATGCTCGCTTGCGACTCTTGGTGCTGGTGCCGATGGGCGTAGCCAATTTCTTGACTTTCCTCATGTTCTTTTCTTGTTTCGTCTTGCGCTTCGCCGAAGCCTTGGCGCGTGTCGTGGCTACCTTCTTAAAGGCTTTCATCATCGTCCTTTCGACGCGCCGCTCGACGAGATCGGAGTCGCCCTGCGAGATTGCGTCCACAATCCCTCCGTATTCGTCCTGCATGTGTGGCTCCATGTCCGCCGCGAGTTGCTGGGCAGCAGGCCAGTCGGCGTAAAACTGCCGAATAGATTCCTGCATCGCCATTTTTGCGACTCGCTGGTCGTTCGATGTCGCCGTGGGTTGCCGTCCCTGGGGCTGCTCGCGACGTTCGGGGGTTTCCTGGCGCGTCGGTTGTCGTGCCACCGGCGCGTCGATTCCGCCCTCTTCCATCGCCCGCTCGAGTTGAGCGTTGCGTTCCCGTAGGGACTGAAGTTCGGAGCCGATGGTCCCCGAGAGTGAATCGTAGGCGCGGCGGGAGGCTTCGAGATCGCGCTGCATTTGGCGCATCTCGTAGTCGCGGAATTGGTCCTCCGTTGGGATTTCCACTTCCTCGGTTGCCTCATCCTCGTCCTCCGATTCGTCCTCGTCTTCCTCGGACTCCTCGTCGTCGGCATCCCCCTCGTGCTCGGGCTCCTCGTCGGCGTCCTCGTCATCGCTGGGTTGCTCGTCATCCTCGTCCAGTTCGGCGTCGTCGTCGATCGGCTCCTGGTCGTCGTCGATCTCAGCTTCGGCCGCCAAATCAGCTTCGGACATTCAATCTCTCCTGTGCCGCCTTGAGGTCCCCGTCGAGTCGCTTCTTGAGTCGCGTCAAGAGTTCTACTTGGCTGGGCGCCCCGTCGGCGGTCATGTGCTCTAGTAGTGCTTCGCGCTCGTCTTCGAGCCATTTGCGGAAATTAGCATACCACTGTGTATTCGCGACTGTGACGAGTTCCTCGTCATCGCGCTCGCGGGCGCGCATCGCCTGGACCTCGTCCTCCGTAAGCGTGCGCTCCGAGGGCTGGAGGCTGTGACGCTGCACGACGGCTTCGACGTCGAAAAAGCGGGCATGGGCTTCGCTGCTCATGCGATCGCCACATCGCCCGCGGCCTGTGCGGGCGCAAGGCCGGACGGGCCGAGTTGCGCCGGGGCGTTATTGCCGTTGCCGGCGGCCGGGTTCTCGCCCGCCTGCCCGACGCGCATCTGCCGGTCGATGAAGTCCTCGACGCCGTTCGGGTCGGCAACCATCGCTTCGAGCTTGCGTTGCCCGGTGAGTTCAAACCATTCGAGAAACGCCTCGCCCCAGGGATAGATCGGCGCCACGCCGGGGATGGAGCCCGCAAGCTGCATTCCGCGCTCCAGGAATTGGAGCTGTACTTGCTTGCTAGGGAGTTGCGCGGCGCCGACAAATTCAACATCGAAGTCGCCGGAGATGTCCTCCGGGTAGGGCGTGCGGCCGGTGACGTTGGAGCGCCCGACCCGTTGACGCAGCGAGTCTGTGGAGTCGATGAAGAACTGCGACAGTTCAAACGCCATCTTCGCGAGTCCCGGCCAAGCCTCACCTTCGAGAAGCATCTGCATCATGGTCGGCCGGTCGCCGGCGGCTTCGGTCTGGAGTTGCGCCTCCGTGGCGGAGATGCGTTTGGTTCCCAGGCCGCGGCCGGCGATCGCGTCTTGCGCCGAGGAGCCTTGCCGCTGGTCCTGCTTGAGTGCCGAGAGCAGCGCAAAGGCTTCGCCGAGCGGCACATCGTAGCGCAGTTCCCGCACGGAGTTTGCGTGCATGTTATCGGCGGCAATCGGGCCGAGCCATTTTTGCAGTTTGAACACTTCCTCGCCGCGGATCGACAGCGGGTCATAGATGACCGGGGCGCGCACCTTCTTGACGGTAGCGTCGGCGGTGAGGATCAAGAGTGCATTGAGGAAGTCTTGCGTAAAGCGAGCGACAGCAGCAGGGGCCACGCCTCGAAAGCGTCCGCCGATGGGATTGATGACGAATTCTTGAATCGGGACGAGTTGCCTAATCGGCTCGATCTTTCCTCGGGACTCCACCAGTTCGCCATTAAGCAACGTGAGGCGCCGGCGCTCAAACCCGTCTTTATGCCGATAGGGCACCTGAAACCACCCGGTATAGGCAACCATCGGGTTCCAGTCTTCGGTAATCTCCCGGTACATTGGCCGGTCGATACCTTCCCGGTAGTCGTCGTCGCGATCGTGCCGGACGGATTCCACGCCATCGCGCCCCACCTTTCGGTCGCGCACACGCGACTCGATCGCCTTATTGACTGCGTCTTTCTTCCAGCGCCCCTGCTCGACCATCGAGAGCGCTTCCATTTCCGGCAAGATGTAGCGCCGGGCGCCACCGAGCATATCGGCGATCATGTTGCGGCCGGGATCGGGAAAGAAGTCGTCGAGGTCGACGTTTTCGTACCACACATCGTCCCATGCCGCGACGGTATGCACCTGGACTTCGGAGAACTCGTCCCCGGTGAACGGATCGACGGAGAAGACGCGCCGCGGGACGTCGGCCTCTTCGTAGCGCCATGCCGGCGCGATGAGTCCACATCCGCGGAGTACGGCATCTTTGAGCGTGACGTAGCTGTTGTGGCGATTCATCTTGAGCCGCTGGATACGTTCGAGGATTCCGTTGACGAGGATTGAAGCGAAGGCATCTTCGCGGCCGACGGGCTCCGAGGCGACAAAGCCTCGTGTTCCAAAGCTCGAGACGTACAGTCGCGCCAACAGCGTTTCGACCATGATGTGCGTTTCAGGGTCGGCGAGTACCGAGCGCCCGGAGAGTGCTCCGCCGTAGTCCTCCGGCTGCACCATGTAATGCTGGATGACTTCGGCGTCGATGTCGCGGTATTCGTCGCGCTGCTTTTCCGACTCTTCCAGAAAGTTCAAGAAGAACTCGCGCTCCTCTTGCGGTCGGATTGACGGGCCTTTCGGCACGGGTTACTCCCTTGGGCGTGCGCTCATTTCCGACCGTGCGGCGATGCCGGAGAAGCCGGTATTGGCGCGCCGCTCTTTCGTGAGGATGAGATTCTCGTTTTTGTTGAGCGCATCCCCGCCAAGCGCCGGGAAGACTGCTTGCTCTCCGGTGTTCGGGTCGGTGCGGTCGGCGCGCTTGTCGTTTTGCGTCGGCGGCATCCACTTCGCGGTTGCCATTGCGCCGCACCGGATACAGCGGGCGTGCCACGCATTCACCGGCTGCAACAGTGGCGTGCGGGTATGGTCGGCGGGCTGGTCCTGCCAGCTCCCGAGCGTATGGCCGCGCTTCTCGGCGAGTTTTTCGGCTTCCCGAATGATGTTGTAGTTTTTCGGATTGAACGGGTAGGTTGCCTGGAAGGGTTCTTTGGAGCGGCGAAACACGCCGGCATCGCTACGCGCTTCGTTGGCGACGGCGAGTGCAACCTCTTTGGCGATCGCCTTGAATTTCTCTGTGTCGTCGGACGGCGCGAGTCCGCTCTCTTTGAGTTTTGCTGCAACGGCGGCGATCAATTCCGGGGTGAGTTCGATCTCGGCGGGCTTGTCGTCCGGCTTCGGATGCTTACGCGGCCGGCCGGGGCCGCGCTTGGGTTTCTCGTCCGTCATCTGGCGGACTCGCCGACGTGTGCGGCTTTCGGGTCGGCGCGTTGGCATTCGCCGTGCCCGCGTTCTGTCTTCGCTCGCGAGTCGGCGGGTTGCGGGCCATGCTTGCCGGGTTGGCCTTTCGGGGCGGATTTCTTGCTAAAGGTTTTCTTTGCCATGTCGAAATGTCTCCTCAGACTCCGGCGATGTACCGGCATCTACTTGGTTCTTCAACCACTTGTACAGGTTGCCCGGTTCGCGGATCAATCGAACGCACATCAAATTTGGTAAACCGCGGGACGAAGTCCATCAGCTTCGTATCCGTCACACGCGCCGCGGCGTCGAGGTCATCGTCCCATTTGAGATTCGATTCACCGTTGCGCCGCGGGATGAACTTCTCCGCCTGGGTCAGTAGCCCGACGTGTTGCGCCATCTTCGGATCGAGTGCAGGGTCGAGCGGGCCGTAGAGGAAACTATCGGCGACGGTGTCCGCGACGTGGATCTCGCCACGCTTCGCGGCGTCGCAAAACTTCTGGAAGCGCTTGTTCTTCTGTTGCGCCTGGTACATTTCGTTGTACCGCGGCCAGCGGCGCTTACCATCGGCGGCGACTTCGAGGTAGGGCCACCAGCTCGCCCGCTCGCACGCCCGCAGGAAGCATTTGAAGTATGCGCCGCCCTTGTAGTCTTCATCGAAAAAGTAGCGCGTATTCCACCTTTTCATCATTCGCACCGCTTCGTCGTAGCCGGCATCGTCTGGCCAGTGTTGCGAGTGCGCGGCTTCGAGCAGGATGAAATCGTGGTAATGCTCACGCGGCCGGATGCGCCACGTCTCAATCGACCACCAGTCTTTCCCGGTATCGTCCCGGACCTTGTCTTTGTGGCCGTGGAGCGACAGGCCCATTGGCGCGGGGTCGGAGAGCACGAAGATTTCCCCGGGCCCCGCCATTGCCCAGTCGATCGTGCAGCGGCCGTTCCAGTCCTCCGGCCAGCGGCGTTCGGAGTCCGGGGTGCGGATGCAGAGCACCTGATAGGGAAAGTTCATGTTGACGTCGCGTCGCTTCGCCTCGAACTTCTCTTTTGAATAGAAATGCAGCGTGCCGCCCTCTTCGACGGGCTTCCCGGTGGCTTCGTCCATCATGGCGCCGCAGACGTGGACGTCCCAGTCGGGGTGATTCTCGAAGTCGACCATTACGTCGTCTTCGTCCCAGGGGGTGTAGGTGATCTCCTGCCAGCCGTCGACGACGTTTCCGACGGTATCGCCGACCCAGGAGCGTATTTTGGGCATTTGGGAATCGTCGATGGTCTTCTGGTCGACGATATCGTCCATCCAGCCCTTGTCACAGTGGCCGCCGGTGACGGTGGATTTGGCGCCTTTCGGGAAAAACGTCGGGTGGCGGTCCTCTTTCGCAAACCTCCCCGCGATGATGCGGCGGGTTTTGACCCTGAAACCGTCATCGGTGCAGAACTTCGCCTTCCGGGACTTCGGCGGCGGCATGATGTCCGGCCGGATCTTCCTGAAGTCGGTATTTTCTTGGAAATGGGAGCCGAGTTCGCGGGCGCATTCGACCGCTTTCTCTTCGACGGCGTGCCAATGCGAGATACGGAGTTCCGGCCAGAGCAGGATTTCCATGCCGCATTCGCCGATTTTCATGGTCGTTTTGTACGCGGAGCGCGGGATGCACAGTCCGGTATGCTTCTTGTACGGCTTGCCGGCTTTCAGCGCCGTTTCGATGAAAATCGGGTGCAGTATCTTGGAATCGACTTGCTCCTGGATCGCTTCACGGACGAGCGGCCGGCGGAGGAACCGGGACCACATGTCCTCGAGCAGCGGCTTATGGTCCTCCTCGTCCATCTTGTCGTAGCCGAGCACCTCGACGACGAACCACATCGGATCGGTGATTGTTCGGAGGAGGAGCCGCTGCCATTCGAGTTCTCTACTGTGTCCGAGGAACTCGCTCATAGGCTACAAAAGTCGTCGTTCGGTCGAAAAACTCGATGAGCTTGTCGTAAGGCGTGACCCATCCCGTTCGCACGAGTCGCCCGGCGGGGTCGTACTCGAACACAGGAAACCGGGTAGGTTGTTGAATCTGCTCGGTTTGCATGACTGCCTCACGGGGAGAGGCTACCACGAATGTTCCACGTGGAACAAAACTGGTTACTGGTCAATCGTTCGCCTTCTCGATCGTGAGTGCTTCGAGCGTTCCGGGTTTGCTACGCCATTGGCGCCACCGGAGCGTCAGCTTTCCGGGCGCTTTCAGGTAGCGCACATGGGCGCGCACGCGGCCCATTTCGAATTCCGATGCAAGCGTGCAGACGATCTGGACGCGCCCGCCGAAGATCAGTCGGAAGCGTTCGCGCAGCGTGAGCACCACACCCGCGGTAGCCTCCGCTTGATCGCGGGGCTCAAACTCCGCGCTCTCGGAAGCGATCGGCACGCCCTCGGTTGCATTGGCGAGCCGCTGCGAGGAGATTGCCTCCTCATCCTTGACGCGGTTTCGGATGCGGTCGAGCCCGCGTTGTAGTCGACGTTGATCCGACAATGTCTCATCCCTCCAGTTCGATCGCCATGATTTCATCCTCACGTAAGATCACATGCGCTTCGCCGTTGTGCTCCACATCGGTGCCGGCATACCTGCCGTAGAGTACGGTCTGCCCCGCCAGAAAAGCCGGCTCCAGGTTCACGACCTTGCCGCCGGAGACCACCGACTTACCCATGCCGGGATCGACGACCACCGCTCGAGTCGGCCGCGGACGATTCCCCTCCGGGACGATGATCCCGCCGGAAGTGACCTCGGCATCCGGCAAGGGCTTCACAAGCACCTTGTCGCCGAACATCTCGTAAACATGCACGACCTCTTCGGACGGCGTCGTATCAAGCGACTCGATCGGCGACGGTAAGCGCTCCGGATTGTGGCTACTCATGCCTCAACCCGTAGTACGCACGCACAATCGCAGACCGACGCGCTACCTCCGCAGCCGTCCCGCCCAAACGCCCGACATGAAATAACCCGCACTCCCGACAACGATACACGTTCCATTTGAACTCCGAATGCCAACGCTTCATCTCGCGGCAAAATCTACGCGCCGTCCTTCGATCCTCGTATGGCTTCTTGCGACACGCCATTACCCCGTAGCCGATTCACTTCCTTCCGCAAGTCGATCACCTCGTCGTACAACACACGAATCACTTGCTCCGCACCAAGCAACCGCAAGATCGGACGCTGTACAAAACGAAACCAAAGATCGCGAACTCCCATCGCCTGTATACAATAGCACCAACCTCCACCCTGTATACATTTTTTTTGTGGGGGATCGAATGATGATCTGTTACGCGGCGAGTGGGGCCATCCCCGGGTGGCTGGTATGCACGTACGCGTATGCCTCGCTCACTTTCGCCTGCTAGCGTCCGATAATGTACAGTCTGTCAACCGCTAGACCACGGTACTTCAATCCTTTTCTCGTTATGCCGTTGGGGGGATAGGCGAAAGCGCAATATCTAGCGGTTGCGCATCATGCGACGCTCTACCTTTTCGGGAATGCCGGCGAGTACACGTGGGCCGAAACGCTGGTACGCTCGAATGCCTAGTCGCACCGCGTAGTTTACGCTTGACGTCCAAGAAGTTCTATTCCCCTCACTGTCCGTGGGTTCGCCTATCATCTCCTTTAGTCTCACCTCTTGAGCCTGTGCGTCCGTCGCGATCTTCAAGACGGCCGCGGCGCCGGCGGCGTCCAGCTCGACGTCTTCTAACTTGTCCAGCGCCCGATGCTTCAAACGGAGTAACCGCGGCAAGGCGTCGCGGGCTTTATCCGCCTGTTTCCTAGTTTCCGATGCTAGAGTCAGGGCGAAGTTACCGTCTTTAAGCAGCGCCGACAGCGTCGTGTAATGGATTCCCGCGGCTTTCGCGGCTTCCGTTTGCGTAGTGTGCTCGCCG
>Ga0224508_10005438_pt1 | contig 10190 bp, 7 predicted proteins | sample SF_Jan12_sed_USG_4_FD_170157 | JGI IMG/M metagenome (GOLD analysis project Ga0224508, IMG submission 170157) | Sediment microbial communities from San Francisco Bay, California, United States - SF_Jan12_sed_USGS_21 | ecosystem: Environmental > Aquatic > Marine > Sediment | place: USA: California... | reverse complement strand
TTCTGTCGTCCCGGCAGCGGACGCCCGATCGACTCGTAGGTCAGGCGACCCATGACAATCGGCTTGCCCAAAGTCAGCGCCTTGAATCGCTTCAAGTCGCCGGAGAGCCGCCATGGCAACCTGCCTTTTGCGCCGATAACGTTGTTGCGTGAGGCTGCGACAATGAGAGAAATCATGGGGCTTGAGAAGTCCGGTGTCAGAGCCCTTTTCGCGAAAAGGGTTCTGACCCGGGGGCAGTGTCACACAGCGACGGCCGCACGTATGTGCGGATGCGACTCGTAATTCAGGATTTCGAAATCTTCGAACTCGTAGTCGAATATGCTCGGCGGGCGGCGCTTGATCGCGAGACGTGGCAGCGGCAGCGGTTCGCGCTGCAGTTGTTCGTCGGCCTGTTCGAGGTGATTACTGTACAAATGGCAGTCTCCGCCCGTCCAGACGAAATCGCCAACGCCGAGATCAGCCTGTTGCGCAAGCATATGCGTTAACAGAGCATACGACGCGATGTTGAACGGCACGCCGAGGAAGATATCGCAACTGCGCTGATACAACTGGCAGGATAGCTTGCCTTCGGCCACCCAAAACTGGAACAGGCAATGGCAGGGAGGCAGCGCCATGTTGTCGATTTCAGAGACATTCCAGGCGCTTAGGATAATGCGTCGCGAGTCGGGATCCTCGCGCAGCTGCTGCATGATCTGCGAAATCTGATCGATACTGCCGCCATCGGGCGTCGGCCAGCTGCGCCACTGCACGCCGTAAACCGGGCCGAGCTCACCATTCTCGTCGGCCCACTCGTCCCAGATCGAAACGCCATTGTCTTGCAGATATTTAATGCTGCTGTCGCCGCGCAGGAACCACAGCAACTCATGAATAATGGACCGGAGGTGCAATTTCTTGGTCGTGACGACCGGAAAACCCTCGCTCAGGTCGAAACGCATCTGATGACCGAATTTGCTCAAGGTACCGGTGCCGGTTCTGTCTTCCTTGCGTACACCGTGTTCCCGAACTTCGCGCATCAGCGACAGATATTCATGCATATCAGGCAGCTGCCTCCGTAGTATTCGAGCGATACGCCAGAGCGAGCATCGTAGCACCGATAACGATCATCGGCGCACTCAGTATCTGGCCCATCGTCACCCAGTCCAGAGCGAGATAGCCGAGGTCGGCGTCCGGCACACGGTAGAACTCGACGATGAACCTGAAGACACCGTATAGCGTCAGAAACAGTCCAGACACGGCCATGTATGGCCGCGGTCGCGCCGAGAACCACCAGAGAATCGCAAACAAAATAAAGCCTTCTAGCGCTGCCTCATACAGCTGCGAAGGATGCAGGACCTGGCCTCTGTAGAGCACGCCCCAGGCGACCTCGGTGGGTTTGCCCCAGAGCTCACCATTGATGAAATTGCCAATGCGCCCAAAGCCGAGCCCGAGTGGCACGATTGGCGCGACGAAATCAGTGATTTGCCACATTGTCTTGCCGCGGCTGCGCCCAAACAGCCACATCGCGATCATGACGCCGGCCAGCCCGCCGTGAAATGACATGCCGCCTTCAGTGATCTTGAACAGATACAGCGGATCCGACACCAGGTAGTCCCAACCGTAGACGACGCAGTAGCCGACGCGCCCGCCAATGATGACCCCGAGCATGCCGTTGAAGATCAGGTCGTCGACCTCTTTCGGCCCAACCGGAGAATGCGCTTGCTGGCAACGCCGACGCGCAAGCCACCAGGCCAACAGGAACGCGATGACGTACATCAGTCCGTACCAGCGGATTTTGATGAATCCGATCTCGAAAATGATCGGATCGATCTCTGGGTAAACGAGCATTGACTTCTACGCTTGGGGACGAGGAGCGTATGATAGCAAACCATGGCCAATCGACTTGCCCGGGAAACCAGTCCGTACCTGTTACAGCACGCGGACAATCCAGTGGATTGGTACCCGTGGGGCGACGAAGCATTTGCCCTTGCCCGCGAAACGGACAAACCGGTGCTGCTGTCGGTCGGTTACTCGGCCTGCCACTGGTGTCACGTCATGGCCCACGAATCCTTCGAGGACGAGGGGACGGCTGAGCTGATGAACCGCTTGTTCGTCAATATCAAGGTCGACCGCGAGGAACGGCCGGATGTGGATAAGATTTACCAAACCGCACACCAGCTGCTGACGCAGCGCGGCGGCGGCTGGCCACTGACGATGTTTCTCAGCGCAGACAGCCAGCGGCCATATTTCGGCGGTACCTACTTTCCGAATGAGCCGCGCTACGGCATGCCCGGCTTTAGAGAATTACTGACCAAGGTTGCCGACTATTACCACGAGAATCGCAGCACCATTCGCGAACAGGGTGAGCGACTCGTCGACGTGCTGAGCCAACTCGATCCGCCTGCCGCATCGGCCGGGCACTCCATGACTCCGGCGCCGATCGAAAAGGTCCGGCAGCAGCTTGCCGGCAATTTTGATCGCGACTTCGGTGGTCACGGTCCGGCGCCCAAGTTTCCCCATCCACAGACCATGGCATGGCTGTTGCGGACGTGGCGAGCATCTGCAAACGACCCGGAGCCGGATATCGACGCCCTGTTCATGGCCACGCTGACACTGACACGCATGGCCGAGGGTGGCATCTACGATCACATCGGGGGCGGTTTTTGTCGCTACTCGGTGGATCGACACTGGCAGATTCCACATTTCGAGAAAATGCTGTATGACAACGGCCCGCTGCTTGCGGTCTACTCACAGGCTTTTCTCGCGACCGGCGAGCCGCTGTTTGCACAGGTCGCGAATCAAACGGCCGATTGGATGCTGGCGGACATGCGGTCGCCCGACGGCAGCTTTTATTCCTCACGCGATGCGGATTCCGAAGGTGAGGAAGGCAAGTACTATGTCTGGACACCCGACGAGATTGCCGCACTGATCGGCCCGGATGATTTTGCAGTTTTCGCACCCCGTTTCGGTCTCGATGCGGATGCAAATTTCGAAGGCAAATGGCATCTTACTGTGCGCGCCTCGGTCGACGAAATCGCGAAAGAGTCAGGCCGATCGCCCGAGGAGGTCTCGTCAGCCATCGACCGGGCGAGGGCTGTATTGCTCGCCGCGCGTGACCAGCGCATCGCGCCTGGCAGAGACGACAAACAACTGACGTCCTGGAACGCGCTGGCCATTCGCGGGTTGGCTATCGCTGGCCGTGTGCTCGAGAGGGAGGAACTCGTCGATGCCGCTGCCGAGGCATTGGCGACGGTTCGCGACAAACTTTTCGTCGATGGTCGACTGCTTGCCAGTTACAAGAACGGTGAGGCAAAGTTCCAGGCCTATCTCGACGATTACGCTTTTCTGATCGATGCACTCAGCGAGTTGCTGCAAACGCGCTGGGACAATGGACATCTCGAATTCGCGGTGCTCCTCGCCGAGACTCTGCTATATCGCTTCGAAGACAGGGAGGATGGTGGCTTCTATTTCACGGCTGACGATCACGAGGCGTTGATGCACCGGCCTAAACCGCTGGCTGATGACGCGATGCCATCGGGCAACGGGATCGCCGCCTACGCGTTGCAACGGCTCGGGCATTTGATCGGCGACACGCGTTACCTCGACGCCGCTGAAAAGGCGCTGCGCAACGCGTGGCAGGCCATGGATGAATACCCGCACGGCCACGTAACGTTGCTGACCGCGCTCAGCGAATACCTCGATCCGCCCGAAGTCATTGTGATACGCGGTGAAGCAGAGGAGATCGCTCGCTGGCGCGACTCGGCCGCAAGATTATATGCGCCAGCACGACTGATCTTCGCCATCGAGCAAGATACGCGACACTTGCCGGGGATGTTGGCGGAGCGCAAAGCCATAGCCGGTGAAACCGTCGCCTACCGTTGCGTGGGCACGCACTGCGAGTTACCGGTCACAAGCTGGGAGGCGCTGGCCGGGCAATTGTAGAAGGCCGCGTCAATACGCGGTCAGCGACATTCCCGCCGCTGGTACCACCACGCTTGCATTTGCGCCCATGAACACAAACGGCAGCGACTCGATGCGCAAGCCGACATTGCGCATCACGGCGAAGTGCAAATGCGGTCCGCTCGAGAAACCCGTATTCCCTGAGTCGGCGATGTACTCGCCGCGTTCAACCCGGTCACCCGGCCTGACCCGAATCGAGTTGGTGTTGAGGTGCGCATACAGGGCGTAGGTCCCATCATCGTGCACGATGCGGACCACGTTAGCGGCTGGCCCGTCGCGCTCGGGATCAAGGCCGCCCCGGAAGTTACTGCTGGCAACATCAAACACGACGCCGCCACGTGCAGCCACGATGTCTGTACCAATCGGCATGGCGAGATCAACCGCGTAGTAGCTGTCGGGCGCGTTGTGCGTCGAGACTTCCGGGTAGGCCTGTGACACCGGGTAGCTGCTCGCAACCGCGAATGGCACACGATACGCGTGCAGCGGTTGGTGGCGCGCATTCGGCTCACCGGCAAGATACTGGTACTGGTATTCCAGAAACGGTGCGGCTGCATCTTCGATCAGATCGAGGCGCATCAGCTCCAGGTCGCTGCGTGGCGGAACCACCCAGCGCAACTCCCTATCGGGATCCGGATATCGCAGACCGAGAATGCTCTGAATCGAGATGACAAGTTCCACTGGCGCGAAATACTGATTGTGCGCCGTCAACACGGCAGTGCGCCCGGTAATCTCATGCGTCACCGATAGCGCTGAATCCTGCCGAGCTGTTTCGAGCTGACGAATCTCGACGCTACTTCCATCATCAGGCGGCCGATCCGAGTACATCCACTCGCCATCCGGACCACGATACTTATACAGGGACTGCGCTGAGACAAACCCGCCCAGGGTGACTAACAGCAGGGTGAAAAGCATCGCCTTGTTACGCATGCTGCGTAATCGATCAGGAACCGATCTTCGATCGTCGCCAACCATCGTCAGTCCGCCGGATTTCATAGGCCGGCCAGTATTGGTTGTCCAGTTTTAGCGTGATGACCTCAACCGCGCCGTTCCACGTCACGGTCTTTAAACGCACCGACGTCTGGTCCTGCTTCCCGGCAACGGCATCGACGAATGCTTCGAGATCCGGCGTTGGCGTCTCGTCAACCTCAACGACGCGGCGCCCTGCCCACAAACCGTAGCGCGTAGCCGGCGAACCGTAACTGAAGAAAGCGACGTAGACACCGTACGGATCGATTCCACGCTGCGCGGCCATCGGACGATGCGGATCCTGCAACAATGCCCCGGCCCAGGAAACTGCCCGGTCGATGCCGCGCCCGTCCAGTGCCGCGGTTTCGACCTGCAGGTCTATAGCTTTGCTATCGCGCCAGACAGTGACCGTCACCGTCGGTCTTTGAACGGCCTTTTCGAGCGCTCGAAACGAGGTGACGACTTTGCCGTCGACCGCGAGCACCATGTCGCCATTGCGCAGCTGCCCGGCCGCGTCGGTCCCGGCCACAAGGCGTGTAACACTCAACGCGCGACGATTCACCGGATTATTGGCTTCGAGCCGCTCCAGCCATTCTTCATCGACGCCCATATTGCGTGCCCCGAACAACGGAGAATAAACAAACTCCGCCTCCAGCGAATAGTATGGTCGCCCTTCTCGCACGATCTCGATGAATTCGCGAACGAGGTCTGCACCGATGCCACGATTGACTTGCGCGCTTTCGCCGCCAGACTGAATCGCGAAACTCGACCACATCGCAGTCACTTTGCCACGCTTGTCGACGATGACACCGTCATAGTCGGTCGGCGCATTGACCAGACTGACACCCTCAATATTGGAATCACGAAACCGCAGCGTGCGCGATAGCGGCAGGGTTAGAGGCCCGACCGAGGACACCGTACTTTCCTGATGGACAAGTTGATGATCGCCTTTGATACCGACCACCCAGACTTTCTCACCAGGCTGCAATTCAGCATTATTGAACGTCGCGTTTTCAACCGCCGTATCGTTGATCGTCGCGGGATCATAGGAAACGATGGCAAGATTGTGCACCGGATGCAGTTGCTCGACCTTTGCCTTGACTTCCAGCGAGCCGGCGAACGTCACGGTCACATCGCCAATTGCCACCGGCACGGTGTTGCGATCAACAACGACGAGGCCCCGCTCCTTGTCGACGATCAGACCCGTGCCGTAGTAATGACGGTCGGCAACGCCTGACACGGTGTACGGCAAATCGAATGTCACCACAACGAGCGATGGCGCGATCTTCCGAACCCGCGGATCGTCATACTTTTTCAGTTCTGTATGGCCGGCTTTAATTGGTGCCGGCGCAGGGCCTGGGCCCAGTTCGTGGCACGGCCAGATGCCCGTCGCGTCATCGCGCGCACATCGACGAATCGGGAACCACACGCGGTCCATTTCGAACGAGCGGACAATACTGTTCTGTGGATTGTCCATAGTTACGTAGCGAACCTGAGCGCGCTCGCCATCGGCCAGGTCATTTAATGCAGCTTCGAGATCATCGATACCTTCGATTGGTTCACCATCGAACTCAATGATTACAGCACCGCGCGGAATAGCCGATTTCGACAGCAGGTAACCGGGATTCGCAACATAGACGCCGCTCGCCGAGCGGTTGTAGTGCCGGGCTTGCTGGTATGACAGGTTGTTTACAATCGCGTCACCGAACTCCAGGAACTCGCTGGGCGTAATGGCGTGCAAATCGGTAACGAAAATCTTCTCGATGATGTTCTTGCCACCCCGCTCCACCTCGACTTCGATCTCTTCGCCCACATGATCGTCGAGCGCTGCGGCAAGAGGCACAAACTCGGTAACGAGATTGCCATTGATGCGTAGCAGAATATCGCCCGGTGCCAGCTTTCCGGCAGCGGGTGAACCCGGGATTACCTGCTCAATCGTGAGCATGCCAGTCTGCTCCGGGAAAAACATACGCGCAAGGCGTTCGGATTCGTCGGTCAAACCCAGGCGTCTGAGTTCGTCATACGCCTTGCGCTCGAACATGGTTTGTAACGTACCGCGCGCAACGGGCTCGCCTTTGCGAATAAGCTCGAGCGCGCGATGGATGCGATCGAGCGGCAGAAAAAAACTGCTCGCGGCTGAGTTGTTGGCGCCCGCATTCAGGGCAACTACCTCGCCGTCGATGTTGACAACCGGCGAACCCGAGGAACCACCCGAGGTACCTGAGGCAGCCTGCAGGTAGAAAGTGTTGAAGTCGTTATATTTACCGCGACCATAATCGGGCGCCTTGCGATCGAGTCGTGCAATCGTTCCCGCGAGGATCGACAACTGTTCGCCAGCGTCGTTGCCAATAACCCGGATCTCGCGGCCGATGCCGGCTCCATCAGGCGCGAGCGGTAACTCGGCCGGCTCGATATAGCGCAGGGCCGCAGGGTCGTACCGGAAAAAGCCGAAATCGTGTACCGGATCGCGATAGACCGGTGTCAGCCGCACCTCTTCGTTGTTTCGAAATATTGCTTCTGCGACAACCGGGCCCGGCGTTACCACATGCCGATTCGTCAGGATCAGGCCGTGTTCGGCATCCACGACGAAGCCGGTCGCCTGGCTCGATGAATTCCACTCCGTATCAAACGCCCGCGTACTATCAACGCGGATCGACACGACCCCCGAGGAGATCCGCTCGAGGGTGTTTGTCCAGGCGGTATCCTCGGCAGCCGTTGCCGCGAGCGTTAGCGCGAGCGCTACAAACGCCGTGAGTATTCGTCCGTGTGTCATAGACTTCCTGGTGTAAATGCAGGGACAGGCACCCTCATTAAAGATGCCTGCAGATAATACGTGAGTCGCAGTTAAGCTGCCTGTCCCTATATCTGGACTGGGCCGGCGCCAGACGGTTCCCCTATTCTGGGGTCGGACCGCGTTTTTTTGAAGTGACCAAGCCGCTATTTCACAAAAAAGCTCGGTTCGACCCCAATTAATCGACCGGGCTGTACTTCAGGTCGAGCTGGCGGGCAGCCTTGACATCATCCAGTCGCCGCACCGGCATTTTGTAAGGTGCCTCCTTGAAACTTGCACCCTCGTCGCGCGCCTCGCGGGCGATCTCGATCATCGCTTCGACGAAGTTATCCAGCGTTTCCTTGCTTTCTGTCTCAGTCGGCTCGATCAACAAGCATTCCGGCACGAGCAACGGAAAGTAGGTTGTCGGCGCATGATAGTTACGATCCAGCAGCGCTTTCGCGACGTCCATCGCGGTCAGGTGCAGATCCTTGGCCTCATGCCTGAGCGTGATAATGAATTCGTGACTCGCCCTTCGGCCTGGATAGGCCAACTCGAAACCAGCGTCGCGCAGGCGCGCTTGCAGGTAGTTGGCATTGAGCGTCGCGTACTCGGCGAGACGCTTCATGCCATCGCGCCCGACCATGCGCATGTAAACATAGGCGCGCAACAACACGCCGGCATTGCCCATAAACGCTGACAGCCGGCCGATCGAGTGCGGCCAGTCTTCTTCGGTCAGCCAATCATAGGTCGTCGCGCCATCCTCCTCTGCCGCGGTGACTACCGGAATCGGCATATACGGCAACAAACGATCGCCGACGCCGATAGCGCCGGAGCCAGGGCCCCCACCGCCGTGCGGCGTCGAGAAGGTTTTATGCAGGTTCATGTGAATGACGTCGAAGCCCATGTCGCCGGGCCGCACTTTGCCGCAAATAGCATTGAGATTGGCGCCGTCGTAGTACAGCAACCCACCGGCATCCTTGACAATGGTCTCGACTACGATGATATCGCGTTCGAACACGCCCAACGTCGACGGGTTCGTCAACATGATGCCCGCGGTCTTCGGTCCGACGACGGCTTTTAGCGCCTCGATGTTGATATCGCCGTCGACCCCGGTCGGCACTTCGACGGCGACGCATCCGCACATCGTTGCAGTGGCCGGATTGGTGCCGTGCGCGGCATCGGGGACGATGATTTCATTTCGCTCCAGATCACCGCGTTCGCGATGGTAAGCCTGGATCATTGCTACGCCAGCCAACTCGCCCTGCGCACCGGCCATTGGCGTCAGCGAGACGCCGACCATGCCCGTCACAGCTTTGAGCATTTCCTGCAGTTCCCACATACACTTCAGGAAACCCTGGCCGTGCGAAACCGGCCCCAGTGGATGCCTGCCCGTAAAGCCCGGCAGCATCGCCAGCGAGTTACACGCACGCGGGTTGTATTTCATCGTGCATGAGCCCAGCGGGTAGAACTGCGTATCGATCGAGAAGTTCTTTTGCGACAGTCGCGTGTAATGGCGCACGACCTGCAACTCGGACGCTTCCGGTAATCGCGGTCGGTCCTGGCGCAGATATTGCTCCGGCAAATCCACTTCCGGCGCGCCGATCGGCGCCTGCGCGAATGCCCGGCGACCTTCACGCGACTTTTCAAAAATCAGTGTACTCATTTTTGCCTAGTCCCCGTCAACCTTGATGCCAAGCGCCCGCAGCGCGGCCACATAGTCGGGTTCTGTCGAGATGTCCTCAATGTGTTCGTGGTGCACAACCGTATTGTTCTCGTCCATAACGACAACAGCGCGAGCAAACATGCCCGTTAACGGGCCATCCACGATTTGCACACCATAGTTCTCACCGAACCCGGCGTGGCGAATCGCAGACAGGCCGATCACATTTCTAAGATCGTGCTGCTTCATGAATCGAGCATGTGCGAACGGCAAGTCATAGGAAACCATCAGCATCGCAACGTCATCGATGCCTTCTGCGTAGCGATCGAACTCGACGACCGACTTTGCACAAACATCGGTGTCGATACTGACGAAGATGTTGAAGACCTTGCGCATACCCATCCAGTTCGCCAACGAAACATCCTGCAATTTCGTGTTGACGAGTGAAACGTCGGGCGCGTACGAGCCGATGGCCGGCAGTTCACCGGCTGTTCTGTAGGTTGCGTTTTCGTATTTGAATATGGCCATGGCGACGTCAGGCTGAACGCCCGCCCTCCTGTGTGAGTATCTCGGCAATGGCAGTGATATAAGTGTCGATATCTGCATCCGTCTTGGTCTCGGTCGCACAGACGAGCAGCGCATTTTCGAAACTCGGATGGCTGTTGGACAGATCGTAGCCACCCAGTATGTCCCTGGCCGCCAACGCGTCGAGCACAGGGGCGGCCGGCCGGTCCAGCTGCACCGCCACCTCATGGAAGTGCGGCCCCTCGAACAGACGATCAACGCCGTCAAGCGCGGTCAGGCCGGCAACCAGCCGTGCAGTTGCCTGCTGCGAGCGCGCCGCGACCTGGCGCA
>Ga0224508_10005437_pt1 | contig 10190 bp, 9 predicted proteins | sample SF_Jan12_sed_USG_4_FD_170157 | JGI IMG/M metagenome (GOLD analysis project Ga0224508, IMG submission 170157) | Sediment microbial communities from San Francisco Bay, California, United States - SF_Jan12_sed_USGS_21 | ecosystem: Environmental > Aquatic > Marine > Sediment | place: USA: California... | reverse complement strand
CGCCGGCCAGTTGCTGAATGCGATGCTCAAGGCCATAGGATTGTCACGCAGCGATGTATTCATCGCCAACATGCTGAAATGCAGACCGCCCGGCAACCGCGACCCGCAGCCTAGCGAGGTGGCCGCATGCGCGGCCTATCTGCAGCGTCAGGTGCAGTTGGTGAACCCGCGACTGATTGTCGCCCTGGGGCGCGTGGCCGCGCAACACTTGTTGCAAAGCGACGCTCCGCTGGGGCGCTTGCGCGGCAATCTGCACGAGTTCGGCCCGCAGCGCATCCCGTTCCTGGCGACTTACCATCCGGCGTATCTGTTGCGCAAGCCAGCCGACAAACGCAAGTCGTGGGAAGACCTGAAACGCATTCGCGAGGTGCTGGCCGGATAATGGTTGCCGTCGTTCAGGGAAGAAGCGGTATCCGGCTGATGCGTGAGGAGGATATCGCCGAGATCATCGCTATCGAAGAAGCGGAGTACGAGTTCGGCTGGACGGAAGGCATTTTTCGCGACTGCATCCGGGTTGGCTATCTGGGCCTGGTGTATCTGGTAGATTCGGCGGTGGCCGGTTATGGGGTGGCGGCCGTGCGTGCTGGCGAATGCCACGTACTGAACCTCTGCGTCGCCCAGGAAAACGCCGGCCGGGGCTGCGCGAAAGCGCTGTTGCGACGCCTGTTACGGCTGGCAACCACGTTGCGCGCCCACACAGCATACCTCGAGGTGCGGCCGTCCAACCACATCGCCATAAACCTGTACCGGGGCGCGGGCTTTCGACAGATCGGCGTGCGCCGCGACTACTATCCTGCGCGTATCGGGCGCGAAGATGCGCTGGTGTTGTCCAAATCGCTGGACGGATCGTGAATCGATCGAGCCGCGATCCGTACACGGCCATGGCATAGTTCCCGGCGCGCCGCTATAATCGCGCGCTTTTCGCCGCCGGTCTCCAGGCCGAGCGCGCACTGATTCACCAATCCATGATCGACGAAATCGACCGACGCCGAACGTTCGCAATTATTTCCCATCCGGATGCGGGAAAGACCACCTTGACCGAAAAACTGTTGCTTTTCGGCGGGGCTATTCAAATGGCGGGCACGGTGAAGGGGCGTAAAGCCTCACGGCATGCCACGTCGGACTGGATGGCCATGGAACAGGCACGTGGAATATCCGTGACCTCCTCGGTCATGCAGTTCGAATACCGCGATTGCGTCGTCAACCTGCTCGACACACCCGGGCACGAGGATTTCTCCGAGGATACGTACCGCACCCTGACCGCGGTGGATTCTGCGCTGATGGTCATCGATGCCGCGAAAGGGGTGGAGGAGCGCACGGAAAAGCTGATGGACGTGTGCCGTATGCGAACCACCCCGGTAATGACGTTCATCAACAAACTGGATCGCGACGGCCGCGATCCCATCGAACTCATGGATGACGTCGAACACACACTGAAGATAGCGTGCACACCGGTCACCTGGCCGGTCGGCATGGGCCGCGGTTTTCGCGGTGTCTATCACGTGTGGCGTGATGTTTTCTACCTGTACCGCGATGGTTGCGGCGGGCACACCGTGAAGGGGCTGCACAACAAGGAACTGGACGGAGCATTGGGCACGGAAGCCGAACAGTTGCGCGAGGAACTCGAACTCGTGCTGGGCGCGTCACATGAATTCGACGCACAGGCCTATCTCGCGGGCGAACAGACGCCGGTCTTTTTCGGCTCCGCGTTGAACAATTTCGGCGTCGCGGAATTGCTCGACGAATTCGTCGAAATTGCGCCACCGCCTGCGCCGCGTGCTACCAGCAGCCGCGAGGTTGCGCCCGGCGAGTCGCAGTTCACGGGTTTCGTATTCAAGATTCAAGCGAATATGGACCCGGCACATCGCGATCGCATAGCTTTTCTGCGCATCTGCTCGGGGAGCTATCGAAAAGGTATGCGAATGCGTCATGTGCGACTGGGCAAAGACATGAAAGTGGCGAATGCGATGACGTTTCTGGCTGCCGAGCGGGAGCAGGCGGAGGTTGCCTATGCCGGTGACGTAATCGGTTTGCACAACCACGGCACTATTCGTATCGGCGATACCTTCACGGAGAAAGAAGACCTGACATTCACCGGCGTGCCGAACTTCGCCCCGGAAATCTTCCGGCGTGCCAGGCTGCAGGATCCGCTGCGCGCCAAAGCCCTGTTGAAGGGTCTGCAGCAGTTGTGCGAGGAGGGCGCCACGCAACTGTTCCGGCCACTGGTGAATAACGACCTGCTGCTGGGTGCTGTCGGGATTCTGCAGTTCGAGGTCGTGGCGCAGCGATTGCGCGATGAATACGGCGTCGAATGCGGTTTCGAGACGGTGCCGATTTATACCGCCCGCTGGGTGGAAGCGAACGCGCCTGCGATGGCTAGGCTGCGCGAGAAAGCGGGCGCGCAACTGGCCGAAGATCATGCGGGCGAACTGGTTTACCTGGCCTCCACGCGGGTCAACCTGCAGATGGCCGAGGAACGCCACCCGGAAGTGGTATTCCACAAAACGCGTGAACAGTCGGGTCTGGCGGCTTGAGCGCCCGTGAAGAGAAAATAAAGCTGGTCGACGTGGTGAAAAGTGTGGCCGCGGCGTTTTTCGGTGTGCAAAGCAATCGCAACCGGGAACGTGACTTCAAGCACGGCAGGCCGATTCACTATATCGCCATCGGCGCTGCCGCAACGGTAGTGTTCGTGTTGGTTATGTGGGGCGTGGTCAAGTTGTTCCTGACACTCGTGTTGCCAACGTGATCCTGGCACAGCAGGAAGGCTGCAAGATTGCTGCAACGATAGAAGCCTCCGAACGGACGTCATGCGCACCGCAGGCGAGAATCGATTGTGATTTTACGCCATCCGGCGAACCGTGCACTCCGCAACATAGAGGGCTAGCTAGTTGCTAGCCCTGCAACTCGGCGATTCTATCGCGCTGTAAACGCAGCTGTGCGATTGCGTGTTCCGCCTCACTCAGTTTGCCGCGCTCCTTGTCGATCACCGGACCGGGCGCCTTCGCTACGAAAGCAGGGTTGTCGAGCTTGTTGCGAGAGCGTTCCAGGGTCTTGGCGTGCTGGGCAATTTCCTTGTCGATGCGCTGCAGTTCCGCCTCTTTTTCGATCAACCCGCTCAGCGGAATCAGCAATTTCGCCTCGCCGACGAGTGCCATTGCTGCTTGCGGCGCCCGGGATTCGTCTGCCAGCCAGATTATGCCGTCCAGGCGCGCCAGTGAGGTGAGCCACTCACTGTAGTCGTTGAGCAGGCGCTGATCCTCGTCGCTGCCATTGCTGAACATCACCGACAGACGCCTGCCTGGTGAGATATCGTATTCCGAGCGGATCCGCCGAACACCCATCACAAAACTCTTCAACCAGGCGATGTCGGCGCTGGCAGTTTCGTCTGCTTTCTGTATCTGCGCTTGAGGATACGCCTGGCGCATGATCGTATCACTCTCCTTGCCCAGCGGTGGCGCTACCCGTTGCCACAGTTCCTCGGTGATGAAGGGCATGAACGGATGCAGCAGACGCAGAAGAGTTTCCAGCACCGACAGCAGCGTAAAACGCGTGGCATTCGCGGCCTGCTCATCCGTGCCGGAAAGCACCGGTTTGGACAGCTCGACATACCAGTCGCAGTACTCGTTCCAGGTAAAATCGTAAATCGCCTGCGCGGCAAGGTCGAAACGGTAGCCGGCGAAGTTGTCATTCACGCTTTGCTCGAGTGTTTGCAGCTCGGACACTATCCACCGATCTGCCGGTCCGCGTTGCTCAGGCGGCTGCGGTTTATGGCCTTCCGTGCTCATCAACACATAGCGGCTGGCGTTCCACAACTTGTTGCAGAAATTGCGATAGCCCCCGATGCGGTTGAGATCGAAGCGTATATCACGCCCGGTCGAGGCCAGGGCGGCGAACGTGAAGCGTAACGCATCCGTACCGAATGAGGGGATGCCTTCGGGGTATTGCCTGCGAGTCGTTTTCTCGATGCGTTCCGCCATGTGAGGCTGCATCAGTCCACTGATGCGTTTGGCGACCAGGTCGTCCAGGTCGATCCCGTCGATCAGGTCGATGGGATCGAGCACGTTGCCTTTGGACTTCGACATCTTCTGTCCGTCGGCGTCGCGCACCAGACCGTGGATATAGACTTCGCGGAATGGCACGTCGTCCATGAACTTGAGCCCGAACATGATCATGCGCGCGACCCAGAAGAAAATAATGTCGAACCCGGTGACCAGCACCGAGGTCGGGTAGAACGTCTTCAGCGCCTGGGTCTGTTGCGGCCAGCCGAGAGTGGAGAACGGCCACAACGCAGAGGAAAACCACGTGTCCAGTACGTCGTCTTCCTGCCCCAGCGCGAGATCGTCGGCGAGCTGGTACTTGGCCCTGGCGGCCGCCTCATCGTGCGCGACATAGATATTGCCGGCGTCGTCGAACCATGCGGGTATTCGGTGGCCCCACCAGATCTGGCGGCTGATGCACCAATCCTGAATGTTCTCCATCCAGTTGAAGTAGGTCTTGCTCCAGTTTTCCGGAACGAATCGAATGCGTCCGTCACGTACCGCACGAATGCTCTCCTCGGCCAGAGGCGCAGTGCGCACGAACCATTGGTTGGTCAGGTAGGGTTCCACGACCGCATGCGAGCGGTCGCCCCTGGGAACCATCAACTTGTGCTCGTCGACGCGCTCCAGCAGATCGAGCGCGGCCAGGTCGGCGACCACCTTGTCGCGAGCCTCGAAGCGGTCCAGGCCGCGATAGGCGGCTGGCGCGTTTTCATTGAGCGACGCATCGTCGGTGAACACATTTATCATCGGCAGGTCGTGGCGTTGACCGACGTCGTAGTCATTGAAGTCGTGGGCAGGGGTTATTTTGAGGCAGCCGCTGCCGAATTCCGGGTCGACGTATTCGTCGGCGATGATCGGAATCCTGCGCCCGCAAAGCGGCAGTTCCACCTGTTTGCCGATGAGTGACTGATAGCGCTGGTCCTGCGGATTTACGGCGACCGCGGTGTCACCCAGCATGGTCTCCGGGCGGGTAGTCGCGACCACCACGAATTCCGCGCTGTCAGCCAGCGGATAACGAAGGTGCCAGAGCTTTCCTTGTTCCTCCGCGGAAATAACCTCCAGATCGGAGACCGCCGTGTGCAATACGGGATCCCAGTTCACGAGGCGCTGGCCACGATAGATCAATCCCTCGTCGAAAAGTCGCACGAAGACCTGGGTAACCGCTTCGGATAAATCCGGTTCCATGGTGAAGCGTTCCCGCTGCCAGTCGGCGGACGCTCCCATACGCCGCAACTGCCGGGTGATGGTGCCGCCGGATTCCTCGCGCCATTGCCAGACGCGTTCGACAAACGCGTCGCGGCCCAGATCGTGCCGCGTTCTTCCCTCTGCGTCGAGTTGCCGTTCGACAACCATCTGCGTAGCGATGCCGGCGTGGTCGGTGCCAGGCTGCCACAAGGTGTTGTGCCCGAGCATGCGGTGGTACCGAATCAGGCAATCCATGATCGCGTCCTGGAACGCATGGCCCATGTGCAGCGTGCCAGTCACGTTGGGTGGGGGAATCATGATGCAGTACGGGTCACCGTGTCCGGCAGGCGCGAAATAGCCGCGTTCCTCCCAGAGGTCGTACCAGCGCTTTTCTATCGCGTGAGGCTCGTAAGTCTTTTCCATCGAGTGCTCTTGTTTGACGCACTTGGCGACGACCGTGGGCTGAGCCTCAGTCGGTGCGGGTTTAGCTGTCCTAATGCAGCGCTATTCTACGAAAAAAGCATCCGTTTTCGAGACTTTATTGCTGTATCAACGCCCGCGACGAACGGTTTTGTGGACTGTATTGGGAGTAGGGAAGTCGGTGCGCTGCACACGGGCGGCGCACCGCAACACTTTTTTGTTTATTGAATGACCATGCTGGTTATGAACATGCCTTTGACGTCGATGGCCTCGCCCTGCCGCTTGGTCAGCACCTCGCGCATCACCGCAACAGCGTTGTCCATAAACTGCTGTTTCTGTTTGACGCCTTTCAAATCCGCGGCCTGCATATCGCCCAGCAACATCAGCAATTCGTGCCGTACCGCGGGCATGTGCAGCCGTAACGCGGTCTGCGTGGCTTCGTTGGAAACCATTGCCTGGGCCTTGATCTGTACGAATTTCTTGCCATCAGCCAGGTTGGTCAGGAAGTGCGGGTGCATGCTAACGTAGATCGACGGCGTTTCCTCACCATTGGAATCACCACTGGCGATGCCGGATGAGAACCAGGTGAGTGCGATCGCCGCGCTGAAAAGGGGAACGAGTAATTTAAGCATTTGTTCGGCTCCTGGGCCCAGGTATCCAAACAACGTAGCGGCCGCAATCGGGAATGCTTTAACGTTTTTTTTGCACCTGCTCCAGCAGGTGTTCGAACTCCTCGCGCAGTTCCTCGCGCAGCACCTGCGCGTGTTTGTCCAATACGCGGTCGATTGCGCCTTCGATGTCGAGGATCTCGAGGTTCGCGCCTAGCAGGCTGTCGTACACCGCCGAATCATCGATTTCTTCTTCAACTGGCTCCTCGACGTCGCTTGCGCGGCGTTCGGTACGCACCACCTGTCCGCGCGCTGCGCGATGGCCCGGTACGACCACGTCGTGCAACACCGGTATATCCTGCGGCGACGGCGGTTTGATGGCGCTCATGCTGCGGGTTTCATGCGCTTACCTTGTGATACTCCAGCGGATAGCCCCGGTCCCTGTAAAACGAATATCGCGTGCGGGCTGCTGCGCGTTGTGTATCGTCGTCGCCAAGCACTTCCAGAACGCGCTCGAAGCGACTGAAAAATACCGGAACTTCGTTGTCCATGTTGACCAGCACGGAGCGCTTTCCCTGCGGCTCGGCACCATAACCCAGCAGCACTGGACACGCATCGCTCAAGGGCGTCGCTTGGGTTACGATTTCGTGAGGCACGAAGCTGCCCTGCTGGAAGGTCCACAGCAGATCGTCGATATGGTGGGCGTCGGCTTGCGAGGATGTGTGCACGAACACATCGTTGCCCAGCGCGAACGCCTTCTGCACCAGGCGGCAGACGAATGATTCGCGCTGCCTGTGGTGCACCAGGTAGAAATCGACTTGGGTCATCGTAATTTGTCGATCAGCGTCTGTGCTCCAGCAAGTACTGCATCAACAGTGGCACGGGCCGCCCGGTCGCGCCCTTCTTGGTACCGCCGAGCCAGGCGGTGCCAGCTATATCGAGATGTGCCCAGCGGTATTTCTTGGTAAAGCGGGACAGAAAACAGGCCGCTGTGATGGTACCGGCCGAGCGACCGCCGACGTTTGCCATATCCGCGAAATTGGTCTTCAGCTGTTCCTGATATTCATCCCATAATGGCAGTTGCCAGCATCGATCGCCTGCGCTGTCGCCTGCTGCGAGCAGACGGTCGGCGAGTTTCTGGTCGTTGCTCATCAAGCCGGATGCATGCTCGCCCAGCGCTATGACACACGCGCCAGTTAGCGTCGCTATGTCGATCACCACGTCCGGATTGAAGCGTGCCGCATAGCTCAACGCGTCAGCCAGAATGAGGCGTCCTTCGGCATCGGTGTTAAGGATTTCAATCGTCTGCCCCGACATGCTGGTGACTACGTCGCCCGGCCGAGTGGCGAGCCCCCCCGGCATGTTTTCAGTTGCCGGCACCAGGCCGACGACGTTCAGCGGGAGATCGATTTCCGCGCAGGCCTTCAGGGTGCCGAACACACTGGCGGCACCGCACATGTCGAACTTCATTTCGTCCATCGTGGCGGCTGGTTTCAGCGAAATACCCCCGGTGTCGAAGGTCACGCCCTTGCCGACCAGCACTACGGGTTTTTGTTTGGCCGGGCCGCCCCGGTACTGAAATACGATGAGTTTGGCCGGCTGGCGGCTGCCGCTGGAGACCGATAGCAGCGAACCCATACCGAGTTCGTGCATGCGTTTTTCCTCGATGATCTCGACGCGCAGTTTGACCCGGCCCTTCTTCAGTTCGCGAGCCTGTTCGGCCAGATGTGTCGGTGTGCACACGTTTGCGGGGCGATTACCCAGATCACGGGCGAAATTTACGCCGACGCCGATTGCGTGCCCGATGCGTGCCCCAGCCTTGGCGGCGCTGGTCTGTCGACCGTCTTTAGTGACGAGAGTTACGCGCTTCAGCGGAAGGGTGTTGTCGTTGCTCTTGAGTTCCGTAAAACGATACGATGCGGCGGTCAGCGTTTCACTGATGTGGCGTGCGGCGTGTTGTGCGTCCCCGCCTTCGATCAACCAGTCGTCCAGGAACAACGCCGCGTTGGCTGCTCCGCTATCACTCAGCGCCGTCGCGGCCGCGTTTAACGCCTTCTTGGTCTGCCCCAGGGTGGTGGCGTCTGCCTTGCCGCCGGCGACCAGCAGAACGCGATCTGCCGCGACGTTCGGCACGTTGTGCAACAACAGCGTTTTGCCTTTGCGCAGATCGCCCGACTTGACGATGCGGCTGAGAAAATCTTTGCTCGCCTCGTTGAGCAGCACCGCGGAGCGCGACAGCTTTCGTTTTTCGTGCACCACGACGACCAGGCACGCCGATTTCATGCTCGCAGGCGAGGCTTGTTTAACACTGATATCCATCAATGACTTCCATTGGTAGGTTGTTCGGATCGGCAATTCAACCGGCCGGCCGGCAATTGTAAGCCAAAGCGTGCGATGACGGCACATTTGCGCCGCCGCGTAAAACGGCTAGGATATCAAACCACAGTCTCGAAGATGTCGGTCCCAGGTGTGTCCGGTTCTTTACCGGGTTGCAGCACCCAAGCAGAATCCACTATGCAGTATTGCCGATCCATGCCAGCGAATGCCCGCCTACCGGTTTCGTTCGTTATGTCGGCGCATCGGGTGGGTGTGCCAAGCTGATGCGCATCGTCGATCGCTACATCTTGCGCGAAATCGGCGAGAGCTGGATTGCCGTCAGTGCTGTATTGTTGCTCATTCTGGTCGGTAACGCCTTTCTAGTCATTTTTCGCAAGGTCGGCGGCGGCGATATTCCCGCCGATGCGGTGGCGCCGTTTCTGTTCACCTATATGATCCGCTCGCTGGTGGCGGTTATCCCTTTCAGTCTGTACCTGGGAATCTTGATCGGCATCGGACGTCTGTACCGGGACAGCGAGATGGCTGCTCTGGCGGCTTGTGGCGTCGGCGGCTGGGGGATTTATCGTCCGGCGCTGATTCTCAGCGTGCCAGCCGTCCTGAGCGTCGCGTTCGTCGTTTTTTACGCTACACCCTGGGCGGCGCATATCGAACGTGCGGCGAGCACCGAAATCGCCAACCGCTCGGAACTCGCCGGTGTGGACGCGGGGCGATTCAACGAGTCACGGGACGGCAACACGGTTTTCTTTGTCGCCGAGCTGACCGATAAGCGCACCAAGATGAACGACGTCTTCGTGCACGGACCGGATCCGGAAGGTGGTTCGGGGCTGGAAACGGCTCGCTATGCCGCGCAGGAAACGCAGGATGGCGCGCGTTACGTTGTCATGTACGACGGAGTGCGTTATATCGGCACGCCCGGGCAGGCGGATTACAAAATCATCGAGTTCGCCAAACACGGGGTGACGGTGCCACTGCCGCGCGGCGGCGAAGCCAGTTTGCGTCGAACCGGCAAGTCCCTGCAGCAACTGCTGGCTTCGACCAATCTCTATGACCGAGCCGAGTTGGAATGGCGCATTGCGGTCATGGTTTCGGTGGTTGTGCTCACTGTACTGGCGGTACCCCTTAGCTACACCGCGCCGCGCCAGGGGCGCTACGCACGACTTGCCATCGCGGTGCTGATTTATGTGCCGTACCGGAATTTACTTGTGGTCGCAAAAAGCTGGCTGGGAAACGGTGAATCGTTGCCGTTGCTAGGCATCTGGTGGGCGCACATACCTGTGTTGCTGCTGGCTGCCGGCATGATTGTGTATCAGGGTGGCTATCTGCGCCTGGTCCGATTGCGCGCATGAGTATACTTGACCGTTACCTCGCCAAGGCCATCGTGCAGGCGTCCCTGCTGGTGCTATTCATGCTATTGGCGATCGACCTCGCGTTTGCGTTTTTTTCTGAGATGGATGACGTAGGCAAAGGCGACTACCAGCTGTTGGATGCAGTGTGGTATGTCGCGTTGACAGTTCCACGCCGTTGTTACGTGCTGTTTTCAATGGCTGTATTGCTCGGAAGTCTGGTGGGCCTGGGTTCTCTCGCCAGCCACAGCGAGTTT
>Ga0224508_10005436_pt1 | contig 10192 bp, 13 predicted proteins | sample SF_Jan12_sed_USG_4_FD_170157 | JGI IMG/M metagenome (GOLD analysis project Ga0224508, IMG submission 170157) | Sediment microbial communities from San Francisco Bay, California, United States - SF_Jan12_sed_USGS_21 | ecosystem: Environmental > Aquatic > Marine > Sediment | place: USA... | reverse complement strand
GTCCCTCGGTGCCAGCCCCATCCGCATCCTGTGGACCAGGGTGATGCCTAATGCGCTGACTCCCCTCGTGGTGCTGGCGACTCTGGGCCTGGCCACGGCCATCCTCGATGTCGCCGGGCTGTCGTTCCTGGGACTGGGCGCCCAGCCGCCCAGTGCCGAATGGGGAACGATGCTGGCCTCGGAGCGCAACCAGATCTTCTCGGCGCCGCACCTGGTGTTCTTCCCCGGCCTGATGATCATGCTCACCGTTCTCGGCTTCAACCTGCTCGGCGATGGTCTGCGCGACGCTCTCGACCCCTCCCTTCAAGACTGATGGCAGACGACCTTCTTCAAGTACGGGATCTCCGCACCCACTTCCACACCCGTCACGGTGTGGCTAGGGCGGTCGATGGGGTCGACTTCAGCATCGCCAAGGGCGAGGTGCTGGGACTCGTAGGTGAGTCCGGCTGCGGCAAGAGCGTCACCTCTCTTTCCATCATGCAGCTAGTGCCACCGCCGGGACGCCTCGAGAGCGGCCAGATCCTCTTTGACGGCCGCGACCTGGCCACGCTTTCTCGCAAGGAGCTGGAATCGATGCGGGGCGACGCCATCTCGATGATCTTCCAGCAGCCGCAGTCTTCGCTGAATCCGGTGTTCTCGGTCGGTGGTCAGATCTCGGAGGTCTTCGAGATCCACCGCGATTACGGAGGCGAAGAGATCGAGGAGAGGGCGATCGACATGCTCAAGCAGGTCGGCATCCCCGAGCCCGAGAAGCGGATGAAGGCCTATCCGCACGAGATGTCGGGCGGCATGGCACAGCGGGTGATGATCGCCATGGCCCTCGCCTGTGAGCCAGAACTCTTGATCGCAGACGAGCCGACAACTGCACTTGATGTCACCATCCAAGCGCAGATCCTCGACCTCATGCGGGCCCTGCAGCGCGACCGCGGCACCGCCGTCCTCCTCATCACTCACGACCTCGGGGTCGTCGCCGAGATGGCCGACCGGGTTGCGGTGATGTACGCCGGCGAGATCGTCGAGGAGACCGACGTCAGGACACTGTTCGGCGACCCCAAACACCCCTACACCCAGGGGCTCATCGGTTCCATTCCGGTTCTCGGCCAGGTCAGCGACGAGCTGGCCACCATCCAGGGGACCGTCCCCAGCCTCGTCAACCTCCCGACCGGCTGCCGCTTCGCCCCCCGCTGCCAGGCCCGCATCGACAACAAGCTCGAGATCTGCACCCAGGAGCAGCCCAAGTTGGAGCCAGTTGACGAGGGCCACAACGTTCGCTGTTGGTTGTACCGATGAGAAAGACGCTGATTCAGGTCCGAGAATTGACCAAGGACTTCCCTATCAAGAGCGGAGTCCTCAAAAGGACGGTGGCCGAGGTCAAGGCTGTCGACAACGTCTCCTTCGACATCTTCGAGGGCGAGGCGCTTGGCCTCGTTGGTGAGTCCGGCTGTGGCAAGACGACACTGGGGCGGATGCTGGTGCGCCTGCTCGACCCCAGCGCAGGGACCATCCACTTCGAGGGCAACGACGTTGCCCACATGGAGGGCTCCGCCCTCAAGGAATTCCGCAAGAACATGCAGATCATCTTCCAGGATCCGTTCTCGTCACTCGACCCCCGCAGCCATGTCGGCAACAGCATCTCGGAGGGTTTGCGAATCCACGGCATCGGCGACGCCGACGAGCGTCAGCAGCGGGTCAAGGACATGCTGGAGCTGGTTGGGCTCGAGGAGGTCCACGCCCAACGGTTCCCCCATGAGTTCTCCGGCGGACAGCGACAGCGGATCGGCATCGCCAGGGCACTGATCCTGCGGCCGCGGTTCGTCGTCGCCGATGAGCCGGTGTCGGCGCTCGACGTTTCGGTGCAGGCGCAGGTTCTCAACCTGCTGCGGGAGTTGCAGCAGGAGCTCAACCTGACCCTGCTGTTCATCGCCCACAACCTGGCCGTTGTCGAACACATCTCCGACAGGGTCGCCGTCATGTACCTCGGCGACATCGTTGAAACGACGGACCGCGAGACTCTGTATCGCAACCCGAGGCACCCCTACACCCGGGCGCTGCTGTCTGCTATCCCAATCCCCGACCCGACCCTGAGCCGCGAGCGCGTCGTGCTCCAGGGCGACGTTCCCAGCCCGGTGAACCCGCCGTCTGGCTGCAAGTTCCATCCGCGGTGTCCGATCGCAGTTGAGGGAGTTTGCGACGTCGAAATACCTCGACTCCTTCCCGTTAGCGGTGAGGAGCTTCACGAAGCATCGTGTCACCTGCGCACCGGCGCCCACCAGCATCTCGATCCCAAGATCCGCGGAGCGTCGAGCGACTAGTTGTTCGCTATTCGTTGTTCGTCTTACGAAAGACGTAGGACGAAGAACGTGCCGACGGTCGCTCTCACCTCCTCCCAAGGCCTTAGGATTTCCACCAATGGCGATCATGCGCAACACGCTGCTGTGGGCCTCACAGAACGACTTCCTCAAGAAGCATGTCCCCCGGCGCAAGTTCGTACAACGAGCGGTTCGCCGGTTCATGCCCGGCGAACAGATCGAAGACGCGCTGGTCGCAGCCAACCGACTCTCAGACAGAGGGATCACGACGACGCTGACGGCTCTGGGCGAGAACATCACCGACATTGCCGAGGCCGACGCCGAGCTGGAGCACTATCTCGGCGTCTACAAGAACATCGAGCGCACCGGTACCGACACCGAGATCTCGGTCAAGCTGACCCACCTTGGCTTGGACATAGACCCCAGGCGCACCGCCGAGATCGTCGACGCACTGGCCACCCGGGCCAACGAGGCCGACGGATGGCTTTGGATCGATATGGAGGCGAGCGAGTACGTCGAGCCAACCCTCGACCTCTATCGCCGGGCCCTTGAAAACCACGACAACGTCGGTATCTGCTTGCAGGCCTATCTGCACCGCACCCCCAAGGACATCGAAGAGCTCACTCCGCTGAAGGCCGGTGTCAGGTTGGTCAAGGGGGCGTACAAGGAGCCCTCCGCTATCGCCGTCAACACCAAGTCCGAGATCGACGCCCGCTTCCTGGAAGTAGGAAAGATGCTTCTCGACAGGACCGCGGACATGAGAGTCGCACTTGGCTCGCACGATGTGGATCTGCTTGATCAGCTGACGGCGTACGCCGCCGGTAGGGCCATCGGTAAGGACCAGTACGAGATCCAGATGCTCTACGGCATCAGGGTGCCCGACCAGCACCGGTATGCCGCTGACGGCTACCAGATGCGAACCCTCATCGGCTACGGAGACGGCTGGTATCCGTGGTACATGCGGCGCTTGGCCGAGCGACCGGCGAATCTCGGGTTCGTGTTCAGGTCGATCTTCTCGAGAAGCAAGTAGCTTCTCGCTTCTCGCTCTTCGTCTATGAGTAGGGCGCTTCCGGCTAATTCCCCCTCCCGCTTGCGGGAGGGGCAGGGGGAAGGCGCCGACCCGTCCTCCCATCCGACGCGGGGCGAGGGGTGAACGCGATTTGCCGTCCCCCTCCGCCCCTTCGGGGCACCTCCCCCGCAGACGGGGAGGATGACGATCGACTGAAGGCTCTCTCTCCGGCTTCAAACGAGGCCCAGGGGCTCCCGTAGGCGAGGAGCAACGTAGGATTGACAGATGCCTCTCTACATGGACGTTCACGATGGCCTCGGTGACGCCACCCCCGAGGATGTGGCCGAGGCCCACCGTCACGACCTATCGATGCAAGACGAGTACGGCGTCAAATTCATGAGCTACTGGTTCGCAGATCCTCAGGGAAAAGCGTTCTGCCTGGCCGAGGCGCCGGATGCCGACACGATGGTTGCCGTCCACAAGGCCGCCCACGGCTTGATGCCCCACGATGTCATCGAAGTGTCAGCTCCGACGCTGCAGCAGTTCATGGGCGCAACACAGAACGACGAGACCGATCGCGCCACCGTCGACGGCCATGCCGACACCGCATTGCGGGCGATCATGTTCACCGACATCGAGGGCTCGACGGCCGTCAGCACCGGCCAGGGCGACCAGGCTGCGATGCAGCTCGTCCATCGTCACGATGAGATCGTGCGCGGCGCCCTCGACCGATTCGCCGGCAGAGAGGTCAAGCACACCGGCGACGGGATGTTCGCCAGCTTCACTTCGGTGCTGCGGGCCGTGGAGGCCTCCATCGCCATCCAGCTCGGCAGCACCGAGGAGCAAGCGTCCGGTCCCAACCTGGCAGTCAAGATCGGTCTCACCGTCGGTGAGCCGGTCGAAGACAGCGACGACCTCTTCGGGGCATCTGTGAACCTTGCGGCCCGCATCTGCGCTCACGCCGGCGGCGGACAGACTCTTGTCTCTGGCACCGTGCGCGATCTCGCCATCGGCAAGGACATTCAGTTCGCAGGTCAGGGCGCCATCGGACTCAAAGGCTTTCCTGAGCCCGTTCCCCTGTTCGAGGTGGTGTGGGGCACTGCCGCTAGCGGCGCTTAGCCGAGTTCTCCGGGCGTGTTGAAGCTCGGTTCATCCGGCCAGTCAGCCGGGGCCGGAAGGGCGGTGCCAACCTCGTCGAGCAGCTTCTGCATCGAACGCTCGCCGCGGTCGAGCAGACCCTGAGCGACCCCAAGCGCGCTCACTTCGTAGCGAGCGAACAGTGGCTCCCAACCGTGGGCGCCTTTGAAGGCCACCGTGTCGTCCACAGCAATGATGACCTCGGCCCAGTCAGGACGCGGTTCCCGCAGGTCGCACGCCGCCAGGAAGACCGGTCCGCCAGCATCGCCGAGTGCGGTCACCAGGCCGCCCAGCGGACCCTGCCCCGGCACCAGGTCGCCGATCGTTCTCAGGCCAAGGTCGGCATAGGAGTCGGGGACAGCAGCCACCACGGTCGCCGGGCCGACAACAGCGGAGAGCCCAGACGCGACTCGATCGATCAGCGACACCCCCTCGAGCTCAGCCCGCGCCTTGTCCGAGCCGAAACGACTGCTGGCGCCCCCGGCAAGGATGTAGAGAGGGATCACTCGTCGTAAGGACGGCCGTGACCGCCGCCTTTCATGGAGGCGACGGCGTGAGCTAGCACCGGTACGAGCGCTCGCAGGCTGTCCGTGGCTCCGGTGGTCGATCCCGGAAGGTTGATGACGAGCGAGGCGCCGATCGTCCCCGCGACACCCCGCGACAGATAGGCCAGAGGCGTTGATTCAGCGCCAACATCGCGCGACATCTCCATCAGCCCCGGATGGATGCGATCAAGCACCGCGCGGGTCGCCTCCGGGGTGACGTCGCGGGGCCCGAGACCCGTGCCGCCGGTGGTGAGGATGACTTCTGGAGCATCCTCCATCGACGACCACTTGGTCAGCTGTCCGCGGATGGCTTCAACGTCGTCCGGGACGATCCTCACCGCAACTTGACGAGCATCTAGCGAGCCCTCCATCATCTTGCACAGAGCGGGCCCAGCCTCGTCGGTGGCCTCGCCGGCGGCGCATCGATCCGAAACTGTGAGAACGGCGTATCGCATCACTCTGCTGCCTCGTAGTCTCCGCCGGCGCCACCGGTCTTGGAGAGCAGGCGCACGCCTTCGATGACCATCGACTTGTCGATTGCCTTGCCCATGTCGTACACGGTCAGGGCGGCGACGGTCACGGCCGTGAGGGCCTCCATCTCCACCCCGGTTCGAGCGGTGGCGCTTACCGTCGCCTTGAGCCTGACAACCGGACGCTCGATGACCGCCTCGACTTCGATGTGGTCGATGGGCAGCGGATGACACAGCGGGATCAGCTCGTGGGCGCGCTTGGCGGCCTGGATGCCGGCGAGCCGAGCCGTCTCCAGCACATTGCCCTTGGCCACCGTATTGGCGTCGATGGCGTCAAGAAGTTCGTCGCTGGCGCGGACGACGCCCTCGGCGACCGCAACTCGCGCCGTCTCCTGCTTGGCGCCGACGTCCACCATCCGCGCCTTGCCCTCCGGACCGATATGACTGAGGCTCACGACGGATCCCACCTATAGAAGGGCCACGGTCCCGGCCCGCTCTCACCGGGTGGGAGCACGACGAAGCCGTCGGAACGGGCCGCAGAAACAAGATCGCCCGAGCCCATTGTCGGAACGAGGCTGGCCCCTCCGCCGCGATCGATCGTCACCAGCCTGTGCCACCACAGGTCGATCGACTCGCCGTCGTCGTTGGTCAGCAGCACCGCCGGCGCTGGGGGGTCGACCTCACGGAGACCCGCCAGCTTCCGCAGCGCCTGCAATCCCCAACGCCGGGCAGTCACCATGACGGAAACCGGGTTGCCGGGAAGGCCAAGAATGGTCTGGCCGGATGGCCCAATCGCACCCAGGAGCGGTTTCCCCGGCTTCTGTCGCAGTCGATGAAACACGATCTCACCGCCGATGTCTGCGATGACGTCCGGCACGAAGTCGTAGTCCCCCATCGATACTCCGCCGGTGAGGAACACGGCGTCACACCGATCAACCAGCTCTCCAAGGGTCTTCGTGAGCAGGTCCCGGTTGTCAACCCGCCGCTCGGAGGCAACGAGGTCGACCCATGGCTTCGATCCTGCGAGAACCGAGACCGCAGAAGTGTTGGAGTCCCGGAGCTGAAAGTCGGTAGGGGTCTCAGAGGGCGCCAGCACCTCATCGCCGGTGGCGATGGTGCCGACATGCACTCTTCGATGGACGGTCGGCTCCGTAGCGCCGAACGTGGCAAGGGCGGCCACAACCGTGGCGTCGATCTCGACCCCGGCGTCCACTACTTGGTGGCCCTGCGGCAGATTCTCACCCTTGTAGCGGACGTGAAGACCGGCCTCGACGAAGACATCGGGCCCAATGAAGATGGAGGCCGCGCGCTCTTCAACATCCTCGCGTTTGAGCACGGCGTCGGCACCCGCGGGTACGGCACCTCCAGTGAAGATCCTCATGGCGGTTCCCGGTTCCATCGGCGGAGGGGCCTGACCGATCGTGACCTCGGCAGAGATCGGGAGTTCACCGGTGGCGTCCTCGGTTCGCACGGCATATCCGTCCATAGCGGTCACATCCGCAGCTGGGCTGGGGCGATCAGACGAGATGGCCGCAGCGAGGACGCGGCCGCCCGACTGCTCCAGGGCGATTGACTCCGTCGACACCGGAGAGAGCCGCTCGACGAGCCGGGCGACCGCGGTACGCGGATCTTCCAACGTCACGTCGAGACCTCCTTGACCACCGGAACCTTGAACAGCGGAACGTCGTCCTTCATCCTCGAGATGAACTCGGTTGCCGCTGCCAACCCTTCCACCCGGTGCTGCGAGGCGATGCGGAGCCGGAACGAGATGGCCCCGACCGCAACGCGGCCGACGGCGTGCTCGACCGAAACGGCCTCCAGGCCGTGGCTGGCGAGCATCTCCTGTGCCAGCTCTTCGAGCATCGTCTGGGCCATGGGCCGGTAGGAGTCGTAGTCGAGAGCATCGATTTCTGCCCCATCCTCCGTCGGACGGACCACCCCTTCGAAGGACAACACAGCTCCTGCTCCGGCGGCCGACCAAGGAGCGGCGGCGGCGAGTGGGCCGTCAACGATGGCAACGAAGATGCTCAAATCAACCGCCCGAGACCGGGCCAACGACGGCGATCTCGTCATCGGGAGCCACCCTGTGGTCGCCGGACACGAACCTCTGGTTCACGGCGACTCGACACGTCGGAACTCCGCTGAGCCCGGGGTAGGCCTCAGACAGATGATGCTTCAGTTCGTCGGCGGTGACCGAATCTTGCGGAATCTCGAGGTCGAGCGACCGCTCCCCGACGGCCGCCGCTTCCGCACCGAACAGCAGCACGCGGTAGGTCATGGTCGCTTGACCTTGGGCGTTGAGTGCTCCCAGTCGGCGAGCAGCGTGCGGATGGCGGAGGCGAACGCGATGGGCTGGTCCAAGAAGAGATGATGATGCGACTCCGGGATCGTGATGACGGGAGCCACCCTTCCCATCAACTCGTACATGTAGTCGGCGGTATCGGCGGGGACCACCACGCTGTGGTGGCCGCGGATCAACGCCACCCTGATCTTGACGGCAGCCAACTGTTCGTTTAGCGGCACCATCGTGTGCGTGAACAGGTGGGGATCGAACTTCCATGTCCATCCCGCTTCGGTCTCATGGAGCGAATGGCGGGAGATGTGCTCGATGATGTAGTCGTTATCGCAAGGCTGGGGCGGGATCAGCCGAAAACGCGCCATCGCCTCGTCGAGAGTCGCATATGTGCCCGGCGATCGAAAGGCGGCGCCGCGGGCCCCCTCCTCGGACTCGGGGTCGGGGCGACGCACCGGTGAGTCGACGATCACGGCGCCGGCAAGTCGCTCGCCATGGTTGACAGCCGTTTGGATGGTCACGAGCCCGCCAAGGCTGTGGCCGATGATGACCGGAGGCCCGGGAAAGCCGGCATCGTCGGCAACGGCCAGAATCTCATCTGCCCATAGGTCGTGGGAGTAGCGATCCCGTCGCCCGCTGTTCCCGTGGCCGCTGAGGTCGAGAGCGACAACGTGGTAGCGGTGCGTGAAGAATGGAGCGACGAAACTCCACCAGCGAGAGTGGGCAGCGCCTCCATGAACGAGTACCAGCCCGGGCAGCCCTTGCTCTCCCCAGTCGAGGTAGTTGATGGGTGTCCCCGCGACCTCGATCACCCTCTCCGAGTAGGGAGCGTCGAGAGCTTGTTTGAACCAGCCGGGTGCATTCATAGGCAGTCCCAGGCTAGGCCGAGCGCCCCAATGGCGGCCCACTCCCTGTCCGACGGCTAACCAGTCGGGTTGCCGACTCCGCCGCTGCACAATGCCCCTGGCTCAGGCGTCGTCGCGCCGTCTTTCTGTGTGACGATGAACGCCTTGATGACGGACTCATCGAACTCCGGAATCCGCAGTTGTCTGCCCCACACGGCAGCAACGACGTCGTCTCCGAGTCCTGGATAGGCAGATACCAAGACCTTGGATTGCGTCCCGAAGTCACGCAGCTTGTCGAGCTCATCCTCAGAGAGACCAGGGTCGTAGGTCAACCACACAGCGCCGTGCTCGAGCGAGTGGATCGCGTTCCCGTTGGGGACCTCGGTGTTGTAGAAGCCACAGTTCATCCACGAAGACGCATGAGGGCCGCCGACCGGAGGATCCTGCTCGTAGACAACTGCCTCAGCGGTGTGGTCACGGGCCAGGCCCGGATAGTCCTGGATACCCCCGGGCGCCTCGATCGGGGCCAGGCCGCTGAAAGCCATTACCAGCAGAACGACGACGACCACGGCACCGGCCCCGAAGGCCGCGTACTTGAGCCACGGCGTCTTGGCCGCTGTCGGCTGTTCGAGGCGCGCCGCGACCGGCTTTCGCTTGCGGTCGGTCGTCTTCTTGGCTTTCGGCTTGTTACCCACGAGGTGGGACCTTAGTTGCCGTCGGCCCCTACGCCGTGACTTACCAGCTTCTCAAGCCGAGCGAGGCCGCGGCGTTGCAGGGCCTTGACGGCACCCTGCCTCTTGCCGATCGTCCTGGCGATGTCGTCGATAGTGAAGCCGCCGACGAAGCGCAGAACCAGGACATCGCGCTGCATCTCGGGCAAACGGTCGAGAACCGCCATGATCTCTTTGGTGGTGGCGGCTTCGACGGCCTCAACCTCGACGTCACCTCCGATGGCGTCCCACGGGTCAGCGACCGGTGTCACCGGGCGACGGCCGCGGGCGCGTCGCTCGTCGATGAGCCGGTTGTGGGCGATGGTGAAGGCCCAAGACCTGAACCCCGACTCCTCGCCCTCGAAGGTCTTGATGTTGCGGGCCAACTGCAGGAACGTCTCGCCGACAAGGTCCTCGGGTTCAGCGGCACCTTGCAGCCGGAGGTAGCCGAGAAGGCCGCCTGCCAGGTCCGAGTAGAGCCGCGACCATGCCCACTCGGCACCCTCGCGCGCCGCGGTGATCACGCTCTCGAACTCCTCCATACCAGCGAGGCTACGACGGGGTATGTCGAGAGCTTCCTCCATCTGGTCCAGTTCCTCCCGCTCACGCAACGCCACGGCTAGCCGCCGCCTCCGCTGTTATCGACGGTGGTAGTGGTCTCGTCATCGTCGCTACCGCTTCCGCTGTTGTCGACAGTGGTAGTGGTGTCGTCCTCTGTGGTGGAGGTGCTGTCGTCCTCTGTGGTGGAGGTGCTGTCGTCCTCTGTGGTGGAGGTGCTGTCGTCATCGTCGTCGATGGAGGTCGAGCTGCCGCTGTTGTCGTCGTCATCGTCGTCGATGGAGGTCGAGCTGCCGCTGTTGTCGTCGTCATCGTC
>Ga0224508_10005435_pt1 | contig 10193 bp, 7 predicted proteins | sample SF_Jan12_sed_USG_4_FD_170157 | JGI IMG/M metagenome (GOLD analysis project Ga0224508, IMG submission 170157) | Sediment microbial communities from San Francisco Bay, California, United States - SF_Jan12_sed_USGS_21 | ecosystem: Environmental > Aquatic > Marine > Sediment | place: USA: California... | reverse complement strand
AAACGACGCCGCTCGCGAAGTCGTTGAATTACTGACCAGTGAGATAAACGCCCGGCATGTGACACTGAAACAAACGTATGTGCCCGGCGGGCTTCAAGTCTACGCCGGCAAGGTCGAGATTCAACAGGTGATCATGAATCTGCTGATCAATGCGCTCAAGGCGGTCACCGACACCGCAGCCAGCGGCAAGTCGATCGAGCTGCGCACGAGTCGCGATGGCGACAGTATTGTCGTCAGCGTAAAAGACACCGGACCCGGCGTCGCACCCGACATGCAAGCGCACCTGTTCGATGCTTTTTCTTCCGGCAGAGCCGGTGGCCTCGGCATGGGGCTCGCGATATGCAGGCGGCTGGTAAAATCGCACGACGGCGAAATAAGTTGGCAGAATTTGGCCGGCGCCGGTGCTGAGTTTTACTTCAGGCTTCCGCGACAGTCGAAACCAGTGTTACACAAACATGCCGGATAGCGGGATTCGGGTGTTCGTGGTCGATGACGATCCATCGGTTCGCAAAGGGCTGACACGACTCCTGAGTTCGATCGGTTACGCCGTCGAATCGTTCGATTCTGCCCTGTCCTATCTCGAGCGCGAGGCCTACGACAGCATCGGTTGCGTGATTCTTGACGTGCACATGCCCGGGATGGACGGACTCGACCTGCAATCCCGTTTGAACGCCAGCGAAAGCGATCTACCGGTCGTGTTCCTCAGCGGCCACGGTGACGTGCCGAGCAGTGTCGGCGCCATGAAAAACGGTGCGGTCGATTTCCTGACCAAGCCCGTAGACGAACAGGCATTGATCGCCGCAATCGACGACGCTCTCGATAGACACTGCCGGATTCGTCAATCGAAAGCGGCCGACGCCGGCGCGCAGGCAAGGTTTGCACGCCTCAGCGCACGCGAGTTCGAAGTAATGCGCGTGCTGCTTGGCGGTGCGTTGAACAAGCAGGTGGCCGTGAGCCTTGGAATCTCCGAGAAGACCGTCAAAGCGCATCGAAAGAGCATCATGACCAAGCTCGAGGCTTCTTCCGCTGCCGAACTCGGCCGGATCTGCGCGCTGGCCGGGATAAAGCCTGGCGGCGCCGGCTGAAGCGGCATCGCGACTGGCGGAGGTTACCCGCCGGTCCGCGGGTATAGGACCAAAGCCCAATAGTGCACGGGCCCCGATGCCGATAGGCTGTACTTCGTGAGCATGGCGGCTGAAACTTCACAGACGATCTACATAGTCGACGACGACGAATCTGTACGCGTTGCGCTGACCCGATTGTTTCGTTCATCCGGCCGCACAGCGATCGCGCTTTCATCCGTGGAAGAACTGTTGCGTTGCAATGGTCTGAAATCCGCGTGCTGTATTGTTGCCGACCTGCGCCTGGCGGGGGCTGACGGTTTCGCCATTCCCGGCGAGTTGCGGCATATCGGTATCAATCTGCCTGTCATCATCGTCACCGCTCACGACACCGAAAAAGTCAGGGAACAAGCCCGCCGCGCCGGCGTGGTCGCGTTCTTTCACAAGCCCGTCGACGACCGGGCGCTGCTGGACGCCATCGACTGGGCTGTCGCGGGGACCGGATCGCAGCGGTAAAGACCGGCGCGAACATTTCTTCCCCGGAGTCAGGAATTCAGGAATAAGGATATCGACTGGGTGACAGACACCGGCGGCTACGCGCGCGGCCGATGGGACATCGAACGCCCGGCATTGACGTAGATCAATTTCGCTATTGGGCTAAAGTCCAATATACCGAACCGGGCGTAGCCGTTATGTTTGCTGCGGGGCATATGCGCATGAACATCATCGGTCTGCCTGATAAGAAATCAAAGGAGAGGAAACATGCTTCAGCATGAAGCGCTTGTCACCGGGCTTACACCTCGCCTATCTGGTATACGCCGTAATGATGTCGGCGTATCTCGCGCGGATCGGGCGGTTGTTTTTCATACGGAGCAGAAATTGATGAAAATATTTATGAAGTCGGTCGCTTTGGTGTTCGTTCTTCCCATGTTAGTGGGCGTGCAGGTGCGGGCGGCGACTGACAAACCGAACATACTCGTAATCTGGGGCGATGATGTCGGCTACTGGAACGTCAGCCACAACAACCGCGGCATGATGGGTTATCAGACACCCAACATCGACCGTATCGCCAACGAGGGTCTGTCGTTCACCGATTACTACGGCGAACAGAGTTGCACCGCCGGCCGGGCGGCCTTTATCACCGGGCAGCTTCCGGTGCGCACCGGCAATACCAAGGTCGGTATGCCAGGCGCACCCCAGGGGCTGCAATCGGAAGACCCGACTATCGCGGAATTGCTCAAGCCTCTCGGTTACGCGACCGGCCAGTTCGGCAAGAACCACCTGGGCGACCGCAACGAGTTCTTCCCGACCGTGCATGGTTTCGACGAATTTTTCGGCAATCTCTATCACCTGAACGTCGAGGAAGAACCGGAACTGCCGGATTATCCCACCGGCGCAATGCGCGACAAAATAGTGCCGCGCGGCGTGTTCAAGTGCCGGGCCACGGAAATAGACACCGGCAAAGAAGACGCACGTTTCGGGGCCTGGGGCAAGCAGCAGTGCGAAGACACCGGCGCCCTCACAGCCAAGCGCATGGAAACGGTGGACGAGGAGTTCCTCGCCGCGGCCAAAGACTTCATGATGCGGGCCCACCAGGCTGACAAACCTTTCTTTACCTGGGTCAGCGCCACCCGGATGCACGTCTTTACTCATCTCAAAAAGGAGTCTCAGGGCAAGACCGGACAGGGCATCTACCCGGACGGTATGGTGGAACACGACCGCCACGTTGGTGAACTCCTCGACTATCTTGACGAACTCGGCATCGCCGACAACACCATCGTCTTCTATTCCACCGACAATGGCGCTGAGGTCTTCACCTGGCCCGACGGCGGGACTACTCCGTTTCACGGTGAAAAAGCCACTACCTGGGAGGGTGGTATGCGGGTACCCGCCGTGGTGCGCTGGCCCGGCAAGATCCCCGCCGGCAAGATTGTCAATGGCATCGTCTCCCACCAGGACTGGATGCCCACTTTGCTCGCGGCCGCGGGCGTGCCTGATGTCAAGGAGAAGCTGCTGAAGGGGCACAAGGCCGGGGACAAGCGCTTCAAGGTCCACCTGGACGGCTACAACATGCTCGACTACTTCATGTCGGGTGGGGAGGGTGACGGCCCGCGCCAGGAGATCTTCTACTTCACCGACGTCGGAGAGCTTGCCGCGGTTCGGCACGGCGACTACAAAGTGCACTTCATGATCCAGGAAGCGCACGGGTTCGATGTCTGGAAGAACCCCTACACGCCGCAGGCCTGGCCTTCCCTGGTGAACCTCCGCGCCGACCCCTTCGAGCGTGCCATGCATGAATCGATCGGCTACAGCTGGTGGGCAACGAAACGCATGTTCAGCATCAGCGCCGCCGCGGTGATCGCCACGGACTTGATGAAGACCTTCCTGGACTACCCGCAACGCCAGGCGCCGGGAAGCTTCAACGTCGACCAGATCATCGAGCAGCTCGAAGCAGCACGGTCGGCCGGGCAGTAGGTGACAGCAATTGAAAACGGCTGGCTTTCTCGCAAGCCGGCTGTTCGCGAAATAAGGATTGCTCGCTATGAAATACGCACGAAAATCGATTAACGCCAAGTCAGCAGCGATTTTGGGGACTACTCTCTTTTGTGTGTTTAATCCACAAGCTCTCGCGCAAGAAGAAAAGGCAGGCGGGGGTGGCGGTGACTTGCGTGCTGCCGCACAGAATCCTATCAGCTCACTGGTCAGCCTGCCCTTCAAATTCAATTTCGATTACGGTGCCGAAAACGGCGACGGGACAGTGTTGAACATACAACCGGTATATCCGGTGACGAAAGGCGACTGGAATTATGTGAATCGCGTGATCCTCCCCGTGGGCAGCGTTGATGGTGCGATTTCGACCCCTGGAAACCCCAATCCTTCGGGAAGCGGCAGCGCATCCGGGCTCGGCGACACAAACTATTCACTGTACCTGTCGCCGGTCAAATACGGCAAAGTCATCTGGGGCGCAGGCCCGTCGTTGATGATGCCCACCGCGAATGAAGACCAGTTGGGAAGTGGCAAATGGAGTGCAGGCATTACCGGTGTGGCGCTGAGCCCGACCAAGTGGGGCAGCATGGGAATCCTGGGCCGGCATTTGTGGTCGGTTGCCGGAGACGACGATCGCGCCGACGTCAACCAGTCACTGATTGAACCCTTTGTCAACTACAACCTCGATAACGGTTGGTTTTTGTTGACCGACCTGGTCATGACCGCGAATTGGGAAGCGCCTTCGGATCAAACGTGGACTATCCCGCTCGGGGGTGGTGCAGGTCGCATCTACAAGATTGGCAGTCAGGCGGTCAACAACCGACTCGAAGCGTATTACAACGTAGAAAGACCCGATGCCGCCCCGGAATGGTCATGGAACTTCACGTTCCAGTTTCTGTTTCCAAAATAGCACCAGAGCGTCAGCCGATACAGTATTGCGACCGAATATCCGCGAGGTGGTTCGCCACAGACCGATACCGAACGAGACTACGAACGATCTTCTTTGTCCCAACGTACATAGCAGCCTATGAACGAACCCGCCGATCTATATGAGCTCCTGCACGGATACGGCGACATATTTCGCGATGCCGCCTATTTCGTGATCGGCGGCATCGTCGGTGTACTGATATTACATCGACTGACAAAGCGGTTCATTTTCCCACGCTTGCACAGTACCAGATTTCTCACAGTAGTTTTCAGCATGCTCTATGTAGTGGTGCTGGTGGTAGCAAGTCTGCTGACCCTGGAAGCAATGGGCTACGATGTGGATGCAGCGACTGAGCTCGTGGTTCTGGTGCTGGTCGTCGCAGCAACACTGTTGTTCCTGGTGCTCCCATACCTACCCACATTGCCTTACAGAAAGGGTGATGTTGTCGACGTTGCAGGAACGTTCGGCTCCATCGAGGCTATCACGCCATTCCAAACGAAAATCTTGACATTCGACGGCAAGCTGATTTCCGTGTTAAACAGCCGCGTGCTGGCATCGAACATCAATAACTACTATGCCACCCCCAATCTGCGTGTCGAATTAGTGTTGGAGCTGAGTCCAGAGAGCAACGTCGAGCAAGCGATAGCAATGCTGGAGCGAGTGCTGGGCGCGGACGAACGGATACTGCAGAGCCCGGCATCAGGTGTGTTCGTACTCAACGTCGATCCTCAACGGACTAAAGTCTTCGGCTTCGGTTGGACTACCAATGAGAATTGGTTTAAGACGCGCAGCGACCTGTGGATACAGGTGTTGCGGGAACTGGAGAGCATGCCCGACGTCTCGCTGGCTCTGCCGAAACGCGAGATTCACCTGGCTGGGGACGAGGTGCGTGGATTTCCGCCGGCGGCGGACTAGCAATGACACCGCTTACAAAGCACTTCGATCGGGCGCGCGGCAAGCGATTTGCCGACAACAGCGTTTTCGCCAATAGCCGGGCTGCATTTCTGGCGCTGGCGTTTGTTGGTATCAGCAGCGCCGCGCTGGCCGACGCTATCCCACAGGTTCAGCCACAACGCTTCTCCATTGCAATCAGCGGCGGTGCCAGCAAAGGCGCGTACGAGGCCGGTCTCAACTGGGCCATCCTTCAGTTTGGGGCGCAGTCCGCGGAAATAGATCCCGAACTGGGTGGGCGTGGACGCGGATTTGAAGCAGCCAGCTTTGCCGGTGCGTCTGCCGGTGCTATCAACTCACTGCTTTCCGGACTGACGTGGTGTCTGCGCCCTGAACAGGAATCCGGGGTGGCCAACAATATCAGCGAAAATTTCTTTCGCGATGTCTGGCTGAAACCGGATGTGAACCGCCTCCTGCCCGAGATCGCCACGTCGGACATCTATATGGCGGATGATGCGCTGCTGTCGCGTCGCGACCTGATAGATGCAGCGCGTGATTTGCGCAATAGATGGCATCAACCGTCGTTTCGACCCGGGTGCCGCGTTCCACTCGGTGTCACGGTCACCCGGGTAGAGCCGGCACTGCTCGAAGTCGGTGAAGTCGGTGTGCAGAATCAGCGTTTCTATATTCCGTTTGAACTGCGAGTAGACGATACGGGCCGCGTGGGGTTTTTTCTCGATCCGGCTGACTACCCGCGGCTGAACGATTCAGCGATGATTCTGATTCCCACGCAAGCGGGCGAGGCGCCTTTTTCGATTACCGACGATCAGGTCGAAGCGGCCGTTATGACGAGTGCCGCCTTTCCGCTGGCGTTTGGCCGTAAGCGTCTGACCTACTGCAGGTTGAACCGGATAACGACTGACGCAAGAAGCGTTGACGAAACAAATCAGAGTCTCGCCGATGCTGCTTCGCAGACGTGCCCCGAGGGCTACGAGTTAGCGAAAGCCGTATTCGCCGACGGTGGGCTGTTCGACAATCTGCCAATCGGCATTGCGCGTGTACTTGCGGAGTCTCATCACACCGATAACGCCATGCCGGTCACTTACGTTTATCTCGATCCGAATCGCCGGCGCTTTGCAATGCCTGCTGTCAAAGAGGTTTGCGGCGACGCTGATTCCAGCGCCGCGTGTGAGAGCATGGAGTACAGCTTCGGGTCGGAAAGTGAGCTCCTGCTCGGAGCACTCGGGACTGCACGGCGTTACGAACTGTATCGCGAACTGACCAGTCCGGCGTGGCAACTCAACCTGTCAGAGTTACTGCAACGGTTCGCCAGCCAGGTGGAGCAGTCCGTACCTGACGAAACCTGCGAGCGGGAATTACCGTACTACTCGACAGCCCCGACTTTTTCTACAGGGATACGCGATGCGACAAGACTGCTCGAACTGGCTTACGATCTTGTCGCCACCCCGATTACTGATCCGTTCTCGCTCGACAAACTAAACGCCGCCGGCATCGTCTCTGATTGCAGAAAGCCGAAGCAAGAAGGCTTGGAAATACATGCCGAGTGTGAGGTCGATATTCCCGGCTATCGAAACCAACTGATCGCGGCTGCGATCGCCATGGCCAAACGGTTTGACTTCTACCACGAAGAGATGGAACAGCGCCTGCGCAGATCGGGTGCCTCACTGCGATCGGATCGGGTTATTCGTGTCACCAGTCTTGGCATGCCGATCACGGGTTCCCTGCTGGAATCGTTTGGCGCCTTTCTGGATCTCAAGTTTCGCGAATACGACTACTACGCCGGTGTCTATGACGCCGTTATCGCGGCGGTAGACATCCGCTGTAACCTGCAGTACTCCGCCGATGCAGATAGTGAGCGGTTCGCGATTTGTCGCGACCGACTTGCCGAGAGCCTGTATCGTCGCCTGGTTGAGAAAGATGCGCGCGGTCGCTACGTGTTCGCCTTGCTAGCGCGCGCAGAGTTTGCCGGCAACAATGAGTTGCGTTTCGCTTATGACCCCATGCCCGCCGAAGATCAGGATATGCGTCTCATTCATGAGGCTCTGGTAATAGCGCTGGAAGCTGGCACGTTGCATGACAAATCCTCCGAGGGGGCGTTTTTTGTCGAGCGGGAGTTTTTCGATTACTTGCGTGACAATCATTTCACCCCCACGCCCACGGAAACCGGCGAAAAGCCGCTATTGACACGCATCATGGAAGATCCGGATCGCTGGGCGTACGAACTGGTTACCCGCATGACCAATCGCCAGATTCTGCTCGAGCAGAGTGCCCAGCGGATAATTGCCGATCGGAACCCGCAACGCTCCTACGACGATCAGGAGGCTACCGCGACAATCGGCAGCATGTCCTACATTCTGAGAACGGCGACTTACCGGCACGAGGGCTTTGCCTTTTCGCCCTCGGTTGCGCCGAAGGATTGGGGTTGGCGGAATGTCATACCTTATGAACTGGGCTTTGAAGCAGGTGAGGGCGACCTGACCGCCACCTGGCAACCGACGTATGCACTAACGTCAGATAACTTGCTGAGCGTGCGAGGCACTTACGCTTTCGCCGGTGGTGTTTTTCGTTCTGCCGCTGACCGGTACGACTATGTATCGCTGGGTTTCAATTACACGCACCTGGTTCAAATGCCGTTGGCTTCCAGTTTCGGATTCGCCCCCATTTATTACCACTACCTGAGCGAGCGTGAGAATCGCGACCGCACTACCTGGGGCGCGGAACTCCACATGGGCTTGTTTTCTAACCGTATGCGCATCGGTCTGGGGGTTCGGAACGTCGACCTCCCGGAAGACACCGTGACCTTCACGATCGGCGTCACGGATATCCCCGGCATGATCTACTGGACGACACGTTAGTGCACGCATTGATCAGGCTCGTTCCGGCCGTGCTAAGCGAGCCACGCACATATAGGGAAGCAGAAGGGCAAGAATATCGAACAGCCCGTGCCGGCGTATCAAGTGGTGTCCGTCGAAACGCCTATTCCAAATAGGACTTTGGTCCAATATTTTTGTTTCGGCTTAGTTGCTACGTTTCGCGTACAAGCAACCCAATAGGTTGGAGGTTCGGAATGACAATCAAAAGTATTGCTGCGGTACTTGTCGTGACAAGTGTTTTCGCATACTCGACCGTAATTGCGGCACAGGGTGACATGTACCCCAACGAAGTAGATACGCATATCGGCAAACTGACATTTGACCACGGTATCCCTTCCGAAGAGACATCTGAAAAGCTGTACTACGAGATGGATTATCACCGTGCAGTGCAAACCTACCTCTGGTCATTGCCCATAGTAGGGCAGGCGCAGTGGCGGCAGTCATACCTCGACTTGTACGACATGAAGCCGAACCAGATGGTCTACCTGACCCAGTTCAACGACCGCTCGCTAATACTCACCGCTAACGAGTCGACCCCGTACCTGATCCCCTGGACCAACGTCAAGGACAAGGCAGCTGTTCTCGAAGTTCCCCCTGGCGCGGTGATCGGCCTTGGCATCGACTTCTGGCAACGCGGCCTGGCGGATTTCGGCATGTTCGGCCCCTTCGCGGGAAACGGAGGCACCTGGGTGATCACCGGTCCCGAAACACCGAAATCGGAGATTCCCTATATCGAGGGCGCCAAGTACATCGAATCCAAGACGAACAACGTCTGGGGCCTGTTTCGCCTCACCATGCCCGCGGAAGAACGCGACCAGATCATCAGTCAGATCAAGTTCTATTACAACGGCGAAACGGCTAAAGCGGCGACCGTCATTCCGGCTGATAACAAGCCTGGGCGTAACTATCAGCCGCGTGGCATGAAATACTGGGAAATGCTCCACGCCATCCTGCAGGAGGAGCCGGTTGAAGAGCGTGATCGCTTCTTCATGTACTTTCTCAAGGAGATGGGAATCGAAAAAGGTAAGACCTTTGAGCCAACCGAACGCCAAAAGAAGATCATGGCGGATGCGATTGTGGTTGGCGAGGCGATGGCAAAGAACATGGTCTTCCGTGAGCGCCTTCCGGGTGTGTTGCGTGACGATGGGTGGCGTTTGATCCTCGGTCGTGTCGAGGGCTCGGAACCGGGCGATGCAATGGAGCATACGCAGCGTGCGGATAACTTCGATCGTTTCGATCCGCGAGCACGTTACACTTACGAAGCCTGTACAACATCCGAACGGATGTCTTTCCCCAAGCCCGGTTTCGGCATGGGCTACGGCGGGATGTTCCTCGATACCAAGGGTCGCGCGCTCGCCGGCGATCGTTCCTACGTCATCAACGTGCCGGCGAAGCCGCCGGTCGGGTTATTCTGGGCGGTCACGATCTATGATACAGATACGCGTGGCCTGATAACCACTGATCAGCAGCGCGCGGAGCGCGGCTCGGTACACGAAGGAGTTAGAACCAATTCGGACGGTTCCACACCTATCTTCATTGGTCCTGAGGCACCAGAAAGCTGGGAGAACAACTGGATCAAGTCCGTTCCAGGACGTGCCTGGTTCCCGTATTTCCGTTTCTACGGACCGACCGAGCCATTCTTTGATCAGAGCTGGAAACTTCCGCCAATCGAGGAAGTGGACTTTGCCAGATACGGGCAGTAATCGATAGCAGTTTTACTCTGCCGCAGTCTTTGAACAACGGCGAACCATGTTGATATGTCTACATGGTTCGTCCCTTCTCCTTTTTTGATCGCTCCGCGCGTCCGATAGTCGAATGGGACTGTCGGGATCATCGGGAACGCTATAAAATTCGCGGGTAGTGAGATCCAAGTCTAATCAAGCGATTTGTCATTGATAAAACCACAGCTTACAGCCGCGTTCTGGACCCACC
>Ga0224508_10005434_pt1 | contig 10195 bp, 10 predicted proteins | sample SF_Jan12_sed_USG_4_FD_170157 | JGI IMG/M metagenome (GOLD analysis project Ga0224508, IMG submission 170157) | Sediment microbial communities from San Francisco Bay, California, United States - SF_Jan12_sed_USGS_21 | ecosystem: Environmental > Aquatic > Marine > Sediment | place: USA... | reverse complement strand
GCCCTGCTCCACGAGGAGCGCCGCCGCGACCGAAGAATCCACGCCGCCGGACATCCCGACGACGATGCGCGGGCGGTCTCCGCTCATGCGGCACGGACTCGCGAAACGAGATCCGGCAGGATCGCGAGCACACGGTCGATCTGGGCGTCGTCGACGCCGAGTCCGACGCTGAGCCGGAGGGATCCGCGCGCCTGCTCCGCCGTACGACCCATCGCAGTCAAGACGTGCGACGGCTCGACGGACCCGGAATGGCACGCGGCGCCCGCGGAGACCGAGACGCCCTCGAGGTCCAGCGCTTCGAGGAGCACCTCGCCCGGGGTCGCCTCGAACTCGACGTTCAACGTTCCGGGCAGCACGCTGTGCGGAGGGCCGTTGCGCCGGACGCCCGGGATCTTCTCCTCGAGGCCGGCCCACAAGCGTTCGCGCAGCCTCGCATGCTCGCGCCGGCGCTCCTCGAGCTCACGCCGGGCGAGTTCGCAGGCGAGGCCCAGTCCGACGATGCCCGGGAGATTTTCGGTGCCCCCGCGCCGTCGCCGTTCCTGCGGCCCGCCGCGCACATGCGGGGGCAGTTCGCGTCCCGTGCGGGAGACGAGAAATCCGACCCCTTTCGGACCATTGAACTTGTGCGCCGACGCGGAAAGCCAGTCGACCGGAAGACTGGAGAAATCGACCGGGATCTTTCCGACCGCCTGGGTGGCGTCGAAGTGACACGGCACCTCGCGCTCGGCGGCCAGCGCGGTCAGCGCATCGACATCCTGGATCACGCCAGTCTCGTTGTTCGCCCAGATTACGCTCAGGAGCGCAGCCGGCTCGGTCAGCGCGGCCCGGACCGCCTCGAGATCCAGGCGCCCGTCTGGATCGACGCCCACGCGAACGACCTCACAGCCGCGCCCTTCGAGGAGCCGTGCGGGCTCGTCGACGGACGGATGCTCGATCGCAGAAGTCACGAGTCGGCCGCCGGTCGGATCGCCGCCGAGGACTCCATGCAGGACGGCGTTGTTGGATTCGGTGGCCCCGGCGGTGAAGACGATCTCCGCCGGAAGAGCGCCCACCAGCTCCGCCACCTGCTCCCGCGCCCGTTCGACACGAGCGCGCGCGTCGGCCCCGTCGGCGTGGGTGCTCGACGGATTCCCGAAGCAGCGCCGGAGGACGTCCGCCATCTCATCTGCCACGAGCGGGTGCACCGGCGTGGTGGCGTTGTGGTCGAGATAGACGCGCACGCACGCGAGGCTATTGCCCGGACCCCCCAGGGTCAACGGCGGGCTCGAGCAGCAGGTCCTCGAGGGTGCGAACCTCCAGCTCCTCGCGGCGCTGGCGATCGACCTCGTCGAGCACCGCGTCGACCCGCTCGGCTATGTCGCGATCCCCGAGCGGGGCTTCCCGGGGCCCGCGCAGGGCGTCGAACACGTCGACCACCTCGATCGAAGCCAGCGGGCGGGCGGGCTGGTAGACGCCGTGCCGCTTCGCGTCTTCGACCGGAACGATCAGGCCCGCCTTTTCGAGATGAGCGGTCACATCGCGCACGGTCCGCAGCGGTACGTCCAGGTCTTCCGACAGGCCTTCCTCGTCACAGGGAGTCCCCCGAGACCGGAACGCTCGCGCGATCACGAGCGCGATGCCGAGCCCGATGGCTTCCCGGGCGGCCGGACCGGCGGGCGCGCCGCGCACCTCTCGGCGATACAGCGCCAGCGTCTGATGCGCGTAGACCACCTCGGCGCCGAGCAGCGTGATGGCCCACGAAAAGTACATCCAGACCATGAGCAGCGGCAGCACGGCGAGACCGCCGAAGATCGCGTCGTACTTGGCAACCCCGACGTTGAGTCCGAGATAGAGATCCTGGGCGACGCCGAAGAGAAGCGCGGCGACCAATCCCCCGAGGAGCGCCGAGACCACGGGCACCGACGTGTTCGGCATGAACCAGTAGAGGAACGAGAAGCCCGCGATCATCAAGAACGTCGGAGCCTGCCGCAGCCCCGCATCGAAGAACGTCGCCCCCGCCGGGCTCTCGAGAAGCCACTTCACGAACCACTGCGATTCGAGCGTCGTGCCGAGCGAAATCGCGACGCCGAGCAGCAGCGGCGAGACCAGCACGACGGTGAAATAGTCCGGAATCCGCCGCACCCAGGGCCGCTGGTTCTTCACGCCCCAGATCGCATTGAGCGACCTTTCGACGTTCCCGAGGGTGAGGATCGTCGTCGCGATCAGGATCCCGGCGCCGACCGATCCGAGCGCCCCGAAGTTCAGATTCTCGACGGCCTCGATGATCTTGTCGACCGCGTCCGGAGCCCCGGCCGCGAACTGCTCCACCAACAGGCGCGTCACCCGCTCGCTCCCGCTGCCGAGAAGTTCGAACAGCGAGACCGCGAGCGCGAGGAGCGGAATCAGCGAAAGCAGCGTCAGATACGTGAGCGAGTGAGCCCGCAGCAACAGCTGGTCCTTGGCGAATCCCTCACCGATGACCATGACCAGCTGGACCCCGCCCCGCAGCCAGCCGAGCGGGGCCGGACGCAGAGGCTCACGGCTCCAGAGGAGCTCCTCGGCCCGGGACCAGTAGTTCTCGAGCTGAGAGAACGTGGCCATTACTCCTCTCGCAGCGCCCTCCGGCGCCGCCATGGGTCGAAGTCTACACGTCCCCTGGAGATCGGCCGGACGGGCACGCGGCTGCAACGAAGGTGAGTTCCGGCGCAATCCGCGCCCGCAGCACGGGCCCGATCCCGGACACCCGCTCGAGTTCGCGCGGCGCACAGAAGGCACGCTCCTCGCGAGCGGCGACCAGGCGACCGGCGAGCGCGGGCCCGATCCCGGGCAGCACCTGGAGCGCCCGCGCACTCGCCGTGTTGGCGTCGAGCCCCAGTCCGAACAGCATCCGCGCTGGCCCTCGGACCTCGGGGCCGCCGACCCCCACGTCGCACCGGACTTCGTGCGTCCAGCCGAAGTCGGCAGCGCTCTCCACCGGCGCCCGACACGGCTCGGGGACCCGATCCGGCCAGAAGGCGATCGCGGCCGCGAAGACCGTGAAGCTCCACAGAGCGCGGCTCCCGCGCTCGAAGCTCACGCCGCGGCGCCTGCACCCTCGACGAACTCCGCATGGAGCGCGCGGACCGCGAGTTCGGCGTACTTCTCTTCGATCACGACCGAGATCTTGATCTCACTCGTGCTGATGAGCTGGATGTTGATGCCCTCATTCGCGAGGACCTCGAACATCCGTGCGGCCACGCCCGCGTGATCCTTCATTCCGAGGCCGACGACCGACACCTTGGCAATTCGGTCGTCTCCCTCGACATCCTCTGCCGCGACGTCTCCCGCGGCAGACCGTGCGAGGTCGAGCGCGCGTTCGTAATCGCCGAGCGGAACCGTGAACGTGAGATCGACGGTCCCGTCCTCCGACACGTTCTGAATGATCATGTCGACGACGATCCCCGCCTCTGAGAGCGGCGTGAAGAGCCGCGCGGCCACGCCGGGTGCATCCTTCACCCGGCGGACGCGGATCTTCGCCTCGTCGCGGTTGTAGGTCACGCCCGAAACGACCAACTCCTCCATCACCTCTTCCTCCCGCACGACCCAGGTGCCCTCGCCATCGTGGAACGACGACCGGACGTGAATCGGGCAGTTGTACTGCATCGCGAACTTGACCGACCGGATCTGCAGCACCTTGGCACCCAGACTCGCCATCTCGAGCATCTCTTCGTACGAGACGCGGCCGAGCTTCCCCGCCTGCGGCACGAGATTCGGATCGGTGGTGAAGACTCCGTCGACATCGGTGTAGATCTCGCAGACGTCGGCCCCGATCGCACACGCGACCGCCACGGCCGTGGTGTCCGAGCCGCCCCGGCCGAGAGTCGTGATGTTGCCCGCCGCGTCGACGCCCTGAAAGCCCGCGAGCACCGCCGCCCCCCCCGCATCGAGCTCCTCGAGAATCGCGGCGCTGTCGATGCTCGCGATGCGGGCACGATTGTGGGCCGAGTTCGTCCGCATGCCCATCTGGGCGCCTGTGAACGAGCGGGCCCGGTGACCGAGCTGACGAATCGCCATCGCCAGAAGTGCGATGGTCTTCTGCTCGCCGGTCGACAGGAGGACGTCGTACTCGCGCGGGTCGGGTTGCTCGCCACCGAGTTCGCGCGCGAGCGCCACCAACTGGTTCGTCTCGCCCGACATCGCGGAGACCACGACGGCGACCCGGTGACCGGCGTCGAGCGCCTGGGCGACACGCTGGGCGACGTTCCGGATCCGCTCCGGATCGCCGACGCTCGTTCCGCCGTACTTCTGCACGATCAACATGGAGGACCCCGGAATCCGGCCGAGGGTGAGGGCCGCCCCCTACTCTGTCAAGGGAGCGGCTGCGGAACACCAGCGCTCGAGCCAGGCGGCCGAACGGGGTCCCGTCGCGCGACTCACGACGATGCGAAGGTCGGGATCGCTCGCGTCACGATCGAGTCGGACTTCGAGATGATCGGGCGGCAGCTCGGAGGGAAAACGGTCCCCCCACTCGACGAGCAGCAACACCCCGTGTCCGAGCCAGTCGAGCCAGCCCGCGGCCTCGAGCGCGGCGGCGCTCTCGACCCGGTAGAGATCGGCGTGCACCAGCCGGAACCGCTCGGCGACATACTCGTGCGCAATCACGAACGTCGGGCTCGCGACCCGCTCCGGCGGGATCCCGAGGGCCCCGGCCACGCCCTTGGCGAGTACGGTCTTGCCCGCTCCGAGATCCCCGACGAGCGCGGCGACTCCGCCCTCGGCGGGAGCGCACTCGGCCAGCGCGTGGGCGAGACGGGTCGTCTCCTCCGGGCTACGGGAATGCCAACGCATCGCCGCTTCCCGGACGCGGGCGATCCGGGGCGCTGGCCTCGCGTCGCAGCGCTTCCGCGGCCGCCGGGAGCTCGCGGGCGATGTCCCCCGCGAGCGTGCCGACCGAACCGTTCCGTTCCGCGAGCCGATCACCCGCAGCTCCGTGGAGGAAGGCGCCGACCGACGCCGCCTCGAACGCATCGAGCCCCTGTGCCAACAGACCGCCCACCACGCCGGCGAGCACGTCGCCGGTGCCTCCGGTCGCGAGATTCGGTCCGCCCGTCGGGTTCACTCGCACGCGGCCATCGGGCGCGGCGATCACCGTCCCTGCCCCCTTCAGCACGACCACCGCTTCGCTGGCGAGCGCCAATCGACGTGCGGCGCCGACGCGGTCCGCGTTGAGCACCGCGGCCGTGCTCCCGAGCAACGCGGCCGCTTCCCCGGGATGCGGCGTCAGCACCAACGCCCCGGGACACGCGGCGAGGGAGCCGGGCTGCCCCGCGTACGCGATCAGCGCGTCGGCATCGAGAACCACGGGCCCGTCGAAGCGCGCCACGGCCGCCCGCACCAGAGCCGCCGTCGTCTCCTCACGGCCGATCCCCGGCCCGAGCACGACGGCATCCCGCTCCCGCGCGAGCCCGACGAGCGGCTCCTCCGCTGCCTCCGCGAGCTGGCGGGATGGCGACTCGGGCAACGCGACCGTCATCGCTTCGGTGCATTTCACTTCGAGGATCGGCAACGCGCTCGCCGGGCACGCCACCGTCACGAGTCCGGCCCCGGCGCGAATCGCGCCCTCGGCGGCGAGGGCGGCAGCCCCGGTCTTGCCCTCCGAACCGGCAACGATGAGCGCGTGTCCGAACGATCCCTTGTGCCCGTGCGCAGGGCGCTGGGGGAGCGCGGCACCGGCCCCCGCGCGCGTGAGGAGCGTCGCTGCCACCTCCACGCCGGGCGCCGATTCGGCGATCCCGATGCGGCCCACCACGACCCGGCCGGCGAGGCTGCGGCCGGGCTCGAGCGCGAGCCCCACCTTGGGCAACCCGAGAGTCACCGTCACGTCCGCGCGAACCGCGACGCCGTGCACCTGGCCGGTATCGGCATCGAGCCCCGAAGGCAGATCCGCCGCGACGATCCGCACGCGTGCACTCTGCGCGTCGATCCAGCGCACCGCGTCCGCCGCGGGACCGACGACCTCACGGGCGAGGCCGGTCCCGAAGAGCGCATCGATCACGACATCGCCCTCCGCCGCCTGCCCCTGCGCCTCGCCGAGCGGAACCCCGGCGCCCTCCGCACGCTCGAAATTGCGCGCCGCTGCGCCTTGCAGGCGCGCGCGCTCCGCCACCAGCACGATCTCGACCGGCACACCCCACTGGTGGAGATGTCTCGCCGCGACGAAACCGTCCCCGCCGTTGTTCCCCGGGCCGCAAACACAAAGGACGCGCCCGCCCGAGTGACGCTCCTCGAGCGCCGCGGCGGCGATCAACCGGCCCGCCGACTCCATCAGGAGTTCGTCCGGGACGCCGAGCTTCTGGATGGTGTACTGGTCGAGCGCACGCATTTGCTCGGCGCCGACCAGTGTCCACTCGGAGTGCATCGGATCCGCCCGCTAGCTGGTTGCTGAAGATCCCCGGACCTAGATCGCGCTGCGGAGGTCGGCGGTCGCCCGCTCGATGCCGATGAGCAGGGCCCGGTTCAGGAAGGAACGGCCGATCGTGACGCGTTCGACGACCGGGGCCGCCTCGAGCACCTGCGGAACCTCGCGGGACCCCAGCGCTCCTGCCACACCGACCGACAAGCGCAGTTTGGACCCGAGGCGCGCTGCGTCGCCCAGCGTCGTGAGCGCTTCCGCGCGCGACTCGGGCGGCAGATCGAGCGTCGCGGAGGTGTAGAGATCGACCCCCTGGAGATCGGCATTGTGGGCGGCCTTCACGGCGTCGAGCACCGGCGCGACGAGCGCCTCGACCCGGAGTCCGGCATCGCGGAGGTTTCGCACCGCCGGCGCCAGAGCCGCTCCCCAGGCTCGAAAATCGAGCGGGCTCGCCAACACCGGCGACTCCCGAGACTCCGACGCGAGCACGACGCGGGCAGGCCTCATCTCGAGCGCGACCTTGACCAGCGCCGGAGCCGGAGAAATCCGTAGCTCGAGCGCCGTCGCCCCGGACACCGCGCGGAGATCGGCTTCGGTGACGGGTTGTAGCTCCTCGCCGAGGCCGAGCTGGACGGCACTCACTCCGGAGACTTCGAGCAGCGTGGCTGCCTGGAGCAGGCTCGGCGCTCGCCCCGCGGCGGTCGCCCGCATCGAACACAACGAATCGAGCCCCACGACCAGTCGCCGCTTCATCCTTTCGATCCCCCCAGCGCTCGCCGCAGCAGATCGGCGAGCTCCTCCGCGTGGTCCTGCACGATCCGCTCGTCCTCGCCCTCGACCATCACGCGCACCTTGGATTCGGTGCCGCTGTAACGGATGAGCACGCGACCGCGGCCCGACAGCTCTTCCTCGACCTTCCGGATCGCGTCCATCACGACGGGAAGCTCTTCGATCGGGCGTTTCTCGTCCACTGCGACGTTGAGCAGCACCTGGGGGAAGTGCTCGAGTCCTGCCGCCAGTTCGGAGAGCGGACGACCCGTGCGCCGCATGATCGCCAGCGCTTGCAGGCCGCACAGCAGGCCGTCTCCGGTCGAATTGTAGTCGTGGAAGATCACGTGCCCGGAGTTCTCGCCGCCGAGATTGTAGTCGTGGGTACGCATTTCCTCGACGACGTACCGGTCACCCACCTTCGTGCGGATCAGCCGGATCCCCAGACCTTCGAGCGCGCGCTCGAGGCCCAGATTGCTCATGACGGTCGCCACGACGGCTCCGCCCTTCAGCGTTCCGCGCTCGGCCATGTCGCGCGCGCACATGAACAGGATCGCGTCGCCATCGACGATGTCGCCGCGTTCGTCGACGAGGACACAGCGGTCGGCATCCCCATCGACTGCGATCCCGACGTCGGCACGCAGCTCCCGCACACGCGCGGCGAGCTTCTCGGGGTAGAGGGATCCACAGCCCTTGTTGATGTTGTACCCGTTCGGCTCGACACCGGACGCGAACACCTCCGCTCCCAGCTCCTCGAACATCGTCGGACCGACGCGATACGCCGCGCCGTTCGCGCAATCCAGCACGACCCGCATGCCATCGAGGGTCTGATCGTCCGGAAACGTCTTCTTCAGAAAGACGATGTAGCGCCCGGCGGCGTCCTCGATGCGTCTCGCGCGACCCAGTCCGTCGGGCTGCGCGCGGTGGCGATCGAGCTCGCCGTTGCCGATCAGCGCTTCGATCCGGTCTTCGACCTCGTCGGGCAGCTTGTAGCCATCGTGACTGAAGAACTTGATCCCGTTGTCCTGATACGGGTTGTGACTCGCGGAGATCATGACGCCGGCTTTGCAGCGCATGTCGACCGTGAGAAAAGCCATCGCGGGTGTCGGCATCGGGCCGACCTGAATCACGTCGACGCCCATCGAGCTGATGCCCGCTGCCAGTGCATCTTCGAACATGTAGCCCGAGAGCCGAGTGTCCTTGCCGATCAGGATCCGCTGGTTCCCGCCCGAGCCCTGACGAAACACGTGCGCGACCGCCTTCCCGAGTGCGAGCGCCATTTCCGCCGTCATCGGATGGACGTTGGCCGTCCCGCGGACGCCATCCGTTCCGAAAAGCCGTGTCCCCTCGCCGCTCATCCAGGCGTCTCCTCGGCGTCGGCATCCGCCTCCGCCGTTTCCTCTTCCACGATCTGGCCGATCTGCACCGTTGCGGTGAGGGGGCTCGTCTCTTCGAGCCACACATTGCGGCCCGACAGCGAGACGCGCACCTCGCGCACGATGTTCTCACTCGTGCCCGTAATGTCGATCGTTTCGGTCAATACCTCCTTCAACCGGAGGACTTCTGATTCGGCACCCGTGATGCGAACCCTCGGGGGATCGAGGCCTATTTCCCCCAGCTCGAAACCCGCCGCGGGCTCCCCGATGATGTCGGGTTTCACCCGCACCGTCTTGGTACCGCGCTTGGCCAGCGTGAGCTTGACCGTCGAAGGCGATCGGCTGACCGGCTGGGCACCGCGCGGCAGATCGAGCGCGGCCAGCTCGACCTCGAGCGACAGCACCCCCGGCTTCGCCCCGGAGACCTCGACGGGGTACTCGAGCTCGCCGGCGGAGATGTTCCGAAGCGACGCCCGGCTCCCGAGCACGCGCACGTTCACTTCGGTCACGCTCTGCTCCACGACGACCAGGTCATCCGGCACACCGCGGAGAACCATCGGCACGTCGAAGCCGCGCTGCACCGGCTTCGAGCTGTGAGAGACCCCCCAGAGCAGGAACGCGACCCCGACCGCGAGCAGCTTGTAGCCCAGGTTTCCGTACAGCCAGCGCACGCTACGGACTCCCCGGACTCGGCTGCGCTTCGGCTCCGGCAGCGGGCTCCATTTCTCCCGGCTCCGGGGCGTCGCCCTGAGTGTCGGCCGCCGCTTCCCGCGCATCGCGGCCCCGGACGAAGACGTCCTGAAGGACGCGTCGCAGCTCCGGACCGTCGAGTTGCTGGATCAGCTGCCCGCCGGCAACGACCGAGATCGTCGCCGTCTCCTCCGAGACGACGATCACCACCGCATCGGTCTCTTCGGTGATCCCGATCGCCGCGCGGTGGCGGGTGCCGAGGCCGTCGGGCAGGTCGGGCCGCAAGCTGAGCGGCAGGATGCAGCCCGCCCACGCAATGTGACCTCCCTGAATCACCACGGCCCCGTCGTGCAGCGGCGAGTACGGCAGGAAGACCGAGACGAGCAGCTCTTTCGTCACCAGGGCATCCACGGTGGTGCCCACCTGGATCAGATCTTCGAGACCCGTCTCCCGCTCGAGCACCATCAGCGCCCCCACGCGACGCTGCGCGAGGATCTGGGCCGCCCGCACGATTTCTTCGAGCAGCTGAGACTCCTGACGCTCGACCATGCGCGGGAACACGCCGCGGCCCACGCGGGCCAGGGCCCGGCGGATGTCCGCCTGGAACAGGATGATGACGATCAAGACGGCGTACCCGAGGAAGTTGTCGAGGATCCACTGGACCGTCATCAGCTGCAGCAGGTCGGCCGCGAGCTTGATGACCGCGAGGAACAGCAGTCCGACGAGGATCTGGACCGCCCGCGTGCCCTTGATCAGGATCAGCAGCCAGTAGACGGCCAGGAAGACCACCAGGATGTCGAGCGAATCGCGAACCGGATCGAAGTTCGCCGCGAAGAAATCCTGCAGCTCGACGACGAGCTGGTTCAGCGTGCTCCAGAGGAACTCGATCACCGCGCGCTCTCCGCAGCCGCTTCGCGAAGCGCCATCGCGACCTCCGCGACGCGGCGGGCCCCGCCCGCGTCGTGCACGCGAATCGCATCGGCCCCGGCGA
>Ga0224508_10005433_pt1 | contig 10195 bp, 10 predicted proteins | sample SF_Jan12_sed_USG_4_FD_170157 | JGI IMG/M metagenome (GOLD analysis project Ga0224508, IMG submission 170157) | Sediment microbial communities from San Francisco Bay, California, United States - SF_Jan12_sed_USGS_21 | ecosystem: Environmental > Aquatic > Marine > Sediment | place: USA... | reverse complement strand
CCGGCGGGGGAGGAGGGCTGGGGGGCGCGGTAGTCGAGGCCCTCGCGGCCCAGGGTGCAGTCGTCGTCGTGACCGACGTCGACGGCGCGGCGGCCGAAGCAGCGGCGAACGGGGCGGCGGGAGCCGATCGGACGGTCACATCGCATCGGCTGGACGTGACCGATGAGAGCGACGTCGATCGGATCTTCAACGACGTCGAGCAGGCTCTCGGTCCAGTGAGCGTGCTCGTTGCGATGGCTGGCATCGGCCAGGTCGTTCGCTTCGACGAGCTGACCTACGAAGACTGGCGCCGGATGGTGACGGTTCATCTCGACGGTACGTTTCTGTGCAGCCGTCGGGCCCTGGGACCGATGGTGCAACGCGGCCACGGCCGAATCATCGCCACCTCGTCCATCGTCGCGACGACCGGCGTGGCCTACGAAGTGCACTACTCCGCCGCCAAGGCAGGCATCGAGGGCATGGTGAGGGCCTTGGCTCGAGAGGTCGCCGCGCGCGGAGTGACGGTGAATGCCATCGCTCCGGGCTACTTCGACACCGCGCTCAACGACTTGGCACCGCCGGAGATCATGGAGGCGATCGTGGCCAACATCCCTGTCGGCCGTTTCGGCCGACCAGACGAGATCGGCGCGCTGGTCGCGTATCTGGCCTCAGACGAAGCCGCCTACCTCACCGGCGAGGTGATCAGCCCGAATGGCTGCTTCTCCTATGGTTCGGCCGATCAGATGCCCATCTGAACCATGGTCAACTCGCCCTTCCTGCCCGCGTCGGCGTACACGTCACCGGAGTTCTACGACGCCGAGATGCGTGAGGTCTTCCCTTCCAGCTGGGTATTGGCCGCCGATCTGAACGAGGTAGCCGAACCGGGCGACTTCGTGACCACCATGGTCGGCTACGAGCCGGTGCTGATCGTCCGCGACGCGGACGGGACGCTGCGCGCCTTCGCCAATATCTGTCCGCACCGGGGGACCGTCATTGCGGCAGGCGCGGGGAACTGCACCGAGTTCACGTGCCCGTATCACGGCTGGACCTTCAGCCCGGCCGGCGCGCTACGAGCGATCCCGATCCGCCGTGGCTTCGCCGGGCAGATCGACAAGGATCATCCAGGCTTGCTGGCCCTGCGGTTCGACATCTGGGAACGTTTCGTCTTCGTGAACGTCGAGGGGTCGGCGCCGCCCTTGGCGACCTACCTCGAGGCCGCTCCCGGCCTGCTCGCCCAGCACTGCATCGCGGATTCGACGCCCACGGTTCGCATCGATGATGCCATCGACGTCAACTGGAAGGTGTTCGTCGACAACGCCCTCGACGATTATCACATCCCGGTGGTCCACGCCGAGACACTGCAACCGTTCCATGAGGGCATGGAGTTCCGGGAGGACCTCGGCGACCGGTTCGTCAACGTCTTGTGTGCGCCGATCAACGACTACGGACAGTCGCTGTACCCGCCCCGAGAAGGGATGGGCGAAGAGCAGTCACAGGTGGCCTATGCCATCGACGTGTTCCCGAACCTGACGATCCTGGCGTTTCCCGATGGCGGGGTCACCACTCTACGACTCACGCCGCTCGCCATCGACCGAACGGGCGTCGAGTTGCGGTCGTACTCGCATCGACCCGAGGAGATCGGACCGGACGAAGAGAAATTCTCGTCCGACTTCTTGGAAGAGGACTACCGAGTCATGCGCCGAGTACAGCAGGGCGTGCGGTCGCGGTACTTCCGGCCCGGCCCGGCCCACTACCGTGAGGGCCGGACCGCGGCCTTCCACCGGAGTCTCCTCGCCGTGATGGGCGAGCGGTCTCCGCTGGACTAGCCGAGCAACTCGATCTGGACGTCTCGATACCGCAATGATCCCGAGTTGATCGCCACCTCCGTGGCGCCCCGGTGAATGAAGATGCTCTCCCCAGCGGTCACCGCCGTCGCGCCATAGCCTGCGCCGGAGCGTTCCTCACTGTGCGGGCCGGGCTCGACGCTGACATGGTCACCTTCCACCACGACGACGACGTAGTCGTGCTCGTGGTGGTGCAGCGGCGATCGCTCGCCCGGCTCGAGCACCATTTCCCACACCCGGATCTGGTCGTCCTCGAACAGCACGCGATCACCGATGGAACCGAGCTCGGCGGGATCGGGGTCAGCCATGGCCTCTCCTGGGTCGGCGATCATATTGGTTGGCGACGGTGCTACTTGGCGACAGTGTGACCCTTGCGGGTGTCCTCGTCGAAGTTGAACACTCCGGGGAGAAAGACCTTCACCCGCTCCCACGAGTAGACCTTCCGCTCGGGCATGGGCGTGGCGATATCGACGGGTCGACCGTCCTTCATCACCATGTCGAAGCGGCTCTTTTGCTGCAATAGCGTGATGTCGGTGGCGACGTCGCCAGGGAGGACGATCAGATCGGCTCGTTTCCCGGCCTCGAGCGTGCCGATCTCCTCGGACCATCGGGGCAGCGTGAGCGCAGCTGCACCGGTGCCAGCGTGGAGCGCTTCGATCGGGTTCATTCCCAGGAACTCGACGAAGATCTCCATCTCCTTGGCATGCCACTGGCCGTACGGCACGAGCGACCAGCCCGACTCGGAACCCGCGACCAACGTCACCCCGGCCTGGTAGGCCCGACTGAGGTTCTCGGCGGCGGTATCGAGCTCATGTTTGAATACGTCGACTGCTGACGCCCCGGCCCGGCCGGTGTCTTCGGCCGAGTTGATGATGTTGACCAGCAACGTGAGCACCGGCGAGATGGGAATGTCCTTCTCGAGTACCAGCTCGAGGCCTTCGTCATCGATGAATGACGCATGCTGGAGCCAGTCGAACCCGGCGCGGGCACAGGCCTTCACCGAATCGGCGGAGCGGGCATGGACCGTGCACTTGCGGCCGAGCCGTTGGGTTTCGTCGGCGATCAGATCGAATTCCTCTTGACGAAACGCCATACCGTCGAGGCTGTCCTCGGTCAGCGCCGAGTCGTCCGAGCCGGAGACCTTGATCACGTCGACTCCATTCTTCACCTGGAGTCGGATCGCCTCTAGGATGTCGTCGCGGTTCTTCACCAGCACGCCAGCCTGTCCGACCGGAAACTCTACCCAGCTCGGGAACGCGTCCTCGAGTCCCTGATGGGTGGTGAGCTGTTGGCCGGCCGACGCCAGTCGGGGTCCCTCGACCAGGCCGGCCTCGATTGCGTCGCGCACCGCGACCGAGATGTTGTATGTGGACGCCGCGTCGAAGGCGCTGGTGACGCCGGCTCGAAGCACCTTACGGGCGTTCCACCCGGCCAGGATCGAGCGGTATTCGACGGGGGTGTAGAGGGCGTTCTCCTCCTCTGATGTCGCCTCGCAGAACGAGATGTGCATGTGGGCATCGACCAGGCCGGGTACCACCGAGCGTCCCGGCAACGCGACGACCTCGACGTCCTCGTGTCGGTATTGCTCGGGCACTTGGTCCCGTTCGCCCACCCAGGCGATCCGCTCGCCAGTGGTGACGACTGCACCGTCGTCGATCGCTGGCGAGCCGGTGCCATCGATGACTTTGGCCTCGACCAGATAGCTGGTTGCCGCGTCGCTCATGGGCGGTCCTCCATATTCACATCAGTGGCGATCGGAAAGGCCGACCACCGCTTCGATCTCTACCTTCATTTCCGGCTTCGCCAGCGCCGACACCTCGATGAGGGTGCTGGCCGGTCGACTGTCGCCGAAGTACTGCTGCCGGACGGGGTTGATCAGCGTCCGGTCGCCGATATCGGTGAGGAAGACAGTGACCTTCAACACGTCGGCAAAGGTCGCGCCCGCGGCGGCGAGGATGCTGGAGATGTTCTCGAGAACCTGACGGGTCTGCTCGACCACATCGTCGCCCCCGACGACTTTGCCCGCTTCGTCGAAGGGCGCGATGCCCGATACGAACAGCACGTCACCGAAGCGCACCGCGTCGGTGTAGTGGCTGATCGGCTCGCTCTGCCCGTCCACCCTGAACTCTTCGCGCTGGGCCACCTGATCCTCCTCGTTCACTCGAGCTCGGTCACGAACTCGTCGATGGCCGCGTTGACCTGCTCACCGCGCTCGACCCACGCGAGGTGGCCGGCGCCGGCAATGACGGCGACCCGAGCGCCCGGGATTGCCGCCGCGACGGCCTCGTTGTACCGCGGAAGCGTGATCAGGTCCTCATCCCCGTACACGACGAGCGTGGGGCACTCGATTGCACCAAGGTGGTCGTAGGTGTCGTGGCCCAGGTCGGCCCGGAAGTGTCCTACGTAGGCGTGCGCGGGCTGGGCCGACGAGTTCTTCTGGAAGAATGCCTCGAGCTCGGCCTGCCACTCGGGTTCCAGATCGATGATCGTCGGCGACGACATCCAGAACGAGAAGGCCCGGAACACTTCGATAGGTGCATGCTCGAGCGTGGTGAGTCGGGCCTGAAACCATCGTCGGATGTGCTCTTCGCGTCGAGTCGACGACCAGGTCGAGATCAGAATGGCCGAGCGCACCAGGTCGGGCCGCATGAGCGCAATCTCCTGGATGATGGCCGAGCCCAGGCTGATGCCGCCGAAGTGGGCGTGGCCGATTCCGAGGTGATCGGCGAGAGCGACGGTGTCCTCGGCAAACAACCGCACGGAGTAGTCATCTTCCGGCGCGTCGCTCGCGCCCGTCCCGCGCAAATCGAAAGTGAGGCATTTGTAGCGGTCCTGGAAGTGGGGGATCTGCCACTTGTCCCAGATGCCGCCGCCCACGCCGGTACCCGAGACCCATACGAACGGGTCCCCTGTTCCGCGGAGGTCGTACTGAAGTCCCACACCGTTGAGCTCGACTCTGGGCATCTTGGCTTCCTTTCGCCCTTCAGAACACCAAGCCACCCGTGACCGAGATGGCTTCGCCCGTGACGAACAGCGAGAGCTCGGAGAGCAGGTACACAACCGTGCCTGAAACATCCTCGGGCGTCGCCAGCCGGCCCAGCGGTGTTTGATCGACAACGGTCTGTTCGACAACCGTCGGTTCGACACCGCTGTCAGCGGCATACGTCTCGAGCAGCTCGGTATTCATTCTCGACTCCACGGCACCAGGGCACAGGGAGTTCACCCGTATTCCGGCCGGGCCGAGCTCGCGAGCCAGCGACTGGGTCAATCCGATGACTCCGAACTTCGACGCGCTGTAGTGAGCGATTTCAGGCTCACCCCGCAAGCCTCCGATCGATGAGATCGTCACTATCGATCGGCCGACGACCGGCGACTGCTCGGACAGCATCCGGCGAGTTACGGCGCGACAGCACAGGAACGTGCCGGTCAGGTTGACGTCGACCACCCTGCGCCAGTCCGCAGGGTCGAGGTCCACGACGGGGGCCACGGTCAAGATCCCTGCGGTTGTGACCAGGCCGGTGAGAGGACCGGAGCCCAGGGCCGCCTGCGCGGCCGCGTCAACTGCGCTCGGATCAGTGACATCGACTACCCGACCAGTCAGCCCTAGGTCATCAAGGGGGGCATCGTCGCGATCCCAGACCTCGACATCGGCTCCCTGTTCGACGAGCGTCGTCGCGAGGGAGCGGCCGATGTCACCCGCACCGGTGATCACCACCCTATGGTCGGAAAGCAGCCCCATCAGTCGTGTTCTCGAATGAGGGGAACGGCCAGATACCGCGGCGCGGCGGCGCGCGGGCCCATGACGGCCAGGGCGACGATCGTCAGGACGAAGGGCATCGCGAGCCACAGCTCCGATGGCAGCGAGATGTTGGGTTCCAGGATGGCCATGACGAGGGCGGTCACCCCAATCGCCGCCAATCCCATGGTCGTGACGAGACTCATCACGTTGTGCCAGTCGACTCCTCGCCGGATGAGGACATATGCCAACGTAGCGCCGGCCAGCGTCGCGATGAGCACCCAGACCTCACCAGGCAGCTCGGGCAGGCCCTGGAGCCGCCGCTGGAGGGCGGTGGCGCCGCCGAAAAGGAGGCAGGCCCACAACAGGCCCGAAACCCGCCACATGCCGAAGATCACCGCTGCCAGTGCGAGGAACCCCCGCCCCGCGGTCATGCGGTTCAAGAAGATGCCGACCTCGCCCACTGACAGGAAAGCGCCCGCCAAGCCGCTCATCGCTCCTGCGGTCAAGATGGCGGCCCAGCGGATCTTTCGTGGGCTGAGACCAGCAGTCTCGGCCGCGTCGGGCAGGTCGCCAGCCGCTCGGATCGCCAGCCCCCACGTGGTGCGATACAAGACGAACCAAACCACTGGCAAGAGCGCGAACGCGATGTACACCACTGGGCGCTGTCGGAAGAAGGCCTCGCCGAAGAACGGGATGCTCTCGAGCCATGGGACCTCGAGCCGTTCCATGGGTTCGATGATGATCTGTGGCCGACCCTCGAAAAGGTCGCGGAAGGCAGAACTGGTCACGCCGATACCGAGGATGAGGATGCCGATGCCGACGACGATCTGGTCGGCGTTGGTGTTGATCGAGAAGAATGCCATCACCGCGGCCAGGGCCATGCCGGCGACCATGCCGATGAGCACCGCCCCCCAGATCGTGTCCACTTCGGTGGCGGCCCAATAGGAGAAGAAGGCTCCGAACAACATCATTCCTTCGAGCCCGACGTTGATCACCCCGGCACGCTGCGAGATCAGCTCACCCATGCCGGCGAGCAAGAGTGGCGTGGCTGCCGCGAGCATGGCCGCCACCCAGGCAGCGTCGAAGACACCCATCAGGTCACCACTTCCTCTCGGGGCTCGACGGCGGGCTCGTGCTCGCCGCCATCGACGTCGATCCGAATCGAACGCGCTCGACGGACAACGGCCGCGGATCCAGTAACGAAGAGCAACACCACGCCCTGGGTGACGAGGGTTAGCTCGGCGGGCACTCCGAGGCGAGCCTCCATGAGGCCTCCGCCTTGTCTGAGGCTGGCGAGGAGCAGCGCGGCCGGAATGGCGGCGTAGGGCGCGTTGAGCGCGAGGAGCGCCACGACGATGCCTTCCAAACCGAAGCTCGAGGCGAAGCCCTCGGACATGACTTCGGTTTCGCCTCCCAACACCAGACCTGCGCCGGCGAGACCGGCGAGACCGCCTGACACCATGAGCGCCATCATGCTGATCGACAAGGTCCTGACCCCTGCAGCCCTGGCCGCCTCGACGTTGGCGCCAGTCAATCGGAGGCGCATCCCGAAGGTGGTGTGGCGCAGCATCCAGGCGACGGTCGCTACCAGACCGACCACCATGAACACGTCGATGTTGAGTGGTGACTTTTCGATCAGGTTCGGCCATTGGGCGCTGTCGGGGATAATTGCCGAGCGGTTGCTGCGAACGCCGGGGGCCTTCATGGGTCCACGCACGACCCAGCTCAGCAGCTGTAGGGCGATGAAATTCATGAGCAGCGTCGACACGATCTCGTTGACTCCCCGCCAGGCCCACAACCCGGCGGCGATCCCCGCGTAGATGGCGCCGCCGACGATACCTACGAGGAGTGCCACCAACAGATGTAGCGGTGCTGGGATGCCGGGCAGATAGAGCGCGGCACAGGTCCCGGTGATGCCGCCGACGATCATCTGACCCTCCAACCCGACGTTGATCCGACGGGCACTGAAGGCCACGATCCACCCGAGCGCCACGAGGATGAGGGGGAGCGAGCGGGCCACCGTGGCCGCGGCCTGTTTCTTGCTGCCGAATGCGCCATCGAACAGAGCTTCGGCTGCCTCGCCTGGGGGGTCGCCGTTGAAGGCGATGATGGCGAACGAGACGGCCAACCCGACCGCGACTGCGAGTATCGAGACGGCGGGTCCGATCAGGCGGCTCGATGCGACGCGGCTCGAAGCCGGGCGGCTCATGCCGCGGTCTCCTCGCCCGCCATGAGCAGCCCGACCTCGCTGACGGTCGCCTCGTCGGCGTCGAGGATCCGAAGCAATTGGCCTCGGAACATCACGCCAATGCGATCTGCCAGTGTGAATGCCTCCTCGAGCTCGGTCGAGATCAACAGCGTCGCGCCGCCGTTGCGCTTGTGCTCGTTGATCTGTTGGTAGACGAACTCGACGGCGCCGACGTCGAGGCCGCGGGTGGGTTGCGCGGCTATGAGCACAGAGGGCTGGCGATCCATCTCCCGTGCCAGCACCGTCTTCTGCTGGTTCCCGCCCGACAGCTGGTCAACTCGTATGTGCCACCCGGGCGCGCGGATGTCGTATTGGCTTATCAGTCGGTCGCAGCGGCTGTTGATCACTGCGGCCCTCAACACTCCGTGGTACGAGTACTCCGACGTTGCGAAGTCGGCCATCATGAGGTTGTCGCGCAAATCGAGCTCCGTGGCGACGCCACGTCCGTGGCGATCTTCGGGGATCACCGCCCCTCCCAGGTCGATGAACGCTCGGGGTGTGACCACGCGTCGTTCGTCTCCATGAAAGACGATCTCGCCGTCGTCGGCGCTCACGAGCCCGGTGAGCACTTGCACCAGCTCGCTTTGGCCATTCCCGTCGACGCCGACGATGCCCAAGATCTCACCCTCGTGGACGTCGAAGCTGATGTCGGTGAGCAACCTGCGGTCTTGTGTCTCGAGGCTCACGCCGCGCACTTCGAGGGCGACGTCACCAGCCTTGACTGGTGGTCGCTCGACACGGAACACGACCTCGCGGCCGACCATCATGGTTGCCAGTGTCTGCCGGTCAGCCCCGGCGGCAGGGATTGTGCCGACTACCTCGCCGTCTCGCATGACGGTGCAGCGATCAGCGATGCCGAGCAACTCGTCGAGCTTGTGGGTGATGAAGATGATGCCTCGGCCCTCGGCCGCGAGGTCTCTGAAGACCTCGGAGAGGTGGACCCATTCCTGAGGAGTGAGCACCGAGGTCGGCTCGTCGAAGATCAGAACCTTTGCCCTGTGGTGGAGAAGGCGCAGGATCTCGGCCCGCTGGCGGGCGCCGACCGAGAGCGAGTCGACCGTGGCGTACGGATCGACGAGCAGCCCGTAGCGAGCGGAGACGTCACGGAGCTCGTCGGCGATGCGGGGGACGTCGCTCATGGGCGGCCGCCGGGCCTGCATGCCGAGGGCGACGTTCTCGGCGACTGTCATCGTCGGCACCAGCATGAAGTGCTGGTGGACCATGCCGATTCCCAGCTGACGTGCATCTTGGGTGTTGCGCAGGTGCACCTGTTGGCCGTTCAACTCGATGGCGCCGGCGTCGGGGCGTACGAGGCCGGTGACGATGTTCATCAGCGTGCTCTTGCCCGCTCCGTTTTCACCGAGCAGCCCAAGGATCTCGCCCGCGTGGAGCTCGATGCTCACGTCACGATTCGCGACGACACCAGGGAACGTCTTGGTGATGCCGCTGAGCCGAAGCAGCGGCGCGGCATCTGGCGCCGGATCAGGCTCGGGCGCCCCAGTTGGGACGCCCGAGCCGAGACCTGACCGTTGGTCGTCCGTATCAGCCACCAGTCACGGCGGGATCGAGTTCGACCTCGCCGGCGAGGATTGCGGCGGTCGTCTGATCGACAAGCTCCTGGTGCTCCTCGAAGCCGGGGCACAGCTCGACGTACTGAATGAGCGGATCCTCGATCCCGAAGAACACGTTGTCGTGCGGCAGAGTGCCGTCGTTGAACGCGTTCATCAGGACGCGCAGTACCTGCTCGGAGTTGGCGATGGCATTACCAACGACCTGCGGTCCGTCACCGCAGTGGCTCACCGTTGCGCCCCAGAGGCCGACTTCCACCCCTGACTCATCGACCGCCTGTACGACGCCCGGGAACCCAGCATCGACGAAGCCGTAGATCATGTCGATGTCGTTGGCGATCTGGGCGGCCGCGGCATCCTTGGCCCCGACCACATCGTTGAAATCGCCCACGTTGACGTCGGCGGTGGTAGCGCCCCCGGCGTCAGTGAAGCCCTGGAAGAACCCGGCTCGGGTCTCCGCCGTGGGCGGAATCTCGAAGCCGCCGATGTAGCCGGCGTTCCCGGTGGTGCTGATGGCGGCTGCAACAACGCCCATGACATAGGACGGCACGCCCTGGGATACGACGTAGGCACTGAGGTTGTCGACCGCCTCGAACCTGGGCGCCGTGATGATCACGAACTCCTTGTCCGGGAACTCCTTGGCGACGGTGGCCGCCGAGTCGCTCATCAAGCCGTCGCCCAGGATGAGGGTTGCGCCCTCGTTGGCCAAGTTGCGCATGCCGGCGATCTGATCGGCCGGATCGAACGCGTTCTCGACGATGCGAACCTCCCAGCCGAGCTCCGCGGCCACGTTGTTCGTGCCGTTGGCCTGGTCTTA
>Ga0224508_10005432_pt1 | contig 10197 bp, 7 predicted proteins | sample SF_Jan12_sed_USG_4_FD_170157 | JGI IMG/M metagenome (GOLD analysis project Ga0224508, IMG submission 170157) | Sediment microbial communities from San Francisco Bay, California, United States - SF_Jan12_sed_USGS_21 | ecosystem: Environmental > Aquatic > Marine > Sediment | place: USA: California... | reverse complement strand
AGGCGGTGCACGACGAGCGGGGTCGTATTGCTCAGTTGCTGTTCGGCGAGCCGCGCAAGAACTATGAAGAGGCGCGCGCTCATCTGCTCTCGTCGGTGGGCGTGTTTCTATACAACCGTTGGAAAGGAGAGTCGGTCGGCAACCTGCGGGCGCTCAAAGAATTTCTCCACCATCACGAAGACACCCGGCAGATTCTCACTGTTGACGATCTGGCTGATCCCCGGGGTTTGATTGAAGCGTTACGCACCGATCAGCCCATGCTGCCGCATCTGCGTGAGAGCTTCACCCACGAGGGCAAAAAGCTCCTCGGTGAGGAAGGTGTCAGCGAGAAGTCGGACGTCTATCTGAGCAACCAGCTAACTGCTGAATTGAACCTTGCGATCACCGGTCCGGTGATGATGGCCGGTAGCGCGGAGCAGGGTGGGCTTTCGGATATCGCGTGGAATCGCGCCATTATGGAAAAGCGCTATCCGGCGCTGATAGCGCGCGCGGCCGTCGCCGGCGAGCCGGTTCCGTTCAGCGACATGACGGTGCTCGATGTACTGATCACCGACGATCTGCGTCGCGATCTCATCACCGAGTGCGAGAACCTGTTGCTGTTCGATTCGGTCTACGACCAGATTATCGCGAACCTCGACTCCATCGCTGAAGAAGCCCAATCGGGCCAGTCCTTGTCTAAGGCATCGCTTGCGCAGCTGATTGAAACCACTCTCGGACTGGCGGCACAAGGCGTGACGTTGGGGACCATCGATCCGAATCAATCCCCGACAGAAATCGCCAACCAGCTACGCGCCCAGGTGGTCGAGTGGTACCTGCGTATCATTGGGATGCCGAAAGGCAAAGAGTTTTTCCGCGCCGTTGAAGAGTGGAAGAAGGCGGTGTTTCCGCACCTTTCGGACACCTTGTTCGTGGTGGTCACCCATCTGTTCGAAAGCTTGTTGTCATCGTTCATCGCTTCGGAGCAGGAAGGCAAAGCATACCAGGGGCGAATCGCTCCGAAGAACATCGGCCGCCGCAAGGATTTCTGGAACCGCCTGAACATTGCCTATCGCGACCTGCTGGTGCAGAACGTGCTGCGCGACGCGAAGAACAAACGCCAGACTGGGTATCAGGCTTTCATCAGCACCTTTTTTGCGGATTTCGAAGAAAAGTACACCGATCTCCTCAGCTCCGATCCTTGTGCGTTTCCCGGCTTCCGTCTATCCATCGAGCAGGCGCTGAATCGCGACATCCCACCCTGCGGCGTGGTCACCGGTATCGGTAATTTCAAAAACGGCGGCAGTGGCGTGCGCGCCGGCCTGGTGGTTTCGAACGTCGATTTTCAGGCCGGCTCGTTCGATATGGCCAGCGCCGAGAAGTTCTGCCGCCTGCTGGTGGAGTGCGCCGAACAGCACCTGCCGGTGATTTGCTTTATTTCGTCCGGCGGGATGCAGACGAAGGAAGGCGCCGGCGCGCTGTTTTCCATGGCCGCCGTCAACGATCGCGTGACCCGCTTTGTGCGCGATCACGACCTGCCGGTCATCGTATTCGGCTTTGGCGATTGCACGGGCGGCGCTCAGGCGAGCTTCGTCACGCATCCTCTTGCGCAAACCTACTATCTGTCGGGCACCAGCATGCCGTTTGCCGGACAAATCGTGGTGCCCTCCAACCTGTCGCTGAACGGCATACTCTCCAATTATCTCTCGCTGGTGCCGGGCGCCATGCAAGGGTTGGTGAAGCATCCGTTCCTGCCGGAGCTGGATGAAGAGCTCAGACGTATCGATCCAGAGATCCCCATTCCTCAGGAATCGGTGGTGGATGTGGTGGAGCGCGTGCTTTCCGGTGTGCTCAGCCAGCAGCGGCCGGTAGTGGTCGCGCACCGGCCGAGGTATACAGACGCCGATCTGATCAAGCCCGTTCGCCGGGTGCTCATTCACGCGCGCGGTTGCACCGCCGCCAAGCTGATTCGCATTGCGCAGAAGAACAATATTGAAGTGGTGCTCGTGCAGTCCGATCCAGACATGGAGTCGGCGGCGGTTGATCAGCTGCTCGAGCGCGACACCGTGGTTTGCATCGGCGGAAACACCCCCGACGAGAGCTATCTGAACGCCAACAGCGTGTTGAGCGTCGCCGAGCACGAAGGCATCGACGCGTTACACCCCGGCATCGGTTTTCTGTCGGAGAACTCGCAGTTTGCCGAGTTGTGCCGCTCTCACGGCATCAATTTCATCGGCCCGCCGGTGGCCAGCATGGAAACCATGGGCAACAAATCCAACGCCATCAACACGGCGTTGCGGTTGAACGTCCCGGTGGTGCCTGGCAGCCACGGCATTCTGACCAACGTGGAACGCGCAGCCGAGGTTGCGCAGGACATCGGCTATCCGGTGCTCATCAAAGCGGTTCATGGTGGCGGTGGCAAAGGCATTCAGGTGGTCGAATCTGCGGATGCTTTCCACGAGCTGTTTCACCGTGTCACGGTGGAGGCGCGCGCCGCGTTCGGTAACGGCGACGTGTATCTGGAAAAGTATGTAACGTCCTTACGGCATATTGAGGCGCAGCTGCTGCGCGACAACCAGGGCAACACCAAGGTGCTTGGAATTCGCGACTGCAGCGTTCAGCGTGACAAGCAGAAGGTCTTTGAAGAATCAGGGTCGACCATGCTTCCCCCGGAGTTGCTCGAGGAAGTGTTGCGCCACACCGAGGCGCTTGCCGACGAGGTGAGCTACGTTGGCGCCGGCACGGTGGAGTTCATCTACGACTTGAAGTCAAACGCCGTCTACTTTATGGAAATGAATACACGCTTGCAGGTGGAGCATCCGGTTACCGAGTGGGTGTCGGGCATCGACATCGTGTCGCAGCAATTCCGGATTGCCGGGGGGCAGTCGATTGCCGATCTGGAGCCGGCTCGTTACGGCTATGCGATCGAGGCCCGGGTCACCGCTGAGCGGGTCCAGGTGAATCCGAGCGGCGAGCTGGTGTTCAGGCCTCACCCGGGGCAGATTGCCGACTTCGATTTTCCTGAGGAAGAGGGCATCGAAATCATCGCCGCCGCCGCCGCGGGAAAATTCGTCTCACCCTACTATGACAGCATGATCGCTCAGATAATCGCTCATGCCGACGATCGACCGAGCGCGATTCTCAAGCTGGGCGCCTACCTCGAGAAGGTACGCGTTACCGGCATCTGCACGAACATTCCTCTGCTCAAGCGCGTGCTCAAGGACGACGTTTTCAACGCCGGCGAATACGACACCGACTATCTGCCGCAGATGCTCAAGCGCACCGACGCAGATCGACTGATCGCGGAAATTGAGGAAGGGGCCGGTGAGATGTCTGGCGGCATAGACGAGAACGCCATCCTCATTGATGACAGCGACGAAGTGAAGGTGTTGTCACCGGCTACCGCCATTTTCTACACCACCCCCACGCCTACCGAGCCCGCCTACGTGACGGTGGGAGACAAGGTGACCGTGAGCGATACCCTCGGCCAGCTCGAAGCGATGAAGATCTTCACGCCGTTGTCGCTCGCTGACTTCAACGCAGACTTCGAGTTGTACGATTCCGGCAAAGAGTACGAGGTGACACGCATCAACATGTCGAGCGGCCAGCAGGTGAACGCAGGCGACCTGCTGTTCGTGGTGAAACCCCTCGCGCCTTCGTAGCTCCCAGCCTGGCTCCCGACCTATCCCCCGACCTACCCCCCAAGTAGATCCAGAACCCCTTTCGCAACGCAGACCGCGGCGATCGCTAAGATCACCCAGCCGCTGATCCGGCGGAAGACATCGTCTTTGAGCTTGTCGAGCAGCCGGGTGCCGATGCGTGTGCCGACAACGGCGGTAGCCATCAATATCAGGTAGAACCATCCGGGCACCCCATCGACCACACCGATGAACAAGCCGTAGTAACCGAGCTTGATGAGGTGTCCCAGGGTCTGAGTGAGCGCCTTGCTGGCTACCACCTGATAACGGTCGAGGGCTGAATTGAGGTAGAAGACATCGAGCAGTGGGCCGGAAGCGCCCGCAAACAGCTGCGCGGCGGTCACCGCTGCCCCGCATGCGGCGGCGGTGGGCATATGGGTGATATCGAGGCCTGGCAGGCGCGGGGCCGCGCGGCTGAGCAGGCGCGCAAGGAAGGGAAAGATGCCGATCACGATGAGCACGACGCCGGCCTGGGGAACCAGCGCCAGGGCCATGAATCCACCAAGGGCTATTGCCGCACCCAGCAGGTAGGCGGGCAGAATCCGCCATTGAATGTGCGCGCGAAGGAACCATGCACGCGATCCGTTGGCGGTGGCTTGAACCGCGCCGTGGATCATCATGGCCGCGGCCACCGAAACGGTCGATACCAGTATGGCCATCAGGATCATGCCCCCGGCCATGCCGAGAATGCCTGACAGCAGGCTGGTAGCCAGTACGCTCGATAGCAGAATGATGGTCAGCCACATGGCTGCGCAGATTGCCCCTTTCCATATCATGAAAAAAGCGAATGTATGGAATATGATCGTCCATCATTTGGAATGTACCATCTTGAATCCATGGGAAATGTCAGGAGTCCGCTGTGATCGAGAATCTCGAAACCCTGGTGACCCTCGCAAAAACCGGCACGATGATGGAGGCCAGCACCGTCCTGAAAGTCTCGCAATCTGCCGTGAGCAAGCGTATCGCTGCACTGGAGCGCTACTACGACCGTGAGCTGATCGAACGCCACGGACGACGCGTGGTGCTCACCCACCAGGGAACCCGCCTGGTGGAAAAGGTCACGCCCCTGATCTCGGAGCTGCGCAGCGTGTTTCTGGAGGACAACGCGCTGCGCAAGGGCAAGATCATCATGGGGGTGTCTGAGGCGATTCTATCCAGCTGGGGCCCGCGGCTGTTCGCCCGCGTCCACGACCAGACGCCGGAGGTGGAGTTCACCTTCCACGCGCAGCGCTCGCCGGTGGTACTTGATCGAATCCGCTCGGGGGAATACATGGTCGGTATCTGCACCGGTTCACCCGACGCCGACACCGATCTGCAGAGCGAGGTGATACGGCTCGAGCCGATGGTCATTGTTCCATCGGCGTTGCAACCGCTTGAGTATCGAATCGGTGACGAGCTCGAGGTGATTACCATCGAATCCCGTTCCGGAGCGTGGCGCTCCATCGAAGAGGACATGCGGCGTCTGAACCTGAAGCGCGTGGTCTCTCTGGAGTCGTTTTTTGGCGTCGCCCAGATGGCGCTGGCCGGCTTCGGGCACGGGCTGGTGCCAGCGGGGGTGGCGAAAACGCTGGGCGTCACCGAAGCGCAGCTGATTCCTGTGAGCGAAGCGGGCCTCAATCGACCGGTGCGCTTTGTCGCCCGCAAATCGATGTTTTCTCAACCCCTGATCCAGAACTTCTATCGGGCCGTATCGAAACTCGCAGGGGAGGTTTGAACCTCATGGCCATCTATCTACATCACTATCCCGCGTCGCTGTTTTCCGAAAAGGTGCGGTTGCTGCTGGGTTTCCACGGGCTGGCGTGGAACTCGGTGACCATCGCGAGCGTGATGCCCAGGCCTCTGCTGATGCCGTTGTCGGGCGGTTACCGCAAGACGCCGATCCTGCAGATCGACGCCAACGTATACTGTGACACCAAGGTGATCGGTCAGGCGCTGGCGCGCCACTGCGAAGACCACGCGTTGTATCGGGCCGGTTTTGCTGCGCACCGGGTCGCCGACTGGGCTGATACGCAGCTGTTTCAGGTGACGGTGGCATTGAACTTTCGCCCCGAGGCACTGGCAACCATGATGAGCCAGTTCTCGGCCGAAGAGGCGGCGGCGTTTGCGCTGGATCGCGCCGAGCTCGCCGGGGATGCGAACATCGTCGGGTTCAGTCCGGGCGCTGCGGGTGCCTACCTTCTGCACTATCTGCACGAGCTCGACGCCACGTTGAAGGCGGAGTTCATATTCGGCACGGCACCGAGCATTGCCGATTTCTCCGTCTATCATTGCCTGTGGTTCTTGAATAACAGCGAGACCAACGCCGTCGTTCTGGACGAGTTCGATAACGTGCGCCGATGGATGGCGCAGATGGCGAACTTCGGGCACGGCGATGTCACCGCGGTGACCGCCGAGCAAGCGTTGGAAGCGGGTCGCCTGGCGGAGCCGGCGTGCCCGATAATCGACAATTTCGTTCCTCCTGGTTTTACGCTGGGCGATAAGGTAACTGTGACACCGAACGACTACGGTCGGGTTCCGGTCAGCGGCAAGCTCACCGCGTGGTCGCGCGATGAGGTGGTGGTGACGCGTGAGGATCCGCAGGCGGGCCGCGTCATGGTGCACTTTCCGAGTCCCGGGTTCGAAGTTGCTCTCGCTTAGATGCAGACTCTCTGCTGCTAGTCGATCTCGCCGACTTCGCGAATGAGGCCGGCGAGCGCTTCAATCCAGGTTGGTTCATCGTTCAGGCACGGCACCAGAGTAAAGGCCTCGCCACCCGCGTCCATGAACGTCTCCCGGCCAGCCAGGCCCATTTCTTCCAGTGTTTCGAGATTGTCGGCGACAAATGCCGGGCAGGCGACCACCAGCCGCTTCACTCCGCGGCGGGGCAGCTCGGCCAACGTCTGGTCTGTGTAGGGCGTCAGCCACGGCAGGCGGCCGAGTCGGGACTGAAAGCTCACGCTGTACTGGTCGTCGCCGATGCCCAGCCGCTCGGCGAGGCTCTGTGAGGTTCGATACACCTGGTGGCGGTAGCAGGTGAGGTGGGCCGACGAGGGTGTCGAGCAGCATTGCGCTGTTGCGAGGCAGTGGCTGCCGGTGGGGTCGGCGCTAGTGATATGCCGCTCGGGAAGCCCGTGATAGCTCAACAGGAGATGATCCCAGCGCTCTGGCAGGTGGTTCCTGATGATCACAGCCTGGGCGTCGAGATAGGCGGGATTCGCATAGAACGCGGGAATGACTTTCAGGCTCGCAGTATCTGGTAGCGCGGCTCGGACCGCCTCGATGCTCGTGGTGACCGTGGAATCCGCGTGTTGGGGGTAAAGCGGAACCAGCAGGATCTCGTTCACGCCCCGGTCGAGCAGGGCTGCCAGCGCATCAGCTATGGACGGCGTGCCGTAGCGCATCGCGAGCTCGGTGGGGAGATTCAGCCGTTTGCGCAGCTGATCCAGACACAGCCTGCTGAAGTGGAGCAACGGCGAGCCGGTGCCGGCGCCGGCTGCATCCCAGATCTTGGCGTAGGCCTTAGCACTCTGCTTGGGCCGGAACGGCAGGATGAAGCCGGACACGATGAGCTTGCGAACCGGCCAGGGTGTGTCGAGCACGTGGCGGTCCATCAGAAATTCGCCCAGATACCTTCGCACATCGGCTACCTGGCTCGACTTCGGCGTGCCGAGATTCACCAGCAATATTCCTCGGGTCACGCGGACTCCTGTGTAGTTTGCTCATGCGCGATGGGATAGTATCCGCGCTCTTTTGCGATGTCATATTCACGGGTTTCGAAGTTGAGCTTGGTCGTCATCATCGATTACGACGCCGGCAATCTGCGCAGCGTACAGCGCGCGTGTAACGAGGTCGGCATTGCAGCGGAAATCAGCGCGGACGCCGACCGTGTTCGGGAGGCCGAGCGTGTGATCTTCCCCGGTGTGGGCGCTGCCGGCGCCGCCATGCGCAGCCTGCAGAAAAACGGTCTGGATGAAGCGTTGCATGAGGTGCTCGCAGACGGCAAGCCCGTTCTTGGGATCTGCCTGGGTCTACAGATCTCGTTTGACCGCTCTGAGGAGAACGATCAGGAAACGCTCGGGCTGCTGCCCGGCTGTGTCAAGCGTTTCGAGTTTCAACGTCGCGACCTGAAGATTCCGCACATGGGCTGGAACGAGGTCCGCGTGATACGCCCGCACCCGATGCTCGCCGGCATCGAGCCGGGGGATGAGTTCTATTTCGTGCACGCCTTCTACCCGAGCCCGGCACTGGCCGACAACGTCTTCGCGGTAACCGACTACGAATCGGAGTTCGCAAGCGCGGTGGGCAAGGACAACTACTTCGCAACGCAGTTTCATCCCGAGAAGAGCGGGCGGGTCGGGTTACGGTTGCTCGAGCAATTCGCGTGCTGGGATGGGACATGCTGAGCAAGCGCCTCATCGCATGCCTCGACGTTCGCGACGGCAAGCTCGCCAAAAGCGTGAAGTTCGTGGACACCAAAGACATCGGTGATCCGGTGGAGAAGGCGCGCGCGTACTACCTCGACGGGCTCGACGAGCTGGTTTTCTACGACATCACGGCATCCAGCGACAAGCGCAACATCATGCTCGACGTGGTGGAGGCGGTGGCCGAGCAGGTCTTTATTCCGCTGTCGGTTGGCGGGGGCGTTCGCTCGGTGGCGGATGCCACCGATCTGCGCCTGGCCGGAGCGGAGAAGATCAACGTGAATTCGGCCGCGGTGCGGCGACCGGCCCTGATCGCCGAGTGTGCCGAGGCCGTTGGCAACCAGAATATCGTGCTGTCGATGGATATCCGCCGGGTGACCCCGACCAGCGAGCTGCCGTCGGGGTACGAGGTGGTGATCGAAGGCGGTCGTCGGCCCATGGGGATGGATGCGCTGGCCTGGGCGCTGGAAGGTGAACGGCTGGGTGCAGGAGAGTTGGTGATCAACTCAATCGATGCCGACGGCACCAGGGATGGCTACGAGCTGGATCTCACCGCGCTGCTGGCGGAAGCCGTGCGCGTGCCGGTCATTGCCTCTGGCGGCGCTGGCAAGCCGGAGCACTTGTACGATGCGCTGACCACGGGCAAGGCGGATGCTGCGCTGGTCGCCTCAATGGTCCACTACGGCGACTACACCGTCAGCGAACTTAAACGCTATCTGGATGGTCGTGGTGTGAAGATGAGGATGTCCTGGTGATCCTTCTGGCGGTGGCAGGGAAAACAAGCGAGTGAAAACATGAAAGCAATCGTTGTCGATGGAGACGACCTGGTCTGGCGCGACGTTGTGGATCCCGATCTCGGCGACGGGCCTGGCGTTGGCCAGGTTCAAATTCGCGTTCACGCGACGGCCATCAACCGCGCGGATCTGGTGCAACGCTCCGGCGGCTATCCGCCACCCCCGGGCGCCAGCGCGATTCTCGGCCTCGAGTGCGCGGGTGAGGTGCTCGCGGTGGGCGACAGCGTCAGCCGGGTCCAGCCGGGAGACGCAGTCTGTGCGTTGTTGTCTGGTGGCGGATATGCCGAACAGGTGGTGGTGCCCGCCGGGCAGGTGTTGCCTATCCCCGATGGCCTCGACATGGAGCAGGCGGCAGCGATTCCCGAAGTGTTCGCTACCGCCTATTTGAATCTCTATATGGAAGCAGGTCTCACCCGCGGTGAGCACGTGGTCCTGCATGCTGGTGCCAGCGGTGTGGGCACGGCCGGAATTCAGCTGTGTAACGCCACTAACAACCCGTGCTTCGTAACCGCCGGCAGCGCGGACAAGATCGACCGCTGCATTGCCCTCGGCGCCGAGGCCGGTTGGGACCGTAACGAAGGCAGCTTTCTACCGGCAGTTACCCAGTGGCGGGACGGGGGCGGAGTCGACGTCGTGCTCGACCCGGTAGGCGCCGCCTACTTTACTGACAACCTCAATTGCCTGAACCTGGAAGGCCGGTTAGTGCTCATCGGCCTCATGAGCGGCGTGGACGCACAGCTCAATATGGGCGTGTTGATGATGAAGAGGTTGCGGGTCATCGGCTCCACGTTGCGTGCCCGCTCGGTGGCCGCCAAGGCCGCGGTCATGGACGAGCTAAAGACAAACGTCTGGCCGCACCTCGGCAACGGCACGATCAAACCCATCATCGAAGAGGTGATCCCCATTGCCGAAGCCGCCCGTGCCCACGAGCTGGTGGCGGGAAATCAGACGTTCGGCAAAGTGGTCCTAAAGGTCTAGTGCCGTTCGTTTACATTTTACATTTGGTGCGTCGGGCCAAATGTAAAATGTAAACGAACGGCACTACTGGTTACTACTGGTTAGAGGGCGTTCAACGACTCGAGCTGAGCCTGTAGTGTGGTGAGCGTCGCTTCAACGTCTTTGGCCTTGTCGCGCTCCCTGGCTACCACCGCTTCGGGCGCCTTGGCCACGAAGCCTTCGTTGCGCAGTTTCTTCTCGATGCGTTCCAGCTCCTGAGTCTTTCTCTCGACCTCCTTGCCCAGGCGTGCGCGTTCGGCATCGACGTCGATCAATCCGGCCAGCGGCACCATGACCTTGAGCTCACCCACCAGCGCCAGGGCATTCGGCGGA
>Ga0224508_10005431_pt1 | contig 10199 bp, 5 predicted proteins | sample SF_Jan12_sed_USG_4_FD_170157 | JGI IMG/M metagenome (GOLD analysis project Ga0224508, IMG submission 170157) | Sediment microbial communities from San Francisco Bay, California, United States - SF_Jan12_sed_USGS_21 | ecosystem: Environmental > Aquatic > Marine > Sediment | place: USA: California... | reverse complement strand
TGGCGTGTTGGAACTACAGAACCTTCGCTCCATTCACAGCAATCATCAATAAACTGACGGACTCTGTCATTATTGCTACGCCATTTATCTTTGGCACGTTCGCAAGATATTGGTTGCGTAAAATTACCTGATTTTAGAACCTTACCAAACGCTTCCAGCGCCATAGCCAACAAGCCAACGCGTGAAGATAAAACAAATCCGAAGATGGTTTGTATCGATGACTTTAAATTTGCGTTAGAAGATTTTCGAACTAACCATAGCTTGGCAAGACAGGCTCATCGAGATTGTAAAATGGCCGCAGAAGATGAGGCTACTAAGGAGGCTTGTTCGTTCGAGTATGAGGAGACAGTAGCGGCGCTAGAGGCGACCAAGGACGCAGCTGAAGTAGCCAAAGACGAATGCTTACTTTCCTTTGAAGATGACGAGGAGGAAGAAGAAGAAGAAGAGGAGGAGGAGGAGGAGGAAGAAGAAGAAGAAGAAGACGACGATGAAACAGATGGTGGAGAGGGGGCATAATAGCAGCTTAATGTAGTGCTTTGGCTCCTGAAATCAGTTACTAATTCTCTATAGTCTGTTGCCAGGAGCCAACTCTTTTCGTTGAAACACAAACTATACTCAATTCTGGGGATACTCAGTGAATGATCGACATGGCTCTGTTATTCCAGAGACTTATCCCCAAACGAAGTACATCAAAAGCGAGTGGAAGACTAACCGAGTCGAGAATTCTCAATTCACTATTAGCAAGTTTAGCTAGGAAGTTGGTTTGTCATTTAAGTTTATAATCTTCTCCCCTTTTTTGAACTGGCCGTCAATCTCTACGAAAAAATAACAAAGATTGATTTTCGCTTTTCATAGCAAAAGGTGATTTTGATCTAATTCCTCGTAACACATGTTTAAATGGCTAATCACATATGGATCGCAACTAATTCATGTTTAGTTCCAGGAACCAATTTCGGTCCCAATTGAAGCTGGCACACACATTGCATGCAATTACATTAGTGTGATGCAAGTGTTCAGGTGATCAACTAGTCCCTATATTTCTTAGATCTAACATTAGAGGCAGTTTATGCGAGTATTGAGATTAATAATTCTCCTTGTCCTATTCCTTATTTCAACTGTACCTCCTGCGTTTGCTCAGGGAAAACCGGAATTTCTGCCCAATGCGGCAAACGGTGAAGCGGCAATTGCTGCCCTGGCTGAACATCTCCCCGCAGTTGCTAATCAAAACGCGATGAGCCCAGCAGAGCTTAGAGAACTTCTGGAAAAAGACTCCACGCTGTGGGTCGATCGCGGTGGAGAACTATTCTATGTTGATGAGGCGCTTAGCGACAACGAAGCTGCTGCTGAACCAGCAGTGTCCAGTGCAATCACAGAGGCAATGGCGTTCTCACTACATAGTAAGCCCGGTGCATCGAAGACAATCATGCTGGATTTTAATGGCCACGTCACATCCGGGACAGTTTGGAATAATTCCTTTAACGATGGGCAGGACATTATAACACCTGCCTACGATGTCGATGGCAATCCATCCTCCTTTTCATCTGCTGAACTTACATTTATTGAAGAAATATGGAAGCGAGTTGCCGAGGACTTCATGCCGTTTGATGTTGATGTGACGACTGCGGATCCCGGTTCTGAGAATTTGCGGCGCAGTGGAAGCGGAGATCAGAACTATGGTATTCGTGTAGTAATCGGCGGCAGCAGCAGTGACTGGCTTGGCGCAAGTGCCGGGGGAGTTGCCTATGTCGGTTCCTTTGATTGGGACAGTGATTCTCCGGTATTTGTCTTTGAAGACCAATTAGGCAACGGACATCCGAAGTATACTACGGAGGCAGCTAGCCACGAGGCTGGACACGCTGTCGGCCTTAATCACGATGGTGTGGTGGACGGACCTGCGTATTATTCAGGCCATGGTAGTGGAGAAACGGGTTGGGCATCGATTATGGGTGTTGGCTACTATCAGAATCTTACGCAGTGGAGCAAGGGTGAATACGCCAATGCAAACAACAGCCAAGACGATTATTCGGCAATGGCAAGTCAAGGGCTTATCTTTCGCGCAGATGATCATGGTGATAGTCGAGCAGCAGCAACTGTAGTGGACCAGGGTTCTAGCTTCACCGCAAGCGGGATCATCGAACAGGATGTAGATAATGATTACTTTCAGTTCTCAGCGGGGGCTGGTGATGCACAGATCGATGTGCTACCCGCCGATGTTGGTCCAAATCTGGATATAGAAGTCACAATCTATAACTCCGGTGGAACAGTGCTGGCCCAGGCAAATCCTGCTGATTTACTCAACGCTGGTCTGGCTTTTTCAGTGCCGAGCGACGGCAACTATTTTATTAAAGTAGACGGTGTCGGTAAAGGAGATCCGCTTGGAACAGGATATACAGATTATGGAAGTCTCGGGCAATATACTCTGACTGCTTCGATCACGACAGGTAGTGGAAACCAGGCACCAGTTGCTGTGGCACAAGCAAGCCCCTTAAGCGGTACAGCACCCTTAACCGTATCATTTAGCGCATCTGGCTCTAGCGACCCTGATGGTAGCATTTCTTCGTATTCTTGGGATTTTGGTGATGGCAGTTCATCAAATAGCGCCAGTCCTTCACATACTTACACTAGTGAAGGAGTCTTTACCGCACGACTTACAGTTACTGACGATGACGGGGCAACAGACTCTGATTCTCTTACTATCACTGTTAATCCCGATCCCAACTTTCTAGCGGCGCCAAGCAACTTGGCGGCAGCTGCTTCCGGAACGACGGTAACTCTAACCTGGACCGACAACTCGTCAAATGAAGATGGATTTCGGGTTTTGCGGGGAGTAGAAACAGGAAGGGGTAAAAATAAAACCATTACCTGGTCACTTGCTGCGACAGTAAGCTCCAACACAACAAGCTACTTAGATTCTGGTATGGCAAATGGAACCTATCACTACGAAATAGAAGCTTTTAACAGCAGCGCAACAGCAAAATCCTCAAGAGTTAAGCTGAATGTCGGCAAGGGGGGGCGTCGGAACGGGAACAAGAATTAAATGTTATTCTATCTCAGCGTTGAACATGCGGTCGATGGCCGGTGCGCATCAAAAGAAAAGTTTTAGAATTCTGAAGCAAATTATGTCAAAGGACCGAGTAGTTTGTGACGTTCTACTCTATCTTGAGTCTTTAAGTTTTAACGTCGCACCTCTGTGATAAGTGAGGCTGTTCTTTTGAGTTGTGAGGGGGAAGTTGAGGATTGCTTAGAAGAGTACTACGCGCAGTTGGGCATTATCCGCGTTTAAAAATAAGGTATCTAAGCGATGAATTTACTCCGTTCGTATACTCCCCTTTCTCTTTTGTCTCTTGCTATACTTCAATCACTCCTCTTTATGGCACCTGCTTCAGCAGACCATTATCTCCTAACTTATAATGGAAGTATCTATGATTCAGCGTTAGATCAAACTACTTTTAGCTACACAGCAGAGGGTACCGGGCGTCCGCCTGCATTAAGTCATTTCGTTGCTGGCTTGCCGATTTGCAGTCCGCCTCTTCAACTTATTTCTGCCACCCCATCGACTAACATTATCCAAACTGATCCCACAACCGGAACTTACGGGATAAAATGGGATTTCGGACTAGGGACGGGAGATACTCTAACTTACAGTTATACTCTAGCCGGAAACATCCCTGAGGGTGATGTTCGCTTATCAGTTAAAGCAGGTCAACTCGTTGAGCACTACGATCTTCGTGGACCAGCTTGTCCAAATGGCGAAGAACTAGCAGACCTCGGAGATTTTGTCTGGGTCGATTCCAATTCAGATGGAATCCAAGATAGCTCAGAAAAGGGAATTGCTGGAGTTGGAGTGAATTTGATGAACTGTGCGGGCGAGACGATCTCCAGCACAGCTACATCTGCTAATGGAAAATATCTATTCTCTAACCTTGCTCCAGGCGGCTATATAGTAGAGTTTGAGCTTCCTACCGGATACACTTTTTCTCCAACAAATAATAGCAGTAACGATGCTGTAGATTCTGACGCGGATCGCGCAACCGGAAGAACGTCGTGCACTACCCTGCTCAGCGATACATCTAATTTTACACTTGATGCGGGAATATTTGAAACCAAAAATCCAGGTGCAAAGCTTGGAGATTATGTTTGGATCGATTCAGACATTGACGGTGTGCAAGACGCAAACGAAAACGGTATTGGCGGTGTAAGAGTAAATTTACTTACCTGTAGCGGCGAAATGCTCTCAAATACAATGAGCTCACCTGATGGTAACTACTTATTCTTTAATCTAGCTGCAGGAAGCTATGTAGTTGAGTTTGAACTTCCCACGGGTTTCACCTTTTCTCCTGCAAATAATACAGGCGACGATGAGCGGGACTCTGATGCTAACATCGTTAATGGAAGAACGCCCTGCGTATCTGTACTAAGTGATACCATTGATCTCTCGCTTGATGCGGGAGTATATCAGACTCAAACTCCAGGGGCGGAGCTGGGAGACTTTGTTTGGATTGATGCGGATCTCGATGGAACGCAGGATAGTACCGAAGCAGGGCTAGGTGGAGTAGAAGTCAACCTGCTTACTTGTAGCGGCAACAAGCTTTCTACAACCATGACCTCGGCTGGCGGAGCATATTTATTTTCCGGACTTGCGGCGGGAAGCTATATTGTTGAGTTTGAATTGCCTCTTGGCTTTAGTTTCACTCAAGCAAACGCAGGCGCTAGTGATGCAAATGACTCAGATGCAGATACAACTAGCGGTAGAACAGACTGCATAACGCTCTCCGACGCTGAATCAAACCTAACACTTGATGCTGGTGTGCTCAACGTGCAGCGACCAGATGCTGCGAGCTTAGGAGATCTTGTATGGATGGACACCAATGCCGACGGTGTGCAGGACGACAACGAGATTGGAATTGATGGTGTGATAGTACGCCTTTTTGATTGTTCGGGTCAATTAATTGATAGCACACAAACCTCAGGTGGCGGTGGATATTTCTTTTCCAACCTAAATGCAGGAAACTACATGCTTGCATTTACTGCACCAGAGGGTTATGAAATTTCACCTCGTAATCAGGGCGCTTTTGATTTTCTCGACTCGGATGTAGATTCGTCAACAGGTAGAACAGAATGCATTTCGTTAGAAGCAGGAACAAGCGATCGCAGTTGGGATATGGGAGTGTTCCAAGACGATCCCATTTGTTCGACAGAAAAGCTCGAAAGTCCGGTGCGCTTTTTCTGGAATGGAATGCTCGATCAAGTCAACATTCTCAGTGTAAGAAACACCTGCGATAGTGACGAAGCGATTGTCCTCAAACTATACGACATTGACGGTAACCTACGTGATGAGCGCTCGGGAATGCTTTTTGCAAAAGCGCAACGAGATATTATCATCAATGAGCTAGAGGGATTTGCGACTAACAGTTACGGATATCTCGAACTGATTTTTTCCGCTATCGGTTGCATTGACGGACATTCCATGTATTACCGAAACACTGTCGGTGGAGTTACAAGTTTATTAGGTATACCTAGCCTTGATTTTACGGTAGGCGCTGCCCTTGAGAACGCGGTTCGCGGTACTACCTACGCACACTACAATACAAACCAGCCAAGTTGGAACCCTGAACAAGTTGCCTGGATAGTTCCAAACTGGCTTCAAGTGATGAACCTCGACCGATCGCAGCCAAAGACTTTTACAAAGAAACTTTATGCGAGAAATGGAGAACTTCTTCATGAAGAGTCATTCAGTGTTCCACCCTTAGGACGAAGAGATTTCGAGGCCGGTCACGTGAATCCTGGACCGGGGCATTATGGTCTTATAGAAATTATTCCAGCGGATCCCAACGCTGATTATCTTGCCCAAATTCTTCGAACAGGCACAAATGCCAATTTAGGAGAACTACCCACCAGCTATCCATTTGCGCTGATGCTTCAGGCAAAAAAGAGCTCAGCCAACTGTCAGTGGGGCCATCTTTCAAGGGGTGCAAGCGCCCAAAACTGGCTTGCTATTTCTAATACCTCTGACGAATCCGCTGAAGTCACAGTCAGAATCTTTGAATACTATGGGGAGCGAAATAATGATCCTATTCAACTTGTGCTCGATCCTCATCAACAGCACCATATCTTTGCCAATGAATTTATGTCTGAAGGTGTGGGAGGTTTCGCTGAAGTCTGCACCGCGGGCGGTGAAATTTTTATCGAAAGTGATTTCTACTTCTTTGATGACTTCGGTGGTGTAAATGCTGCGTACGCTCTTCCAGGTGGTCGAAATGAATGTGGCAACAGTTTTGGAGAATACAACACCTTCTGGGGACAACATAACTGGATTTGTATGTCTAACACTGATCCCTCTACCGTTAGCGTAATAGTGAGAGCTTATGATCAGGATGGTAATGTCGTCGCAGAACGCTATATTACATTGGAAGCAAATAGGGGCATCGCATTTGATTTTAACGCTCCTCCTTATAACCTACCGCCCAATACTTATGGTGTAGTAGAAGTGATTCCTCTGAGCTCACCCGGTGCATTAATTACAGAGATTGTGCATTCAACCTCATACACCGAGGACGGCTTTTCTACGTATGTTTCGTCTTTTAAAGTGCGATAACAGGAGCGTCTAAGGGAGAGCAGGGGGTTTCCTGTTCTCTGGGGAGCAACCTGCTAAGGGATAACTCAGTGGCAACTCATCGAAACGATGATAGGGGCGGCAGCATCACTGGCGCCCCGCTATTATCTCATCCTTTCGATAGATTGCCTTATCCCTTAAAAACCCAGCGAGGATTTGGCTATGACTCTGAATAATAGAAAACTTTTTTTGAGGGGGACTATTTTTGTTCCCATTTTTTTATTGACGTCGTCCTCAGAGCGTATTGTTATGTGCCGTTTTTCAGTTCAATTCCATTGCAAATATCAAACACTATTTGTGAGAATCTGACTTTCTAAATCCCGACGCCATGTCCACCCCAAGGAAGAAATGCCTAAGAACCCCTGGTCCTCCGCGGTCCCAATGCCAAACTCCCATTACGATAAGAACTATATTATCAAACGGCGTCTCTAAATACCCGACAGCAACAGGGTTCACTATCTTGGGTGCATCGCCCCACTTCTGCTTCATGAAAATCTTTCCTTTATGGATCGTTTTTTCTAGGCGAGGATAATTAGCCGTGGCGAACACTATACGATTATCCAAAACATGTACATAATAAGGTCTGTTTGAGATCTTCGCTGGGAATCCTAGCAATACTTTGTAATCATATTCGTCTCGTGGTGGTTTTAGATCTATTTTATAGTGTTTCAGAACTTTTCGGATTTCCGATTCGCCTGCACTCAGCAGAAAAGATTTCCCTTTTCGCTTTTCTGGGCATGTCAAATACTCGGGCTTTTTGCCGAAAGTACCAGTATACCCATCTGCCCAAGAGCTCAATTGAACGCAACTAAATATCGCAAGTTGCTTGTTATTCTTAAGGTCCAAAATAAATACATATTCCTCTTCACTATAGACTTCGCCCCCTCCTTTTGAATATAGAGCAAGTTTTCCATCTTTTGACCATCCAAGGATGCCTATCTGGTCCGAATTGGGATAGTTCCCCTGTCCTGCAAAATTGTGCATCGTGTAAATTACAACACTAACGTCAACATTCTGCCCCTCGAGTTGAGCCAAGACTGTGCCTTGGCTCAACAATGTGAGAAGAAATACCAAAGCAACAATTACAATCTTGCCTGTCATGTAATTAATTCTAAAGCGTAGAGATAACTTAACGGGCGGTAATAACATAGCGATGAAGTTTGAATGAAAGCTGGGTTCTTCTTTTGAAGCAGTTGTCATAAGCACATAACGTTTGCGTGACCATTTTGAGGCCATGATGGATTTGATAGTATCACAGGAAGTCGCGGCTGAAAATATGGTCCACGCTTTTGTTATGGCCTCAAGTTACCGAAGTTTCAGGCGAAAATTCCTGTCCCTGTCCCTAACCCTGCTCATGCTCTTGCTCCAATTCCTGGCCTTGGCCTCGGAAACATTCTGCTGGATTTCTCGATAATCTATACAAAAGGAGATTCAGAGAATGTTCAGTCATGAAAAATTTGAAGCATACAGACTCGCCATCGAATTTAGTGAAATAGCACTCCGTATAGTTATTCAATCGCCCGTGTCTCAGCTATGGAGTGTGCAGCTATCTGTGATATCGCCAAACTCATTGATCCAAGATTGGAAAGTCTTGCTGAAGAGGGAAAGCAAAAACTCAAATCTATCGTTAATATTCTTACGGCTGTTTGCATGAAAAATGTTGGCAATGGTTAAGAATTGGTGCAGGAGCAAGAGCAGGGTTAGGGACAGGGTCAGGAGCTCAATGGCCATAACATATATGTGAAGCTACTTCGCCAGCTCCAGATGAACTGCTGACTATCACAGCGAGTGCACGATATCACCCTGACACTTTTGCGTCACTTTGATTAAATAGCCTTTAGATTTAAGCATCTTAATTCGTTATCGGCTTCATTTCCAATGACGGGCTATTAGCGATTTGCCCGGATATCGATGATATAGAAAAAGTTTGGATAGCCGGATCTTCGTCTGTAAGAAACATTTTTTTAATTACTGCGATTATACTCATGGAGGCTAAATTTGTGATGGTCAAACGCTGGTCGCGTTTGCAGTTTTTTCTGAACTGTTACTGTTTTCCTCCCTAAAAATGGTCCCAGGACCTTTTCCACCCGAAGTCTTTACACCGCAGGAAGTAGCTAATTTGCTAAAAGCCCTTGAAGGAACAAGTTAAGGATTTACATACGAAGGACCTTGAACATGGATTTGGTCGAGCACCTCTCCCGTATGCACTTGAGAAAAAGTACCCTAATCTTGATCATTCGTGGAGCTGGCAATACGTATTTCCATCCCGCAAAATCTCAACCAATGCATTATCTGGACTTCGGTGCAGACACCACGCCAGTGAGTCTGGTTTTCAGCGAGCTTTTAATTTAGCAAGACAGCCTACAAAGCCCACTTGAGCGACTATAAGTTTACCAAAGCACTTTCAGAAGGCGCATGTGAACTGCCTAAGGCTTTCAGTACCCGCTTAACAATCGCCTCAGAATCAAACTCACAGATTCGATAAAGCTCCTTTTGAGTGCCGTGCTCGATGAACAAATCCTCGATACCCAGACGAATAAGCGGGCAGTGTAGACTAAGTCCTTTGTCAGACATCAGCTCAAGTACTGCACTTCCAAAACCGCCCTGCAAGACGTGATCTTCAATACTGAGTGCCAAAGTATGCTCTGAAATAAGAGAGCACAACAGTTGTTCATCAAGTGGCTTAACAAAACGGGTATTTACTACGGTGCATTCAATTCCCTTTTTAGAAAGCTCCTCTGCGGCATGGATTGCAGGTTGAACACTGAGACCTAAGCCAAGAAGTAGTACTTTGTCACTGTGCGCTTTCGCTTCGCGTACTATCTCACTTTTTCCAATTTCAAGTCGCCTTAGTGGGGCACTCAAGTCGACTCCAAGCGCGGTGCCTCGGGGATAGCGCAAAGCAATAGGTCCACTAGTGTGGTGCACAGCGGTATACAACATATTACGCAACTCGGCCTCATCCTTCGGTGCCATAATCGTCATGTTGGGAAGAATGCGCAGATATCCAATATCAAAAGCTCCGTGGTGAGTTGGTCCATCGGCACCAACAAGCCCCGCGCGATCCATCGCAAAAATAATTGGAAGACTTTGTATGCATACATCATGTACTACTTGATCGTAAGCCCGTTGAAGAAAAGTGGAGTAAATAGCACAGATCGGGCGCATCCCTTCACAGGCAAGTCCCGCACAGAAAGTAACTGCATGCTGTTCGGCAATTCCGACATCGAAGAAACGATCCGGCATTTCATTGGCCAGTAAGTTCAGTCCGGTGCCATCCGGCATGGCTGCGGTAACAGCAACAACCCGAGCATCGCTTTTACAAAGCTCAAGCACTGTATCACCAAAAACTTTTGTATAGCTAGGCGGTTTCGGTTTAGCAACTGAAGCACTACCATTTGAAGCGGAGCTCTTAATTAAATCATATGGAGCAACTGCGTGATATTTAACAGGGTCCTCTTCGGCCGGCTCATAGCCCTTACCTTTAGTAGTCACGGCATGCACTAACACCGGGCCATCCTGTTCCTTAGCTCGCTCTAATGCATCGACTAGCGAGTTAAGATTATGCCCGTCAATTGTTAAGTAG
>Ga0224508_10005430_pt1 | contig 10199 bp, 7 predicted proteins | sample SF_Jan12_sed_USG_4_FD_170157 | JGI IMG/M metagenome (GOLD analysis project Ga0224508, IMG submission 170157) | Sediment microbial communities from San Francisco Bay, California, United States - SF_Jan12_sed_USGS_21 | ecosystem: Environmental > Aquatic > Marine > Sediment | place: USA: California... | reverse complement strand
CACACGTCCACCAGTCGGCGGGTCAGGTACCCGGAGTTGGCGGTTTTCAGGGCGGTATCGGCCAACCCTTTACGCGCGCCGTGCGTGGAAATGAAGTACTGGAGAACATTCAATCCCTCACGGAAATTCGCGGTGATCGGGGTTTCTATAATAGATCCATCAGGTTTGGCCATCAGCCCGCGCATACCCGCAAGCTGGCGAATCTGGGCGTGACTGCCCCGGGCGCCGGAATCGGCCATCATATAGATTGAATTGAACGACTCCTGACTCACCGGTTTGCCGTCGGCGTCAATCACCTCGTCGGTGCCCAATTCATCCATCATCGATTTCGCCACCTGCTCACTGGTTCGAGTCCAAATATCCACGACTTTGTTGTACCGCTCGCCGTCGGTGAGCAACCCTGAACCATACTGGGTTTGGATATTCTTCACCTCGGTCTCTGCGGTACCCAGAATAGATTCCTTGTCGTCCGGAATCACCATGTCATTCACGCCAATAGAAATACCCGCTTTTGCGGCGAACGCAAATCCGGTGTACATCAACTGATCCGCAAAGATCACTGTCTCTTTCAAACCAACCTGGCGATAGCAGATGTTGATGATTTCCGAGATCGCTTTTTTCTTCATCGTGCGATTGATCAACGAAAACGCCATACCGCCCGGCAGTATGTCGGACAGATACGCGCGGCCGGCGGTCGTGTCGTATAACGCGTGAGTAACATGCTCTTCACCGTTCTCTTCCCGTCGGGTTTCCTTGATCCGTACTTTGATCCTGGCGTGCAACGACAGCGCTCCCGTTTCATACGCACGGTGCACTTCCGAAACATCGCTGAAGATCCGACCCTCGCCGGTCTCGTTTACCGCGTCACGGGTCAGGTAATACAACCCCAATACGATATCCTGAGACGGAACGATGATCGGTTCGCCGTTGGCCGGGGACAGGATGTTGTTCGTAGACATCATCAACGAACGCGATTCGAGCTGGGCCTCCAACGATAGTGGAACATGGACCGCCATCTGATCGCCATCGAAATCCGCGTTATACGGCGTGCAGACTAGGGGATGTAGCTGGATCGCTTTGCCTTCGATCAGGACCGGCTCAAACGCCTGGATTCCCAATCTGTGCAGAGTGGGCGCACGGTTCAACAGCACTGGGTGTTCACGGATGACCTCTTCGAGGATGTCCCATACTTCGGAGCTTTCCAATTCCACCATCTTTTTGGCCTGCTTGATGGTAGTCGCCAGGCCGCGCAATTCCAGCTTGTTGAAGATAAACGGTTTGAACAACTCCAGCGCCATTTTCTTCGGTAAACCACACTGGTGAAGTTTCAGCGTCGGGCCCACCACGATCACAGACCGGCCCGAGTAATCCACCCGCTTGCCCAACAAATTTTGCCGGAAACGCCCTTGCTTACCCTTGATCATATCGGCCAGGGATTTGAGTTGACGTTTATTGGCGCCGGTGATCGCTTTGCCCCGGCGGCCATTATCCAGCAGCGCGTCGACGGCTTCTTGCAGCATACGTTTCTCGTTGCGCACGATGATGTCCGGCGCGTTGAGGTCCAATAGGCGTTTCAACCGATTGTTACGGTTGATGACACGCCGGTACAGGTCATTCAAATCAGACGTCGCGAAACGTCCACCGTCCAACGGCACCAAGGGGCGAAGATCCGGCGGCAATACGGGCAGGATCTCCATAATCATCCATTCCGGGTTATTCCCCGAGTGCAGAAACGCCTCGATCACCTTGAGTCGCTTGGTCAGCTTCTTGATTTTCGTCTCCGATGAGGTTCCCTCCAGATCCTCTCGCAACGAAGCGGCCTCCTCATTCAAGGTCACTCGGCGCAGTAACTCACGCACAGCCTCGGCTCCCATGCGCGCGTCAAACTCATCACCGTATTGCTCGATGGCGTCGAGGTAAGTGTCCTCGGTAAGCAGCTGGCTGCGCTCCAGCGGAGTCATACCCGGGTCAATGACTACATACGCCTCGAAATACAACACCCGTTCGATCTCGCGCACCGTCATATCCAGCATTAACCCGAGGCGGGACGGCAGGGACTTCAAAAACCAGATGTGTGCGACCGGGCTTGCGAGTTCGATGTGGCCCATACGTTCACGCCGCACCTTGGAAAGCGTCACCTCCACACCACATTTCTCGCAGATTACGCCACGATGCTTTAGCCGCTTGTATTTGCCACACAAACACTCATAGTCGTTAATTGGGCCGAAAAGCTTGGCGCAAAATAGTCCATCACGTTCCGGCTTGAACGTCCGATAATTAATCGTCTCCGGTTTCTTCACCTCTCCGAAAGACCATGACCGGACTTTTTCCGGCGAAGCTATACCAATCCGAATCGCGTCAAAATCTTCGATCTTACCGGGCTGCTTAAACAGATTAAACAGATCTTTCATCGTTATTCCTCGATTGTCGTCGGCCAGTGGAAACGACGCGTTGTGTTAGTCATGTTTGAGTTCGATGTTGAGCCCCAGAGATCTGATCTCTTTGATCAGCACGTTGAAAGACTCCGGCATACTTGCTTCCATGTAATGATCTCCCCGTACGATGTTCTCATACATCTTGGTGCGGCCCGCGACGTCGTCCGATTTCACGGTCAGCATTTCCTGCAACGTGTATGCTGCGCCATAGGCTTCCAGCGCCCACACTTCCATTTCCCCAAATCGTTGGCCGCCGAATTGGGCCTTGCCGCCGAGTGGTTGTTGGGTAATGAGGCTGTAGGGTCCTGTAGAGCGGGCATGCATTTTGTCATCCACCAGATGATTGAGTTTGAGCATATACATGTAGCCTACGGTTATGGGTCGGTCGAACGGGATGCCGGTGCGACCGTCATAAAGTCTGCTTTGCCCGTTTTCCGGCAGATTCGCCAGCCGTAACATGTGCTTGATCTCGTCCTCGTGCGCTCCATCAAATACCGGCGTTGCGATGGGGACCCCCTCCCGAAGATTGTCGGCCAACTCAAGCACTTCATTATCGCTCAGCGAATTTAACTCTTCCGGCTTGCCGCTATGATTATAAATGGTATTCAACAGCTTTTTGACGTCTGATGCTTTGCTTTGCTGCTTCAGCATCGCATCGATCTGCCGCCCCAATTTTCGTGCGGCCCAGCCCAGATGAGTTTCCAATACCTGTCCGACGTTCATCCGCGAAGGCACCCCCAACGGATTGAGAACAATATCCACGGTAGTACCGTCGTCCATGTATGGCATGTCTTCCACCGGAACGATCTTCGAGATCACGCCCTTATTGCCGTGTCGACCCGCCATTTTGTCGCCTGGTTGCAGGCGGCGTTTTACGGCAACAAACGCTTTCACCATCTTTAAAACGCCCGGAGCCAGGTCGTCGCCGGCCTCTAATTTAGCGCGCTTTTCGTCGAATAGATCGTCAAACTGCTTGCGCTGCGATTCCAGATCATCGCGCAGTTGCTCCAAAGTACGGTTCGCGTCTTCGTTGCGCAACCGGACTTCGAACCAACGGTCCCGCGGGAGTTCGGCAAGGTAGGCTTTGATTATCTTGTCTCCGGCTTTCAACCCTCCAGGGCCACCTTCCGCGGTTCGGCCGGTGAGCAATCTTTCGATCCGCGCATAGGCATCGTCTTCCACTATTCGGAACTGGTCATTCAAGTCTTTGCGAATTCGCGTGAGCTCTTGGTCCTCATTCTGTTTGGCCCGGGCATCCTTGTCTACGCCGTCGCGCGTGAATACTTGAACATCAATCACCGTTCCCGCCATACCCGAGGGCATACGCAGCGACGTATCTTTAACATCCGAGGCCTTTTCGCCAAAGATAGCGCGCAGAAGCTTTTCTTCAGGGGTCAGTTGTGTTTCACCTTTCGGCGTTACCTTACCGACCAAAATATCTCCCGAAGTGACCTCGGCACCGACGTAAACGATTCCCGATTCGTCGAGTTTGGCCAGCGCAGCCTCACCAACGTTCGGAATATCCCGGGTAATCTCTTCAGCCCCCAGTTTGGTATCCCGGGCAACACAGGATAGTTCCTCGATGTGCACGCTCGTGTAGACATCATCGCGCACCAGACTCTCCGATATGAGAATCGAATCCTCGAAGTTGTAACCATTCCACGGCATGAATGCCACCAGTACGTTTCGACCGAGCGCGAGTTCCCCCATGTCGGTGGAAGGCCCATCCGCTAGAACGTCGCCTTTCGCAATCCTGTCATCCACGCCCACCAAAGGCCGCTGGTTGATTGTGGTGTTCTGATTGGAACGTGTGTACTTGATTAAGTTGTAAATATCGACACCTGGTTCCCCCGGTATCGCTTCATCGTCATTTACCCGGACCACAATGCGGCTCGCATCCACCGATTCGATCAGTCCTCCGCGGCGCGCCACCACGGTTACCCCCGAGTCCACCGCCACGATCCGTTCCATTCCGGTACCGACCAACGGCTTCTCGCTTTTCACGGTGGGTACCGCTTGCCGTTGCATGTTCGATCCCATCAACGCCCGGTTGGCGTCGTCATGCTCCAGAAACGGTATCAGGGAAGCTGCTACGGAAACAATTTGCGACGGGGCAACATCGATGTAGTTCACCTGATCCGGCGTCGATAGGGTGAACTCGTTCTGGGAACGGCAAGACGCCAGTTCATCGGTTAACCGGCCTTTGTCGTCGATGGTCGCATTGGCCTGGGCGATGACAAAATTCCGCTCCTCGATCGCGGACAGATACTCGATCCGGTCGGTGACTTTACCGTTTTCTACTTTACGATATGGTGTTTCCAAAAATCCGTAGTCATTGGTGCGCGCGTAACATGCCAAAGAGTTGATCAAACCGATATTCGGACCTTCCGGGGTTTCGATCGGGCATACACGACCGTAGTGGGTCGGATGCACGTCGCGCACCTCAAAACCCGCCCTCTCCCGGGTCAACCCCCCCGGCCCCAAAGCGGATACCCGCCGCTTATGAGTGACCTCCGACAACGGATTGGTTTGATCCATGAACTGGGACAGCTGGCTGGACCCGAAAAACTCCTTCACCACCGCGGAGACCGGTTTTGCATTAATCAATTCCTGCGGCGTCAGGTTCTCGGATTCAGCCATACTCAGGCGCTCCCGAACCGCGCGCTCGACACGTACCAGCCCAACTCGAAATTGGTTTTCCACCAATTCACCTACCGATCGGACGCGCCGGTTACCCAGATTGTCGATATCGTCGATCTCGCCGTGCCCATTCTTCAAGTCAATCAGAGTGCGCATCACGTCGATGATATCTTCCTTGCTCAGCGTTCCCTCGCCCTCGTCAACGCCACGGCCCAGGCGGCGGTTGAACTTCATTCGCCCTACTGCGGACAGATCGTAGCGATCGGGATTGAAAAACAAGTTGGTGAATAATGCCAGCGCCGCCTCCTTGGTCGGCGGCTCCCCGGGGCGCATCATCCGATAGATCTCAACCTGCGCTTCGAGCTCATTATTCGAGGGATCGATGCGTAGGGTTTCGGAGATGTATGGACCGCGATCAAGATCGTTCGTATAGATCGTTTCGATTTGTTTGATCTTTGCCTCTATGAACTTCTGGACATGCTCTTCGGTCAGGACTTCGTTGGCTTCCGCCAACAATTCGCCCGTCTCCACGTCGACCACGTCCCGCGCCAAACTGAGTCCGGCCAGGTAAGCCGCGGGCACCGATATTTTCTTCATCCGCGCTTTCTCCAGCTCACGGATGTGCCGCGCGGTAATGCGTTTTCCGGCCTCCACGATCACCTGCCCCTTCGGAGTTGTGATGTCGAAGCCGACCTGCTGCCCGCGTAGGCGCTGTGGGATGAGAGCGACTTTGATGTCCTTCCCGGAAAGCTCGAATACATCGTTGTCGAAGAAGATCTCCAGGATCTCCTGCGTGGTATACCCAAGGGCACGTAGCAAAATCGTGGCCGGAAGTTTGCGGCGCCGGTCAATCCGAATGTAGAGCAAATCCTTCGGGTCGAATTCCAGATCCAGCCAGGAGCCCCGATACGGAATGATGCGTGACGAGAACAGGAGTTTCCCGGAGGAGTGGGTCTTGCCCCGGTCATGGTCGAAAAATACGCCCGGCGAACGGTGCAGCTGCGATACGATGACGCGTTCGGTTCCATTGATGACAAACGTCCCGTTGTCAGTCATCAATGGAATTTCGCCCATGTATACTTCCTGCTCCTTAACGTCCTTCACCGCCTTGTTGCCGGTGGTTTCATCCTTCTGAAAGATCACGAGACGCAGCAAAACGCGCAACGGAGCGGCATAGATCAAGCCACGCTGCTGGCATTCCTTGACGTCGAACGGCGGTGTCCCCAGCCGATACGTTACAAACTCCAAAGAAGCGTTACCGTTATAGCTCTCGATCGGGAACACTGAGCGGAAAGCCGCTTGCAGGCCTTGCTCGGGGCGTTCCTCGGGAGTCGTCTCGGCCTGCAAGAATTTTCGATAGGAATTTTTCTGCGTAGCCAGCAAATACGGAACTCGTAATACGCTGGGTCGTTTGCTGAAGCTCTTGCGAATGCGTTTCTTTTCGGTAAAGGAATAGCCCATCGAAACCTCTCAATTAGTACGCGGTGCGTACGGGTTAGTAACACGCAAATTAGCTGTCGGCACTCAGGGAGCAGTCAGCAATAGCTGCCGCCTGCTCGTCGATCGCGCCTGAATGAACCGACACGAAACTCAACCTTATTTGAGCTCCACAGCGCCGCCAGCTTCTTCAAGCTGCTTTTTCAGATCTTCGGCTTCGTCTTTGCCCACACCTTCTTTGATCGGCGAAGGCACAGCCTCGACAAGATCTTTGGCCTCTTTCAGACCCAGGCCGGTCATAGCGCGTACCGTTTTGATAACCGCTACCTTGTTGTCGCCGAAACTGGATAGGATCACATCGAACTCGTCCTTCTCCTCTACAGCGGCAGCAGCTTCACCGCCTCCGGCTGGGGCCGCGACGGCAACCGCCGCCTGGGCGGTTACGCCAAATTTATCTTCCATGTCTTTAATCAACTCAGACAATTCGAGCACCGACATTCCGCCGATAGCATCGAGTATCTCTTCTCTTGATAGTGCCATTATTCGAACTCCTAAATCGGTAAGTAATGAGTAAAACTCAAGTCTGGGGCTTGGCGTCGCGAACCGCTGCCAACGTACGCACAAATGTGCCGGGTACCGCGCTCAAGGTTTGCACGAATTTCTGGAGCGGTGCTTGCAGCGTTCCAGCCAGCCTAGCTAGCAATTCGTCGCGTCCAGGCAGTCTCGCCAGCGCTTGGATCTGGTCCCGCGTCAGCACACTCCCCGACATAGCGCCAGCTTTGATGTTCAGGGCTTGATGGTCCATCGCAAAGGTATGCAGTACTTTCGCGACCGCCACCGGATCCTGCGACGCGGCGAGTGCCAATGGACCCACAAAATGCTCATCGAGGCACTCGAAACTCGACCCCTTCACAGCACGCCTGGCCAGGGTATTTTTGACTACCTGGAGAAACACTCCTGCCTCCCGCGCCTCGGAACGCAAGCGGGTCATGTCCTCGACAGTCAACCCCCGGTACTCGGCTAGGATCGCGGCCTCCGAGTCGGAGAGCACTCCGGCCACCCGCTCAACCACCGCCCGTTTATCCTCAGAACTGAGGCTCATGTAACTACCTCCTAATTATCGGTGTCCAGGTCCAGGAGCTCGGACAACAACTGTCCACACTCTGTACTCGAGTACACCATCTGCGTAGGCCGAACCAACTCAATTAAGGAAACCCGTGCGCTAATGCGTTCAGGATCCCGCCTACGGTCTTCGATTCCCCGTACCCGTCCATGACGAATACAGGACCCTTCGTCGATGGCTAACCGCACTAGAAACTAGGCAGTGAACCACGGTCGACACGAATGCCCGGCCCCATCGTGGTAGACAGGGTCACCCGTTTAAAATATTGTCCCTTGGCGGCCGCTGGTTTCGCCTTTTGCAGCGCTGTCAACAGGGAGAGCAAATTCTCGGTGAGCGCTTCGGCTTCAAAGGACGCCTTTCCTATCGGGCAGTGCACAATGCCCGCTTTATCCACGCGAAACTGGACTTGACCCGCTTTCGCGTTTTCTACCGCCTTGGCCACATCGGCGGTCACCGTGTCAACCTTGGGGTTTGGCATTAGGCCCCGCGGACCCAGGATCTGACCCAGCCGCCCGACTACCTTCATGCTGTCCGGCGTCGCTATCGCCATATCGAAATCGATTTCGCCGCCCTTTACACGTTCCGCCAAGTCCTCGAGACCCACCACGTCCGCACCCGCTTGTTGCGCGGCTTCGGCCTGCGGACCGTCAGCAAACACCGCTACCCGAACCTGCTTCCCGGTCCCCCGCGGCAGCACGGTAGCACCGCGTACGTTCTGATCGGATTTGCGCGGGTCAACGCCCAGGTTGATCGACACGTCCACCGACTCATCGAATTTGGCCGACGCGGTATCTTTAACCAGCAACACCGCTTCATTCACGGGATAGAACTTGCTGAGATCGCATTTTTCAAGTACTTCTTCCATACGTTTGCCCACCTTACACCTCCTCGTCCGTTTCGATGCCCATACTGCGGGCGCTACCGGCGATGATACGGACGGCATTGTCCATATCGTAGGCATTCAGGTCGGCCATCTTGGCCGTCGCGATTTCCTCAAGCTGGGCACGCGTCACTTTCCCCACCTTGTTGCGGTTCGGCTCCGCACTGGCTTTGGGCAGACCGAGAGCCTTTTTCAGAAGCACCGCCGCGGGTGGCGTTTTGCGTATGTAGGTGAAACTTTTGTCGCTGAATACCGTAATGACGACCGGAATCGGAAGACCTTTTTCCAGCGATTGGGTGTCTGCATTGAACGCTTTGCAGAACTCCATGATATTCACCCCATGCTGGCCCAGAGCGGGTCCCACTGGTGGGCTAGGATTAGCCTCGCCGGCCGGTACCTGCAACTTAATAAGTACGTCTACTTTCTTTGCCATGCTCTACTCCACTGGGTGCAAGCGCCTCGCGGCTCCCCGACTAGACTTACAATATAGGGGCGGTGCCTCGCCACGAGGCCCCACGGCTAACCTTTCTCTACCTGCGAAAAATCCAGTTCCACCGGCGTCGAGCGGCCGAAAATCGACACCGCCACACGCAATTTGGCTTTTTCGAAGTTCACATCCTCAACGGTTCCATTGAAATCGGCGAACGGACCATCTATGACCCTGACAAGCTCCCCAGGTTCAAAAGAAAATTTCGGGCGGGGTTTTTCGGCACCCACCTTGACTTGCTGCATGATCGCGTCGGCCTCCTTGTCGCTGATCGGAGTAGGCTTGGCGCTGGTCCCGCCGATAAAACCGGTAACCCGCGGTACACGTTTCACCAGATGCCACGTACCGTCGTTCATCTCCATCTGGACAAGGACATATCCTGGGAAAAACTTACGTTCACTAGTGCGCTTCTGCCCGCCTTTCAGTTCCACGACATCCTCGGTGGGAACCAATATCTCACCGAACATGTCTTCCATGCCCTCGCGCTTTATATGGTCCCGCAACGATTGCGCGACCTGCTTCTCAAACCCGGAGAAGGCGTGCACAACATACCAACGCTTGGTCATGACAGTTTCTTGTCCTTAAACAGCTCGCTATCGGCGCTACGCGTTTCGAGCACCCAAGACGAGCTCATAAATTACCCAAAATATCATCGCGTCGAGTAACCACAAGTAAATCCCGACCACGATCACCAGACTCAGTACGACCAACGTTGTCTGCACTGTCTCTCGCCTTTCTGGCCAAACCACTTTCCGGACTTCTAGGCGCGACCCCTTGGCAAACTCCCACGCTGCCTGACCCGGTTCCGACGTCAACGATATACCCAACGCTGCGATGACGCTGACAATTACCATCAGTGCTCGAACCAGAACCGACATGTCGGAAAAGTAATAAAACGCCGCGATGCCGGCGATCACCACCAACACCGCCGCGGCCAGCTTGAGTCTATCGATCACTTACTAGAATTCCCTAAACAGTTGGCAGGCCAGGAGGGAATCGAACCCCCAACCTGCGGTTTTGGAGACCGCCGCTCTGCCAATTGAGCTACTGGCCTAAATTCATAATGTGCAGCGCTGCCGCCTGCATCCAGGGACACCTGTTGCGCGAATGATGTTTTTGCCTATTCAATGATCTTCGTGACCACTCCGGCACCGACCGTACGACCACCTTCACGAACCGCAAAACGCAACCCGTCCT
>Ga0224508_10005429_pt1 | contig 10201 bp, 7 predicted proteins | sample SF_Jan12_sed_USG_4_FD_170157 | JGI IMG/M metagenome (GOLD analysis project Ga0224508, IMG submission 170157) | Sediment microbial communities from San Francisco Bay, California, United States - SF_Jan12_sed_USGS_21 | ecosystem: Environmental > Aquatic > Marine > Sediment | place: USA: California... | reverse complement strand
CGCTTTGCCATTGATGTAGGTAGTGATCGCGGGACGATCAACCGGAAGTTGCTTGCGAAGCGTCGTCAGCCACTTTGGCGGACCTGTTTCGGCTCGCTTCAGGATGCCTTCGACTGCGCCGTCGCCGACGCCAAAATAAAGGTACTTGCCTTTGATGCCGACCGTCATCACCGGCACTCCCTCTTCAACGCGGACCTGATACATGGTCACGCCGCCAACCTTTATTTCTGTAACAGCGTCCGGTGGTGCGTCGGCTCGCAGTCTATCCCACAGTTTTATTAACTCCTCCGCATCATCGCCGATGTGCGCCACCATCCCGCCTTCCATTTCAGGACCGGCAGGTGTTACATCCGCCTTGGAAATGAATAACGCAACGGGGCGAGACAAGAGTCGTGGCACCCATTTCATTGCCATTGCTGCATCAGGCTCGTCTTCCGCCATCTCGTCAAACGCCTTGGCAACTCGGCCTTCCACTTCTTTGATAAGTAATTGAATCTCCGGTTCCGCGAGCAGCTTTTCAAGTTCATTGGCGCTCTTCGGATCCACAGTCGTTGACCCCGCCCAAGAGAGATACGCGATGCACTCTTCCGGCGCGATACGCGCCATATGCGGATCTTCGGCGGCTGGCGGCAGCCCTAAGGGCAACCCAGCGGTCAGAAACGAGAGAGTAAGTAAGGTGGAAATGCCAACACCGGAAGCGAACATGGCTCACGACTCCTAAGCGAAATGGACAAGGCAGGCAGACACTCGAACGGTGTCGCGACCGTGAGCATAGCACGGCCAGAAAATGGTGTCCACGTAGCGCAAAGAAATTGCCGCGACGAAGTTTAGACGATAGGAGAGCCGTCAGTTTTCACCGATTCATTCGTCACAAGTATTCGCTGCTCACACAATGATCTTAAACAATCGCACAAGAATTATTCAGATTTCTTGCCGTCCAAAAGTGAGCGGAATTAACGAAGGCTTTGCAATACCCACTCACGCTCAAGATCGAGCGACAGATCTTCATAAGTAGACAGCGCTTTGGCACGAGCTGCGATGGCTCGTGTACGACGCAGATCGGCCGTGCTAGGCTTTTCCGCCTTTTTCTGAAGACCAGTATTTCGCTTATCCAGCTTGTCGATCTCTTTCAATTCGCCCCCAAGCTTCTGTATTTGAGACGAGTATGACGCGTACATCCTATCGTAGTCATTCTTTAGCTTTACACGTTGAGCCACGATCGACTGTGCTTGTCGTTCCAGTAATCTGACCTGGGCGTCGTAGCGGTTTGAAAGAATGCTGACCTGGTTGATCTGCGACTGGATGAGGCCCCGCGTTCCCGGATCTTCGGCACGATCCAATTGCCCCTGCAGTCGAATGATATCTGAAGTGTAGAGCGATTGCTCACGACGAGTCGCAATGGCCTCCGTTTCAAGGCGCCGCAATTGATCTACTAAGGGCTTGTCCTCGTCTTCGATGGCCTTCAACTCGTCCTTGGCTTCGCTTTTCAGCTTTTCAATTTCAGGAGCGATCTCTGCCCTGCGCTCTTCAAGTTGTGTTTGCTCGCCTGCCAATTCTTTGCGCTCTCTCTCACGATCCTTTTCTGCTTGCACCTTCGCTTCCTCCGCGGTTTGCTCTTGCTCGAGGCTAAATGAATGGTGCGTTTCAATAACGCCATCGCGTGCTTTATCGAATGCGGCGATTTGTTTGTCGTCGAGCCGGGAGATAATCTTACGTTTAGCCGCTTGCAAGGTCGTCTCCTTAATGACTCCGTCCGCCGGACCTTCCAGGTAACCGACCATGCGTCCAGCATAGCGCACATTCTCCAATTGTTCTTCATCAGAGGACGACTTCATTTGCACAAGCTGGTCCAACTCAATCAGCGACTGGCTGTAATTCTTTCCAAGCATAGAAAGCCACGCCTTTGCCTTTGCGGCGTGAATGTGTTGAGGATCATGGTCAAGCAATTGACCGAGCAGCTTGGCAGCGTCTGGATAACGTCGCTGCTTGATCTGCACCAAGGCGTACGCATAAACGGCACGAACGTCGCCCGGACTAACTTGCTGAATGGTGCCGAACTGTTCGTCGGCTAAAGCGCGAGTTTTGTAAGATGCCGGCCAGCCAATCTCGAACAGTTTTTCGACTTCTCGTTTTAGCTCAGCGTCAGCGGCTTGCGAATCGACAGTATTGAATGCGAGCAGAAGGGCGGCCAATGGGATCGCTACAAATCCACTTCTATTCATCTCTCTTCTCCTCAAACATGAAGATTGGGCGCAGCACGCCCCCACTCCCTACTATAGTAATGGCTCAGCGTTCTCGCGGCAACCGAATTCACGCCTCGGAAACGGCGGTGATCTGGCCCAATCCGCAGAATTGGCACGACATGACCCGCTGGCTGGGGTTCGTTAGAATAGGGTTCTTCTGGCCAGCGACCAAATCTTTTTCGGAGTACGAAATGCGTCAACTCATCTGCCTAAGTCTCATATGCTTGTCAATTGGCACAAGGGCCGCTTGGGCCGAAGACTCAAAAGCCGATGACGAGCCCAAGACCGCTAAACAAATTGCGTCTGTCGAACGGCTGGCGAAGAACGCGCGAAACTCGGTCGTTCAGATTTCCTTCAAAGGACGAGACGACAAGCGTCTAGGAGTTGGCAGCGGATTTATCATTGCTGCCGACGGCTTGATTGCCACCAATCTGCACGTGCTGGGCGAAGCCCGTCCGATTTTTGTTGAATTGGCCGACAAACGTAAATTCGAAGTGAAATCGGTCCATGCATCGGATCGCACGCTCGACTTGGCCATCGTTCGCATCGACGCGAAAGATTTGCCAGCGCTTGAATTAAGTGATTCGGATCAAGTCAAACAAGGTCAGCCGATTGTCGCGATTGGCAACCCACATGGATTGAAGTACAGCGTTGTGAGCGGTGTTGTTTCGAGTCGTCGAGAGATCGACGGTAGAAAGATGCTTCAAGTGGCCATACCAATCGAGCCGGGAAACAGCGGCGGCCCAGTCTTGAATTCCGATGGACGAGTTATCGGAGTCGTTACCATGAAGTCGCTCGTAACCGAGAACCTTGGCTTTGCCGTCGAGATCAATCAACTCCAGCCGCTGATCGAAAAGCCGAACTCGATCGCCATGGCGAAATGGCTAACCATCGGCGCATTGGACGCGCGCGATTGGACGCCGATGTTTGGTGCTAAATGGCGTCAGCGAGCCGGTCGGATCATCGCCAGCGGGAGTGCGGCTGACCCGGTGGGCCGACGTTCGATTTGTGTTTCGCACGCCGACTTGCCCGACAAACCGTTCGAACTTGGCGTTAACGTGCGACTCGACGACGAATCGGGCGCGGCTGGACTGATCTTTCATTCAAACGAGGGTGACAAGCACTACGGATTTTACCCGTCGAATGGAAATTTGCGCCTCAGTCGCTTTGACGGCCCAACCGTGTTCCAGTGGAACGTCCTGCGCGAAATTGAGTCGGCACATTACGACCCCGGTAGATGGAATCACCTCAAAGTCCGTGTTGAGAAGGACAAGATACTCTGCTACGTAAATGATCAACTGGTCATCGAATCGACTGACGATAAACTGACGGCAGGCAAAGTTGGTTTAGCCAAGTTCCGTCAAACAACGGCCGAGTTCAAGAACTTTCGTGTTGCGAAATCAATCGCTTCGACTCAGATTGCGGCGGAAGAAAAGAAGAAACTTAGCGAGTTTGTCAAAAAGCTCAATGACATCGCCAATACGACAGACGATCAGCTTGAACCGTTGACGAATTCGCCACGCGCGAGCGCCAAAGTACTCAGAGAACGCGCAGACGAGTTAAAGCAACGGGCGGACCAATTACGCCATCTCGCAAGTGACATTCACGTGAAGGGAGTTGCGAAAAAGCTGGGCGCATTAATGCAAGATGGCGAGATGGCCGACTTGCTGCGGGCTGCGATGCTCATTGCTCAATTGGACGACGAAGATCTTGACGCCGAGATCTACCTAAAGCAAGTCGAGCGAATGGCGGAAGAGATCAAAAAAGAACTGCCGGAAAAAGCCAACGAGAAGGAACGTCTAGCGGCGCTCAACAAGTACCTGTTCAAAGAAAACGGATTTCACGGCGGACGGACGAACTATTATCATCAAGCGAACAGCTACCTGAGCAGCGTACTCGACGACCGCGAAGGTCTGCCAATTACACTTTCCGTACTTTATATGGCCCTAGGCCAACGAATCGGGCTGCAAATCGACGGTGTGGGTCTGCCCGGACACTTCGTCGTCAAACATGTGTCGGCTGCTGGCGATGAGCAATTGGTCGACGTATTTGACGGTGGACGATTGATGCCTCGAGAAGAAGCGGAGCGAGTCATTCGGAGATATTACGACCGAGAACTCGCAGACGAGGACCTAAAAGCCGCGGCAAAGAAAGACATAGTCTTGCGAATACTGAACAACTTGCGCGGCATCGCCCAAAACGAAAAGGACGCCGAGGCAATTCTGCGTTATCTGGAAGCAGCATTGGCAATTGACCATGAATTGGTACCAGAGCGCATGATGCGAGCCTATGCTCGGTTTCAAACGGGCCGCCGAATTGGCGCCATTGCCGATCTCGATTGGTTACTCGAAAAGCAACCCGAAGGAATCGACATCGCCGGCTTGCGCGAGGCGCGCGAGTATTTTATGAAGGCAGGTAAACGGCAATGATCTGCAGCAGTTGTTCGGCCATTTTTGTTCCATAACAAAGACATTCTTATTAGAGGCACTGTTCATGATTAGATTTCGAAATACTCAAGCCGTGCTGTCAATGATTGCTTGGTTGTTTGTGACGCTTAATGTCGACACGCAGGCTGCTGACACCGACGCGAAGATTAGCGTCATGGTTGCCGACCGAGCAACATACGACAAAGTTCTGGAAAAGCACAAAGGCAAAGTTGTGCTGGTCGATTTTTGGGCAACTTGGTGCGCGCCTTGCGTCAAACAGTTTCCCCATACGGTCGAGCTGAGCAAAAAGCATGACAAGATGAAGTTTGCTGTCATCTCGGTCAGCATGGATGATGCAAGCAGTGAAGACAGCGTCCTTGAATTCCTCAAGGCGAAAGGCGCGATGTTTGACAATCTGCTCAGCAAGTACGAAATCGGCGGCGAGTCTTTTACCGCATTCGATGTAGGCAGCAACGGCGTCCCTCACTACAAGATCTATGATACGAAGGGAAACCTTGTTAAGTCGCTAAGTAAACCCGACGACATTGACAAGACGATTGAATCGCTCTTGAAATAGAGCGGGCGGGCACAAGAGCTTGTCCTACAGCGATGGGCAAACACTCTCTCCCACGTTGAATCTTCATCTGAACCGCCCTAAAATCGGGTTTCATTACTCCTTGCTTGCCAATTGCTCTCCCGTCTTGAAGGAACCGAAGAATGTCCGAAAACGCCGACGGCCAACAGCTTTTTACACCCAGTGCCGAGTTCTCTCAGACCTCGCGCATCGGGTCGATGGAGGCCTACCAAAAACTCTATGACGAAGCGAAAAACGATCCCGAAGGTTTCTGGGGTCAACTGGCAAAAGACGAGCTTCATTGGTTCAAGCCGTTCGACAAAGTGCTCGACTGGAACTTACCCAACGCTCAGTGGTTTGTCGGAGGTCAGACAAACGCCAGCTACAATTGCCTAGACGCGCATCTCGGAACCGACCGAGAAAACAAAACGGCGATACTCTGGGAGGGCGAACTTGGTGATACACTGACGCTCACGTATAAGCAACTACACACAGAAGTTTGCAAATTTGCCAACGCCTTGAAGTCACTTGGCCTCAAACAAGGCGATGTTGTTTCCATTTACATGCCAATGGTGCCTGAGTTGGCAATTGCCATGCTTGCCTGTGCACGAATCGGCGCCGTGCATTCCGTCATCTTTGGCGGTTTCTCCAGCGAGGCAATCGCTGATCGCAATCACGACGCAAGCGCGAAAGCCGTCATTACGGCTGACGGAGGTTGGCGCCGCGGAAAGGTATTGCCGCTGAAAGTCAATGTCGATATGGCACTCGAAAAGTCACCAACCGTCGAGCATTGCATTGTGCTGCGTCGTTGCGAAAACGACGTGACGATGAAAGAAGGTCGCGATCACTGGTGGCACGAATTGGTCGCCAACGCTTCCCAAGATTGTCCCGCCGAACCGCTCGATAGCGAAACGACGCTGTTCATCCTGTACACGAGCGGATCGACCGGTAAGCCAAAGGGAATACGACACACAACGGCCGGATACAACCTGTACGCCAAGAAGACTTTCGAGTGGGTCTTCGATTATCGCGACGAAGACATCTATTGGTGTACTGCCGATTGCGGCTGGATCACGGGTCACAGTTACATCGTCTACGGGCCACTTTCTGCAGGTGCAACGACCGTCATGTACGAAGGTGCACCGAACCAACCGGACGAAGGCCGTTTTTGGGACATCGTCGACAAGCATAAAGTCAACATCTTCTATACGGCCCCAACTGCAATCCGCGCTTTCATTAAATGGGGCGACCAGCATGTCAAGAAGCGAGATCTGTCCTCCTTGCGACTGTTGGGCTCGGTTGGTGAACCTATCAATCCAGCGGCTTGGCTTTGGTACCACGAAAACATCGGCAAAGGTAAATGCCCGATCGTTGACACATGGTGGCAAACCGAAACGGGCGGCATCATGATGAGTCCGCTTCCTGGCGCAACGCCCACCAAACCTGGAAGCTGCACCATGCCGCTACCGGGAATCGTTCCACAAATCGTCGACAGCGATAACAAACCGTGCGGCCCAAGCGAGCAAGGTATGCTGGTCATGACCCAACCATGGCCTGGAATGCTACGTGGAATCTGGGGCGACGACGATCGCTACAAGAAGCAGTACTGGAGTACCGTGCCGGACTGTTATCTCGCCGGCGACAATGCCATGTGCGATAGCGACGGCTACTATTGGATTTACGGCCGACTCGACGATGTATTAAACGTCTCCGGACATCGCTTGAGCACAACCGAAATCGAAAGCGCGCTGGTCAGTCATCCGGACGTCGCCGAAGCCGCCGCAGTCGGTCGCCCCCACGATCTCAAAGGTGAAGCTGTCGCCGTCTTCGTCACGCTCGCCACTGGCGAACCCAACGACGACCTGCGAAAAGAACTGGTCCAACACGTCCGCGCTCAAATCGGCGCGCACGCCCAACCAGACGACGTCCGTTTTGCCAACGCGTTACCCAAAACCCGCAGCGGAAAAATCATGCGACGCCTGCTCCGTGACATCGCTGCAGGTAAAGAAGAAACGTCGCAAGATACTTCGACGCTCGAAGATTACACGGTCCTAGCCAAGCTCCGTGGCGACGAAGAGTAGCGTTTTAGAACGCCGACATTCACCAATCAACGCTTACGCTTCCAGTACTAATCATTTGACTGCCGCACTGGCACAGCCGGTGGCACACTTTAAGTCGCTTGAACGGGCTAGGCAGAAATTTGATGAAGCCTGCGAAATAGTCCATCAAACCGCCACGCCGCTCAGCGAATTACGACGCCCCGCACGTCTGCTCGATCCAGTGGCGGGCTTGCTTCGTGCAACGAAAACTACCAGCCTTGATCTCTTCCAGCAACTGCTCCAGTTGTTCCGGTGACAGATCGCACTCGCGTCCGTGATGATCAACTTGGCACAAGCGATCGAAGTTCCCTTGGCGATACAACTTGACCCAATCGCGAATCGTGCGGTCAGCGACTCCCAACAACTGGGCGACTTCGACTTGCGTGCGGCCTTCGTCCAGCCACAACAACGCACACAGTCGCCGATAAATTCTGTGATCGTGCGCCGCACGGCGTCGCTTTTTTGCTTCCTTACGTTCTTTCTTGTTGAACCGAAATCCATCCGTGCTTGCTTGCATCGTCGACATCCTTGTCGCTGTGGTCGAACCAAACATAACCAAGCAAAGGATACTGAACTCTATCAACTCTCACTAGATAATCTAGACAAACCAGGAAGTCTTAAAGTGGTTTGGCTATAATCCGCAAGCCAGGAGCGCCGATGGCCGCTCTATTCGGCGACTTTGAGTGTGGATGACGCGCAATTCACTGTCCTCATAGCCCGGAAACCGGGCGGACCGATGAGGCCATCCTGATCGTGACAAGAGTTGGACTCCCGCCCCAAGTGCCCGCGGGGATTCTGGCGCAAACGGGCTAACAGGCCGTAAAAATCATGACAATCCGGTTGTTTGTTCTTGGCCTGATGTTTTCTGGACCGATTCGCAGTCTCATTGACTCCGGCCTTTGTGGCTGGAACACTATTCGATTCATATTTATTTTTCATTTGTGCCCACTCATCGAGAATTTGTAATCTATGTTTTATATGGGCTCCTTCACCAATTTGCAGTAATGCCGTCGAGCATTCGCTCATTAGAAAACAGGTGGCACTATGACAAAGCACCCGAGAAAAAAGGTGTTTGTTGATCGCGACGTTCAGGGGGCTTTGTTGCGGCGACTTGCCGTTTTTTGGGCGTGCTGCATGCTGTATGTGCTGCTTCCGAGCTTAATCGGCCAGCTTTACAAAGAGCCTGATAAGTTGATCCATGAGCAGTTTGGCGCAATTTGGTTTCGCTATGCACCCGTCCTGATTGCGATGTTTGTACTTTTACCCTGCGCTGTTCTCGACTTACTAAAACTATCCAATCGATTTGTTGGTCCGCTATATCGTGTTCGCCATGACCTGCGTCGCTTGGCTAACGGCGAAGAGATTGAGCCGTTAAAGTTTAGGACCGGCGACTATTGGCAAGATTTAGCGGGGACGATCAACGAGATTTCCGCCGAGTTGCAAAGAAGACGCGCACCCTCAGAGGTGGCTTCCGAACAGCCGGCGTTTTGCCAACCACACGTTGCTTCGTCCTCTTGATCGCCGCACCTCGGCAACCCGCGATCTATTTCAAATTCCGATCGTGGTGCGTAACCGAATCATCAGGCGCGATCGCGACAACGTCGCTTAATGCTCGTTCGCAAAGACGCTGAAACGCAACTTCTGTGCATGTTCAATCTTCCTGATTGGATCCTTTCGACTCGGACGCAACCTTCGACTCAATGTCATATCCGCTGCTGGCGTCCCAGATTTTCATGATGGCGTCCTGGCTCATCGACGCCAGCCGCCGTCCGTCGGGGCTCCAGGCGACTGACTTCACTTCGTCGTCGTGCTCGAAAACGATGGTTGTCTTTCCATTTTCTGGATTCCATAGTCGCACCGTCTTGTCGCCGCTGGCCGTTGCGATTCTTTGCCCATCGGAGCTCCACGCGACTGACCAGACCGAAAACGTGTGACCACGTAAAACTTTGACCTCTTGGAAAGTCTCCGAGTCACGGATGGTTGCCGTGTGGTCTCGGTTTCCTGTAACAACGTGTTCTCCGTCTGGACTCCATGCAATCGACTCGATGGGGATCTTAGCCGTGAACTCGCCAAGTCGCTTACCGGTTGCTGAGTCTATCATGGCAAGTTTCGTCTTGGTCATCACGATTAGTATCTTGGTGCCATCGAAGCTCCACGCGAGTTTTTCGATCTTGTCCAGCCCTGTTGCGACCTCTCGCCGCTCTTCATCGGCCGTCGGATCATACATGAGGATTGATGAGTGACCTTCAGCCGGAGTCAGTGTCATTGCCAGGCGGTGGTCACCTTTGGCCGGGCTAAACGAACGGTACGTCATTCCGTTTTTTGGAATCGTGTGAAGTTGCTCGTCGCCGTTGCCGTTCCAAAACGTGATGATGTCACGGTAGCTCGACACGAGGAATTCCCCGTCACTGCTCCAGCAGGGCCGACTGCCAAGTTGTGTGAATTCTTTGATGCCGTTGCCAAGTTGTGTGGATCCGATGTCGTTGTCGGGCACGGTGTGCAGAAACAGTGGCTGACCGCTTTCCGCATTCCAGATTGTGAATGGATGATTGTTGGCCGCGGCGACTCGTGTTCCGTCGCGACTCCAAGAAACGTAACCGCCATCGTGCTCGACGGTGGTGCTGCATTGCTTCAGCGATCGCACCGGAGGCGCTCGCGACATGTCCCACAGCCGCACATAGCCATCGGTGCCGGTTGTCGCGACGAGCGCCTCTGCCGCATTCCATGCAACCCCTTCGACAACCGCAGTATGGCCGCGCAAAACGTCGACCTCGGTTCCGTCGGTTGCGTCCCAGATTGTGGCGGAAAAGTCTCGGCCGCCGGCGATGACGAATCTGTCATCCGGCCCCCATGCAACGG
>Ga0224508_10005428_pt1 | contig 10202 bp, 7 predicted proteins | sample SF_Jan12_sed_USG_4_FD_170157 | JGI IMG/M metagenome (GOLD analysis project Ga0224508, IMG submission 170157) | Sediment microbial communities from San Francisco Bay, California, United States - SF_Jan12_sed_USGS_21 | ecosystem: Environmental > Aquatic > Marine > Sediment | place: USA: California... | reverse complement strand
GAACGATCACCACACGTCGACGCCGCTCTCGCACGAGAAGCTCGCGATGTGGGTGTTCCTCGGCTCCGAGTGCTTGTTGTTCGGTGGGCTCATCTCCACCTACATGCTCTACAAGAATCGCCTGCCCGAAGGTGAGATCGGCCCGGCAGACGTCTTCGACATCCCGTTCACGTCGGTCAGCTCGTTCGTCTTGTTGATGAGCTCGCTGACGATGGTGTTGGCGGTCAGCTCGATTGCACGGGGCGACATCCGACGCAATCGAGTGTGGTTGCTCACCACCGCGATGCTCGGTGCCGTCTTCGTCGGTGGGCAGGTGTACGAGTTCACCGTGTTCTACAACGAGGGCCTGGGCTTCACCACGAACCTCTTCAGCTCGGCGTTCTTCACCCTCACCGGCTTCCACGGCGTGCACGTCTCGATCGGCATCATCATGTTGATGTCGCTGTACGTCGGGTCGGCGAAGGGCAATCTCACCCGGGAGTCGGCCGAGAAGGTCGAGATCATCGGGCTGTACTGGCACTTCGTCGACATCGTGTGGATCGTCATCTTCACGATCGTCTACCTGTTCCCGCAGTAAGGATCTCCCATGAGCACGACGGTCGACGAGTTCACTCCCGACGAGGGCACCACCGGCCACGATGACACCCACGACGACCACATGTCGGACTGGGGCTACGTCAAGGTCGCAATCTTCCTCGGTGCCGTCACCGCCGTCGAGGTGTTCACGTACTTCAACTCGGTCCTCGACTGGGGCAAGGCCCTCGTGCCCGCACTGCTGGTCATGATGGTCATCAAGTTCGGCACGGTCGTCGCCTATTTCATGCACCTCAAGTTCGACTCGCAGATGTTCACACGGGTCTTCGTGGCCGGGCTGGCTCTCGCCATCGGCGTGTACGTCATCATGTTGTTGACGTTCGCGCTGGACCTCTGGGAAATCTTCCAGGACTGAGCTCGGAATGATGCTCGGTGCCGCATCCGACGTCTGGCGGTTCCAACCACATCCCGAGGTGTGGGTGCTGATCATCGGGCTGCTCGCCATGGGCTGGTACGTCGCCCGCGTGCTCGGCCCGCAGGTCGTGGCCGACACCGACACGGTGGTCACACGGAACCAGACGCGGTGGTTCTTCGGTGCGATCGCGCTGTTGTGGATCGTCAGCGACTGGCCGATCCACGACCTCTCGGAGGAGTACCTCTACTGGGTCCACATGGTCCAGCACCTCGTGATCACGTTCGTGATCCCTCCGATGGTGTTGCTGGCGACCCCGGAGTGGCTGGCGCGTCTCATCGTGAGCTCCGACGGTTCGAGCGGCGTGTGGATTCGCCGGCTGGCTCATCCGATCGTCGCCGGTCTGTTGTTCAACGCCGTCGTCGCGGTGACTCATGCCCCGGTGGTGGTGAACTTCTCGGTCGAGAACGGCCCGTTCCACTACGCCCTGCACGTCACGGTCTTCATGACAGCGCTTTTGATGTGGGTCCCGGTCGCGGGCCCGTTGCCCGAGCTCCGCATCTCATTGCCGGCCCAGATGATCTATCTGTTCCTCATGTCGGTCATCCCGACGATCCCCGGCGGCTGGCTCACCTTCGCCGACAGTGCCGTCTACTCCGCGTACGATCACGACGTTCGCCTGTGGGGAACCACGGTCATCCGCGATCAACAGGCGGCCGGGATGATCATGAAGGTCGTCGGTGGTTTCTATCTCTGGTCGATCATCGCGGTCTTGTTCTTCCGATGGTCCAACACATCGAGCGACGAGCACCGCAAGATGCGACGCGTCGACTCGGCGGAGATCCTCACCTACGACGAAGTCAGCTCGGCCTTCGCCGAGTCGGGTCCTGCTCCCGTCGAACCGTCACCCGAGACCGACGCACCCTGAGCCGGCGCGCCGGCACGGCGTGTCAGTCGTCGAGGGTCTGACCGAGCAGCCGCGCGGTGAGCTCGGTGCGGCTGGTGATGCCGAGCTTCTGGTAGACGCTGCTCAACTGATTGTCGGGTGTGCGGGCCGAGACCGACAGCACTTCGGCGATCGCTCGGCTCGTGAGGCCGCGTTGAGCCATCGATGCGACCTCGTACTCCCGCCCGGTGAGGTTCGGCGGTCGCCGCCACAGGGCGGGGGTCGGCGGGAAGTCACAGTGGGCCCACGCGTCCCGAGCGGCTGACCACAGCGCGGACCGTGCGCCGGGGTCGGCGACGCGGCTTGCCTCTGCGTTCGCCTCGGCGGCGAAGATCCAGAGCCCCCCGTCGCTGTACCGCCTCGCCAGCGACACGAGCGAGTCCACATCGGTGTTGATCAGCGCGCGGACGTGTTCGAGGTACAGCGCCGGGAGCCACGGTTCGTCGACCCTCGACACGATCTCCTCGAGCCCGTCGACGGCGAGGTCGGCTCGACCGCAGCGCGCCACATCGAAGAGGCACTGCGCGGCGTAATAGGTGTGACCGATCTCGTCATTCGTGCGACTTGCCGCGAGGAACGTGTCGACTGCGAGCGAAAGAGCACCCGTGCGAGCCAAGAGCCTCGCCCGGGCCTGGTCGATGACGCCGGCAGCGGTCCGTTGCCCGGGAACGGGTCCAGAGTCGAACTGCTCGATGATCGAGCGGGCATCGTCGAGACGGTCGGCCTGGACATAGGCGTTGGCCAGCATGGCGAGGCCGTATGGCATCGTGCGGGACAGCCCGGTCGCCTTGGCCGCGATCTCGAGCACTCGTATGGCTTCGTTCGTCCGACCGCGAAGCATCAGCACCGGGCCGAGTGACCGATGCAGGCCGTGCGCCAGCCACGGGTAGCCCGCGTCGACCGCCTCGCGTTGGACGGTCCGACAGTGTTCTTCCGCGCCGACCGCATCGCCCGCGTACAGGCGCGCGATCGTGACGCTGGCCGTCAAGAGGTTCGTCTCGAAGGCCCCGCTCCGGAGCGACGCGGCGATCCTGTACGCGTCGGCAGTGACTTGTTCGCAACGTTCTCGTTGTCCTGAGAACGCAGTGGCGATGGCGATGAGCGACAACCCGGTGAGTATCGTCGGCTCGTCGGCCCGGTTGGCCTCGACGATTGCAGTGCTGGCCGCGTCGGCAGCTCGGAAATCGCCGAGGTAGAGCTCGAATGACGCCCGCATCATCGTGATCCGATCGGCCTCGCCGGGATCGTCGACCTGGCCGGCAGCCCGCTCGAGGAGCGAGATCGCCTCTTCGCTTCTCCCCAGGAGGAAGTACAGATGGAAGGCTCTCGCCTTGATGGCCTCCGCGGTCTCGAAGTCGTCGTCGGCCTCGGCCTCGAGCTCGATGAGCAGGGCGAGCCCGTCGGTCTCCCGGCCTCCGAGACACCACGCGCGGGCGAGGACGAGACGGGCCCGGAACCCTCCGCCTGCCTCGATCGCGCCGGCGGCGAGCCGCTCGGCCAGGGCGACGTCGAAGAGCATCAGGGCCCGATCCGCGGCGTCGATGACCTGGTCCATGTCACCGATCGAGCCCAGCTCGAGCTGCCATTCTGCGAGAGCGAAGAGATCACTCGCTCGCTGGGCACCCGAGTCGGTATAGAGCTCGATGAGACGTTCCAGCGAGTCCCGCCGATCGTCGGGTGACAGGTCGGCTGCTGCGAGCTCGGCGTACAGGGGATGGGTCAACCAGACGAGCTCGCGGCGTCCGGAGACGGATCGGCCGATGAGCTGGGCCTGCTCGAGCTCGGCGATGGCCGATGCTTCGGCGGCTTCCTCGGCCATGGGCATCGGCACGGGCTCGCCGGCGACTGCCAACAGCTCGAGCACCCTGCGGGCGCGATCGGAGAGTGACGCCTGACGGCTTCGCACGATGTCGATCAATCTGCCGGCCCGACTGATGCCGGCCGTGGCCCACCAGTGTCGGCCGTTCCATTCCAGCAGTCCGGCCGAGAGGGCACCGAGAACGGCCTCGCGGAGGAAGAGGGCGTTTCCTTCCGTGAGTCGCCACAGCTCGTCGGCCGTGCTCGCCTCGAGCGGTCCTCCGAGCGCGGACTCGGCGAGCTCGAGCGTGGCCGCGCGGTCGAGCGGCGCCACCTCGATGGTCGTGAGATCGCGGTGCGCGAGGATGGCATCGACGGCGTTTGTCGGCTCGCTCTGGCGCAGGGTCATGGCAACCACCGAACCGGGGTGATCGATCAGCCGTGACACGAGCCCGGCGGAGGCACTGTCGGCGTGGTTCACGTCGTCGATGATGACGAGACTCGGTGACGACGAGCTGGCCGTGAGCGTCTCCTCGATGGCTGCCGAGAGCCGAGCCGCGTCGGTCTTCTCGAGGGCCTCGGGTTCGAGCACGGGAGCGAACAGTGCGAACGGGATCTGCCTGGTACCGGCAGTCGCGGAGCAACGCACGACCTTGCGGCCTTCACCGATGAGCTGTTGACCGAGCTCTTCGAGCAATCGGCTCTTGCCGACACCGGCGTCGCCGGCCAACAAGACAGCACCGTTGTTCCCCTCGATCGCGTCGACGAGCTCCGCCATGAGCGCGCGGCGCCCCGTCAGGGGCCAGTGCACGCCTGTCTCGGGAATCGACTGCTGCTCAGCCATCGAGCAGCTCCGCTGTCAGCTCGCCGCGTCCGTGGATGTCGAGCTTGCGGTAGACGCGGTGGAGGTGGTTGTCGACCGTCCGGCTGCTGAGATGGAGCGCGGCCGCGATGTCGCGGCTCGACACGTTGCGAGCCGCGAGACGGGCCACCTCGATCTCGCGTCTCGTGAGCCCTGATGGGGGTCGGGCAGGCGGGCCGAGCAGTCGATCGTCTTCTTCGGCGATGTCGATCTGTGACTCGCGAGCGCTGATCATACGAGCCCCACCCGATGCGGCTTCGGCTGCGTAGCGGAGCCGGCCGGCGCGTTCGAAACGTTCGGCCAGCCCGAGAACTGCCGGTCCGTCCTGATCGCGAATCGCCCGTGCGTGTTCGGCGTACAGGGCGGGGACCGCCGCACCGCCACACTGGTCGGCGAGCTCGCGCAGAGCCTCGCTGGAGCGGTCGACCTGACCGATGCGAACCAGGTCGTACCAGGCCAGGCACTCGAACATCGGCTGGCCGGCTCGTCGATGTGCGTCTGCCGCCGCCAGGAACCAGTCGGTCGCCTCGCACCCCTCGGCACGGCTGTGAGCGAGCCAGCCGAGACAGCGTCGCCGGAGTCCGTCGCTCAGCTCGCGAGGAGCGATGGCCATCTCGCTCAGGTCGTGTAGCGCGGCTCGAGCGGCCGACTCGTTGCCGGCCTGGGCATGCGCAAGTGCCATCACGGCGGTGGATTTGGCGATGAGTCCGACCGTGCCGAGAACCGGCAGTGTCGAGATCGTCTGCTCGAACCGCTGCGCGGCTCGTTCGTAGGTGCCCTGCTCGAGGTCGATCCAGCCGAGGATGAGGCTCTGCACACTGGCCGGGCCGCCCTGTTCCGACAGGCGATCGGCGATCTGTCGAGCCTGTGCCGGTTGACCGGTGAACAGCATCGCCAGGCCCGCGTTGAGCCATGCGACGGCCGCTCGTACCACCCGGGGGTCGACGGTGGACGCCAGCCGCAACGCGCTCTCGGCCTGTCCTCGGTTCGCCGCGATCGCGGTGAGCGTGACGATGGCCAGATCGCGCGCCTCATCGCCGTTCTTGGTGACGGCCAGAACACTGGTGGCCATGTCGTGCGCCCTGTCGGTGTCGCCGGCCAGGTAGGTGATGAACGACTGCCTCGCCCGGAGGAGCTGCGCATCGTCCTGGTTGGCCCTCGCCGCGGCGTTCTCGAGGTGCGAGCATGCCTCGGACAGCTTGCCGTCCGACAGACGCCGCTCGGCGAGATGGGTTGCGGCCAGCGCGGCGACTCGGCCCGAACCCGAGGCCAGCTGGTAGAGCGTCGCCTCGCCCGCGGCCGGGTCGGAGCCGAATGTGTTGGCTTTCGCCTCGATGAGCAGGGCCTGGTCGCCCCCACCGAGCTCGGTGGCGCGGCTCGCCAGTTGCGCCGCGAGCACGGAGTCACCGACCGCCAACGCGCGTTCGCCGAGCTCGATGACGTCGGCTGCCGGTGGGGCAGCGCCTGACTCGAGCAGCCAGTGGGCGCGCCGGAGGTGGTCGTTGTCGCCTCTCGGCCAGGCGTCGACGACGGAGGTGGTGATGGCGGCGATGGCGTTGTCGCTGAGCTCGTTGCGGACAACCTCGCGCATGATCGGGTGAGCGACCGACAGGTGGTTCACGCCCTGCTCGGAGGTCTCGGTGACGATGCCGCGGCCGAGCAGCTCGGAGACGGCGTCGGTGTCGAGCGTGCGGATCACGACGCTCGGGAGCGACTGACTGGTCAACGACAGGGCACCGAGGATGTCCATGGCCCCCGGCGGAAGGCCCTCGAGGCGGCCGAGCATGTATCGGCGAATCCGACCCGTCGATGCGAGCGACGTGGTGTGGACCCACCCGCGCTCGCGTAGTTCGAGCAGGCTGTCCTCGCGGCCGCCTTCGATGAGCGCGGCCAGCCGGGCCGGGGAACCCTCGGTCAGGTCGCTCAGGTGCAGCGCCAGGGAAGGGCTGAGCGGCCCGCCCAGCTCACACTCGGCGATCGCCACGATGTCGCTGGCGTCGAGAGGACCGATGTCGATGCGGCGCATGACCCCCTGGGTCCACAGCGTCGACAGGTCGGCGCTGGCGGGTAGCTCGGCCCGGACGCCGAGCACGAGGAACCCTGCTTGTTCATGGGCCAGCTGGAGGATCATTGCGGTCGCCAGGTCGTCGAGGAGGTGAGCGTCATCGACGACGATGACCGGGTCGGTGAGATCGGTGATGGCCGTGCGGGCCCGGACCAACAAGAGCAGCTCGTTGTCTCCATCGAGGTCGCCGGGCGCAAGGAGATGGCTCAGCGCGCCCATCGGAACCGACTGCAGCGACGCCGTTCCGGTCGCGTGGACGACCGGTCGCCCCGAATCTGCGGTTCGCCGGGCGATCTCCTTGAGTAGTCGGCTCAGCCCGTGCCCGCGCTGCGCGCGAAGGACAACACCGGGTGCCATTCCCCCGGCAATCACCTCGATGCTGCGGAGGACCTCGACGCGGCCCTGGAAGCTCGTGTCCAAGTCGCAAGTTTGGCACGGAACATCGATCCGGGTCGCTTCGAGGGAGCGCACCGTCGCTCGAGCAGCCGACCGGTAGGGAAGCCGTCGGCCAGATTGAGTAATCGACTACTCATGACTGGGTGGTCGCGATGCGGCAGAGTTGGCTCCAGCAACCAGGAAACGCCATTGATCGCTTGCGGGAACCGAGCGACGGCGGGATCTGCGAGGCCTCGGCGGGGGTCTCGCAGATCCGCGTTCGGGCCATGGTTCCGGCGCCCGGGTCGATTCCACGACGGCAAAGCGATCGGTCGGGCGCCGAGATGCCGGTAGTTTTCCCCCATGCTCGACCTGCGTGTGCTCCGCACCGACCCCGATTCCGTCCGCACCGGTCTGACGAGGCGACGCGAACCGCTCGGGTCATTCGAGAAAGCGCTCGAGCTCGATCGCCGCGTCCGGGCCGCCCAGTCCGAGCGTGACGAGCTTCGTGCCGGCGTCAACGCCCTGTCGAAACAGGTGGGCGAGCTGCATCGCGAGGGCCGCGGCGACGAGGCCGCCGAGCTCCAGGCCGAGAGCCGCCGTCATGGTGAACACGAGAAGGTGCTCGATTCCGAGGTCGCCCGGATCCAACAGGAGATTCGCGAGATTCTCCTCCGGATGCCGAACCTGCCGGCGGCCGAGTGCCCCGACGGCGCCGACGAGCGTGACAACGTGGTGCTGCGGGTCGAGAACTTCGATCCGGACGCGTACGGCGAGCACCAGCGAGTGCCGCACTGGGACACCGGGGCCGAGCTCGGGATTCTCGACGTGGAACGGGCGACGAAGATGTCAGGAGCGATGTTCGTGCTGTACCGGGGGCTCGGTGCGCGGCTCGGACGGGCCCTGGTCCAGACCGCGCTCGACCGCAACGGCGACGCCTTCGAGGAGCTCCGGCCGCCCACCCTGGTGCGGACCGACACGATGGTGAGCACGGGACATCTGCCCAAGTTCGTCGATGACGCCTACCACCTCGAGCGTGACGATCTGTGGGCCATCCCCACCGCCGAGGTGCCGCTCACGTCGCTCGCACGCGACGAGATCCTCGACGAGGCCGTCCTCCCGATGCGGCTGATGGCCCACACGTCCTGCTTCCGGCGAGAGGCAGGCTCTGCGGGTCGTGACACGCGGGGGTTGTTGCGCGTGCACGAGTTCGACAAGGTGGAGCTCCTCGCCTACACGACGCCCGAACAGGCGGGCGCGATGCACGACGAGATCCTGGCCCGGGCCGAAGGCCTGATCGCCGACCTCGGCCTGGCCTATCGCATCCTCGATCTCTGCACGGGCGATCTCGGCAACTCGTCGGCACGGACATGGGACATCGAGGTGTACGCCCCCGGCGCCGATCAGTGGCTCGAGGTGTCGTCGGTCTCGTGGTTCACCGACTACCAGGCCCGTCGCGCCAACGTGCGCTACCGCCCGGCCGCCGGGAAGGGGACCAACGTCGTCCACACCCTGAACGGCTCGGCGCTCGCCGTACCCCGTGTGTGGGCGGCCATAGTCGAGACCCACCGACAGCCCGACGGGTCGATCCGGCTCCCCGACGTCATCCATCCGTACTGCGGCGGTCTCACCCGGATTCCGGGGCCCGACGGCTGACCCGCGGCTTCGCTGCTCCTCCGCGCACGGCTCGCGTGGCGCTCCGGGAGTCAACCCGCCCGACGCTCGGTGATCTTGGTGATGAGCCGTTCGTAGACCTCGACGTCTTGTGCGCCGGGCACTGCGAGCACGTCGCCGAGCAGCACGGTCGGGACGGCGGTGATGCCGTTGTTCACGGCCGACTCGTGTTCGGCGAGGACCACCTCGACGCAGTCGTCGCGTTCTGCGGCCAGGCGGTCGGCGAACGCCTCGCGTCCGATCCCGACCTCGTCGGCGATCTCGGCCTGGACAGCCGGCGTGGAGATGGTGCGGTTCTCGGCGAAGTAGGCCCGCAACAGCGCGAGGTGGTAGGCGTCGTAGGCGTCTCGCCCGAATCCCGCAGCGACCTTGGCGGCGACGAGAGCAGGAAGACTGTGCGACGGAGGGTCGTCGGCGGTGGCCCATGGCCGCAGTTCGGCTGCCGGCTCCATTGCTGCGGGTCGTCGCCACGATTCGGTGTATGCGACGAACTCCTCACGGGTGCGTCGACCGGGCCGCGGGCGCAGCATGAAGCTCTTCCATTCGATCTCGATCCGCTCGCCGAGTCGCGCTTCGAGCTGGCCGAGACGCACGGTCCCGACATAGCACCACGGTCAGAGGAAGTCGGACCAGGCGGTGAGTCGGAGGGGAGCGGTCACCGGCACTGGCCGAGTCTCCCACAACGGCTCAGTCCGCGATGCGCAGCCCGAGCCACGCGGCGGCGATGCCGGCGACGATCGTGACGGTGAGGTAGCCGGCCGCTCGCCGCCCCCGACCATGGTCGATGAGGGTCACCGACTCGTAGGTCAGCGTCGAGAATGTGGTGAACGAGCCCAGCGCGCCCGTGCCGACGATGGTGACGATCTCGGGCGACCGTGTGGCGACGAGTCCGAGGAGGAAGGAACCGACGACGTTCACCACGAACGTGCCGACGGGTAGATCGGGGTGGTTCAGGCGGTCACCGGTGACCGCCCGTGCCACGGTGCCGGCCAGGGCCAGGACGACGAATGCCAACGCGGTCATGCCGGGCCTGATCCCGGGCGGAATCGGTGGCGCGCCGACACGACGCCGAGTGCCGCCGCGCCGAGGCCGGCGGCGATCGAGAGCGCCACGTACCCCGAGCCGGCGAGAACATCGCCGGCGTCGAGCTGTTCCGCGATGGCGACGGTCACGGTCGAGAACGTGGTCAGGCTGCCGCAGAATCCGGTGCCGCCCGCGAACAGCGCCATGTCTGCGAGCCCGCCCGGCGGCGCCGCTCCGGCACCTGCGTCGCGGGGCCGACGTGTGGTCGGCGGTCGTGTCAGGCCGGCCGCGAGGAGTCCGAGCAGGAAGCTGCCGGCGACGTTGACGATGAGGGCTGCCCACGGCAGGGTGCTCGACGGGACGAGCTCGGTGATCGCCCAGCGCACGATCGCGCCGGCCAGTCCACCGATCGCCACGGCGGGGAGGAGGCGTGGATGCACCCGCCGACGGTACCGGTCATGGGTCGGCCGAGGGTCGACCGGCCGACCGAGAGGGCGGGATCTTGCGCCGCTTG
>Ga0224508_10005427_pt1 | contig 10203 bp, 7 predicted proteins | sample SF_Jan12_sed_USG_4_FD_170157 | JGI IMG/M metagenome (GOLD analysis project Ga0224508, IMG submission 170157) | Sediment microbial communities from San Francisco Bay, California, United States - SF_Jan12_sed_USGS_21 | ecosystem: Environmental > Aquatic > Marine > Sediment | place: USA: California... | reverse complement strand
CCCTGCGGACGCGCCGACCACCAGTAGCGGCGCGCCCATCCCTAGGCTCATCAGGAACAGCGCGAGGCCGCCGCGATAAACGTCACCGGCCTGACCGATGACCGCAAGCGCCGCCACCAGCGGCGGCGCTACGCAGGCGGTAACCACCAGCGCGGACAGTGAGCCCATGATCGCCGTGCCGATGAAGGTGCCGGCCTGCTGCTGGTTGCTCACGTCTGAGACTTTGGACTGTATGAACGAGGGCATTTGCAGCTCGTAGGCGCCGAACATGGACATGGCCAAGGCCACGAAGAGTCCGCTGAAAGCCAAGATTATCCAGGGTTTTTGGAATATCGCCTGGGCCTGTTCTCCGGCTGCGGCGAAGGCGGCCCCGGCGATCGTATAGGTCAGCGCCATCCCCAGGACATAGGTCAGCGACAGCGCGAAGGCACGGGCGGTCGTGATGTCCTTACCCTGGCCTGCGATGATGCCGGATAGGATGGGGACCATGGGTAGCACGCAGGGCGTGAAGGCCAGCAGCAGCCCCAGGCCGAAGAATGTGCCCAGTACCAGCCAAATGTTGCCGTCCCGAATCAGCGCGGCCAGGCGATCCTGCTCGGAGCGGGGTTGCGAGTCGGCCGGGTCGATTCCTCTAACGATGTCGTGGGCGCTCGCGGCGGGAAGTCTGAGGACGAGATCCTTCGTGATGGGTGGATAGCAAATCCCGTCTTCCGCGCAGCCCTGGTAGTGGAGTTGCACCGAGATCTCTTCCGCTTCCGGACCCGCCCGGCCGAATGGCACGATTGCCTCGACCTGGCGATAGTAGACCTCGGTCTCGCCAAAGAATTCGTCTGTCTTGGGCTTGCCCTTGGGCAGCCTCGGCTGGCCGAATTGGATCTCGTTGCCCTCGCTGGAGAAGCCGATCTTGTGTTTGTATAGGTAATATCCGTCGGCGATGTTCCAGTAAGCGTGCAGGGTGCTGGCGTCGTCGAAGCTCGTGGTGACTGTGAACGCCTCGTCAGGATGCAGAAACTCGCCCGAGCCGCCGAGCTGCGTATTGGCCCCTTCCAGGAGGTCGCGTAGGCCTTGTCCCCCGCCGGGCCCGGAAGCAGCGGCAAGCGTAATGACACCGCTCCAGGTCTGGGGCGGATAGCACAGTCCAATATCTGCGCAGCCCTGAAGGCCTATTTCGAGCTGAACGTCGGACACATGAGCCTGGGCCGTTACCGGGATCACCACGTCGAAGCGGCCGCGGAAGATCTCCATTTCCCCAAAAAACTCGTCTTCGTGAAGCTCGCCCTGGGGGTAGGTAGCATCCTCCAGTATCGCCCCGGGAGTAGGTGTCGAGTGGGAGAAGCGCTTTTTGTAGAGGTAGTAGCCGGGCTGCACATCCCAATGCACTGTAATCGCATCGGCACCTGCCGAAAGCTCGTAACGGAACGCCTCTTCGGGGGGTACGACCTCGTCCGAGCCCAACGAGTGGGCGGCAAGAGGAAACAGAAAGGCTAATAAAAACAGTCTCTTCATAGGCTGTAGCTCAACCGGTTAGCGCGGTCAGAGGTTCCTTAGTCCTGAATTTGCCGAGGAAAGTTCACGTCGAAGGCACGATCTTCTGCGCAAGCCCGTCATGCGGTCAACCGGTCAGGTCTCAAAATAATGAGGCGAATCCATCCTCATGGGTCTTGAAATCTGGATTTTTGCCACTATTATTAGCACTCCCTAGGGGCGAGTGCTAACACTTGCCTTAGTATTTTAGCTCACTAACAGGTAAAAAAGGAGAATCCACCCATGAAGATCCGTCCGCTTCATGATCGCGTGATTATCAGGCGTTTGGAGGAAGAACGCACCTCCCCAGGCGGGATTGTCATCCCCGACTCCGCCGCCGAAAAGCCCAGCAAAGGTGAGGTCATCGCCGTCGGCAAGGGCAAGATTTTGGACAACGGCGAGATCCGTCCTTTGGACCTGAAGCCGGGAGACAAGGTTCTATTCGGCAAGTACAGCGGGACCGAAGTAAAAATGGCTGACGATGAATTGCTGGTTATGCGTGAAGAAGACGTCATGGCCGTGCTCGAAGGTTAATCATTAATCTGTGAATAATATAGAGAGGAATAGGAATGGCTGCTAAAGAAGTCAAATTCAGCGACGACGCGCGGCAGAAGATGTTTCACGGGGTGAACCTTCTTGCTAACGCCGTCAAGGTAACGCTCGGCCCCAAGGGGCGCAACGTGGTGCTCGACAAGAGCTTTGGCGCACCCACCGTCACCAAAGACGGTGTCTCCGTCGCCAAGGAGATCGAACTTGCTGACAAGTTCGAGAACATGGGCGCCCAGATGGTCAAAGAAGTCGCTTCCCAGACTTCCGACGAGGCGGGCGACGGCACCACTACCGCCACCGTGCTCGCTCAGGCCATCCTGCGCGAAGGCCTCAAGGCCGTCGCCGCGGGAATGAACCCCATGGACCTCAAGCGGGGCGTCGAGAAGGCGACCCGTGCGGTAGTGGAGGACCTGCAGCAGCTGTCCAAGCCCTGCAAGGACGACACCGCCATCGCCCAGGTAGGGACGATTTCGGCTAATGCTGACGTCGAGATAGGCAACAATATCGCAGAGGCGATGCAGAAAGTCGGCAAGCAGGGCGTGATCACCGTCGAGGAGGGCTCTGCGCTGGAGAACGAGCTGGACGTCGTGGAAGGCATGCAGTTCGATCGCGGCTATCTGTCCCCTTATTTCATCAATGATCAGCAGAGTCAGAGCGTTGAGCTCGAACAGCCTTTCCTGCTTCTGTTCGACAAGAAGGTCTCCAACATCCGGGATCTGCTTCCCCTGTTGGAGGCGGTAGCCAAGTCTGGCAGGCCGCTGCTCATCATCGCGGAAGACGTCGAAGGCGAGGCGCTGGCTACTCTCGTGGTCAATACCATTCGCGGCATCGTGAAGGTGGCTGCCGTCAAGGCGCCGGGCTTCGGCGATCGACGCAAGGCCATGCTGCAGGACATCGCGGTCCTGACCGGTGGCACGGTCATTTCCGAAGAGGTCGGTTTGAGCCTCGAGAAGGCGACATTGGATGACCTGGGTGAGGCCAAGAAGGTGCAGGTCACCAAAGAGAACACGACCATTATCGACGGTGCCGGCAAGACCTCCGACATCAAAGGCCGGGTAGAGATGATCAATCGTGAGATTGAGGACTCCAGTTCCGACTACGACAAGGAGAAGCTCCAGGAGCGCGTCGCCAAGCTGTCCGGCGGTGTGGCCGTCATCAAAGTCGGCGCAGCAACGGAAGTGGAGATGAAGGAGAAGAAGGCACGCGTCGAGGACGCTCTGCACGCGACTCGCGCCGCGGTGGAAGAGGGCGTGGTGCCGGGAGGCGGCGTCGCGTTTCTTCGCTGCACGAAGGCCGTCGGCAAGGTCAAGGGCGACAACGCCGATCAGGACGTCGGCGTCAACATACTGAGACGGGCGATCGAAGAGCCGCTGCGTCAGATCGTCGCCAACGCCGGCGCGGATGGTTCGGTGATCCTGAACAAGGTCGCAGAAGGCAAGGGTAACTATGGCTACAACGCCGCCACCGGCGAGTATGGCGATATGATCGAGATGGGGATTCTGGATCCCACCAAGGTCACTCGACTTGCGCTTCAGAATGCGGCATCAGTGGCTGGTCTACTGCTGACGACCGAGGCGATGGTCGCCGAGGCGCCCAAGGACGAAGACAAGGCGCCCGCGATGCCCGACATGGGCGGAATGGGTGGAATGATGTAACACAACGCCTTTTTGTTGGTAAAAGAGAGCCCCGCCCGATGGACGGGGCTTTTCTTTTTTGGAGGTGCTCTGCCGCCGTCATCGCGAGGAGGCCGAAGGCCGACGCGGCGATCTCCCGAATCTCGCGACGTATTTGAGGGATTGCTTCGTCGCTGCGCTCCTCGCAATGACTGGAGCCCTTGTTTGCTGATGTTGGTAGAATCTTCCAGTGAGTGTGGATCCTTCCGATTTGCCCCCGGTGCTTGCGGCGCAGCTCAAAGAGCATCTCGAACGCTATCGCAGTCTCCCGGGGAGTGCCGCGGTCCTCAAAGATCCGGCTTTGTCGGCCTCCCTGGCCCGGGTGTGGGCGTGCAGCGAGTTTGTGGCCCGGTACTGCATACAGCACCCCAAGCGTTTCGCGGAGTTCGCAGAATCCGGTGCGCTGATCCGCTCCCTGGGTCGCGAAGCCCTTACGGATGCCGTGCTTTCGGAGCTCGAGGGCATCAGCGACGAGCGGGAAATGCTTGCGCAGCTTCGACGCGCGCGAAATCGTGAGCTGGTTCGCATTGCTTGGCGAGATCTCGCGACATGGGCTCAGCTGGACGAAACGCTTCAGGATCTGTCGGCGCTCGCCGAGGCGAGCATTCGGGCGGCGCTGCGCTTCGCCGGCAACCAGCTTGCCGAGCGCTTTGGCATCCCGCGCAACGAGGCGGGACAGGCACAGCAACTCATAGTGCTGGCGATGGGCAAGCTCGGAGGAGGCGAGCTAAATTTCTCGTCGGACGTCGATCTGGTGTTTCTGTATGGGCAAGCCGGCGAAAGCGACGGGCCCAGGCGCTTAAGCAACGAGAAATACTTCAGCCGGCTGGGGCAGTTGCTGATTCGACTCCTCGATACGCAGACTGAGGAGGGCTTCGTTTACAGAGTGGACATGCGTCTGCGCCCCTTCGGTCAAAGTGGTCCGTTGGCCATGAGCCTCTCTGCTTTCGAGCTCTATCTCGAGAAGCATGGCCGGGAGTGGGAACGCTACGCTTACATCAAGTCGCGGGCCATAAGTGGCACCAGGGAAGATGTTGAGCAATACGAAGAAATCCTTCGGCCCTTCGTGTATCGCCGTTATCTCGATTATGGCGTGTTCGAGTCTTTGCGGGAAATGAAGGCGTTGATCGCAAGCGAAATGCGGCGCCGCGACCTTAGAGCGGATATAAAGCGAGGTCCGGGAGGCATTCGAGAGATCGAGTTTATTGCTCAGGCCTTCCAGCTACTTCGCGGCGGCACGATCAAGCAGCTCAGGCGCCCCGAGTTGCTGGAGATCCTTCCCGCGATCGCTGAAGCTGGCCTCATGCCCGGCCGCACGGTGGACCAGTTGACCGAAGCGTACGGGTTCCTACGGGCAGTTGAGAATCGCCTGCAGGCCTACTGTGATCAGCAGACTCACGAACTGCCGGATGACGATGACGCCAGGGCGCGCCAGCGGCTCGCCTTTTCTATGGGGTTTCGAGATTGGGATGGCTTTAGTGCAATACTCGAGAGCCATCGGCAGCGGGTGAGCCGCGGTTTTGATGCGATCGTACTAGGGGAGACGGATCAACAGCAGACCGAATGTGAGGCTGCTGTCAGGTTTGCGTGGGAACAGGCGCCAGATGCCGATTCCGCACTTTTACAGCTTAGCGAGGCTGGAGTAAGTGCCGGCGGCGCCAGTGTGGAGTTCATCAGCAGGCTCCGTGACGGCGCCCTCCATCGGCGGCTGGACAAGACCGGCAAAGCCAGGCTGGCCGCGATCGTTCCCATGGCAATCCAAGCCGCCGACAGACTCGGATCGGCGGAACGGATTCTGCCAAGACTTGCCACGATCGTCGAAGCAGTGGGCAGGCGGACGGCTTATCTTGCCCTTATCAAAGAGAATCCGGTCGCGCTCGACAGGTTGATCCGTATCTGCGCGTATGGAGATTTCCTGGTGCGCCAGGTCGCCGAATATCCGCTCTTGCTCGACGAGCTGCTGGATGCGCGGGTATTCGAGGAGCCGCCCACCAACGAGGAATTCTCCCACGACCTCGGCGAGCGTTTCGCCAATCTGGCCTCGGACGATCTGGAGTTGCAGATAGATGCGCTGCGCCAGTTTCAGAGAGCGTCTGTGTTTCGCGTCGCGGTCGGAGATCTAAGCGGTAAGCTGCCGCTGATGAAAGTCAGCGATCGACTTACCGCGATCGCCGAACTGGTGCTCGACAAGGCTCTGAGCATCGCCCGCCAGCAGCTCGTCGAGCGCCACGGTGCGCCGCGCTGTGGGCCCGAGCAGCGCGAGGCAGGGTTCGCGGTCGTGGCATATGGGAAGCTCGGTGGGATCGAGCTTGGCTACGGCTCTGATCTGGATCTGGTTTTCGTTCACGACTCCGAGGGCGAGGCGCAGCAAACAGATGGCCCAAAAGCCCTGGAAAACAGCTTGTTCTTTGCCCGACTTGCCCGCCGCATTACACACCTGCTGACGATCCAGACTACGTCCGGTGTACTTTATGAGGTTGACACCCGGCTGCGGCCCAGCGGCAAAGCGGGGCTTTTGGTCACCAGTCTCGCGGCCTTCGAGAGCTATCAGAGAGAACAGGCGTGGACATGGGAACATCAGGCCCTGTTGAGGGCGAGACCGGTCGCGGGGGATGACGAGGTGATTAAAGGATTTGCGGCGATTCGCGAACAGGTACTGCGCGAAAGCGTGCGCAGGGACAGTTTGAGGGACGATGTGCGAGACATGCGTGAGCGGATGCGTCGCGAACTGTCGAAAAGCGGGCCAGGGACCTTCGATGTCAAACAGGATTGGGGAGGCGTGGCAGACATTGAGTTTCTGGTCCAGTACTGGGTGCTCAGGTGGTGCCCGGAGTACCCCGAGTTGCTGCGCTATAGCGACAACATTCGCCAGCTCGAGGGCCTGGCGGAAACGGGGTGTGTGCCCGGACAGACTGCACAGCTGTTGATTGATACATACCGCGGCTATCGCAAACTGCTTCATCGAGCGTATCTCAGTGGAATTAGTGAACCGGTCGCCGAGGCCGATGTTGTGGAGCTCAGGGAGCCCGTGCGAGGGATCTGGAATGCACAAATGGAAGGCTGATATTTAATAGACGGCGACCAGACCAAAGTCCGTTGTTATAATGCAGCCCCCCGCATTTGGTGGAGCGCCAACGTGACGATGGAAAACGCTGCTGATGGCGAGCTGATCCAGCCCAACGCAAAGAACCACTATGAGGTCAGCGCAAAGGACCTTCCGCTGTCTTGCCCAATGCCGGGCATGAGCCTGTGGAACTCCCACCCCAAGGTCTATCTGCCGGTGGAAGCGACCGGCGAGGCGAAATGCCCCTACTGCGGAGCGAGCTATACGCTTACGACCTGACCGCTCAGCCCCGTCGCGCAAGCTCCCACCGCCATGTCCTTAGAGTATATCTCAGTAGTTATCATTGCCAGAGACGCTGCCGAGACGATCGGCGAGACTCTGGAGAGTGTGAGAGCCTTCGGGCAGGTCATCGTTTATGATAACGGATCCACCGACGGTACTCAGGATGTAGCCCGTCGGTTCGAGAACGTGAGGCTCGTCGAAGGTCCGTTCAAGGGTTTTGGTCCTACGAAAAATCTGGCAGCAGGTCTCGCGGATCACGACTGGATATTTTCCCTGGACGCGGATGAGGCGGTAAGTGAACAGCTCCTGGTGAGCATCCGCGGTGCAGAGCTATCCGATGCGCGGGTCGCTTTCGAGATATGCCGATTGAACTACTTCATGGGTCTTCCGGTGGAACGGGGCGGCTGGGAACGAGACTGGTTGGTAAGGCTGTATCACCGGGGAAGCCATCAGCTGAGCGAAGCGATGGTGCACGAGAACGTAGACGTGCACCCTGACAGCAGGGTGATTCGTTTACAGGGCGTTATTGAGCACCAGGCCGTCAGGGAGATCGGGCAGTTTCTCCAGAAGATAGACCTCTATACGGAGTTGCGCAGAGAGAGCTCTACCCGTACCTATCCGACCGGAGTCATCATGGTCAGGGCGATGTGGGCGTTTTTTCGCAGTTACGTGATCAAGCTCGGTTTCCTCGCGGGCTGGCGCGGTCTGGTGATTGCCGTTTCCAACTTCAATGGTGTTTTCTACAAATACATGAAGATCTACGCGGACAAGGCAGTCCGCGAAGAGAAGTCAGTGGGTTGAGCGTATAAGCGGAGGTTCGGTTGAGGATCTGTCATGTGAATCTCGCTAAAGGTTTCCGCGGCGGCGAGCGCCAGACCGAGTTGCTGGTTCGAGGGCTTGCGGAACATGGAGTGGAACAGATGCTTGTCGCCCGCAAGGGTCAGCCTTTGAGCGACACGCTCAACGATGTGCCCCGCTTGCGCACCATGACGACCGTTGCAAACCCATTCTTGGCCTGGTACGCCTTGCCAGGCTGCGATCTGCTCCATGCGCACGAGGCGAAAGCGGCCCATGCCTGCTACATGCGCCATGCGCTCTCCGCCATTCCCTACGTCATTACTCGTCGCGTGGTCAATGCGCCAAAGCCCAATGGCTTCACCAGAAGGGTATACGGGCGGGCGCAGCAGGTCGTGGCCGTATCCGGTGCCATCGCGAGCGTCATGGAAGATTATTCCGGCGTCCACACGCCAGTCATTCCGGATGCTCTGGGCAACCTACCCGTTGTTCAGAAAAACGTTGAGGCGCTCGCGGCAAGGTTTGGAGGGAAGTTTCTGATCGGCCACATAGGCGAATTGGACAACAAGCATAAGGGACAAATCTACCTGATTCGTGCCGCGAGGGAGATGCAGAAAACTCATCCGTCCATTCAGTTTATACTGCTGGGTCGAGGTAAGGATGAGGCATGGTTGCGGACCGAAGCCAAGGGTCTGGAAAACGTGAGTTTCGAAGGCTACGTCCACAACGTCGGAGATTTCCTGAGCGTCTTCGATATGTTTGTGTTTCCCTCCTTGCACGAGGGTCTGGGATCCACGCTGCTGGATGCCATGCACTTTGGACTGTCGGTCGTCGCGAGCCGTATTGATGGCATCCCGGAGCTGGTTCGGCACGGGGAGAATGGCTTGCTTGTTCCTCCGGCGGACCCGTCCGCTTTGATTGAGTCGATCGATGCCCTCTACTCGGATGGGGCGCGCAGGGCGGCGATGGGGGAGAAGGCGCGGGCCTTCGCCGAAAACTATACACCGGAAATAATGGCGCAGCGCTACTTGAAGCTGTACGACTCTCTGTTATCTCCGGGCAGCCATGAGGAAGCGTTGACATGATAGTGGTGACCGGAGGGGCCGGGTTTGTCGGCAGCAATCTCGTTAGGGGGCTCAACCGGCGGGGCATCGACGACGTTCTGGTAGTCGACGATCTGCGTGACGGTAGCAAGTTTCGTAACCTGGCAGACTGCGCCATTGCCGACTATTTGGACAAAGACGAGTTCCGTAAGATGCTCGAACGCAGCGCTTTCGGTGGTGAGATAAGCGCCATTCTGCATCAGGGCGCCTGCTCGGTAACGACCGAATGGGATGGGCGTTACATGCTCGATAACAACTATACGTACTCCAAGATCCTTCTGCATTTTTGCATCGGCAAGTCGCTGCCGTTCGTCTATGCCTCCTCAGCAGCTGTTTATGGAGCGGGGCCTGAATTTGCCGAAGACCCGTCGAATGAGCAGCCGCTGAACGTCTATGGTTATTCGAAGGCGTTGTTCGATCGTTACGTGCGTAGGCAAAGCGCCAACAGCCAGATCGTGGGCTTGAGATATTTCAACGTCTACGGCCCGAGGGAGGAGCATAAGGGGTCCATGGCCAGCGTCGCGCTCCATTTCTCTCGTCAGGTTGCGGAAGAAGGAGAGGCGCGTCTGTTCGAGGGGAGCGGCGGCTACGCTGACGGCGAGCAGCGGCGCGACTTCATCTATGTTGACGATGTAGTGAAAGCAAATCTGTGGTTCTTGGATAATGCAGGCGTATCGGGGATATTCAATCTGGGCACCGGACGGAGTCAGACCTTCAACGACGTCGCGAGGGCGGTTATTGGACGCTTGGGCAGGGGCAAGATTCGCTATGTGGCGTTTCCGGACAAGCTCCAGGATCGGTATCAGTCTTTTACCCAGGCCGACGTAACGCAGCTGCGTGAGGCGGGGTTCACCGACGATTTCCTCAACGTCGAAGAAGGTGTGAACGCCTATTTCGACGAGGGCGCCCTTCCCTGAGAACCTAACTCAGCATCCGTCACAGGGGATGCTGAGTTAGGTTCTTAGATAGGTTCGCGCCGGTGCCCAATCACAATCCCGTACTCGTGGTGGGACCCTCATGGGTCGGAGACATGGTTATGGCCCAGTCTCTGTACAAGTCCCTCAAACTCCGGTCGAATGCCCCGGTTGACGTTTTGGCCCCAGGGTGGTCGCGTGCGGTGCTGGCACGCATGCCGGAGGTGCGCAAATCGATCGAGCTGCCTATCGGCCATGGCGAGTTTGCCTGGCGGCGGCGCCGACACCTGGGACGAAGT
>Ga0224508_10005426_pt1 | contig 10203 bp, 11 predicted proteins | sample SF_Jan12_sed_USG_4_FD_170157 | JGI IMG/M metagenome (GOLD analysis project Ga0224508, IMG submission 170157) | Sediment microbial communities from San Francisco Bay, California, United States - SF_Jan12_sed_USGS_21 | ecosystem: Environmental > Aquatic > Marine > Sediment | place: USA... | reverse complement strand
AGCGCGGAAAAATCGACTTCAAGCTGGGCCAGGTAATGGAGTTACACGGGGTGAATGGCTCGCTTGAGGCGGTTACGATCCGAGGCAATGACGGCGACAGTTTCAGACATGAGTGCGATACGCTGCTGCCTTTCTTCGGTCTTACGATGAAGCTTGGGCCGGTTGCCGACTGGGGCCTGAACCTGCACGAGAACCTAATCGAGGTAGACACGGAAAAGTTTCAAACCAGTGAGCCGGGAATTTTTGCGATCGGCGATATCAACACCTATCCCGGCAAGCTGAAGCTCATCCTTTCCGGCTTCCACGAAGCGGCCCTGATGGCCCAGGAAGCGCACCGGATCGTCTATCCGGACAAGAAGCTGACCTTCCAGTACACGACGTCCTCTTCCAACCTGCAGAAAAAGCTCGGCGTAAAATAGGGACTGCCGGTCGCGGGCCGGTCACCGGAATTTTACGGTTGGGACCTTTGCTTGGCTGTGTTGCACGCCTATTGTTCAACCCATGCAGCATTGGGGAAAGGAAATCCTGTTTTCCCGCCGCGGTCTTATCGCCGGCGCGGCCGGTTTGATCGTGGCGCGCAGCGCACATGCAGCACTTGTTGCAACACCGGCGCAGACCAGCGGGCCATTCTATCCGCGCATCAAGCCGCTCGACTCCGACACCGACCTGACCTTGCTCAAGGGCGCATCCGGGCCGGCGCAGGGAACGGTGATTGATGTTAGCGGACGGGTTCTGTCGCTCAAGGGACACGCAGTGCGTGACGCTGTTGTGGAGATTTGGCAGGCCGATGCATTCGGGCGTTATAACCACCCCGGCGATGACCCTCGCGGTCGCGATCCCAACTTCCAGGGTTATGGTGCTGTAAAAACCACCGCCGATGGCGGATTCCGCTTCCGGACAATCCGGCCGCGCCACTATGGATCGGGTTCGTGGGTGCGCACGCCGCACCTTCATTTTCGGGTGATTGGTGCCGGGAGCCGAGAATTGGTGACCCAGATGTACTTCCCCGGGGAACCAATGAATACCGATGATTTCATATATCGTGGTCTTGCAAGCGATGCTGTCAGGCAGGCCGCGACTGCGGTTCAAGCCACTGGCGAAATACCGAATTACCGCTACGATATCGTCCTCGCTTGACGGGATCCAATTTCAAGAATAGGGAGATGTCGCTTGGCGTTTGGGGTGCAGTGTGCCCTATAGTGACGGCGCGTTTCAGGGATTAAATTTGGCTGAAGGGGACACCGATGTTCAAGAATATACTAGCGCCGATCGATGTGACGCACGCGGAGTCAAGCGAGCTTGCTCTCAACGCGGCTAGGAAACTGGCGGACTCGTCCGGCGCCAAGTTGACGCTGCTGAATATCGTCGGTGATGTTCCCAACCTTGTCGCGGTGCAACTGCCGAAAGATTATGCTGAAAAGGCTGAAGCTGCGGCCAAAGATCAGCTCGGTTCGGTTGCCAAGAGCTGTGGGCTTGCCGAAGGCGCGTATGAGGTGATTGTGGGAAGCGGTCCGGCCTACCATGAAATCCTCGCACAAGCGAAGAAGATGGGGGCCGATCTGATTGTGATGGCGTCGCACCGGCCGGAGCTGGCCGATTATCTCCTGGGCACAGTTGCGGCACGCGTTGTACGTCATGCCAAGTGCTCCGTTCTTGTGGTGCGGGAATAGAGTGCAAATCACCCGGTACGCCGGCTGACAAGTCTGCCGAACGCCCGCGGCAGTATGGCCAAGGCTTTTTTCGCCAGCGGTTTCAATACCCGGTAATAGAGCGTGATGTAGAGTGAACCGGTAAGCGTGCTGGCCCCTACATAGCTGCGCACGGCGGTTGTCTGATCGGCCCACTCGAATTTGTAGTCGTCTCCCGGCGCAAAGAAATCGTAGACGGCCATCTTCGTTTTTATGCAGTGGGAGAGCGTCTCCCTGATCTGCATGGTTCCCGGACGGAATTGTTCCATCTGCATGTTCATCGCCCCGATGTGGGCGGCGTGCCTCCCCTTGCATGAGATGGCAACCTCTACGGCCGCGGTCGTATCGCCACAGTTCACACGGGTCACGACGAGGCCTAACGGGCGCTCGGTGGAGCGTGCCGCCGCTAAAAAAAACCGGTCAAAACGGACATCGGAGAGCGGTATGGATACAAGCTTGCGGGCCGTGAGCCACTCGCGCTTGAAGGCCAGTGCCTGCTTCACGGTAGTGGCGGCGTCATCGCCTTCGGTCAGAAAATCCACGCTGCAGGGGCCGCTTTCGGCCATGCGGCGCTCCAACCGGTTCCAGGTTTTCCGTCTCCGTCGGGAAAAACGCGTCGCGTAGGATTCAAAATCGTCGATACCCGACAGAGGGACATAGGGCGCTACATCCTCGCAGATAGTCATAAATGGCATCGGGTCGCCGATCGCGGACAGGGCTGCGTCATCGCGAACCTTTTCAAGGCAGATAGCGTCGGGGCGAATAGTCTCCATTATGTACCGCCAGGCCAAACGCAACCATTCTCCCCGCTGCGGCGCATCCTCAATGAGTACGTCGCCATATTGGCTGACCGGAGCGCCTGTCCAGCTAAGCTGGGTTATGCCTGATATGCGGGTGCGCATGAGCGGCCATATCATAACCAGCTTGCCCCGATGCCGCGCGAGCAAGATGCACAGCGATTGTCTGCCATCACGGGCGTCGTCATCGTAATAGGCATTACACCAGTGCCAGGTCCAGTTGAAGGTCTGGAACATCTGATGCGGAAGGCCCGCGCGCTCAAAAAGAGCATTCCACTCCTGCTCAAGGGCATCCAGTTCGTGACGCTGCGAGATTACCTCGAAATCGAGGTCGCCGCGCCGCAAGGAAACCCCAGTATCCGAACGTGATTGTCCGGAAGTTCTGTCTCTCCCGGGCAGCAGAATGCCGGCGCGTGTTCGGTAAAGCAGTCCGTTCATGTTTACAGATGCCCTTGGTAGCCCGGGGCGAATAGTGCCGGAAATCAGTTAAAAGAGGGCAAAAGGAACCAGAAGACCAGGAGATGGCGTTACTAGGGGCTGGTTTTGAAGATTTTGACCGAATAGGGGCTGAAAACCGCTATTTTCAGCCTGTCTTTTCGCGGGAAGGGAACGGGATAAAAAATGCCGGGCAGCTCCAGATCATCGTTATCGCCCATATCAACCAATATCAAATGCATCTCGCGCCTTTCCCGTTTGTAGGAACGTTCGATGCGCGCCATTACCTTTTTAAAAACCGATCTGTCGAAGGGGTTGAAAAAGTAGAATACCACCGGCTGGTCGGGGATCGGTAACGTCGTCGCCCGCGTGTGTTGGCACTCGACATTCCGGCATTTCATGAGCGAACGAGGATATTGCGCGATATTCATCATACATTCGTCATGCAGCTCCAGCGCGATTTCCGCACCGGTAATCGTCTCGAACGGATAGTGCGAAGCAAGCAGGAGAACCCGGCCCCGCCCCGCGCCGTAATCCACAAACGCGGTCCGCCTGAGGTCGTCCGGTAGCGCCGACATTGCCCACCGGAAGACGAGCCGCGGAGTCGGCTTGTAATCATGCGCGGAGGCGCGGACCTGGCTTGGAATATTCAGCCTGACCGGTGTGACACGCCCGCGCGTCGGGACAAAAAACAGCGACTCGGTTTTCCGGTCCACAAAACCGGTCTGAATCAGCAGCAGGATGCGACGGTAGTCCCGGACCAGAGACTTGGGGTGTAGCCGCCCGATCAGCCGGCGTCCAAAACGGGATGCGCCGGGACTAAGGCGTTGGGTCTGAAACTCCCGCACCTGCTGTCCGGCACGCCCGGCGCCCTGTCTCAGCGTTTGCTTGCTGCTCGCTATGCGCGGGCCAAGTACCGATTTGAAAACGTTGGCGGACCTGCGCATGTTTCGGCGCATCCGGATCAGGCCGCGCAATCTGCGAGCCAGGGTCCGGCGCTGCGGTCGAGGCCGGGCGGCTTCCGTGCTATCGCTCATTGGCGACTTGTCCTCTTTTCGACGAAGCGGGATGTTCCGCTCTCTTGCGCTGCAACCGGCCGCCGATCGTAGCGTTCACTCCATCGCATAACCCATTCACCGCCGCCGATAAACGTCCGGGAAAATATATTTCTTCTACGCGACGGCGAGCGCCTGTCGGAAACCCAATATGTTGGTGTTTGCCGGAGTTTACACACCCAAAATATGGTATCGTCTGATTCGACAATAGTCGTGCGAAGTCCCTGTTTGCGCGGCTGTTTTTGCACCCAAACACAGCGGCGGTCGGAGATGGTGCAGGGGAAAAAAGACGCGGAAGTGCTACGCCACAAGCTGATCGGCCTGTTGCCGCGCCTCAGACGATTCTCGGCGGTGCTCGCCGGTAATCGTACTGCGTGCGATAAATTACTGCGCGCGGCTTGTGAAAAGATGCTTGGCGGCATGCACGCCTATCAACGCGGTACCGCGTTTGATCGCTGGGCATTTGCCAGCATGTACGCCCTGTGGCTCGACTCGCTGCGGGATCACACCGAGCCTATGACGCAAGGGAAGGGCGATGAAGATCTCTTCCATGCAGCCTTCGCCGGTGCCGACGGTAGGAAATCGGAAACCGCCGCAACAGCGGCTGCCCTGGCGAATCTCCCACCCCAGCAACGTTGTGCCTTGCTTTTGATTTACGGCGAGGGATTTAGCTATGACGATGCGGCGCAGATTTTGGATGCACCGACACACACGGTTGTGGAACGCGCGGTACGGGCGTTGTCGAGCGTAATCGAGCGTGGCGAACTGATGGGCGGGCACGGCGTGTCGGGCGCTCAAATTGAATCGCTTTATCCAAGAAAACGGCGGGCAGGCTAATGACCGAATTGAGCGACGAACTCCTGGTGGCCTATGTTGACGGGCAATTGGCGCATGACCAGTCAAAGGCCATAGAGCAGGTTCTTGAAAAGGACGAGGTTGCTGCCCGTCGCGTTGAAGCAATGAGGGTTGCCAACACGCGCCTGGAGGCGGCGTTCGAGGCCATGTTGGCCAACGAAGTCACCGCGTTGACCGGGCGGCTTGGTGAAGAGGTAGGCACGCAGGACCTTGTAGCTGGCGCGGGCAAATCATCGGTTTTCAGACAATTTGGTCTGGTCGCCATTATTGGCGGGGCTATCAGCCTTGTTCTGGCTGGCGCTGTTGGCGGGTACGCGTTGCGCGGGGCGCCGGACGCTGCCGCGCTGGTGCCTCAGGCGGCGGTGCCGATCGTCACCGGCGCGCTTTCGCGGCGAGCGTGGCAGGACGATATCATTATCGCCCATGCGCTTTATGGACGCGACACCCTCACCATCGCCCTGGAAAGTCAAAAAAATCTCGATCTTGTCCGGTTTCAGCTGTCCAACGCCATAGGCACCGATATTTTCATTCCCGACCTCGGCGACGTTGGCCTTGTCTTCAAGCGAGCGCAAATTCTCAACCGGGGCGACAGCAACGTCGCCCAGATCGCCTATTTACCTGAAACAGGAGATCCGGTTGCGCTCTACGCCCGCTACGATGAAGGAACAGACACCGAAATAGCGGGGCGGCAGATGGACGGAGTTTCCGCAGGGCAGTGGCGGCAGCAAAAGGTTACCTATCTGCTGGTCGGCCGGATGCCCTTGCCGCAAATGGATTTGCTGGCAGCGAAGGTTCGCCAACAGATCGCCGATAATAACGCGCTGACGTCGGACCTCACGGTGCCCCTGTCGGCGGCGGACGCGCGCAACACGGCGGTCGACCCGACGCCCCAATTGGATACCGGCAGCGACCTGCCACGGCCTGCTTCAGATATGCCCGCGGGATCATCGCAAAATTGAAATCGCCGGGTTGTTGCCTTGCGATCGTCTATTGCGGTCTCCATGATTGTCCTGATCAGCCAGACTGACGGGTGAGGAGGCGATATTCATGAGCAATCAGACGATCCTTTTTCTGGTATTATTTTCAGCAGTTTATCTTGCTCTGATTGTTTTTGCACATCGCGGCAGGAAGGCGAAAGGCACAGGCCTGACCGAGTTCTTCGTGTCGGGACGCGATCTGGGACTGGGAACTGCGATCGCGACGCTTGGCGCCACCGAGATTGGCCTGATAACGATCGCCTACAATGCGCAAAAGGGGTTCAACGAGGGCTTTTCCGCCTTTCATATTGGCCTCGCAGCACTGATCGGTTGTGCATTCGTCGGCTTTCTCGGGTTTGTCGTAAAGCCCATTCGGCGGACCGGCGTACTGACCTTGCCGGAATATTACGAACTGCGCTTCGGACGCGATATCCGCGTCTTTGGCGCGATCGTCATGGCGCTCGGCGGAATCCTGAATATGGGATTGTTCCTGAAAGTCGCCTCGTCCTTTCTCGCCGCCATGCTGGCGGCAAAAGGTGTAGCGCTCAGCGTCGATGCGCTGATGATCGCCCTTATCCTTATCAGTGTCGCCTACACCTGTTATGGCGGCATGCGCTCAGTCATCATCACTGACATATTCCAGTTCGTCCTGCTATCGGCCGGACTTCTGGCCGCCGTCATCTTTCTGAACAGCCTGATACCGCTCGATCAGGCGGTTGCGGTCGTAGCCGAGAGGAAAGGGGCTGCCGGTTTTGACCCAATTACAAACCCGAATTTCGGCGCCGGCTATGCGCTGTGGATGGTTCTGGTGGCGGGCGTCGTCTCGGCGGCTATCTGGCCGACGGCGCTCACGCGCGCATTGTGCATTGAAAAAGAGGAAACGGTTCAGCGCGCCTATCTGATCGCCTCGGTAATCTTTCTCTCCCGCATGATCATCCCGGCATTTCTCGGAGTGCTGGCATTCTGCTATTTCGCGCTCCCAGGACTGGGGCCGGCGGCATTGCTTGATGCCCACGGATCGGACGCCGATCTTGTGGCGACACCGCTGATGCTGGGTCATGCGATGCCGGGCCCGCTGCTGGCTTTTCTGGCCGTGGCCATGTTCGCGTCCTTCATGTCGACCCAGGACAGCTATCTCTTCTGCTGGGCTTCAATTCTGTCCCGCGACGTTCTGGGCCCCTTGTTCGGCACCATCGATAGCGAGAAGGCACAAAAGCTCGGCACGCGCTTGCTGATCGTGGTGATCGCCGGGTACGAACTCTACTGGGGTCTTATCTATGAAGGCCGCGAGGATGTGTGGGACTACCTGGCCGTGTCCGGCTCGATCTATTTCTGCTCAGGTATCGTACTGTTGGCGGGAGGATTGTATTGGAAGGGCGCTACCCGAAGAGGTGCGCTGTGGGCCCTCATTCTGGGATTTTCGGCGATCCTCGGACTGGCACCACTGAAGGCGGCGCTGGGGCTGGAGGCGATTTCCGGTCCGGTGATCGGGTTCGCCGCGATAGGGCTGTCAATCCTGGGGTTGGTGGTAGGCTCGTTGAGCGAGCGAAAAGGAGCCTGATAATGGATTTCTGGATAACGCTCTGGCTTGGCTTGCTGTGGACGAGCTGCGGCGCGTTTCTGGCCGTTTCCGTCTATATTCTGTTCGCAGCGGCAAAGCGGTTCATGAATTAGAACGGGGATTCTCCCGGCGGGAAATGACCGGCCGGGTCCTTGTCGTAATCTGCGAACGCATCCTCCTTGGCCCGGGGCAGGGCAATGTCGTCACCTTCTGTCGGCGGCGGTTTTTTGTCCGATGGCGTGTAGTCGCCCGCCAGATGACGCTTTATGTCAGGCCTGATTTCCTCGATATGCTTCGGCGAGCAGTAATTGGGTATTTCGCGCACGCGGGCATAGAAGGTTTTGAAGGTAATGTCGTAGGTGTGGGTGACTTGCTGCATGACATCAGGCGTCGCACCTTGTGAAGCCTCAAAAGCGAGATAATCGTTTTTGAGTTTTTCCCGATTCATCCCGAATGCGCAAAATTGCGCCCGTGCTGCGGTCCAGGCCACCTGCGTCGCCCTGGACACCGGCGTGTTGGGTCGGGACAGATCGACGGTTTGTTTCACCTTTTCATCGGATTTGCCGCCGAGACCGATACCGCCGCCGCAGGCGGTGAGCAGCAGCGCGGTGAAAACAAAAACACCAACAGGAACAGAGATACTGCGCATCATGGCCCCGAGTTTGCGCGTAACAAAATGGCGGTCAAGCGACAAAGCCATATTGCCGGTAAAGGAGTGTGGATAATATGGCATTCATACCACGGTTTCTTGGAGGGAAGATGGCCGAAGACGCTTTAGCAGTACTGCCGGGCGAAGCGGCCAGCGTTCTGAAATTCTGGTTTGACGACGTTCAGCCGGAGCAGTGGTGGAAACAGGATGATCAGGTCGACAAAACTGTGCGGGAGCAGTTTTCTATTCTCCATGAAAAGCTTGCCTCTACTGTTCCCGCCGACTGGCTGGAGACGGCACGAGGCCGGCTTGCGGCGGTGATCGTGCTTGACCAGTTCCCCCGCAATCTGTTTCGCGGTTCGCCCAAGGCCTTCGAAAGCGACGCCAAGGCCTTGGCTCTGGCCGAGGACGCGGTCAACTTGGGATTTGACAAGGCGCTCACGAAAGACGAGCGCGTCTTTCTTTATCTGCCGTTCGAGCACAGCGAAGATGCCCAGGCGCAGGCCCGTTCTATCGCGTTATTTGAGGAGCTTGGAGACCAGGGCTACCTGGACTTCGCCAGAAAGCACAAGCTGGTCTTAGATCGCTTCGGGCGCTTTCCGCACCGCAACGCGGTGCTGGGACGTAAAACGACCGACGACGAGCGAGAGTTTCTGGAGCAGGAAAGCTGGTTTTGGTAAGGGTGGTGGGCGCAAATCTTAGCGCATCAGCTCCTTCATTGCGCCGTCCAGGCCCTTGAGCGTCAACGGGAACATGCGGCCTTCGACAAGCTGGCGCAACATGGCGATTGACGGCGTCATGTCCCAGAATTTCTGCTCAACAGGGTTGAGCCAGACGACGCTTTCATAAATTTGCGTTAGCCGGCTCATCCACTGGACACCCGATTCCTCGTTCATATGCTCAACCGACCCGCCGGCAATGGTAACCTCATATGGGCTCATCGAGGCATCGCCGACAAAAATCACCTTATAGTCGGCCGGGTAAGTATGGAGCACGTCCCAGGTGTCGATACGCTCCGACCAGCGCCTGGAATTCTCGCGCCAGACGAATTCGTAGAGGCAGTTGTGGAAGTAGAAATGCTCCATATGCTTGAACTCTGACCGGGCGGCAGAAAAAAGTTCCTCTGCTTCCTTCACATGCCAGTCCATTGATCCGCCCACGTCGAAGAACATCAGCACCTTCACCGTGTTGCGCCGTTCGGGCCGGAACTTGAGGTCCAGATACCCCTTGTGCGCGGTGCGGCGGATCGTGGTGTCCAGATCAAGTTCATCGGCCGCGCCTTGCCGGGCAAACCGGCGCAGCCGTCTAAGCGCCAGCTTGATGTTGCGTGTGCCGATCTCCACGGCGTCATCGAGGTCCTTGAATTCGCGCTTGTCCCATACCTTGATGGCGCGGTTATTGCGGTTCTTGTCCTGGCCAATGCGGATGCCAGCCGGATTGTAACCGTAAGCCCCGTAAGGGCTTGTACCGCCGGTACCGATCCACTTCGAGCCTCCTTCATGGCGACCCTTTTGCTCCTCGAGGCGCTTCTTTAGCTCCTCCATGATCTTTTCCCAGCCGCCGAGGGCCTTGATCTGTGCCTTCTCCTCCTCGGTCAGATAGCGCTCAGTCAGCGCCTTGAGCCATTCTTGCGGAATCTCGGTCTCCAGCGTCTCGGACATAAGATCCAGCCCCTTGAAGACATGCCCGAATACCTGATCGAATTTGTCGAGATTGCGTTCATCCTTCACCAGCGCGGCGCGGGACAGATAGTAGAAATCTTCCACCCTTTTTTCCGCCAGATCACTCTCCAGCGCTTGCATCAGCGTCAGATATTCCCGCAGCGTGACGGGAAGCCGCGCCGCTTTCAGTTCATGGAAGAAGTTTACGAACATGTATCGACAATACCGCAACTGGAATTTTGCGCCACGATTAGGGTTGACTCAGAGCAAGGATTTGATCGGCGTGTGTCAATGGTTATATTGTGTGGTACCTGGATCGCGCGGGGGCGGTCAGCGACCGCGATCAGGGGTGTAAAAAGTTCCGTTTTCAAGATGCATTTGACTGGCGCGCAGATGCGATTGGTTTGTTTGAGGCAACATGCAGCTGCTTGTTAAGCGGCTGTAATCCTAAAGTGAGTTTATACGGTGTCCAACCGCAAGGCGGAGAGCCGCAAATCCAATACGCGTAAGGTAAAGGCAGAAGAT
>Ga0224508_10005425_pt1 | contig 10206 bp, 9 predicted proteins | sample SF_Jan12_sed_USG_4_FD_170157 | JGI IMG/M metagenome (GOLD analysis project Ga0224508, IMG submission 170157) | Sediment microbial communities from San Francisco Bay, California, United States - SF_Jan12_sed_USGS_21 | ecosystem: Environmental > Aquatic > Marine > Sediment | place: USA: California... | reverse complement strand
TCGTGCCCTTGCTGGAAGGCAAGGTCGTGGACGCAGAGACCGATTGGTTCGTGATCCGGGAAGGACAACTCCAGCTGCCAAGCTACACCAAGCCGCGCATGGAGATGGCCGTCACCACCATGACCTCACCTGCCGGCGTGCAAGTTGCCGGGCGTCACGGACTGGGGGTCCTCGTGCTGGGTTCGGTGTCGGACGAGGCTGTTGCCCTGCATGCAAAAAATTGGGGCATCTACGAAGAAACGTGTGCGGAAAACGGGCATGCCGCCGATCGTGAAAACTGGCGGGTTACGGTCTTTATGCATTTGGCGGAAACCATGGAACAGGCGCGCCAGGACCTCGCGTTTGGGTTCGACGACTGGGTGGATTATTCGCACGATGTACTGCCGGCCACGCCGATTCCGCCGGAAGTGCCGAAAGCTGATTGGCTCGACCACGCGATCGACAGCAAATTTTGCATCGTGGGCACGCCGGAAGATGCCATTCGGGAGATCGAGCGTATCAATGCCGGCCTAGGGGGGTTCGGAAAACTGCTGATCCTGGCGCACAACTGGGCGCCGTTCGACCGCACTCTCAACAGCTACGATTTATTCGCCCGCTACGTGGCCCCCCATTTCACCGGCAAAAATGAGCTACGCCGGACCAGCTACGACTACTCCCGCGACAACCTCGCCTTTGCCCGCGATTTCAACAAGGCGGTCCAACAATCTCAGGACGATTGGGAAAAGCGGCAAAAAGAAAAGGACAAATCAGCGGCCGAATAAAAGCAGAACTGCTATTGATAGATTGTCTATTGGTCGGCGAATAAACGATGACTATGGCGCTGCCGTATCGTTGATCGACCAGTCATAGGCATCGCCGCCGATAAAATTGTTGCGGGCGATTCTGTCCGCCAAGTCGCCGCGCGCGTAGCGTCGCAAATGTTTCAAGACACCCGTATTACCGTCGAAATCGGCGACGAACCAACGGTAAATACTCGACACGATCAACTCGCCGTTCTCGAAACGGGCGCCGCGCGGGTGATTGATGTAGGCCGTAGCACCGGCCTCGAGTAAGCCATCCGTATTTTCGGCGGTGTAGGCTTCGAGCGCCAAATTGGGACACCCCAGCGAGGCGCAATTGACCGCGTAGTGAATGCGCGGGTCGCGCCAGATCGGCCGCAGGATGCGGTGTTCAATATCGTTGAGTGAGAGGTCTTCGCCTTCGACAGTGATCAGTTTCTTATCCCACGGTCCGATCGCGAAGAACCCGGGTGAGATGTTGATTTTCAGAATGCTGCTGACGGGATAATGGTCGAGCACCAGATCCACGGTCACCGCATTATAAAGATTTACCCAGAAGGCAAACTGCTCGTCCCGATTGAATGCGCTGACTGCAACGGATGTCAGGCGTTCGATATATCCTTTGAGGGCCTGCCGGTCAGCGTCGCCGAATCTGCCATAGCCGATGCGAACGATGCCGTCTTCGCCAATCGCGGCATATGCTTCAAGCAACCGGGTCCATTCGCCATGGTCGAGGGTCGCCGTCGAGGCCGGATCATGGGCCTGCCAACGCGGCCACAAATCAGCGCTCGGGGCAGCCGACGCGCTCGACGTTATAATCACAACGAACGCGAAGACACCGAACAACAGGCTCTTCAGATATGAATTGTGGGTGATGGCATGCACATTAGACATGGCGGTCTGCAAAGCTGCGACGGCGGGCGCTCATCACTAGAAGTTGGAACGCCAGGGCGCGCGCGAAAGGCCTGTCACACAAAATTTACAGCGCCGCGATAGCGGCGCAGCAACGGTGTCGTCCGTTAAATCACCCCGCGCGCGGCAGCGTTAGTCGAAATACCGTGCCGGTGTCGTCGGAGGACAGTAGTTCGATGTCGCCGCCATGGGCGCGCATCACGTCGCGGACGATTACCAGGCCGAGGCCGGTTCCGCCCTTACGTGCCGAACCGGCGAAGGCTTTGAATAATCCCTCGCGCGCCGATTTCACCATTCCCGGTCCGTCATCGGTGACGTCGATGACCAAGTGCTTATCGTCGGTGGTGGAAGACGCCGTCGCAATTTTGATGTTATGGGCGCCGACTTGTGAGGCATTGCGGGTCAGATTGGCAAACACGCGGTAGAGCTGGTCGCGGTCGGCCTCGACCACGATTTCGCTGGGTATCTGGTTGGCCAGAGCCGGCGTCGCGTTGTTGACGTCGGCCTGTCCTTCGTCCAACACCGACAGATCGGCCGCGACTTCGTCGATCAGCTCGGTCAATCGGAAGCGGCTTTGGTGCAGTTCGGGGCCTTCGTCGCGGACAAAATTCAGGGTCCGGGTACAAAGGTTTATCGCCCGGTCGATCGATTGGATGAGCGGTCCCGATATGCGTTTGACTTCCGGGCTGTCGAGTGCCGACAAGCGGTCCGACATCAACACCGCGGTCGACAGAATGCCGCGCAGGTCGTGATTTATTTTGCTGACCGCCGAGCCCAAAGCCGCCAAACGCTCTTGCTGTTTGAGCGAGGTGCGTAGATCGTTCTGCATTTCAACCAGGACGGCTTGGGCCACACCGATTTCATCGTCGCGCGCGCTCGGCTCGACACCGGTGGCGGCATTTTGCGGGTCGCGGGAGAATTCGGTGATGCCCTCGGTAATCCGGCGCATGGGGCGCACCATCAGCCATTGCAGCGCCAAGTACAGGAGCGTCGCCGTAAACACCGATATGACAATCGACAACAGCAAAATATTACGCGAGTAGGTGAACATCTCGGCCCGCAACTGAGCCTCGTTCAAGACCACTTCGACGATCATCGAGGGATTGTGCGGCGAGGCACCGATCACCCGCATGACGCCGTCGCCGCTGCGCGCCAGCGCGGCGAACGCGTTGGCGATGTCGCGGAACAAGGAGCCCTGGCGCAAATCGACCGTGATTTCGACCGGCGGCGGCGGCTGCGTGTAAAGCAGCAAGCGGCGGTCAGGACGGGTGAGGACGACGGCGTAGGCATCGACACGGCCCAGCAGTTCTAGCTTCAAATCCTGGCTAAGATCGCCTTCCGGCGCAGCTTCGAGCGCCAATATGGCCAAATCGGCCGAGGCCAGACGGTCGCTCAACCAGGTAATGCGGAAGTTCGAGACCGAGGGGGCATAAATCATAACCTCGGCCAGCATGACGAAAAAGATCGTCAACAGCAGCAGGCGCGCCGATAACGAGCGGCGCAGCGGCGGGAGCGAGAATTTCTGCGGGCGAAACATCCGCTTTGTTCATTAGCAGAAATTGGCCGGAAAAGTCAGTCTTTCGCCCCCAGCGCGTCGGTTAACCAAGCCACGCGAGCAGGCGCACGATACGCCGCGTGCGCTCGGAGAACAGCGATGGCGTGTAATAGTTGCCGGCGGCGCGCTTGTTGATCTCGCCCATCGTCGGGTACGGCGCAATTATGCCCGCCATGGCGCCGATCTTCATCTTCTGCCCGATCGCCAGGATCCACGGCTGCAACAGCTCGCCGGCATGGTAGCCAACGATACCGGCCCCTAGGATGCGTCCGCCACGGCCGGTCACTACTTTGATGAAGCCTTCGGTGCGGTGTTCGGCGCGCGCGCGGTCGTTTTCCTCGAACGAGGCGGTAACCACGCGGACCGCATCGCCGAACTTCTCCCGCGCCTTGGTTTCGCTGAGGCCGACATTGGCAAGTTCCGGGTCGGTGTAGGTCACCCACGGTACGGCGTTGTAGTTCACCTTGGCCGGCAGGCGGAACAGCGCGTTGCGGATGACGATGCCCGCATGGTAGCCGGCGACGTGGGTGAACTGATAACCGCCGGCGACGTCGCCGATGGCGAAAATCCGCTTGTTCGATGTCCGCAGGCGGTTGTCGACGTCGATGCCTTTGCGCGAGTGGATCACCCCGGCGGCGTCGAGATCGAGCCCATCGAGGTTGGGACTGCGGCCAGCGGCGACCAACAAGTGGCTGCCGGCAATCCGCTGTTCGGCGCCATCGCGTTCGACGATGGCGACGACGCCTTGCTCGGATTGCTCGACCCTTTGCACGGCGGTGCCTTCGTGGATTTCGACGCCTTCTTTAGCCAGGCGCGCGCGTACCACGGCCGCCAGCTCGCGGTCGTCCGGCCCCAAGATTTCGAATGCCTCCAGCACCGTCACACGGGCGCCGAGCCGGCGATGGGCTTGCGCCATTTCCAACCCGATCGGTCCGCCGCCGACAACGATCAGGTGCTCGGGGCAGTCGCGCAAGTCAAACACGGTCTCGTTGGTCAGGTAGTCGAGCGTGTCGAGGCCGGGGATCGGCGGCGCCGCCGGCGACGAGCCGGTGGCGATAATGAACCGACGCGCACGCACCCTTGTGCCGTCGGATCCGGTAACCTCGTGCGGGCCGGTAAACCGCGCTGCCTCCTGCACCACACGAACGCCCAAGTCTTCGAAGCGCTCGACGCTGTCGTGGGGCGCGATGCCTGCGATCACGCCATGGACATGATCGTTGACCTTGTCGAACGCGACGCGGGCCGGGCCGCCCTCGACCCCGAAGGTGCCGGAGTGGCCGTAATGAGCGGCCGCATGGCCGGCGGCGAGCAGCGCTTTCGAGGGCACGCAACCATAGTTGAGGCAGTCGCCGCCCATCTTGCCGCGCTCGAACAGCGCCGTTTTCGCGCCCATCTGCGAGGCGCCCGCGGCCACCGACAACCCACCCGAGCCGCCGCCAATGACACACAAATCGACATTCAGCGTTTCAACCATACCATCACCTGCATTGCTAAGAAGGGTTGGGGGGGTTAGGCGGAGGGCGCCTGCTTTTTCCGGTTTTGATATTTCTTGTAGACGACCGGAATGATCGCCAGGACGGCAAGCCCGATCAGCGGTGCCAGAAATTGCGGTTCGAAAATGATACCCAGATCGGGATCATCGCCGGCGTCGAACAATGCCCCCAGCCCGTTGCCGACCGACGCATAGACGAAGGTGCCCGGGATGATGCCGAAGAAGGTGGCGGCGATATAAGTTGTCGTGGAAACACCGAGAAACGCCGGCACGAGGTTCACCAGCCAGAAGGGGAAAAGCGGTATCAGGCGCAGCACCAGCAGATAGCTCAACGCGTTTTCGCGAAAGCCGGCTTCCATTTTTTGCAGAAACGGTCCGGCCTTGGCCTCGAGAAATCCGCCGATCGCCGTGCGGGCAATGAGAAACAGTGCGGTCGCGCCAATGGTCGCTCCGACGACGACGATTAAACCGCCGCCGAGCCACCCGAACAGAAGGCCGCCGGTGATTGTCATCACGGCCCCCCCCGGCAGCGAGAATGCGACGACCACCGCATATATGGCACCAAACAGAAACGCCGCCAAAAACCCGTTTCTCGCGACGAATTCACTCAGCGCTTCGCGGTTGGAGCGGATGCTGTCGATCGAGACGTAGGTGTTCAAATCAAATACGAAAAAGGCGACAAGACCGGCGATCAGCACCAACACCAGACCAATTTTGAGATAAAAAGACGAAGAAGGCTTGGCAGCACCCTTTGCGGGCGCTTCGGGAACTTCACTCATCGGATAAACCATCGTTGATTATTAGTTTATGTAGGCCGCTAGGTGGGGGGGGGCGCCGCTCTCGACTATTCACCTGTGCGTGAGCGCCGGTTTGCGGCCGTGCCATACCTGTTACGTTGACTTCGAACCATCTAATCCTTATACAGCGCCAGTTTGGAGCCCGCGAATAAATGGAGCGGCGGTAGTGAAACGTACATTTCAACCCAGTAATTTAGTTCGCAAGCGGCGGCACGGCTTTCGCGCGCGCATGAAAACAGTCGGCGGTCGTCGGGTGCTGTCGCGCCGGCGCGCAAAAGGCCGCAAGAAACTTACGGCATAATCGCGACCGTTGCACGGTTTGCCCGGCCCGCAGGGCGCTATCTGGAACCAACGAGCCATGAGCCAAACGGCCGGGACCGCCATATCAAATAGCGGAACCCAGGAAATGCCGGTTATCGAACGGTTAAAGGTGCGGCCAGATTTCTTGCGTGTGGCGGCGACGCGCCGACGTTGGGCTACGCCAGGCTTAGTGCTGCAAGTGGCCGAGACCCCGCAAGAGGCCCGCAACCACGACGTCATCCGCGTCGGGTTCACCGCATCGCGCAAGGTCGGCGACGCGGTAACGCGGAACCGCGCGCGACGCCGGTTGCGCGAGGCTGTGCGCCAGGTGATGCCGGCTAACGCCGCCCCCGGCAATGATTTTGTCGTTATCGCGCGCGCCAACACAGGACGGCGCGCTTTTGCCGATTTGATTTCCGACCTTGAATCGGCGCTGCAAAAGCTCGATGTCTGGGGCAGCACGAATCCATCGACTTCGGGTACAAAATCCGCGCCATGAAATACCTCAGCATAACGATTTCGTTGATTTTGCGCGGCCTTATCATCGCCTACCGCTACGGCTTGTCGCCGGTGCTCGGCGCCAATTGCCGCTATGCGCCCAGCTGCTCGGCGTACGCGCAAGAGGCCATCGATGTCCACGGTCCCTGGACGGGCAGCTGGTTGGCGGTGAAGCGCGTCTCCCGATGCCATCCGTGGGGGGGCGCAGGTTACGACCCGGTGCCGGTCGTTCGATCCTGCAACCACGATCATGGTTCGGCGCCGCTGCCGGCCGTGGCTAAACTACCCGAAGGTTGAGAACGGCGATGGACCAAAAAAATCTGTTTCTGGCGATTGGCGTATCTCTCGCGATTTTACTGGGCTGGCAATATTTCTTCGAACTGCCGCGTCAGGAAGCGCTGTTAGCCGAACAGCAGCGCCAGGCCGAACTCGCGCAACAGGCCACGCCCGACGGGCCGACCTTGACACAACCGGCCGGCACGTCGCTGTCTTCCGCGGCCGGCGGTGGGGAAGCGGGCGTGAAATCGCGCGGCGAAGCAATTGCCAGTGCGCGCCGCATTCCGTTGGATTCGCCCAGCCTGACCGGCTCGATCAATCTCGAAAATGGCCGCATCGACGATATCGTCTTGCGCACCTATCGCACCACCATCGATCCCGAGAGCGACAATATTACGCTGTTGTCCCCGACCGGTTCACCCGACCCCTATTTCGTCGAGTTCGGTTGGGCCGGCACCGAAGGCGCCCTCGGCAGCGGCGGCACCAACTGGCAAACCACCAGCCGATCCCTCAACCCCGCGACACCGCTTGTCCTCACGGCGCAAACCGATCAGGGGCTCACCCTGCGGCGGACCTACTCGATCGACGACAAGTTTATGTTTACCGTCGTCGACCAGGTCGAAAACAATAGTGACGCGCCGGTCACCCTCTCGGCCTTTGCCCGCCTGACCCGGATCAATACGCCCAAAGTATCGCGGTTCTTCATTCTGCACGAAGGCCCCATGGGTATCCTCGACGGCCAACTGCGGGAAATCGATTACAGCGATCTCGAGGACGAATCCGAACCGACCAAAACCGCCACCACCGGTGGGTGGCTTGGCATCACCGACAAATACTGGTTGGCAGCACTGATCCCCGATCAAACCGTGCCGGTCAACACCAGCTTCTCATTTGGCAAGACGTCCCGCGGCAACGATCTGTATCAGATCGATTTTCTCGAACAGAACATCCACACAGTGGCCCCCGGCGCCTCGGTCGAAGTTACCAGGCGCCTGTTTGCCGGCGCCAAGGTTTTCGAAACGCTCACAGCCTACCGGGACAACGAGAACGTGCCGCGGTTCGAAATGGCGATCGATTTCGGCTGGTTCTTTTTCATCACCAAGCCGCTGTTGCAAATTCTGATCATCATGGCCGAGCACGTCGCCAACCTTGGCTTCACTGCAAATTTCGGCATTTCGATTTTGCTGGTGACCGTCATAATCAAGCTCTTCTTCTTTCCCCTCGCCAACAAATCGTACAAGTCGATGGCGAAGATGAAAGCGCTGCAGCCGAAGATGGCCGAACTCAAGGAAAAATACGGCGACGACAAGCAGCGCATGCAGAAAGAACTGATGGGCATGTACAAGCGCGAGAAGGTCAACCCGGTATCGGGTTGCCTGCCGATGCTGCTGCAAATCCCGGTCTTCTTTGCGCTGTATAAAGTACTGTTCATATCGATCGAGATGCGCCAATCGCCGTTCTACGGCTGGGTGAAGGATCTGTCCGAGCGCGACCCCACGAACATTTTTCAATTGTTCGGCCTGGTGCCATGGGATCTTCCGTCGTTCCTGGCCATTCCGAGCATCGTTGCGATCGGTGCGTGGCCGCTGTTCATGGGCGCTTCGATGTTTCTGCAGCAAAAGCTGAACCCGGCGCCCGCCGATCCCATACAGGCGCGCATGTTCATGCTGATGCCGTTGATGTTCATGTTCTTCCTGGCCAATTTCCCGGTTGGCCTAGTCATTTACTGGACCTGGAACAACCTGCTTTCGATCGCCCAGCAGTATGTCATCATGCGTCGTATGGGGGTTGCCGTCGGTGGCGGCACGATCGGCGGCGGCGCGAAGACCACCTAACCGATGCCCACCACCGGCCAGAACCCGGCCGGGAGCCCACCGGCGGCGGCAGACGCGGAAGACGCCCAGAGGATCGAGTTCGGCCGCTGGCTGTTCAGCCAACCTTGCACTTTTCTGCGCGGTGTGGCGCGGCTCGATAGCCTGGCAGAACCCGACCTGCCGGAGGTCGCCTTTGCCGGACGTTCGAACTGCGGCAAATCGAGCCTGCTCAATGCGCTGACCGGGCGGCGTTCGCTGGCGCGCACCAGCAACACACCCGGCCGTACGCAGCAGCTGAATTTCTTCGATCTCGGCGGACAGTTGTGGCTCGTCGACATGCCCGGCTATGGCTATGCCCGGGCCTCCAAGACCGACATCGCCGCCTGGACCCAAACCGTTCGCGATTACCTTCGCGGCCGCCCGACCCTGCGCCGGTTGTGTGTTCTGATCGATGCCCGTCACGGCATCAAGGCCAACGATGAAGAGATGATGGCGATGCTGGACAAGGCCGCGGTCGGCTACCAAATCGTCCTCACCAAGACCGACAAATTAACGCCGGGCGCGCTCGCCGCACGTCTCGCCGCGACCGAGAAGACCCTCAAAGCGCATCCGGCAGCGTTGCCCAAGCCGGTCGCGACAAGCGCGCGAAACGGCGATGGGATCGAACACCTGCGGGCCGAAATCGCCATGCTGGCAGCCGATAGCCCCGATGCGTTACAGTCCGCGCGCACTTAGGCCGGTAATCAGAGAACACACGCACGATGGCTAGAAAAACTGGACTCCCGACCACCGAAATGTTGGCGAAAGCCGGCGTGCTGTCCGAAGCATTGCCGTTTATGCGGCGCCATACCGGTAAGACTTTCGTCATCAAATATGGCGGCCATGCGATGGGCGATGACGAGCTTGCGGCCTCGTTCGCGCGCGACGTGGTGCTGCTTAAGCAGGTCGGCATCAATCCGGTCGTCGTGCATGGTGGCGGGCCGCAGATCGGCGCCATGCTGGAGCGACTTAAGATAAAAAGCGAATTTGTCGACGGCCTCCGCGTCACCGACCGCGATACTGTCGAAATCGTCGAGATGGTGCTATCGGGATCAATCAATAAGGCGATCGCTGCGGCCATTAATGCCGCCGGCGGCCGCGCGGTGGGCATATCAGGCAAAGACGGTAATCTGATACAGGCGCGCAAAGTACGGCGGACGAGGGCGGAATCAGACTCCAACATCGAGAAGATTCTCGACCTCGGATTTGTCGGCGAACCGACCGCAATCGACCCCCAGCTACTCGAAGATCTGGCCCATTCCGATCTGATTCCGGTGATCGCGCCGCTGGGCACAGGCGCCGACGGCGAAACCTACAATATCAACGCCGACACTGCCGCTGGTGCGATCGCCGGCGCCATCGGCGCAGCGCGCCTATTGATGCTGACCGATGTATCGGGCGTCCTCGGCCAAGACGATACCCTGATCCCCGATATGAATGTCGAAGAGGCGGACGCCTACATCGCAGACGGCACTATCACCGGCGGCATGATCCCGAAGGTGGAGACGTGTGTGCGCGCGGTCAAAGCAGACGTCGAAGCGGCCGTTATTCTGGACGGTCGGGCCGCCCATGCGCTGTTATTGGAAGTGTTCACCGATCACGGTGTCGGCACGGCTATCTGGCCGGCGTGAACGCGAGCCCCGGGCTCCGCTATCCTGCCGTTGTTAGCCCGGAAATAAACTCGAGCTGCCAGCGCATTTCGTCATGCGACAGCGGGAAGTCTTCCGATGCCGTTGCGCGCAGA
>Ga0224508_10005424_pt1 | contig 10207 bp, 10 predicted proteins | sample SF_Jan12_sed_USG_4_FD_170157 | JGI IMG/M metagenome (GOLD analysis project Ga0224508, IMG submission 170157) | Sediment microbial communities from San Francisco Bay, California, United States - SF_Jan12_sed_USGS_21 | ecosystem: Environmental > Aquatic > Marine > Sediment | place: USA... | reverse complement strand
AGAATATTTTTTTGTCATTAATTAAATAATATTCTGAGTAACATCATGCATGAATCAAAAGTATTCAAGTAAAGAAGCCCTGTTGGCAGACTGTCCTAATTGTAGACAGTCTTATCTGATATTGCTAAAATCTGCATCCGGAATAAAAAGAGAGGACTTGTTGGCTTGCAAAAGTTGCAAGCTAGCAATATTTGTAGAGGAACTGAAGAAAAAATTATTTACGGTTTGATGAGAGAAAGGAAGATCACATCAAGTGAGAAATAATGCCACACATAGTTTTTGATAAAAAGATTGACCTTGAGTATTTCTCTCAAGAATTTGAAGAGATAATCTTGAAGACACCATTCTTGATAAAATTACTAGACGTATTTCTAGATAAGAAGAAAAGAACCGCATTAGTTCCTGCAGTGGTGATTGATAATATACATCAAAAATTCTTCATTGAAATTTCTACCCGAAAGGATAAAACCACAATCAGACTATTTCCTGGAACGGATCCAGAAAAGACAGATGGTGTTAAGACATCATTAGGTTTGGTAGCAAAAATAATCCAGGAGATAAATCCCAATTTCAAAATTACAAGGACAAACATTGAGGAGTTTTTACTTGAGGATACACAGAATCTAGTCACAACATAATGCTTTTACCACTAGAATAATATATGGTCACTAGTTAAATACAATAATGGCAAATAAACTATGAAAAGTTTGGTTGTCGCCTGGTAATAGCAGTTTCAGGCCTTAAACTGATTCTGAGACCAAAATCGCCCCGACCTGCATTGGAATCAGAGAGAAACTGTCGCCAGAATACTCTTGTTTCTGGCCTTAAGTTTTATCAATCCTTTCTATTTTTTTATTATTTTGATTCAGATTTCTTGATATGGAGAGAGAAATTAAACCCAGCAGAAGCTGGGTAGTTGTGTCTAAGGTTTCACATTCGAGAGGAATGTGTAGTCTAAGTGGTGTTTTATCTTATAAAAAACCTCTCAAGAATTCTTGCTAGTTGCCACTAGGTTTTCCATCTCGTTTTTCATTTGTCTATGTTGCCACCACTGTGATATTCCAATTCCACCTGCAAGGACTACAAGTCCAATCAGGATTCACATTATTGTATTGTTCCAGTTAAAGTTGCTTCCAATGTCAACACCCTTCTTTTCAAGAATGTACTGTCTAACTTCCTCATGAGATTTGTTTCTAAACTGTAGGAGGTTCGCCATTGTATGGAGTGGATAGTTTTGGGGTTTGCTGTGTGTCTGATTTACTATCTGCAACTTGTCATTCTCCTGCAGAATAAAGATGATTTGCATAAAAGGGAAGACAGGTATCCATTACTTGGAGATGCTGGACCTGAAAAGGTATCCATTACTTGCAAATAGTGGACCCACAAAGGCTTGCATTTGAAAAACAGGTATCCATTACTTGGAAAAGGTGGACCGGATGGGATTTGAAGCGTTTTAGGGACAAATCCAGTTTCATGATTGTTAATAAAGATAACACAGAGAGGATATGATTGATGTAGAATATCATTTTAGTGATGAATTTAGATCCACAGCAGGAAATCTTGTTGTAACAAAATATGAATAAATGGATTTTTCAGAGGTGGTGATTCTTGGCTATCCAAAAAAAAGAACAGCCACTGGATTACGTTATCAGATGGCATTATGATCTGATAATGATTGGCTCTAGAGAAGCAGGTTCATCAGATGACTCATATTTGGGAAGTGTCAGAAACCACGCTCTCCAGAATCATCAATTCTGGTATTGGTTGTAAAATGAGATCATTTGATCATTAAATGGTGGAAAACAACAAAAAGCGAAGTTTCCTGAAGCACATAAATCTAATCATCCATTTACTAAATTAGAATTGATTGGGATACTTCACGCATTTTTTTTAGAAGGAACTGGAAGCAATGTTTGGACTAGGTCAATCATCAGATCATTATGTGAAAATGGAGAGACGGTTCATCTAATATGTCAGGAAAATCATCCAGAAAATTATGACTTTGTAGCAGAACATCATCATTATTCAGATAAGGATTCAGTTGAAATAAAACTAAAACGTAATGTGCCATACAAAGGCAAATGCATAATACACCAGCCACAGTTAGATGTGCTACCTGTTTTTGCCTGGGACAGATATGAGGGATTTCCCAATGCAATTCCGATGACTCAATTGCCAAATTCTACAATTGAAGACTATGTTGAACGAAATATGAAAGTCGTCTTAAAAATAATAAATGATTACCCATTAACCGCAATCCATGTCAATCATGCAGTATTGCTGTCTGTGGTGGCACATAGGGTAAACCAAGTCACCTCAATCCCCTATGCAATAATGCCACACGGCAGTGCAATCGAATATGCTATAAAAAGAGATAAAAGATTTCTTGATCTAGCCATCCCGCCATTTGAGTCTGCAAAAAAAATTTTTGTCGTAAGTGAAGAGATGAAAAATAGAGTATCGCATATTTTTCAATCCGTGCCAAATATCAATAAAAAAATGACCATGTTAAAGTTAGGTGTAGACACGCGTACTTTCAAACCACTTTTACCTGAATTACGCAACCAAAATATCAAAAAACTGTGTGAAAAGTTGAAGCACATACCTCGAGGAAAAAGCAATCGACAGTCAAACATTTTAAGAAAAAGTCTCAAGCCAGATTTACAAATAATGGAATTAAGAAAGATAACCTCTACGACCAATGATTATCTATCAAAACATCCTGATGATGATGTCGAACACAAATTAAAGAGAATTAATTGGGATAACGACAAAATAGTTGTATTTGTAGGACGTTTGATATCAAACAAGGGAATTCAATCAATCATAACAGCTTTGCCTTTAATGTTGCATTTACATCCAGATCTAAGGCTGATAGTTGTAGGTAGCGGACCACTGCGAGAAATAATGGAGGCATTGTTGTGGGCACTAGAAAATGACAAGAGAGAATTAGTGAATAGAATCATCGCATGGGGAAAATCACTCGAGAAAAATTTAGATTATGAATTGTCTTTTGAAGACATGTCATTCTTTTACAGTCAGTTAGAAAATAGCGATGAACTAAACTCTTATTATGAAAAAGCAAAACATAGTATTTCTCCAGATAAAGCAATCTTCATAGGCCATTTGGGACATGAAGAATTATCCTACCTTTATCCTTGTTGTGATGTGGCAATTTTTCCGTCTGTCGTGAGAGAGGCAGGGCCGCTGGTATTTTTAGAAGCACTTGCATCAGGTTGTTTTCCATTGGGAACTTATTTTGGAGGTATGGCGGCAAGCATAGATTCAATTTCTGACCGATTACCAAAAGAAGATGCGGAATTAATGAAAATAAGCATAAAGAGGGATGAAATGTTATTTGACATTGTCAAAAAAGTAGATAATGCACTTTTACTTGATGGAAAATACCGATTTATACTGAGTAAGACATCTAAAGAATTGTATGATTGGGATATTGTTGGTAAAAAATTTTTATCAGAACTTAATTCTATGAATTAATAGTTTTCATGTCATGATCTATACTGTGATTATGCAGGTTCTGGAATAATCTCGTTAGGGTTACGAAATTAAACAAGATTCACAATTTTATTTTTTCTAATTTGTTAACTCTCTCTTTTACTTGCTCATCTTCTGAACTCATACAATTAATCATAAAAGAATAAGTTATTACAAGTTTTTTTTGAAAGATGTACAACACAATTCTAAACTTTCACATAAAAAAACATTTGAGAAATGCCTTCTGTTAGTTTCTCAATCGTCTAGCAATTTGATAACATATTCTTCTTTTGGGATTATGACAATCAGGACCTCATGAGGATTCTGAAAGTTCACCTTCAGAGAATCAAAGGATTTCTTATACACCCAGGTGCACAGATTTTTAGTGTACTTTGCGTTTCGTCCCTTTCTAATCAAGAGCCTGAGTTCCTCCAATTCTGATATCTTCCTGTGTGGTGTTGTCTTTGACACTTTGGCCTTTTTGCAGATATCCCTTACAGTCATTGGCTCAATAACACATGCAAAGATTCTCACGATGTTGATGTCATTTACCATCTTCAGTATTGCCATTGTCTGGGGGTTGTCAAATCCAAGTGATATCTTGAGATTTTCTGGATTCTCATCAATTCTGCGGGTCATTTGATAATGATCACCAGTATCATTTCCAAATCAATTATCATCACTATGATTTACCATCATGATAGTGCCTTTATCTCCACGTCTGGAAACCAGTCTTGTGTCATCTCACGGGATTCATTTTTCGTTGCTTGCTTTCCTACGTATTCCTTATAATCAGTCACCACATAGTTCTAGCCCAGTACGTTTAGTACCCCTTCTACTGGATTCTTTGGGTCTTTTCCTATTAGCAAGTCATCAAATGATTGTCTGTTCTCAAAATAATGCAAGAATCCATTTGTAAATATTCTATGCCTCATAATCATCCACCTTTCTCCAATCTACTTTTTTTTGCAGAGACCTCTATTATCTCATTTTCAATACATGAGACCTGGGTGATCATGTACTTAGCCTGATCAATCTCAATTGTTTTGTGTATGGGATCTTTTGGAACATTACAGTCGAAAAGTTAGATATAGGAACTACCAGTACACAATACATTCAAGTTTTTGCTTTTGCAATGTTTACTGCAAATCCCACAACAAGAACTACCTGCTAATAGTCCTTGATAACCTCTTACATTTTTTGAGTGGTTATGTGATAGAATTATTGTAAAGTAAATTCACAGAATAAGTTGGTCAAATTGATACAAAATATTGGTTTGCAGTAAAAGTTTTAGTTGGAAAAAAGATTTGTTATCTATCTAACTCATGATTTCTCAGTAGTTAATTCCTTTACTAGTATTTTTATTGTATATCCATGACCAATAAACTCAGTCATAACATGTTGTGATTCAAGAAATTCCCAATGTTTCCCATTAATTTCAAAGATCTGTTTGTCCTTATCAATAACCTTAACATCATCCATAGAATCTAAAGATTTTAGCAGTAATGTTTCTCCCGTGCCAGGATATTTAGTATAGAATTCATACATGATGGTATATCTATATTCTTGTTATCCCACCTCTTTAATTTTATGTTATTGGGATTTCTTATATTCATAATCATTATTATTATGTGGGTAAATAGAAAAAAATAACATCTAATTTCCATATAAAATCTATAAACTACTAATTTTGAAAACCATATATTGAATGAGTCATCTGCTCCATGTACCAGTTGCATGATAGAACACGCATCAGGAGTAGGATGTTACTGTGATTGCCATCAAGGCAAGTAAATAATAATAATAATTATTTTCGTATAACTCCTCAACATTGGTTTTAATGCTTAATTCTTCAGTATTACCGTAAAACAATGGAAATAGCACACGTACTGATAACATGCGAGGACAAAAGAGAAGATGATGTCCTCGATGAGATGAAGTCCATCAAAGAAGTAAGAGAAATTAAAAAGATGTTTGGGGCATACAATGCAGTAATAAAAATAGAGGCAGAGTCGGTTCAAAAGATTAAGAAAATAATGTCAGATAAGATACGAAACAGGCCGGGCATACTCAGCACGTTGACACTGGTTTCAGCATGTATTTTTGAATAGAAAAGACAAACTAGGATTTGGAGAATAGTGGCATCCCATTAAAACTATTCATTTGAAAAGGAATATTTTTCGCCACACTTGCTACATCTGTCATGAATCCCTTCTGCAGGCTTTGTCAGGCCACACATACCCCAGTATCTCATCAATCCCATCTCTATCAATTGCTTTGAGCAATCAGAGAGATCCTTTGGATTGTGTTCACTTTTGGGCTTACTGCAGACTGGACATATTTCATCACCAGATACAGGTTTTGGAGGAGCGGACATCATGTTGTAAACAATAATGTATCACTATTCTCCAATTTAGAGTATTTTATGTTAGAGTAATCATTTCGAATATTTTGACAAGTAATTAGAACATCCCTAATTAACATTCACAGTTAGAGACACAGGATTTGTCAGGGGTGTAGGATCATTAATACTTTCCCACACAAACACAGTTGCATCATATGTTCCAGGAGTTTGTGGAATCCATGACAATGATGAACTAAGCATTTGTCCTGGCAAAAGAGTACCAGTAATCCATGAAAGATTAACTGTTACATCATCATTGGAATTTTTTATCTGAACTAAATACGTAAACTGCTGTTCTTTATCTTGGCTATTTGCCAAGTCACATGTAATTTGTATCTGTTGATTAACTGTTACATTGGTGAATTGATTTCCAAAAGAATCAACTGTTTTACATTCATTCATAGATACTCTCTCAAGAGGCGGTACAACAGTTCTTATGATTACAGTTGCAGTGACATCAAGTTCATCTGCTATGGTGTATGGGTTGGGTAATGTATTGTCTTCATACTCTGCAGTCACTGTGTCACCCTGCCCAACTAATAATCTGCTGCCAGACGATTCATTTGTGGTACTAAAAAATACTGTTCCCTCAAACACACCTGTCATCTCTCCTGTCTCAGTTACTGTCAGATTAATACCTCCTGCATCAGAGTCAGACCACACATCAATGCCAAAATTGTCAACTGCCTCAGGATTCAGATTCATATCAGAATCAATCACACGTATTGTTCCGGTTCCTGTTGCAGGATAACTTGCCTCAAGCCATTGCACTTCTCCAATGTTCCATCTTATTGGAGCAGAGCCCAGAACTGTCTCATTTTCAGTATATTCAAATGAGATGGTGATTCCGTCATCGTTGTCTGCTTCTAAAAACCCATTTGTTGGTCCACCATTCTGTGATGGTTGTGTTCTAGGATTGGTATCATCACCGATACTACATTCAGAGTTGCGTGATTGAATGCCTGTACTAGTATTACCATCTGCATCATGGCAGAATCCCGTCAAGATTATCTCTCCTGTAAATATTCCGGTACTGCGACAACTTCTGTAGATCCTGACTTGCTGGTCATTACCTTTGGGGTAGAAATCCAAGAGGTTACGGCAAAGCAAGCCCTTGATGCAAATTCCCTGACAATGACTGGCATCATAGATGCAATCAAGCTGACTGGAATAACAGAAGATGAAGTCAGCACATCAAGATTCAACATATATCCGGTCTATGAGGGGGCATGAGGATCCGATAACCAAAAGATGGAAGCAAGACTTGACAGGGTACCGGGTTACAAACACCATAATTGTTGAGACTGCCAACCTTACACTGGCAGCTGACATCATAGACGGTGCCGTGACTGCAGGAGCAAACAGAGTGGACAACGTATCATTTACACTGTCACCTGAAAAACACCTGCAGCTCAAAGATGACCTGATTGAGAAGGCAATCATGAACGCGCAGACAAAGGCTGAGAACGCACTTGCGCCACTAAACTATTCCATTACGGGAGTAAAGGCGGTGTCACTATCGGAATTTGGAGGATTCCCACCAATGCCAATGTTTAACATGGCATTTGACGAAAGCATGGAAAGATCATTTGCCTCATCATCAACACCAGTATTCTCATCTGATCAGGATGTGAGTACCACTGCAAACGTGATATTTCTGATTGGAAGCAACTAGACACTACAATCCTTTTTTTCTTTTTTATTTTTACAATTAGGTTTTAGAAGAAAAGCCCACCCATTGTCAAACAAATATGCACTTTCTTGCCGGGTAGACAGACTGTTTCATTTAATATTGGACAGATATATTTCTAGATCTTTTCTTTCGAGAATCTGATGGTTTGCACGGCAAGGTATGATTTGCGTATATTGGTTTTGTTGAAATTAGAGAGATTTTGATGATGTAATGCTAAAAATACGAACCCTTCATGATGGGGGTTCGGCGAGATTTGAATGCTACAACTAGAGGGATTCATGCACTTTTATTGGAATATTTTATGCCTGATTGGATTACAAATTCTATAGAAGGTGAACCCAACCGGATTCGAACCTTATGACTAATCGGGTTCATACAAAGATATTTTCCAATTCCCTCGAGGATAATGCACAAGATGCGCTAGATTCTGGAGATTTTAATCCTGCTGATACTTGTGCAGTAAATAGCATTGTACAATGGGAAGGAAAACTAGGGAATCTTGATGCGTTTATGGTTGATCACTATAATGCAATGATAGAATACCTTCAATCAAAATGATTGTTGGTCTCAACCAAAAATATGAAAAAAATTGCTTGATACATTATTAGAATTTGTAAAAATTGTGATTGAGCGCCTCAGCTAGATACAGCATTCTTTTTTCTTTTCATAAATTCCAAGTATTTTTTTTGAAATTAAGAGAATCCCATTTACGATGACATTTCCACGTGGGTCTGAAATATTGTCTCCTAACTATATCCCCAGCACGATGTGTTAGTGGTAGAGATAGGGCGGCTCCGTATAACCATAAGTTTCAGCACAATGAAAAACCATACTGAAAAAAGACGATAGACAAATTATTGATGAATATCTGTATTGAGATAATGCAGAAGTTGCAAGACAAATGAGATTAATCTAAATTTCCTAAATTGGTTGTATTTCTACTAACTACATAACACAAATCTCTATTAACCAATAAGCAACATAATCTCAAACCTTATTGCAAACTCTCATGGTTATTATATATGAAAATCTCTATATATCTTAAATTCGTTTGAGACTAACTAGTCTTATGAAATTAGCATTTTTTGCATTAATACCTTTTATTCTATCATTAGGTATTACACCTGCTTTACAATATGATTTTCTTCCAGAATCTAACGCCATTAAAGCCAAAGGAACTTCGCTGCCAGAAACGGGTTCCAAAAAAGTTTGTGGTGATAGACTTTGTTCTGAACTTGTATCCAAAAAATCATCAATTTCAAAAGATTCTGAAAATGCTTCTGGGATTGTAGTTTATCAGAATGGTCTTTACACCTTAGTTGAAGTTTCTGAAGACATTTACAGTTTTAGCAACTTTGTTTATTTTTCTATGGTGCTGGTTACAGATGAAGGCGTAATTGTTGTGGATCCAACAAGTATTGAACATTCTGAAGAAATGCTTCAAGCGATTAGATCAGTCACATATCAACCTGTGAAATATTTGATTTACAGTCATAATCATTGGGATCACAGTTTGGGAGGACAAGCTTTGAAAGATTCTGGAGCGACTGTTCTGAGTCATGTTGATGCAAGAGATTGGTTTTTGGATAATCCAAATTCAGATGTAGTTGTTCCAGATGAAGTTTGGAAAGGAAATCAAAAGACAATTATCTTAGGCGGTAAAACACTCGAGCTACATCACTTTGGTCCTAGTCATGGTGAAGGTATGACTGTTTTTTATCTTCCTGATGAAAAAATTGTTTTTGTTGGTGATTTAGTATCTCCACATACAGTTGGTTTTGGAATAATGGGCGATTTTATTCCTTCTGAATGGGAAAGGACTTTGATTGAAGTAGAAAAACTTGATTTTGAAACTGTAATGTATAGTCATAAGAAAGCTTTTGGTCCAGCTTATGAGGTAACTGAACAAAGAGAATTCATACAGGATTTGAGAGGGGAAATTTCCAGAATGATGGAAGAAGGTGTGTATCCGATAACGATTCCATCTATGATAGACCTTCCGAAGTATCAAGATTGGGGAGCTTATGATCAATGGCTTGAAATGAATGCATGGAGAGTTTTATTAGAATTCTGGATTGGTTGGTAAGAAATCCAAAATCTATTTTGTTAGAAGGTTAGTGCAAAATCTTTGCCTCTAACTATATCCCCATACACGTTGTACTCCCAGTTAAATTTGAACCCACATAGTTACCTAATTCTATCGTTACGTCTTGTTACCTGGTTCTGAACGCATCATTCATTATTATTACCTGACTTTTAACGCTATAGTTTACTATGTCTTTAAAAATTGAATTTTTCACTGTCAAATAATCTCAAATATTTTTGGCAGTAGATTGAATCATGGTTTGGACCTGCTACGGTCCTTACTTTCAACACAAAAATTTTTGTAAATTAATTACAGAATAATCTCTATATTTTTAGAAAGTATGGATATAATTGCTGATTTTGGTTCAAAAAAACTATGAAACTAATTTTGTACCTAAAATGAAGTGGACCGGATGGGATTTGAACCCACGACCTTTGCGGGAATGATTTCCTTACGCAGTGTGAGTGCGTCATCCAAACCAAACTAGACGACCGGTCCAACAAATTTACAAAAATACAAGCTTTTTTGT
>Ga0224508_10005423_pt1 | contig 10208 bp, 11 predicted proteins | sample SF_Jan12_sed_USG_4_FD_170157 | JGI IMG/M metagenome (GOLD analysis project Ga0224508, IMG submission 170157) | Sediment microbial communities from San Francisco Bay, California, United States - SF_Jan12_sed_USGS_21 | ecosystem: Environmental > Aquatic > Marine > Sediment | place: USA... | reverse complement strand
AGGAGTTTACCAAAATCCACGCAGTTGGGAAAAAAGTAATCATTCCACGTAGCGGTGCATCCACTCCTTTTTTGAAAGAACTCCTAAACAAAATTGGAATTGAAGTACTGGAAATTCATTTGTATGATGTGTGTGCTTTCAGAGATACTACTCAGTGGAATGAATTTCGAGAACTATTCTCTCAAGGAAAAGTAGACGGTATTGTTTTTACCAGTGCATCATCTGTTAGGGGATTTTTTGAAATAATGCTAAAAGATCATGATGAACAAAACCTTATTGAAAATTTGGAAAAAATTCGTGTTGTTACTATTGGTCCATTTACATCTGATGCAATGAAAAATTATAATGTAAAAAATACTATTTCTGAGGTACACACAGTTTTAGGATCCTTTGATACTCTCAAAGAAACATTATTGCATTAATCTCCCAACATTCTTTTATCCTTCATACTGGTAATTGTAATAATGAGTCCAAAGAAGAAAATAGTGCTAACTTCACTTTTGGTGCTGTTTGCAATCTCTTTTGGACCCTCAACAAGTCCAGCATTTGCAGATCACGCAACTGCAAGTGTTAGCGCTCCACAAGGCACCTCTGTTCCAGGATGTGAAACAACAAACGAATGTTTCATACCATATGAGGTAACAATAGATGTTGGCGGTGTTGTAACATGGTCAAATGATGACTCTGCAGCTCACACCGTTACTTCTGGAAGTGCAGCAGATGGACCATCTGGTGTCTTTGACAGCAGCTTGTTTATGGCAGGTACAACTTTCTCACATACATTTGAATCAGTAGGTGAATCCCCATACTTTTGTATGGTTCACCCATGGATGGAGGGAATTGTAACGGTTCAAGCAGATGAAGGACCAGAACCAGGTGACGGGACAATAATTGTTGGAGCTCCTTCAGAAGATGAAACAACGGTTTCAGGAATCTCAGATGATGGTAAATTACGTGCAGAAATCACAGCAAGCAATCCTGCTTCAGATGAAGTAATGTCTCTTGAAATAAAATTTAGAGATTCAACTGGATCTGTGCAAAAACATGCAAACTATGATCTTATAGTATCACAAAATAGCCAAGAAGTTCTTTCTGTTTTGGGCGCACATGAGCATGAAGGGGTTGGAATGCATTCAACTGCACCATTAGATTCATCTGATAAAGTTGATATCAAAGTAACTGTACTTGGTTTTGGACTTCCAGGTGAAGAGGATACTTGGAGTGGACCAAAGGGAGAAATTTTGATGTTCAATGTAGTTCCTGAATTTGGAGCAATTACAATAGTTGTAATGGTAATAGCAATAACAACTGTTGTGTTAATGTCTTCCAAATACACTAGAGTTGTCCCAAAATTATAACCTTTTTTTATTTCTCATTATCTTGATTTAATGATTTTTCTCAAAAGGCTATTATTTTGATTCTTTGTAGGAAACATGATAAATGATGTACTGCCCTAAATGTAAAAAAAATACAGAGTTCTACGAAATTGATGATGGTCCAGATGTTGATGATGATAAATTAACATATTTCTCTTATAATTGTGAAGGATGTAATTTGCATTTAGATGGGAATAATAATAATTGGTATGATGGTGAAGATGTATCTTGCTATCTTCATGTTGACCATGCAACTCCATACATGACTTCTGAGGAATATGATGCGACTAAAAAAAATAATTCAAATCTAAACTAAGTCCTTTTTTTCGGGATTAGTCTTAAAAAATTTTAGTGAGGCAAATGTTTAGCTAAAGCTATTTAGCTGTGCCTATTTTTCCTCATGTATTTATAATATAACGGGGTTATTTTTTTCATGACAACTGAAAATCTCGACATGGATTATACCAAATATGATTTTAAAGACTCAACTGACATGTATGTACACCTTAGTAAAAAAGGCCTCTCAAAGGATACTGTAACTGCAATCAGTAAAATGAAAGATGAGCCACAATGGATGCTTGATTTTAGATTAAGATCTTATGAAATTTTTATGAAAAAACCAATGCCTACTTGGGGTGGAGACCTTAGTGTAATTGATTTTCAAAATATTTTCTATTATGCAAAAGCAACTGAAAAAACTGAAAAGAACTGGGATGATGTTCCAGCAGATGTAAAAGCTACCTTTGATAAACTTGGTATTCCAGAAGCTGAAAAGAAATTCCTTGCCGGCGTTGGTGCACAATATGAGTCTGAAGTTGTTTATCATAGTTTAAGAGAAGATTTGGCAAAACAAGGAGTTTTATTTTTAGATACTGATGCTGCACTAAAAGAACAACCAGAAATTTTCAAAAAATACTTTGGGAAAATTATCCCACCTGAAGACAACAAATTTGCTGCATTAAACAGTGCAGTATGGAGTGGTGGTTCTTTCATTTACATTCCACCTGGTGTCAAAGTAGACATGCCTCTACAAGCATACTTTAGAATAAATGCAGAAAACATTGGACAATTTGAGAGAACCTTGATTATTGCAGACGAAGGCTCTGAAGTTCATTATATTGAGGGTTGTACTGCTCCTGTGTATTCTTCTGAATCACTGCATTCTGCAGTTGTTGAATTAGTTGCACACAAAGATGCAAAACTACGATATACCACGATCCAAAACTGGAGTAGTGACGTTTACAATCTTGTTACCAAACGTGCTTATGCATATGAAGGTGCAACTGTTGAATGGATTGATGGAAACATTGGAAGTAAACTTACGATGAAATATCCTGGAATCTATTTGATGGGAGAACGTGCATATGGTGAGACGCTATCAATTGCATTTGCAGGAAAAGGACAACATCAGGATACAGGTGCTAAAATGGTTCACCTTGCCCCAAACACTACCTCCAAAATTACCTCCAAATCTGTGAGTAGACTTGATGGAAGATCAACATACAGAGGACTGCTAAATGTTGCAAAGGGTGCCACCAATGTAAAAGCAACAGTAAGATGCGATGCTTTACTGCTAGATGACACATCAAAGACTGATACATATCCATATATGGAAATCAACCAAGAAGATGCTACTATCACCCATGAGGCAACCGTAGGAAAAATCGGTGATGAACAAATCTTTTACCTTATGAGTAGAGGATTTTCTGAAGAAGAAGCATTATCATTAATTGTAAATGGATTCATGGAACCCTTTACAAAAGAATTACCAATGGAGTATGCAGTCGAATTAAACAGACTTATCAAAATAGAGATGGATGATTCTGTCGGTTAGACTTTAAAATGATTAGCCATGTCTCAAACACTTTCAGCAATTAGTTTAGGTCACATTGATGAAATATCCTCATCTAAAAATGAGCCAGATTGGTTAAAAGAATACAGACGAAATTCTCTAACTGTTTATGAGAGCCTTCCAATCGAAACATCTCCACTGTACAACAAATACACTGATGCAAAAAAAATGGACCCTCAACAAGTCTCTCTTTCTATATCTACAACTGATGCTATTCCAAGTTTTCTTCAAAAAAGATTGGGGGAATTGGAAAACGAAACCTGTATCATACAAATTGGCACGAATATTCACAAAATCAATCTCTCTGATGAATTAAAATCTAAAGGACTAGTAATTTCTTCAATCGAGGATGCAATAAAAAATAATCCTGATTTAGTAAAAAAATCACTAGAAGCCTCAAACTCCAAAAATGATAAATTCACCGCATTGAACAATGCTGCATTTAATTCGGGGGTCTTTATTCATATTCCAAAAAATCTAATATTGGAAAAACCAATTCATATCCTCACCTGTTTGTCTGATGATGGAATTTCTACAATTTCTAGAAACATTGTTTTTGCAGATGAGAGTAGCAAAGGAACAATTGTTCAAGAATTATACTCTTCTAAATCAGAAAAACAACAAGCATATCTTGAATTATTTAACACAAATGCTGCTGCAAATGCTCAACTTGATATGACAACATTGCAAATGATGGACCAAAGTACAGTTAACTTTTCTACTAGACGAACAGATCTAGGACAAGATTCCAAAGTAAATTGGTATTCTGGATTATTTGGTTCTGTTTTGTCTAGATACAAAATAGAATACTATCTTAATGGTTCTGGTGCTTCTTCAAATGACTCTGAAGTAATCTTTGGAAACAAAGAACAATCATTTGATATTCAAACAGATGTAAACCATGAAGCGCCTGCCACCGAAGGAAGAGTGGTTGAAAAATCAATTCTCCGAAACAAATCAAAATCATTATTCAAAGGAATGATCAGAATTAAAGAGAATGCATCAAAATCAAATTCATTTTTGTCCGGACGATCTATTCTCTTAGACAAGGATGCAAAATCAGATTCAATTCCAGGGTTGGAGATATTTACAAATGATGTAAAGGCAACTCACTCTGCATCAGTAGCTCAAATAGATGAGGAGCAAATCTTCTATCTTAAAACAAGGTGTTTGAGTCATGAAGAAGCAGAAAGAACAATTGTTGAAGGATTTTTAGAACCTCTATCAAGAAAAATGTCTTTTCAAGTAAGAGCATGGATTGCACATCTAATTGAATCAAAATGGGATGAGAAAGAACTAACAATAAACACTGATGAAGAACTTGCAAAATTCATTGAAGTTGAAGAAACTAGATACAATGAAGATGCAGAAATTGAGCAACATTACAAATATCGGTAATCAAAATGTCTCAATGGATTAAAGCCTGTAGTTTAGACCAAATCAAAGATGGACAAATGTTCGGATTTAATTCAGATGATAAAAAAATTCTTTTGGCTAATCTAAAGGGAAATATTCGTGCTACTGACTTGATTTGCACGCATGCTGAGGCGGACTTGTCTACTGGCTTTCTAAGCGAAGAAGGTGTCAGATGTCCATTACATCTTTCTGTGTTTAATTTAGACGATGGAAAACCACAAAATCTCCCTGCTGAAATACCGCTAAAGACATACAATGTTAAAATAGAACAAAATGAGGTTTACGTGGAGGTTTAGATAATGCAAAGTGCTCAAACATCTTTTGAAAAAATCAGAAAAGATTTTCCAATTTTAGAAAGAACTGTTAGAGAAAACAAAACTCTTGTATACTTGGATAATGCATCTACAACACAAAAACCAAATCAAGTAATTGATGCCATAAATGATTACTATAGGAATCACAATGCAAACATTCACAGAGCAGTTTATGCACTAGCAGAAGAGGCAACTGAACTATATGAAAATACAAGAGACAAGATTGCAAATTTCATCAATGTAAAAAACCGGGTCGAAATTATTTTTGTTAGAGGCACTACTGAGGCAATTAATCTAGTTTCATATGCATGGGGACGAGATCATTTGAAGGAAGATGATATTATCGTCACTACTGAATATGAACATCATAGCAATATTGTCCCTTGGCAATTATTAACCCAAGAGAAAGGTGCAAAACTAGAATACATTGGAATGAATGACAATGGAGAGTTAAACTTGGATGACTTGGACAGATATCTTGCCACAGGTAAAGTTAAACTTGTCACCTTCAGTCTAATGTCAAATGTTTTAGGAACAATTTCTGATGCAGAAACAATTATCTCAAAATGCAAAGCTGCAGGAGTATTGACTTTAGTTGATGGTGCACAGGCAGTACCTCACATGAAGGTAGATATTGAAAAATTAGGATGTGACTTTTTTGCATTTTCCGGGCACAAAATGTTGGGTCCAACTGGTATTGGAATTTTATGGGTCCGAAAATCTATCTTAGAGACTATGAATCCATTTCATGGTGGCGGTGATATGATTCGAGAAGTTCACAAATATGAAACGACCTGGAATGATTTGCCATACAAGTTTGAAGCAGGTACGCCAAACATTGCAGATGTCGTTGGATTTGGTGCAGCAATAGATTATCTTTCAAACATTGGAATGGATGTCATTAGGCAACACGAGATTGAATTGACCTCGTATGCTTTGGATAAACTATCTCAAGTTAAGGGATTGCATATCTATGGAACAAAAGATATCTCAAAACGTGGAGGGGTAATTTCATTTAATTTTGCAGATGTCCATCCTCATGATGTAGCTCAAATTATTGATGAGGAAGGAATAGCTATAAGATCAGGACATCATTGTGCTCAAGTGTTAATGGAGAGACTAAATGTAGCTGCGACCTCTAGGGCAAGCTTTTACATTTACAACACTAAAGAAGAAATTGATACATTAATCAATTCATTAAATAAAGTAGCGAGGATATTCAAACTATGAGCAACGCTGACATTTATCACGAGATGATAATTGATTATTCAAGAAATCCGATTAACTATGGAAAAATCGAAGATCATGATATTACTTTTCATGACTCTAATCCATTATGTGGGGATAGTATTGACATTGATATGAAAATTGATGATAACAAAGTTTCTGACATTAAATTTCATGGCAAGGGTTGTGCTATCTGCATGGCTTGCTCGTCAGTATTGACCGAGATTGCAAAGGGAAAAAATATTGATGAAGTCCGAAACATTTCCAAAACTGATGTCTTGGGTGAACTAGGTCTTGAAAATTTGCAGGCAGTACGCATAAAATGTGCTTTACTTTCGCTTAAAGTTCTAAAATCTGCACTTTACTCTTATCTTGGAAAGCATCTAGATGATTCACAAGATGTAGATAAGTTAAAAGAAGAGGCAGCCAACTTATACTAGTGTATGAGTACTTTTACCCCTTCTACTCCTATTCAACTTCAGATTAGAAAAATAATTTTTGAAAACTTCAACGATGTTGATACAAAATTTACAAACGACGAAATATTTGAGACGATAAAAAAGAATGGTGATTTAAACTCCTCTTGGATTATTGATGATTTAGAACCATACATTAATGAGATTTGCGATTCAGGTCTTGCAAGAAACATCGCACAAAATTTTACCACCATCTGGCTAAAGCTTTTTGATCCTGTTGAAAAACTTCATTGTGCTTCTTGTAATCAAGACATCTTTGTTGGAGAGTCCGAACAAAAAAAATGTCCAAATCCTTCATGTAGTGAACCAATTTAGCTTTTATGTTTTGTTGCAGCTTCTTCTAATGCTTTGATCATCGGAAGCTTCTCCCCGGTAAGATAAAGAACTAAAGCTCCTCCTGCAGTACTTATATGATTTATTTTTTCTCCCAAACCGTGACTCTTTAAAACTGATGTTAAATGACCTCCACTAACAATAGTTGTTGCCATTGAATTTGCAACTGCCTCTAGCATTTTTTTTGTCCCATAGCTAAAGTTTTCTTTTTCAAAAAATCCAGCTGGACCACTTATGAAAACTGTTCCTGCACCTGCAATTAATTTTGAATAGAAATCTACTGTCTTTGGACCTAGATCGTAAATTTTATCTCCTTTGGTAATTTCTCTTACGTCCATCTCAATTCTTTCACCGTCTTTGTCGATTGCAATATCTACAGGAGTTGAAAAAACATCTGGATATTCTCCTATTAGCGTATGGGCCTTTGCTACTACCTCTTCTTCTCTTTTGATACCTAGAGGAAATTTGATCCTAGCCTGAGCACGCATGAACACATTTCCAATTACACCTGTAAGCAATACGTGGTCTGCCCTACCATTTTGGATTAGCATTTTAATTGCCTCAAGCCTATCTGGAACTTTAGAACCTCCTAAAACTATAACATGCGGCGCCTTTGCAACTGTCATTATTTCATCAAGATTTCTAACTTCTCTTTCAACTATACGTCCTGCACAGGCCGGCAATACTTGTGGAAAGCCAACTATGGAAGGGTGGGATCTATGTGCACTGGGAAATGAATCCAAAACACAAAGATCAAAGAGTTTGGACAGTCTACTCACCATGATAGTTTTTGATGCTGCTTCGGGTGAGAATTCATAATTTTCTTCAGCACATAAACGCAGGTTATCTAAAAGTAACACCTCGCCATTTTTCAAATTTTTAATTTCATTTTGTGCTGCACTCCCTATCACGTCTTCAACATATTTTACTTTTTTATTCAATAATTTTTCTAAAACCTTTGCATGTTTGTCCATTCCTGTATAATCTTTATTTCCAACTCTGCCTTGGTGAGACGCAACAACAACTTTGGCATGTTCTAATGATTGAATTGTTTCAATTGCCTCTTCAATCCTTTTGGTTCCAGTAATTTCCATTGTTTCGGGATCTATTGGGCAATTCATATCGACTCTCAAAAAAACGGTCTTATCTTTGAGATCAAAATCATCCAGTGTGAGGACTTTCACGATCATTCTATTATCCCCTTGGTTAAATTCTTTAAGCCGATCAGAATTTGAAAAATTCAATTTGAATTAAATGATGCATTTCAAACTTTATTTCATCTAGGAAAAATTAAAAATGATAATCATGAGGTTTAATTAATTGAAGAATTGGATTTTTGATTTAAGGTCTCGTTCTTTTGTTCTTCTTGTGATTTTGTTTTTTATTACGTTGGCCTTGGTATATTTTGAAATCACTGAAGAATTTGATCAAGGAGTAATCTTTTTTGTATCTGAGAATGTTGGAAATCCTGGCTTTGATGTCATTATGCAGTCAATAACAGAAAGTGGAGATACATTTTACATGCTTGGATTTGGAGTAATTACTCTACTAATCAAAAAAACCAGAAGAATTGGCATCACTCTGATGATACTGATTGTTCTATCTACTCTTCTTACAGGTTACATAAAATGCGGAGTGGATAGGGATAGGCCCGATTTCGAATATGGAGGAGTGTCTTTTCCAGTAGAAATTAGTCGTGATACGTTTGCCTTGTTTTGTGAAGGAGGAAATAATGCGTCATTCCCATCTGGACATGCTGCTAGATCGATGGTTTTTGGAATTGTTTTGGCTTTTGTATTATCGGAGAGATTCCCAAGAGGATGTTACCTTCTTTTTGCTTATCCTATTTTGGTGTCAATTAGCAGAGTCTATGTGTTACAACATTTTCCAATGGATGTAGTTGGCGGGGCAATTTTGGGAATAATGTTGACAGGAGTTTTGGCATCTAGGACCAACCTTTACAAAATTTTTGGTAATTCAAAAACCTAATTCTTCAAGAACTTTATTGCTAATCAAAACGATGGCATAATGATCACTGTCATGGTGATATGTCCAATATTTTATATCTCGAACTTCATTTTTTTTCCTTAACCCTACGTTTACCCCTGTTGTAACAGAATAACCAATTCTTTTGGCGAGTTTTGTTTCTTTTGGCATCAAGATTTTAAATCCTGATTTTTTATTGGCGAATCCCAAATTCACCATATCCTCTACTGCGTCTGATGCCTCTGTTTCATCTTTGAGATCATAGATTTTAAAAATTGGTAAATCTTTAGGATGAAAATCCATATCTTTTAACAAATTCTTTAACTAATATTTTTTAAAAGTTTGAATTTTTGCGATCAATGTTAGTTAATTTTCTTTACAGGTAAGTCAAATCCTGATCATATTAACAACTTAATCGAGTCCAGTTTTGATTCAATTCATTGGCATCACTTGAAAAATTGGTTTTAAAGTTAAGAAAACGAAAACAAGAAGCCTCAAAACTCAGACTAAAAGCAGAAAGACGCCTCAAAGAATTAAGGTCCACTGAAAGAAGATCATCATCTGGATTAGCTTCTTTGGATAAAAAAATAGAAACAGAAAGAGAAGATTCATCAGATGTCTCTGATATTTTGACTCAAAAAAATGCCCAGCTAGAAAGCATTGAGAGACTAGTTGTATCAGCTGAAGAACGCCTAAATCGAGAAAAAGAAGCCCTCACAGAGGCTGAACAACAAGTAGAGTTTGCAGAAAATCCTGATGAAAAACAGAACGCTGAGACTAGGGCTAGATCCATTAAAACCCATATTGATGAGTTAGAATTTGAAATAAACTCTAGGAAAAAAACAGCTAAAAAAATCGCTGAACAGGTAGCAAAAAATGCCGAAACTAAATCAAAAATTACCTCTAAAATTAAAAAACAATTTCAATCAATACCATCTCTCAAAGAATCTAAAACTACCAGTCATAAAGAAGCTGAAAAGATTGAAAAAGAGTTAGAAAGAAGAATTAAAACTGAAGAAATTGCCCAAGCATCTTTGGGTAAGGCTTTAACAAGATTTCAAGCATTACAAGCAAAAAAAAGAAAACCTACAAAGAAAACTACTAAAAGAAAAGCAGCAAAGAAAACCGCGCCAAAAAAGGCAGCTCCTAAAAGAAAAGCAGCAAAGAAAACCGCGCCAAAAAAGGCAGCTCCTAAAAGAAAAGCAGCAAAGAAAACCGCGCCAAAAAA
>Ga0224508_10005422_pt1 | contig 10208 bp, 10 predicted proteins | sample SF_Jan12_sed_USG_4_FD_170157 | JGI IMG/M metagenome (GOLD analysis project Ga0224508, IMG submission 170157) | Sediment microbial communities from San Francisco Bay, California, United States - SF_Jan12_sed_USGS_21 | ecosystem: Environmental > Aquatic > Marine > Sediment | place: USA... | reverse complement strand
GAAATCATTTGCATGCCCCACTAGAGGCGAGCACAGCAAGAACACGAACAAACACGAGTAGGCTTTCATTGAAATTCCTCGTCTCCCCCTTGACTCGCACCTGGAGCACGGGAAAGCGCGTGAGCCTAGCAAAGAAACTCCGCACTGTCAGTATTGGGTTTGCTCAAGGCCACCAGCTCTTTGGCCTGCGAGGGGCACGTAGACCTCGCTTCGTTTTTACAACACAATAGCCGGCGATGAACACAAGATGTACAGCAAGAACGCTGCGGCTCGACTCCAGGTATCGGCAGAAAAACGATCTGAGAACGGCTCAGTGAACGGTGAGAAAGGAGTGAGCCGGCAGCCTGATTCCGTGCTGGAGGACTGGCGCGGGCTGGCACTCGGACTGGAGGAGCAGGTCAAGAGGGTCGTTGTCGGGCTGGACCGAGCCATCCGCCTCGTCAATATCGCCGTCTTCGCAAGAGGTCATGTGCTGCTGGAAGGCGACGTCGGGGTGGGCAAGACTACCCTGCTGCGCGCCGTCGCTCGCGCAATCGGCGGCTCCTATGAACGCATCGAAGGCACTATCGACCTGATGCCGAGCGACCTCGTCTACTACACCTATGTCAACGAGGACGGGAAACCGTGCGTTGCGCCCGGACCGCTGCTCAAACACGGCGAGTCCCTCGCGACTTTCTTCTTCAACGAAGTGAATCGCGCCCGGCCGCAAATGCACTCCCTGTTACTCAGGGTGATGGCCGAACGTAGCGTCACGGCCTTCAATCGCGAGTACCACTTCCCCCATCTCCAGGTCTTCGCCGATCGCAATCGCGTAGAAAAAGAAGAGACCTTCGAGATCCCCTCGGCGGCGAGAGATCGTTTCCTCATGGAGATCCTGATAGAGGCTCCACGCGATGCGGACATTCAGCGTGACTTGATGTTTGATCCTCGATTCCACGACGTCGGCACCCTCCTCCAGGACATGGACGAAGGAGTCGTGCCTTACGCAGAGCTAAACGATATTGGCTCGGTGATCCAGCACCATGTACATGCGACCGAAACCCTGGAACGTTACGCGCTGGACCTGTGCCGGGCAACGCGCCAGCCGTCCGACTTCGACATCAAGATCGACGATGTGAACATCGACGGATTGATCCTGGCTGGCGTTAGCCCCCGGGGCGCCAGCATGCTTCTACGGGCGGCAAAAGTCGCGGCCTGGCTGGAGGGGCGGGACATGCTCGTCCCCGAGGACCTCCGTAGCGTCTTCTTCGAGACAGTCGCCCACCGCGTGTTCTTTACGCCCGTTTATGAGCTGCGTAGATCGCGGGTGGCAGCCGAGCTGATGGAGCAGATTCTGCGCCGGGTTTCGGCGCCCTAGGAGTCTGCGGGGGTGGAGGTAGACGAGTTCCACTATCAACTCGAGTGGCGTGCGAACACGAGTCATCCGGGACACCATCGCAGCCATCAGACCGGGAGCGGCTTCGAGTTCCGGGGGCATACGTCGATACTGAGAGCACCGGACCCGAGGCGCTTTGACGCTCTCGCCAGCCTGCGCGATCCCTTCGAACAGATTCAGGTGCGCACCTATAATCAGCGTAGCGCCGTATCCGTCTGCGCCGTCGCCGACCTGTCGGCGTCGATGGGCTTCGAAGGCCGCTGTAGAAAACTCGACGTACTTGCAGACTTCGTGGCTTCCCTTGGCTACTCGGCTTACCGGACCGGGGACCGCTTTGCTTTTTTCGGCTGCGACTCCCAGATCCTATCCGAGTTCTTCGTTCCCTTAAACCGAACGAAGGCGAGCGGCCCGGAGGTGGCACGCCGTCTTCACGAGTACAGACCGACTGGGAACAACTCGTCGGGATTGCTCGATGCCGCGCAATACCTGCCCAAGTTACGCAGCCTCGTGTTCCTGTGCTCGGATTTTTATTTTCCGCCTTCCTTGCTCACGCAAATCCTCACGGCGCTCTCAGCACATTCAGTAGTACCGGTCGTGCTGTGGGATAGCGCCGAGATAGAAGTGCCGCCTCGTGGTATCGCGCTGGTCCGGGATCCGGAAAGCGGCGTCAGGCGAACCCTGTGGTTGAGACCCGCGCTGCGGGAGAGAATCCGGTCCGCCCACCGGGAGCGCCGGGAAACTCTCGACAAGTGTTTCGTGTCCCACGGCCTGCGGGCGCTGCACCTGATTGATCGATTCGATCCGGAGCGCGCTACCCAATACTTCTACGGATGAGCGCGTCATGCGGATAGCTTCCAGCAGTTTGGTGATAAGCGTTTGCTGCCTGCTATGCACGATTTGGCTTTCGTCTCCAGCAACCGCACAAGGGGAAAACTTCGTCCGACGCCTGGACGTTTCCGCGCCCCGTGATTTCGGTTATACGATCGGCGACAAAATCGAGCGCACGATCGTCCTCGAGCTCGAGAAACCCTACGAGCTTGACGAGGACAGCTTGCCGCGCGGAGGCAAGTTGGGATACTGGCTGGAGCTGCAGCCGCCGACTCTGCGACGCTTGAATCGGCCGGAATCCGTCGAATACATTGTCGGCCTGACCTACCAGCCTTTCCTACTGGTCGAGAAACCGCAGCAGGCAGTCATCCCACGGGTCGAGCTTTCCGTCGGAAACGGCACCAGAGACTTGATGCTCGTAGTACCCGAATGGACTTTCACGCTGATGCCCCTGGTCCAGCGGGACAACCTGGGAGGCCTCCCCGAGCTCAGCCCGGCAATGAAACCCGCCCCGCTGGCAACGAAACCGTACCTCTACCGGGCGTTTACATTCTCCGTCGGTCTGCTGGCGGCGCTGCTCTATTTGGCATACGTGCTTTGGGGGAAGCCGTACCTGGTACGCCGAAACCGACCGTTTGCTAGGGCCCTGCGCCGGGTCAGGAAACTCGAACGAGCCGGCCAGGACGAGACCCGTTATCAAGACGCGCTGCGCACCGTGCATGAAGCCATCAACGGCACTGCCGGAAGCGTCGTCTTCGCCGAGAGCCTGGACCAGTTCGTTGTCCACCATCCCGAGTTCGGCGGCATTCGAGACAACCTCGAATCGTTCTTTTCGGAGTCTAGAGCAGTGTTCTTTGGATCGGGTGAGGTTCGTGAGACGCAGGAAGACACGCTTCATTCCCTGGTCGAGCTCTGCCGCAAGGGACGCACTGTGGAGCAGGAATTGGCATGATGGTGGATGTCAATCACAGTTGGGTCCTGTGGCTGCTCCCCTTGAGCCTACTGCCCTACTTATTGACCAGGCAGCGGTTGCTAAACTATTCGTCGTTCATGCTGCTGCCGCCTGACCGGCTGTCCAGTGCACTAGGACAAGCGCTACGCCTGGTACCGCCAATAGTTGTCGCCCTGCTTCTAGTCGCACTCAGCGGCCCTTTCCGCCCGGCGCAACAGGTCCAGCGTATCGGTGAAGGCGCGCAGATCGTTCTCCTGCTGGATCGCAGCCGCAGCATGGATCAGCCCTTCGGGGGCCAGCCTTTCAGCAATCCGCTCGTTACAACAGGATACGAGGCCAAGGGGACTGTCGCCCGGCGTCTGCTCTCGGAGTTCGTCGCCAGCCGCGGCAACGACATGTTTGGGATGCTCGTCTTCAGCACCTACCCGATCCAGGTGCTGCCGCTTACGGACAAGCAAGAGGTGATTCAGGCGGCAATACGAGCGGGCAACATCGGCAGAGGCCTATCCGAGACCGACGTCGGGCTGGGGCTGCTTCGAGCCACCGAGTTCTTCGAGGACAGACCATACACCGGCTCCCGCATCGTGATGCTGATTTCGGACGGTGGCGCCCGGCTGGACCTGCGTACGCGGCAGATGATCGAGAATCTTTTCAAACGCCACCGCGCGGCCTTGTATTGGATCTACATTCGCTCGCGGAACAGTCCGGGCATCTCGGACGACGTCGACGCATCCGCATCTGAGCAGACGGCGCCTGCACGGGCGCTGCACAAGTTTTTTGCCTCCATGGACGTGCCGTACCGTGTCTACGACACCGAGGATCCGCAGTCCTTGGAGCGCGCTATCGCGGACGTGAATCGCCTGCAGAATCTTCCAATTATCTATCAGGACCTCGTGCCCAGACGCGACCTGTCCGGTATCTGCTATAGCTTGTCTTTGTTGCTGTTACTCTTCCTGGTCGCCGCGAAGTCGTTCGAGGTCACCAAGTGGCAATAATCCGCGGACACGGCACCCACTGGTTCGCGGCGCTCTTTGGCGGAGCCATGCTGCTCGCTACGGCCTATGAGCTTTGGTCGATGAGCCAGGTATCCCGCTTCAATGGCCTGCTTCGGCAAGGAGCCTACACGGAGGTCTCCAGGGCCACGCCTTACGGGGAATTCGCATTCGCCTACGGGCTCCAACAGGAAGGCAAGTTTGCCGAGGCCCTGCGAAGTTACAGCGAGGCAGGCACTCGCGAGCCGGGGCTGGCGCGGGGGGTCATGTTCAATACGGGGAACCTCTACCTGAGTCGCGCCGTCACACTGCTCGAAGAAGACACCAGGGATCTGGCGATTCCCCTCATCGAGCTGGCCAAGGAAAACTATCGCCAGCTGCTGCGCCTCAACAGTGATGACTGGCACGCCAAATACAACCTGGAGCACGCCTTGCACCTGCTGCCCGAAACTGCGGAGCAGGAGATCGACGAAGATATCATGCCCGAACGCAGCCCGCGCGCCCTCACGGCCGCGCCCTCGCGTGGAGAACTGCCTTGAGGCGGCTCGCCGACATCGCAGCGCGCCTGCGTCAGCGCCTCGACGGGCAATTACTTTGCCTCCTAGGCGCAGCGCTCTTGCTACTCATCACCCTGAGCCGTCCGTCCGCGATTCTGCAAAGAGATGTGTTCCGCTTCGTGTTCGTTTTTGACATCACCCAGAGCATGAATGTCGTAGATCTCGTACACGAGGACACTCCGGTGAGTAGACTGGAGTTCGCCAAGCGCGCAGTCCGGGAGAGCCTGCAACGGCTCCCCTGCCACTCCGAAGCCGGTCTCGCCGTGTTTACCGAGCACCGCACATTCTTGCTCTTTGCGCCCGTGGAAGTGTGTGGAAACTTCTCAGCGATCTCTACCATGCTCGATAGAATCAGCTGGCGCATGGCCTGGGCCGCACGCAGCGAGATAGCAAAAGGGCTTTACTCGAGCCTCAAGGTTACGCAGGAACTTGGTAAAGGGACCCGCGTCGTCTTCCTGACGGACGGTCATGAAGCGCCACCTCTACACACGGAATTTCGTCCCCGTTTTCAGGGAACACCGGAGGATACCGGCGGTGCTATCGTTGGTATCGGTGGCTCGATCCCGGCGCCCATTCCGAAACTTGACGACCGGGACAAGCCTCTGGGCTATTGGACAGCGAACGAAGTCCTGCAGGTCGATACCTACAGCCTGGGAAGGGGAGCGAACGCGGAGGACGCGTTAGTCGGTGTCGACATGTCCAACCTTGAAGAGCGCATCGAAAGCGGAACGGAGCATCTGTCGCTTTTGAAAGCCGGGCATCTCAAAGCACTCGCGGAGGAAACCGCCCTGCACTATTTCAACGCGAAGAAACCCAAAGACCTCGGAGATTGGCTGAAGAGCAAGCGTTTTGCGAATACAGAGCGCGTCTTGACCGACCTGAGGTGGATACCCGGCACACTCGCCGCCCTGCTACTGGCCCTGGCCTACATTCGGCTTCCGACTCGACATCACTCCGAGGCACGCGTCTCCTCGATGACCGCACGAATAGCTTCAACGACCACCTCGGGCGTGCGCAGTTGAATGTAGTGCTCATCCGTCTGTGCCATCACCAGGCGGCCCCGGCTGCTCAGTGCGGCAAGGTCCTTCTGTAAACCCAGCCACTCCCTGTCCAGCGCGGTCGGGTCGGCATTCTCATCAATCCTGTGAGTGATGACGACCAGAGGAACGTGAGGCATCGGGTGAGCGGCACGTACCTGCGCGGCGCTCGTCCGAAAATGCCGCAGCTCGCTGTATAGGGAAGCGACCGCCGCAGGCTGCGCAGCAAGGTGCCGCGCGAGGATCTGGAGGTGATCAGGGAGATGTTTCGACACCTGTAAATGGTTGCCAATGATGAAGCGACTGCTCCTAGGCAGCAGCGGTCCAACATTCGCACGCTCGAATCGTCGGAACTGTTCCTCATGCGCGGCATCCACCAGGACCATCCCGGCGGTCTTGTTCGGAAAGCTGCGGGCGTACAGGCTCACGCTGAGACCGCCGAAGGAGTGGCCGACCAGCACGTAAGGTGGGGCAGCACCCCCATAGCCCAGCAGCTTGTTCAGCTCCCTAACGATCCTGACGCTGTTTCTCGGACGAGGCCCGGGGCCGCTGAACCCGTAGCCGGCGCGGTCGTAGCTGCACGCCTTGGTGAACTTAGCGACGTCGGGCTGCACGCGCGACCAATCCAGAGCAGTCCCGCCCAGGCCGGACTCGAATACCACGACAGGCGAGCCGGAGCCCTGGCAGTGTAAGTGCAGACTGTGGTCGCCGATCCACACCCGCGTCCCGGGAGCAGTCTCGCTTTCGAGCGAAAGGCCCCAAGCCATCTGGGTCATCGCCACGGCTACCGCGCACAATAGCGACTTTGCACCGTCAACTGCCCAGCTCTTGTACACCAGATCGCCTCTCGCGAAAAGCTCAGTAGTCAACTCAGCTTACACCACCTTTGGTATGAGAACACAGCCGGCTGTGCCGGCGCGAACTCAGGTCAACAGTTTTGCGTCAATGCTCGTGTAGGTGCTGTGGAGCGAACGCGGCATTCTTGTAGTTACAGGCTGTGGGACCGGGTTGGATCAGGTCGAAGCTCGCGGCCGACTGGAGGATATACTCGTTCTGAATGTAATAGGCCTCGCGTTCCCTCGCTACGCTGTCGGAGCAGGAGGTGGAATCGAAGTCTCCACTCATGTGTTGAAGATAATGAACAATCTCGTGAACGATCAGGCTGTGGACAAACGTTGATTCATCGTCACGGAACTTCTCGTCGATGTAGACGATTCCCTGATCATTGTACCAACCGACGGCGCGACACTCTTTGTTTCCGCAGACCTTCTCAACGAAGAATTCGTGAGGCTCAAATTGGATCTGCGGCTCCTGGGCAGGCACAGGATAGTTGGACAAGTGAACTGCCCAAGTCAACAATATCGTCAAAGTGTTAGAAAGATCCATTCCAGCCTCCTTTGGCAAGATGGTCTTCATTACTCAATCGGCAGGTATAGCTTTCTCTTTAGTTGTCTCGACTCCGATGACCAACAAACCCTATAAACAACAGCGACATTCCCTCGCTGGTCCCTGCATTGATTCTCAAAAGGAATCTCTGCTTATCTCTAATCTACAGATAATCTACAGAAAGTAGGTCAAGGATTCCGTGACTCGCATCCCGCGTAGGAACTTTAAAGCGTGACCCGAATCACACTTTCGCTAAGGCAGGGAGATTCGCAGTGCGCCGGAGCTGCAATACACATGGACATCGCGAGGACACCGAAGGCCCGCATAAAAAAAAGGGGACATTCTTCTTTTTCCGGAAGAAAAAGAAGAATGTCCCCTTTTTGTTTTCGGTTTGCTTGTTGTTTTAGTTCTGAGCCAGCCCCTTGGTGCTGGAGGCAAAAGATACTCCGCTCGAGTGGGTGAACTTGAGGTCGTTGGTATCGATTACCTCTGCGGTCAGCTCACCCTCGGAGTCGGGAACGAAATAGAATCGGAAATTGGGATTCTCGCTGACGCCTATGGTCGTTTCGGCAGAGAAAATCTCCTCACCCTCGAAGCTCACGCGTACTTGGCGCACGAAGTGCGCCGGGCGATACAACCGGGTGACCTGATCCATCTGCATACCGTTAAAGTTGGGATGGCTCACCATGAGCTGCACCAGATTGGGCTCACCCTCGGTCAGTTCTTCGGCCGTTTTCAGCTTCATCTTGCCGAGACGGGCCATAGCGGCATCCATGTCCGTCCCCGCCGGTGCGGAGCAGCCTCCGCTTGCTTTCACGAACCGCCGACTCATATGCAGCTCTCCGTCACTCATTTCGGCGACTGCCCGCACTGGTGTATAGGCGTTGACGCGAATGCGCAGCTCTAAATCGGCACGGCCACTCTTCGGCGTAAAGTTGAATTTCCCAACGAGGGCGCCGGGGTTCTTGTCGACGATCAGGTAGACGGTCTTGATGTAGCGATCGCCGCTCTGGGGCAGCTTGGCTTTGATGGACACGGGCACGAGAGCCGCGTTCTCGGCACGTATCGGTGCGTCCAGCTCGACCACGTCATCGGATTCGGTGATTGCCCGGTCGCCGAAATAGGCAGCCTTGAGTCCGCCCAGCCAGACGGCGTCCTGATCCGGTGTCGCACTTGCTACCTGGCACAGCAGGACCAGCACGGTGAAAGGTAAGCTGGCATATTTCATTCGATTCCGCATGATCTAGTCTTCCCACTCAAGCTCGCTGAACGCACGCGCAACGTTACGCTGATGATATTCGTCAAAAAGCTGCCATCTCGCCGATTCGCTGCGACCTACGCGTTCCTGAGCCGACCTCAAGCTATCACCGCGGGCGATGGCGTCGCGGGTCTCATCCCGCACGACAGATAGATATCGTAACAGATCATCCAGGGCACAAGGCCAAGAACCGTCCAAAGGCCCGTGGCCCGGCACCACGTGCCGCACTTCCTGGCCGCGCAATTCCGTGAGTGCCGCAATCCAGCCGCCGATACTGGCGTCGAGAACCGGCACGTGGTCCATGAACAGGAGATCGGCCAGCCACAGGGTAGCGGTCTTGTCGTCGAAGATACTCAGGTCGTGATCCGTATGAGCGCTGGGGTGTGCCTTGAGTAAGAGCACCCGGCCCCCCAGATCGAGGCGTAGCTCGTCCTCGACCGTGCGTTCAGGCACGACCAGGTAGTCGGCCGCCAGCGCGCGCCCTGCCTGGGCTTGCGCCCGTTCGAGAAAGACCCCACCCAGGATACTCATCGCGCGAGGCAGGTTCTTGTGTCCGATGAACTCGACTCCCGGCGCCTTGAACGCAAGATTGCCGAACACATGGTCAGGGTGCACGTGGCTGTTGATGACGTAGCAAACCGGTATGGAGGGCGCTTTCCTCTCAATGGCGCAGCGCAGCGCCGCGCCCTCCTCCACGCTGCCGCCGCTGTCGATGACCGCGACACATCGTTCACCGACTATGAAGCCTACGTTAGCGACCTCGGTGTCTTCGAATACTATCGCCGTCTTTCCAGTGCGGACGAATACGCCCTCGGCGAGCTCGAACACGGGCGTCGCCGGTTCGCACTGACTGGCGCCGGCATTCGAAGACATCAGGACCACGAGACACGCCAGCCACGGCCACCTCGTCGCGCAAGGTGTCCTGCCCGTGTGAACCGCATCGTGCCTGGAGCGAAGCTTGGTCATAGATCAGGCACTTGCTATAAGGAATATCTGCTATAGTCAAATTGTGTCATCGAGGGCAACTCGGTAGAGAATCCTTTACTAAACCAAGAATAACGGGAGGGGGCATGAAATCAAATACTGTCACAAGCCGCTGGTGCGGCGCCTTGCTGTGCGGAGTCGCTTTGGTGGCTTCTGCGGGCGCGAATGCACAGACTCTGTACGGCAACATGGATACCGTCACGCAGGACATGCTCGATCGGGCGGCGAGCGACGCGAATAACTGGCTGCATACTAACGGCAGTTATGCGCAAACGCGGTACGCGCCGGGCACGCAAATCAACACCCACAACGTGGGAAAACTGCGGCCTGCCTTCGTGTTTCAGACCGAAGTGATCGAGAGCATGGAAACGACGCCGATCGTGGTCAACGGCACCATGTATCTGACGACCTCGTTCAACCATGTGTACTCCATCGACGCCGAGACCGGCGAGGAGAACTGGCACTACACCCATGACATGGGGCCCATCACGACCTACTGCTGCGGGCCCAACAACCGCGGGGTGGCGATCTCTGGTAACCGCCTTTTCATGGGGACCCTGGATGCGCGGCTCGTCGCCCTGGACGCCAAGACCGGGAAGAAGCTCTGGGACACGCAGATAGCCGATCCGGAGCTGGGCTACAGCGAGACCATGGCGCCAACGGTTATCGGCAACCAGGTGTTGATCGGCACTAACGGAGGCGAATATGGCATTCGCGGCTTCGTCAAGTCCTACGACACGGCCAGCGGAAACCTCAATTGGACCTTCAACACCATCCCGGAGAATTCGGTTGGAAACTGGGAGACGCATGATGCCACCGGCCGCGACATGCTCCGTGAC
>Ga0224508_10005421_pt1 | contig 10208 bp, 8 predicted proteins | sample SF_Jan12_sed_USG_4_FD_170157 | JGI IMG/M metagenome (GOLD analysis project Ga0224508, IMG submission 170157) | Sediment microbial communities from San Francisco Bay, California, United States - SF_Jan12_sed_USGS_21 | ecosystem: Environmental > Aquatic > Marine > Sediment | place: USA: California... | reverse complement strand
TCCGGTTGACTACCAGGGGTCGGTTCGCCAGATCGGACAGGCCAACAACATGTTTGTCTTTCCGGCGATGGGTCTCGGTACGTTGGCTGTCGGTGCCACTCGGGTCACCGAAGGCATGTTCCTGGCGGCGGCCGGAGCGCTGGCCGCGGCAGTCGACGACGAGCAGACAGCCCAGGGGTCGCTATTCCCCCGGATCGTCGACGTCCGCGAGGTGTCGAGAACAGCTGCCATAGCTATCGGCGAGCAAGCGATCGGCGAGGGCTTGGCATCTGACGTGCCCGACGTAGCAGCCGTGGTCGACGATCTCATGTGGTGGCCCGACTACCTCCCGTACCGACCGGCCTAGTCGCTATTCGCCCTCTGGTGCAGCGGCGGGCATGAACTCGTGGTCAACGGTTTCTGGTTCGGTAGCTACGGGTGCCGGCTCGTCGGTTACCTCGTGGAGCCACACGGTGCGCTGCGGGAAGGGGATGGATATTCCGGCCTCGTCAAACGCCTCTTTGAGCCGCCGCCGGATCTCTCGCTTGGCCGCCCACTGCTCTCCGGGCTCGACCTTTACCGCCAGGCGGATGGCAATCGCATCCGAACCGAAGTTCTCAAGACCCCAGATCTCCGGCTCTTCGAGAATGGTGGCGTTCTCGAGCGTGTCGTGCCACACCGTGTCCGCCACTTCCTTGATCAGAGACATGGCATGCGAGACGTTGGTGTCGTAGGCCACCTCGATGTCCATCACCGCCCGCGCCCATTGTTGCGACTTATTGGCCACCCGTAGGATCTCGCCGTTTGGAATATGCCAGAGCGTTCCGTGGACATCACGCACCTCGGTGGTGCGAAGGCTGAGCGCCTCCACGACGCCGGCCGCCTCGCCGAGGTCGACGATGTCGCCAACACCGAACTGGTCTTCGATCAACATGAAGATGCCGGAAAGGAAGTCCTTCACCAGGCTCTGCGCGCCAAACCCGAACGCAATACCAACGATGCCGGCACTGGCGATCAGCGGACCGAGGTTGACACTGAACTCTGCCAGCGACATGAAGGCGGCGATGGTGTAGATGACCAAGGCGGCTACCGATTCGAGGACCGTCCCGAGAGTCTCGGCCCGGCGCCGGGCTCGTTCGGCCTGAATGGCTGTTCGCTCGGCTCGCTTGGCAGCAAGGTCGCGCAGGGCATCCAGCCGCCAGGGAGCCCCTTCCTGGAGATCCGGCTCAGGGGCGACCCGCTCGTCGTGGCCCTCCAATAGGCGGTTGATCCCACGTCTGATGAACCGGCGGACGATCCGGTTTATTACCCAAGCCGCCAGCAGGATGAGGATGACGGTGACCGGGGTGATGAGAAAGTCAACGGTCTCGGCAATTAGCTCGCTCTCGGTGGTGTCGTATACCAGCTCACACAAGAAGTTGGGGTCGGAGCCACAGGCGTCTGGTAACCCTGCGCCAAGCAATGCGTGTTCCACCATATGAGCCTCTTCTTGCGATCGCTCGCACGATAGAGACGAAGGTGTTCACTCCTTGGTATTCAACGGTCCGTCAAGCCACCGAAACTCGCCGTGGGGTCGCGGAGCCGGACCGGACTCGCCATGGAGTTCGGCGAAGCCGAACTCCCAAGCAACGCCGTAGGCGTTGCCAGCACCGGTACCTACTCCGCCCATGGGCTCACCCTGACGCCGAAGCGTCACGCCTGACCCGATGTTCATCAAGCGCAACGGCGTCCGGGAAGGTAGGCGTTGCCATGGGCGGAGTGGCACCCGGTGTAGTGGGCCGCACAGCTCCCTCGGGCGGGGAGTTCTGGGCCCACGACCGTGGCCGTGAGAAGGGTGGCTGCGTCACGATGTCCTCGTTTCATGCTGCGATGTAATCGGCGACCCGGGCGGCGGCCCGCCGGGCGCCGAGGCTGGTGAGGGAATGTGGCTGGGCGTCAACCGCCGTCACCGCGCCATTTGGCAGGGTGGTGACGGTGGCGAGGCGAACGCCGGATTCCTCGAGGGCGGCGGCGGCAGCAGCCACCGGCTCGGTTTCCGGCCCGGACACCACCTTGCCGCAAGCGATGAGGCTTGTGGTCTCAGGCGACGCGGGGTCGGGTCCGTACGGAGGCCGAACCGGGACCCCACGCTCGCCTAAGCGGTCCTTCCAAACGGACCAGCCTGCACCTCGGCGCCAGGCATCAGGGTCGTATGCATTGACGGCGTGAACGCGGCTGGCAGCGGCCATCCAGGATGCGGTCGTCAAGGGATCCAGGTTTCGGGTACCGGTCCCGGCCCGCCACAGGATCCCGGATACCTCGTGACCGTTGATGGTGAGCCCCGACCGGCACACTGTCAGCTCAATTCCGTCGAGGTCGCTCGGATCGAGCTGACAGGTCGGAACGTGGTCATACATGAGGCTGATGGCAACCAGTTGTGCCAGGAAGTCGCTCGGCGGAGCCACTATGACCACGCCGGGCCGGCCGCTCGACTGGTCACTCTGGTCGGCAGCGGTCTCGGTGATGAACCGCGGGGGAGAGGTGTGGCGCCCGGCCGGCGGAGCAGCCGGCAGCTCGCCCCACCGCTTGCCCCCTGCGCGTCCGAGAAATGCATAGCGATCTCTTCTCGGCGCGGTGTACCGGGCGCCACGGACTCGACTGAATGACGGGGCGGCTACCACGGCCAATCCTGGTGCCTGAGAAATAAGGGCTAGGCGGAGTAGATCGTTTGGTCGTTTCTGTCGCCGCATTCCTACCTCCCGAGTTAGCTGTGGCCACCGTACAAATAGGGTCTATTTCGAGTGTCTCTGTGGCGGCGACAACCTTGCGGCCATCACGGTGGGTGGGAGATCGGCCACCGAGAGCGCCTGCGGGTGGCGGCCGTGGCCGCTCGGGGGTAGCGTTCCGGGCGTGAGCCTCCGGATTCGACTCCTGGGGGGCTTGCTCTTGGAGAGCAACGGGCGAATTCTCCCTCGGATTCCGTCGCGCCCTGGTCGATCCCTGTTCGCCTACCTGGTGGTCAACCGGGATCGTCAAGTGACCCGTGATCTCCTGGCTGGCTTGTTCTGGCCGGACATGCCAGACAACCAGGCTCGCCGCCGGCTCAGTCAGGCTCTCTGGCATGTTCAATCGATGCTCACGGAGGCTGGTCTCGCTGAGCCCTACCTGATCACCACCCCCAGCGCAGTGCGTTTCAACCCGAACAGCTCCTACTGGCTGGATGTCGACGTGTTCGAAGGGGCCACCGAAACTCTCACCGACGCCGAACCAGCCAAACAGACCGACGGCCGGGCCCTGGCTGAGGCGGTCGAGCTCTACCGCGGCGATCTGTTGGCCGGGTTCTACGACAACTGGATCTTCGCCGAACAGCAGCGCCTGCGCGAGTTGTATCACCGGGCTCTCGTGCAATTGTCCAGGGTTCACAAGGGGAAAGGTGAGTTCGAAGATGCGCTCATCTATGCCCGGCGGCTGGCACTGCTCGAGCCGTTGCGGGAGGACGTCCACCGCGACGTGATGCGGCTGTGCGTGCTGGCCGGCCGTCCCAATGACGCGCTGCTCCAATATGAGGTGGCATTTACCGCATTGGCCGACGAGCTGGGCACCGAGCCCGAAGAGGCCACTACCCGTCTATTCGAATCAATCGCCGCCCAGCGCATGGCCGGGACCCAGGCGTTTGTCCCCTCGATGCGTTCCCCGCTCTTCGACCTGGCGACTCCGGTCCCCATGGTGGGCCGGGAAGGTCTGCGGTCCCTTGGGGTTGAGGCCATGGAGTCGGCGATCGCCGGCCGCGGCGTCACCCTGCTGGTGGAGGGCGAGCCGGGGGTTGGCAAGACCCGTCTCCTGGAGGCGATGGCCGACGATGCCAATTGGCGCGGCTTCGGCGTCCTATGGAGTGAGGCACAAGAGGGCGACGCGGCCCGCTCCTATCAACCGCTGGCTGCCGCCCTCACCGACGCCCTCAGCCCGCTCCGAGCCGGCCAGCTGGCAGCACAGGTCGACGCGTTGTGGCTGCACGAGTTGGCCCGGTTGGTCCCCGACCTCACCAAGTGGCTACCGGAGCTCCCGCCGGCCCCCGCCCTCGAGCCCTCTGAAGAAGCCGGGCGGATGCGGGAGGCCATCTCCACCACCCTGGTTGGTCTCGGTCGGATCACTCCCGTTCTGCTCATCCTGGACGACTTCCAGTGGGCCGATGCCGACACGGTTGCAGCCGTGACTCACTTGACTTCGGTCATCGACGACGCTCCCGTCGTGGTGTGCCTCTCCTATCGAAGCGCCGCTGCCCGGGCACAGCCGGATGTGTGGGCCGGCCTCCGCCAGATCGACGCCCACCGGAGCTCGCGGAGGCTCGAGGTAGAAGCCTTAACGCCGGGGGAAACCGCTGAGTTGATTCGCGTGAGCTCATCGAGCGATGCCGACGGTGACCTCGTCCAGCGGATTCACGCCGAAGCCGGTGGCAACCCCCTGTTTGTGCTCGAAACGCTCCGAGCGATGCATGACCATACGCTGGCCGCCCTGGACGCCGACGAGCTCCTTGCCGATTTCCCCGGGTCGAGCGACGTTTCCAGCCTCATTGCACGGCGGCTCCACTCGCTGGGTGCGGCCGAGCGGGCGGTCCTTGACCTGTTCGCGGTGGGAGGTCTGTCCGGCAACCGGGATGTCGTCGCCACCGCCCTCGACCGTCCCCGACCAGAGTTTCTCCAGGCGCTCGATGTGCTCGTTTCCCGGGGCATCCTGTACGAGCGAGACGACGCTTACAGATTCCGGCATGATCAGGTCAGGCGAGCTGTGTTGGCCGAGCTGGGCTCGGGAGCGGTCGAGCGGCTGCATGGCGACCTGGCCGAGGCGATCACCCGGCTCGATCCGTTGGACGCCGAGGCCATCGCCCACCACTTGACCTCGGCGGGACGGGCCGGTGAGGCGACGCTTCACGCACTGCGGGCTGCGGATCGGGCGGTGGCGATGCGTGCCTACTCAACCGCAGCCACCCACTACCGGATGGCCCTCGATGGGCTGCCGGCGGGGGAGCGCTTCGGGGTCTTGCAGGGATACGAGCGGGTGCTCGATGTGCTCGGACAGCGTCAGGAGCAGGCCATCGTGCTCGATGAGATGGAGGAACTGGCCGGCGAGCACCGGGCCGAGGTGCTGCGGCGGATCGCCTGGCATCGAGCCCATACCGACCGGTTCGATGAGGCCCGCCGGGCCGCCGGCCGGGCTCTGGAGATGGATTCGACGGCTGAGGCGATGGCCGAGGACTACATCGTGCTCGGAACGATCGGCCTGTGGTCGGGCGACTTTGCGATAGCCGTCGAGCATCTGCGAGCGGCGGCCTCAGCCGCCTCAAGCGTCGCCGAGCAGGCTGTGGCCCGACGCAGTCTCGGGAGCGCCCTCAGCGCCGTCCAGGAGTATGACCAGGCCTTGGCTGAGGCCGAGGCCGCCCTGGCCCTGTCGGGTCGAGCCGATGACCCGCGGGGCGAAGCTGAGGCCCTTGGCCTGCTCGGCATCATCACGATGGAGCGCGGGGAAGCCGAGGTGGCCGTCGACTACTACGACCGGGCCGTCATCCTTTCTCATCGAATCGGGTATCGGCACGGTGAGGCTGTCCACACGGCCAATCGAGGAAACGCTCTGTGGTACGGCGGTCAGATCCATTCGGCGTTGCAGTCGTTGGCAGAGGCCATCGGCCTGTTCGAGTCGCTCGGGAATCGCCGCGGAGTGGCAACCGTGCAGGCCAACGCCGCCTCGATCTATCACTCGGTGGTCGGTGATGACGAGACCGCCGCCGCTTACTGTCAATCGGCCCTTGCCTATTTCACCGAAGTGGGAAATCGGGACGGCGTTGCCCAGGTGTTGTGCAACCTGGCCGACATCTCACGCCGCGCCGGGGATTTCGACAAGGCGGCAGAGCACCTCCGGCAGGGCCTCGAAGCGGTCGAACAAACCGGCAACCGATGGCTGGAGGTGCAGCTCCTCCACTCCCGGGCCCGAGGGCTCCTGGAAGCCGGGCAAGACGGAGCAGCCGAGGTGTGCCGGGAGGGCTTGCGGCTGTGCCGCGAGTTGGGCCTGGTCGATTTCGAGGCCAGCCTGCTGTCGCTTGAGGGTGTGGCTCTGGTGGAAGCAGGTGACCTCGGCGGTGGGCTGGAGGCTGCTGATGAGGCGATGAAGGTTTTGAAGCCCGGTACCGACCAGGACTACCTCGTGCCCTACCGGCACGGCCTGGTCTCGGAGGCGGCCGGATTGGAGTCCCAGGCCCGGGAATCCTTTGGTACCGCCCGGGGGATGTTGGCCGAGCGCCTGGGCGGCCTGACGCCCGAGCAGCGTTCAACGGCGCTGGCAGCTCCCGAACACCGGGCGATCGAACACGCGGCGTCGAGCCGCCGTCCTCAGAAGCTGGTCGTCGATCTGGCCGGCCGGGAAGCACCAAGCGGACGCCCGCTCATGCCTGCCGACCTGGTGTCGGTGAGCTGGACGGTGACCGACCCAAGTGACTCGGCGGTCGGTGATCCTGCCGAGGTGCGGCGCCATCGGCTCCGTCGACTACTGGTGGAGGCAGACGCTCAAGGGGCGGCCGCCACGGTGGCGGATCTGGCCAAGGCGCTGGGTGCCAGCGTGCGGACCATCCGCCGCGACCTTCAGGAACTACGGTCGGGAGGGGTGGAAGTCTTCACCCGGGGGAGCCGCCGGAGGGCCGCCGGAAACTCTCGGCCCGACCTGTAGTTTTTTCGGTTTTTGCCGATTCTCCATCTTGAGAAACTCTTGAGAGGAGGATCTAAATGAGGCGAATTGTGACCTTTGCTTTTGCTCTGGTCTCGGCCTTAGCCTTGTTTGCTCAGTCGGCCTTCGCGGCTGTGGTGAATATTCGGTAGGCACACACCCTGCGTGAATAGAAGAAGCGAGGGCTCACTGCCCTCGCTTTTTCGCGCGATGACCAACCGCGGCTGTGATCGTCTAGCGGATGCCGCTGCCGCGGGCGACCCGGGTGAGGCCGACGAAGATGAGAAGGACGCCGAAGAACATGAGGGCCGCGCCGATAAGGGCTCCCGAGACGCCGCTGGAGGTCTCGATGGCGCCCGGGCTGCCGGAACAGAACATCAGACGGCCCCCGAAGGCCACGTTTTCGCAGCTGGACGCGTCGTAGCCGAGAAAGATCAAGAATCCGCCAAACCCCATGGAAAGGAGCCCTGTGAACATATCGCCTACCCCTTCCTTCCTTGATTGCAGGATACGCCGTTTTTCCCACTCTGACACGGGTTTGACGCAGTTTTCGCGGCCTCAGGTTCCCGTTTGAAGGTCTATTTCGGTGGCTTTTCTGCGGCGTCGGACCCAGGCCCAAATCGCCACGGACCCTCCCGCCAGCAGTGCTAATCCAATGGGGGCGGCCCACGGATCGGGGCGCTCGGCGGCGGGAAGTGTGATGCTGGGGACGATTGAGTCGTCCCCCACCACGTTGGCTCGCTTGCAGGCGGACCCGCCCTGGCACACGGAAACCTCGATGTACTCGAGCTCGAACAACGGCCCGAGCAGGGACTCCACGATCTCCGTGCCCTCGTCATCCGGCCACACAGTGAGCTCGGCGGCCTGTCCGGTGGGACGGTCAACTGAGGTGACAGCGTCGACGACACTGGCGGCGGCTCCAGCGAAGGCGTCCACCATCTCAGTGGTGCCGGTGACTTTGACGGTGGAAGCACGACCGTTCCATCCGATGTCGATCAGTGCGATCGAAGGGATATCGATCCGGCTGCGCTGGCACGCCGCCAGGGGGATCGAGACTCGCACATCGGGGAGCGTGCTCATGTCTACCTCGGCGCCGTAGGTGATTTCGACTGTCCTGATCGACAGCGGGACCGGATGGTCTGGTTGCCAAATGCCCTCCAGCACCACCGACTCAGAGCCTGGTCGGAGTGTCTTCATGGCCAGCTCGGCCGGACCTGACGCGAGCACCGTCACCGGGAAGTCACAGGGGTTGTCAACGTGAAGGGCGTCGAGGCGGCTGCAGCCGCTGAGGGCGATGGCCCCGGCAACAACAACGAGCGTGAGCTTCCACCGCATGATGTCAGTCAGCGTACTTGTCCGCCGAGAAACGACCGGCCGATGGGTGATCTGCGAACCGAAACCGTCTACGCTCGATTCGACCAGCGCAGGAGCAGACGATGACCAGTGTCCTTGGATTCGGTGGATACGTCCCGGAGCGAGTAATGACCAACGCCGATTGGGCTGAGGTCGTAGACACCACCGACGAGTGGATCACCACCCGGACCGGGATCAAAGAACGGCGATTCGCCGCCGACGATCAGTCCACACTCGATCTCGCCGAGGAGGCGGCGCTGGTCGCCATGAAGGATGCCGGTCTTGGCCCAGACGAGATTGATGAGATCATCGTCGCCACCGACACCCCCGAGGTCTACACCCCCGACACGGCTTCCCTCATGCAGGATCGACTCGGGTGCCGCAACATCCCCACCTACGACCTGGGCGGGAGCGGGTGTGCCGGGTGGATCCAGGCCATCGACGTCGCCCGGTCCCGAATCGCGTTTGAACCGAAGCGGGTGTTGGTGGTGGGGGTCGAGTTGATTTCCCGTCTCATCTCGTGGGAGGACCGCACCACGGCGGTTCTCTTCGGCGACGGCGCCGGTGCGGTCGTCATGGCCCGGGAGGGAGGGAAGGCCGAGCTGGTCGACGTCATTTCCGGTACCGACGGCAGCAAAGCCGACATCCTCACCCTCCAGACCGGTGGCACCCGCCATCCGTTTACCGTCGAGTCGGCCGCCGCCGGAGACCATCAGCGGCTCGACATGGACGGCCAGGCGGTGTTCCGGGAAGCTGTCAGGCGCATGAGCAGTGTCACGCTCGAGCTGCTGGAGCGGATCGGGAAGGGCATCGAGGATGTCGACTTGCTTGTGCCCCACCAGGCCAACAAACGGATCATCGACGCGGTCGGACACAAGCTGGGAATCGACGAGGACCGGGTATTCATCAATGTAGATCGGTATGGCAACACCGGCTCGGCCACCGTGCCACTTGGCCTGTGGGAGGCGCACGCAGGCGGGCAAATCAGGGATGGCGATCTGGTGATGCTCACGGCCTTCGGCGCCGGCTTCCATTGGGCCTCGGCTGCGTTGCAGTTCTAGCCAGGCAGTGCCGGTTCAGCCCGGCCCCGGCCGCCGGGCCGTTCTAGCCGATGACGTCGAGGCTCGGCTTCGCCAGGCGGTCACTCGATCGGCCAGGCGTTCGACCGGGAGCATGCAGGCGAACGCCACCCCCGCCAATTGGTAGGAGAACAGGATCGCCATGATCGCCAGCACTCCCACATGAAACGCCCAGGCGGCCGACACCCAGGCGGTCCTCCATCGCCGTCCCAGCAACACCACCGGGGCCCCCAGCTCCACCAGCACGCTGGCAATCGCCATGGGGGGGAAGAGCCAACCGAACTGCACCAGCCAGGCGCCGACAGGGGAGTGAAAGTCGCCGAGCTGGATCTTCAGCAGGTTGTCGTGCGCCACCTGGTTGCGCAACACATCCCCGGTGAGCCACTCCATTCCGCCGTTTCGCAGCTTGGCCAAACCGGCGATGACGTAGGCGACGACTACCACCAGAGTCATGACACGCAGGGCCCAGCCGTAGTCGTGACTCGGCGCCGGGTCGGCTCTGGTGGCCCGACCAACGGCATAGGCGTGGTCGGCTGGGCTGAAGGCGAGAATGATGACGTGCAATACCAGCAGGTTCTCGGTGTGCAGTACCTGACCCCATGAGTTGCCGTGGGTAGTGAGGACCAGCAGCAGCAGGGCAAAGGCGGGGGCCACTATCGCGAAACGCCATCCCATAGCGAAGGCCACCGCCAGAGCGAACGCGATCACGGCCAGCGCCCCCACCAGACCGGCTGACAACGGGGCATCCAGCCAGGCCAGCACCCCCACCGGCTGGAAGCGTCGGAGCGGCAGCCGGGCAGTGTCCAGCCAGTGGAACGACCGCAAGATGATGAACACGACGGCATAGGCCCCGACCAGGATCCGCACCACCGCCAGGCGGCGGGCGGGCGCTTCCTCGCTCAGCCAGCGGCGGCACACGGAGGTCACGACTGACACCGGGCGTGGACGATCCGCTGCAGCGGCTCCTCGCTCTCATCGAAATAGGCGATGACGTCATAGGTCTCAGTCACGATCTCGATGACAGCGGCGGCGGGCACGTTGGTGAGGACCTCACGGCACAGGTCTTCGGCCTCTCCCCGGCTGATGGCCCGGGATACTGTGGCGGCC